>Ga0308163_10001092_pt1 | contig 33630 bp, 34 predicted proteins | sample PhyTR1_FD_201037 | JGI IMG/M metagenome (GOLD analysis project Ga0308163, IMG submission 201037) | Phyllosphere microbial communities from UC Gill Tract Community Farm, Albany, California, United States - DLSLT.R1 | ecosystem: Host-associated > Plants > Phyllosphere > Unclassified | place: USA... | reverse complement strand
AGTTATGTACACCGCAATTTTACCGCCTTCAGGGATCAGAATGACCTCTTTGCGCTTAGTGCCGGCGGACGGGCCAAGATCAGTAACAGATTGGCTTTGGTGGTAGACTATACCATGCCTTTCCGTAATGGGTCCGACCAGGATTATCTGGAAGGCCTCAGCGGAGTGAAATACCGTAATGCATTGGGAGCAGGTCTGGAAATTGAAACGGGCGGCCACGTCTTTAATCTCAATTTTACCAATGCTACAGCTATAGAAGAAATGCAGTTTATCCCTCAAACTACGAGCAACTGGTTAAAAGGCCAGTTCCGCTGGGGTTTCAGCATTGCAAGAAGATTCTCCTTCCATAAAAAAAGTAAGGCCAAAAATTAAGTTGCTGAACAGCAACTTAATTTTTAAGTTTTCTCAACAGCAAACCAAAAGGGATTTTGGGTTCTATCCAGGTAGATTTTGGAGGGAGCATGATCCCCTGCTGTGCAATTTCTATCAGCTGTTCTGCATTCATGGCGGCCATAGTAAAAGCAATTGCGTCAGGGTTTTCCAGCAGGATTTTTTCCAGTTCCAGGATAGCACCTGCACCGCCCACAGGTATAAGCCGCTGGTCAGTTTCGGGCCTTTCGATATTAAAGAAAGGCCTGAATACCATTTCCTGGAGCAGACAGGCATCGGGAAGCGAGCCGGTATCCTTCAGCTTACAGGTCATGTTATACCACCTGCCTGAAATGAACAAGCCAAATTCGTGTTTTTTCATTGGCATGACCATTTCGTTGCGCTGTGATCTGGTGACAGAAAATGATTTCTTCAGGTCCCTGAAAACCTGATCTAAACAGATCTCTTCCGAGGGGATGATCACCCGGTGGTACTCTTTGATCCTCAGCTGGTCGCTCGCCAGGTAAAAAGAAGAGATATAATTGAAGTCTGTTGATTTTGCTCCTGCCTTCTGCATTGTTTTACGGTAATGCACTGCAGCTGCCAGGCGGTGATGCCCGTCGGCCAGGTATACATTCTGCAGCTCCGAGAAACAGCTGCTCAGTTGCTGGATGGTCTTGATATCATATACCGTCCAGATTCTGTGAAATACTTTATTTGCATAATATACGGAGTTTGCTTCAGCCTGCTTGATTCTTAGCAAGACTGCGCGGATTGCTGCTGTAGGGCGGTGGGTGATCAGCAAGGGACCTCCTTCCAGCCCCACTTCGTCCCTGTAATTGACCAGTCCTGAAGAATTGCTTTCCAGGGTAGCCTCGTGGGTTTTGATATGTCCGTTTTCAAAATCATCCAGGTCGGTCACAGCCCAGACACCTGTCTGGATACTACTACCTTCGGTTATCTCGTAAATAAATATACAGGGATGCTCCTCCTGATAGAAGTCGCCCTCATTGATCATCTTCTTAAGATTTCCAATAATATGATCATTAGTTAAATGTTTGTTGGCTTCGTGCCCTTTATCCAGTTTCTGCGCAACTATTCCATTGCATTTGCCGGATACTGCTGAAGAGCGCAGAGAGATCATTTTATCAACGTAAACGTCCTGAGGCCTCAAGGCCATGAAGGGTCTGATTGTTGCCATAAATTGCTAGCTATTGTCGTACAAGTTTGTTATTGCATTGCAGCCTATACAAGCGCTGTAACAGGAACAATTTTGTCCTGCATCAGAGTTGTGAGTGGATTGGCTGGTCATTTGAAGGTTAGATTGGTTGTATGACTACAAAGTTCCACAGAGATTATTGGATATTATTACCGGTCTTCCAATAAAGAAAATTATACTGAATAGCCATTATCCGACAAAATTTAGAACTGATTGGAAGGACATTAATTTTCTTGTGCAAAATAAAGTTTCTCTGGTAGATGTAAAAAAAGGCACAAGGCGTACTTAATACACTAAGCGTTCATTCTGTGGCATTTACAATTTAAGTAAATAAAGTTTTATATTAAAGGATCATAAAGTATCTTGCAATGAAATTGTCTCCCCTATGAAAAGATCTGATTTTCTGCTCTTCCTCCTTCTGTTTATTTACACGGGTGTTTTTGCACAGAAACAAAATGTTTATCTGATCAAAAACAACGGTCAATATGTAGAGAAACAGGATAGTGCAGATTTTATACGCATTGTCCAGGAGCCCGATAAAGGATCTGAATTATTCGTCGTCAAGGAATATTATAAGGACGGAAAACTAAAAAGTCTCGGGCTGTCCCGAAAGGTTGACCCCCCGCTTTATGAAGGGACTTACCGCTCCATGTATGACAATGGCAGTAAAAAGCAGATAGCAAATTTTGCAAAGGGAAAGCTGACCGGACAGGTATTGAATTATTATCCAAACGGAAAACTCTATTCCTGCCTTATTTATAATGATGCTGCACCAGGCTCCGATTTGGCACCCTATCAGGTTATGCAGGTGAACGATTCTACCGGGAAATCGCTGGTGAAGGATGGTAACGGAATCTGTGAGTTTTACGATAACGACTTCAGGTATATCAGCAGCAGAGGAATGATTAAGAATGGGGAATATGATGGATTGTGGACCGGCGAAGACAGAAACTTGGGTATAACCTATAAAGAAACCTATGCAGCAGGCAAAATCATATCCGGTGAAAGCACTGATTTGGAAAATGTGACTGTCAGCTATACCAAACCAGAAGTAAAGCCCGAATTTAAAGGCGGTGCAACCAATTTTTACCGGTATTTAGCCAGGAGTATACGTTATCCTCCAAATGCCCAGCGGTTATGGAAACAGGGGGTAGTACTTGTTAATTTTGCGGTAGAAAAAGATGGCTCGCTAAATGACTTAAAAGTGTTCAATTATGCAGATCAGGAACTGGCGGCAGAAGCATTGCGGGTAGTTCAGCAATCACCACCATGGGAGCCTGGAACGATGCGGGGCAGAAAGGTGCGGGTGATGTTTAATGTGCCTATATCATTTACCCTGAGCAGGTAATAGATTAAGCGGAATAAACAGGCTTTTCTTTCCGTATAGGTACAACTCCCGTTTTCTTTGTTTTCTTTTGCTTCCTGAGCCAGATCATCAGCCCGGTGATAGGAAGACTCGCCGAAATTAAAGCAGCTATAAAAGCTACTATTTTCCCAAAAATGCCAAATAACTGCCCGGTATGAAGATCATAATTGGTCGACTCCAGTTTATCTGCCAGTTTAAAGTTTTTGTATAGCTTATATTTAGACATCTGCAGCGTGGCAGGATCAAAATAAAAGACATTCTGTTTTCTGAACCATTCAGAAGGATAAATGATTCTTAAACGGAGCTCTCCTGTTTTTCTGATGGATAAAGCTGTTTCCTTTGCACCTGGATATTCAGCAATAGCTGCTGAATATATGCTTTCATACTTTTGTGGCAGGTTATCCAATTCAGATGATGTGGCCTTTACAGGCCCCACCGAAACAGGCTTGGTCAATTTGCTTCCTGTTAAAAAAGTAGCCCCTGCTTTGAAACCGTCAAAAGCAAAGTATAATCCCGAAAGGGCAATAACGATTAAAATCCCGGAAGCATAAAAGCCCAGAACATTATGCAGATCGTAGGTTACCCGTTTAACTGAAGCATTCCATTTGATAGTTAGCGATTGCCTGAGCAGACGCATCTGATTGGGGAACCAGAGGATCCATCCGCTGATGAGCATAATGACAAAGATGACGACGGACCAGTTCATGATAAATTTACCAGGTTCGCCCAGCAGCAATGTCCTGTGCAGATCCTCATCAATATCAAGCCAGTCGGGTTGCGCTTTTTTTACCAGTGCTGCCGTATAGGGGTTAAAATAGTACTCATTTTTTTTACCGCCGGCGACCATAACCGTTGCGTCCGGACGGCTGTTATTAATTCTTATCGTGGTCAGCTTTGCGTTTTTACTAACCTTTTGATAGCTTTTAATGATGGCTGCAAGGCCAACAAAAGGTTTTTGCTCTGCCGGAACATAAAGTTTTTCCTGCTGGGTAAAATCCCGTATTTCCTCTTCAAAAACATAGATAGAACCTGTAACACTAATTATAAATACCACCAAACCTGTTGCCAGACCCAGCCATAAATGTATTTGCAGAATTGCAGTTTTAAATCTTCTACTTTTTGCCATGAGGATGCTGCTAAAACAGTAAATATAGGGTTAATTAGATTGAATACAAACAATGAAGCCCCCGGAATATCCAGGGGCTTCATTGTTTACTCTAACCTTATAGTTTAGAATTTGTAAGATACTGTTCCGATAAAGCTTCTCAATTGCTGAGGGTTAGCTGTAGAATATCCTATGAAATATTGTTTATTCGTAAAGTTATCTGCTTTTACTGCAAACCTGAAGTGTTTGTCATAATCCCAGAATGCAGATGCATTCAGTAAAGTATAGGCAGGTAAGATAAATACGCCCTGGCCTGCAGCTCTTGAATTGATGATTTTATTATCGCTTGCATAATTTCCACCGATACCGAAACCTATACCTTTAACAATATGTGCGGGAAGTCTGTAACTCGCCCAGAAGTTAACCAGGTAAGGAGAACCTGCCGTACCTGGTCTTAAACCATCCAGATCAGCACTTGTCTTTTCATACTTGGAATCGTTGTAGGTAAAACCTGTAGTTACATTAAATCCTGAAAAAGGATTGGCAGTAATCTCAGCTTCGAAACCTTTACTTAACTGTGTTCCGTCCTGAACTTGGTTGTTTGGTGCAGGAAGCGTATTGTCCGTACGAACAACATCTTTTACCTTGATATCATAGTAACTGATGGTAGAACTTAAACGACCATCAAAAGCGCTCAGTTTTACACCGCCTTCAATCTGGTTCGCTTGTTCCGGTTTAAAGGCTCTGCCCTGGTAATCACTGCCTGCCCTGTTGGTGAAACCATTCTGATAGTTTCCGAAAACCGATACCACATCCTTAATTACCTGGTAAACCAATCCAAACTTTGGTGAAAAAGCAGTTTGATTAAATGCGCCTACCGGATCAGTAGCTGGTGGATAGTAGCTGCCTCCATTTTTAAAACGGTCAACTCTGATCGCTGCCTGGGCAATTAACCTGTCTGTGATGTTCAGGACATCAGATGCATAGGCACTGTAAGTATTGGTGGTATAAATATAAGGATATTGCCCTACACTTCCATTTGCGAAAGCTGCAGTATATACTGCGTTGAGCCCTTCAGCATTAAAGGCCCCATAGTTAATTGAAGAATTGTTCAAAGGTACAATGTCATACGATGCCCCAAGGTAATGCTGATCGGAATTTCTTCTCAGGTAGTCTAAACCTACAACAATGCGGTTCCTTAATCCGGCAATACGGAAATCGCCGTTAAAGTTTTGCTGGATCTCTAAAGTCTGGTCTTTACTTTTTGCGGTCGACTGATCATTACGTGCAATATACTGGGTTCCGGCTACGGCGTTTGGATAACCAAATTGAGTGGCTGTTTCAGCAGATAAAATATAAAAGTACGGCCCGAATCCATCGCTATAACTATTTGTTAAAGTAGCGTTGGTAGTTGAAGTCCATGAATCACTGATCTTATAAGTAGCTTGTCCAAAGAAGTTGGCACTTCTCGAAAATTGGCTCAGGTCATTACCCAGATAAGTCTTTTTGTAATCGAATTGAAGTTCATCCGCACGGTCAGTACCTAAGCCTGTTGTAGATGTGATGAAGTAATATGGAGAGATCTGTGAACGGCCTGCCATGATCTCTGCATCTAAAGTAATCGATAGTCTATCATTTGGATTATAGGTAAGTGTTGGCGCAACTGTGTAGTTACGGTTAAATCCTGCATCCTGGAAACTTCCTTTGTAATTGTAAGCAGAATTCAGACGGAACAACACTTTTTTCTGGGCATCTAATGGTGTATTAAAATCAACGCTTGTGCGGAAGTAATCATAACTTCCTGCACTTACGGCAATTTCACCGCCTACAGAATCATACGCTTTTTTTGTAACACGGTTGATTAAACCTCCGTATGAGGTAAGTGTACTGCCAAAAAGAGTAGCTGATGGGCCTTTAATGATTTCGATATGATCAAGGTTGGTAGCATCAATTGTGCTGGTCACATTACCTGCGATACCATTACGGATATTAGCCTGTGTAACGAACCCACGTGAACTGTAATATGCACCACCATCACCACCACGGCCTGTAGCTTCCCATAATTTTGTTATACCCGGGGCGTTGCGCATCGCATCATCAACAGAGTATACAAGTTGATCCTGCATCAGCTGATTGGTGATGGTATTGTAAACCTGAGCATTTTCCAGATTATTGAGGGGCATTTTACCAACGTATTCACTCTTGGTACGCTTGTACTTATTCGTTTTACTTGCGTTTACCATGATCTCCTGTAGCTCGCCTTTACTTTGCTCCAGCATAAAATCGCTGGTTACAGTTTTGTTGGCAATAACTTCTACGGACTGGCTTTTGGTAGTCAGGCCAACGTAACTTACCGTTACAGTTTGTGTACCTGCTTCTACCTTTTGAATTTCGTATTTTCCGTTTTCATCAGTAGTAGTGCTTCTCTTCAGTGCCTTGATGTAAACATTTACAAATTCTCCGGCTTTATTATCTGAAGTTTTTACAGTCCCTTTGATTGTCCCGTATCTGGATTGCCCATCAGCAGCAGCTATGGAAAAGCAGCAAAGCAGCATCAAAACTGCTTTCAGACCTATAGATTTTAGATTGGGTAATGGTGTTTTCATTCTATGTGTAATATTAGACTAATTATAAATAGTCCGCAATACTACAAGTTTTTCAGGATATCAAATAATAATTTAACATTTGAAGGAGCAAAAAAAATTGATTACGCACATATATGTGTGCTCAATCCATCATTTTGACGTAGAAAACATAAACCGCAAGTTTAACCAGCCAGATAACGGGATTTTGAACATCCTGTAACAGTCCGGCCAGTAGAAATCAGAAAAAATAATTAAAAATAGACTAGGCGTTGACCGTATCAGATTTAACTTTCAGGTTTTTGAACAGATATTCAGAGATAATATGCTTTTTCTCATTGATCTGCGTAAATTCAAATTGTTCTTCACCTTCAGCGGCGGTCATTGCGTCTTTGGCTTTATTATAAGAGCACCTGTAAAGCTCTCCACCATTCTGGAGTTTTCCTTTTTCGTATTGGGAAGATGATTTATAGTCGCTTAGTTTTTGCTGAAACATCCTTTCAACTTTGCCTAAGGTTTGAGTTTTAGCCTGGAAGATCAATTCCCAATCATCGATGTTGCCGCTTTTGGAAGTGGCAATATTTAATGTTTTGATCCTGTCTTTCACTTCATTTGAAGAGCCCACTTTAATCAGGTGGTTCTTTTTGGATCCGGCTATATAGATATAGCCTGTTTTGTAGGTTCTTAATGCAAAAGGGATTCTGTCTGTATCGCCCTGTACAAAAACACCATCAATATCTGTAAAGTTATAATCACTGTTTTCTATACATCCGCTGACATTATAGGCAATCACCTTTTCGGTTTCCAACATTCTTTGTTTTAATTCGTCTGACATTGCCTCACCATTGGCATCAATCAGTACATCTTCCGAAATCTGGTGTTTTTTTATAAAATCTTTCTGCTCCTTAGTCAACGGCGTTTTAATAATCATGTACAATATTACTGATATTAATTGGCATTCAATGGATGTTCATTTCAGAATGGTCATCCGCGACACAGTGATTTTCAACTATTTTGGTAACAATTAACTGTAAATTACAGCAGCTTTTCCAAAATCAGGACGGTGAATGATGCAGGGGCGAGCATAACATTCATTTTATCCAGATTAATTTTTCTGGCTGTCTCTTTTTTAATGACCGCATTTTCGCGTTTGAACGTGTTTGCCGCGTAAAGATTGCCTGCGGTATATGTGAGTTGCCTTATCGTTCCGTTTTTAAAAGCCAGGGGCAGGTGATCCACTTTGATCGACGTGTTAACCGAATGCGCTGCATCACGGTTTACCATAGTAAATATGATCTGGTTACCATTTTCAGCTATGCTGGATGAAACATCAAGTGCTTTAATTCCTGGTGCCATATCTGGCGATACTGTTGCTGCTTTTAACGCATATTTACCAGAATAATCCCTGAATGCTTTCAGCGGGGCAAAAACTGTTTGTCTGAACGAGCCGGATGAATCGGCCATAATCGGCGCAAGTACATTCACTGTCTGTGCCCATGTTGCCATCCCTACAGATGAACTGTGCCGCTGAAACAAATTCAGAAATGTGGCTACCCCAAGGGCGTGCGACCAGTTGTACTGATATTCCATCTGGAATAAACCTTTCCCCTTTTTGGAGTTGATATCCCATATCCCCCACTCATCAATGGCCAGCTGTATGGGTGCTGTCCGCGCAGGGAAGCGGTACCATGCATTGAAATTAGTGACTTTAGCGGGGAACTTGCTCAGCAGCAATTCCATATCCAGTAGCGGTTTTTCAAACTGATCTATAGATTTGATCAGCGTAGTATAAGAAGTATCAGCAGGAATTGAATACAAATGGATAGCCAGGAAATCGCATACAGGGTTTAGTTTTTCCAGGACCTGACGGCTCCATTCCGTGTCATCCTGGTTACCAACCAGCACAAGTTTCAGGTCATGGTCCTGCAGTTTCATCAGTTTTACAAAAAGCCAGGTATCTTTGATATACTGCTGTACATCCTGATCACGACCTGCATCCGTTTCAGCATATTCTTCATTCCCTATGCCCCAGTATTTCACATTGAATGGTTCCTTAAAACCGTGTGCCCTCCTTAAGTTTGCGTAATAAGTATCCCCGGTACCGTTGCAATATTCTACCCAGTTGGCAGCTTCTTCGGGCGTCCCTGTAGCCATATTCACAACCAGAAAGGGCTCAGCGCCAATTTTACGGCAGTAAGAAATAAATTCAGTAGTGCCAAAGTGGTTATCTTCTACACCGCCCCAGATCAGGTTCTTCCTTTTTTTCCTTTCAGCTTTTGGCCCTACCCCATCTTCCCAGTGATAGATCTTTGTAAATGTACCGCCGGGATATCTCAATAATGGCGTATGCAGTTCTTTTACTTTTTCAATAACGTCCATTCTGAACCCATCCTGATCGGACAGGGCAGAATGTTCATCATAGATCCCGCCATTTACAGCACGGCCAAGATGTTCGATAAACTGACCGTATTGAAGTGGACTGATCAAACCTGTTTGCTGGGCTGCATCAACGCTGACAGATGCCTGTTTTATGTTTTGTGAAAAGACAGAAAAGGTAATTAGACTGAAAAGGCAGAAAAAAGAAATCTTCATTTTTAGTAACGGGTAAATAGCTTAAAAGGCCGAAATTAATCTTTCTGCGCAGAATTCACCGGATAATCCACATAAATTACTTCTGGCAGATCACCAAATACGCTTTCGGTAACCGAGCATAACCACAATTTGTGATTAAAAGCTTTGCCCCTGTAGGTTTCCATTAAATAATCGCCGCCGCCAAGCTTACAGTTTGTCCTGTCTTTGATGAGCTTCATCTGATCTGCCCCTTTAATCGGTTCATCACTCATTTTTAAGAAACATTCGTTTTGGTTACCTGATATTTTATCCAGCATGGTATCTGCGCCTTCTACCATCTCCAGATCAACTTTTGACTTGGTCCATTCCGGCAGGTCTACAAACCACTTTTGTTCTTCTGTTTTATAAAATCTGAATGTTCGTTTCATGTTACACCATCGTATTCCCGGATCAATCAGATTCTGTGCCAGCAATACCTTAGCCGATAAAATATTCTTTTATGACTATATATACGGGTTAAGTCCTGCGCTTAAATAATAGGTTTCAGAATCCTGCTCCATCTTACCTTGTTCATCAGGTTCGCTGCCGGGTCAATACTCAGCCAGGTGATCATGGCTTTGCCAATCACATGGTCTTCCGGTACATAACCCCAGAAACGAGAGTCCAGAGAGTTATGGCGGTTATCCCCCATCATCCAGTAGTAGTTCATCTTAAATGTATAACTGCCAGCTTTTTCACCATTGATCAGTATATTCTTTCCCTTCATTTCTACCTTGTTGTGCTCATATAATTCAATCGCTCTGCGGTATAAGATCATTGTTGATTCGTTCAGCGTAATAGTCATGCCCTTTTTGGGTAACATCAGCGGCCCGAAATTATCCATATTCCATTTGAACTTTTCATTGTGCGGAAAGATCTCTGCATCATAATGTCCTGCGGGATCTATTACCGGGCTCAGCTTCCTGATATACGGATACCCTTTAAATACTGCGAGGCTTGCTGCCGGAATAATCATCGTAAAATTTTCAGGATCAGTCTGACCGATAATTTCGATCCCCAGATCATGAAATACTTCAGGATTGATGGTATTACCGTCAGTAATTACTTCATAGGATGTCTGCGATTTCTCTGCATTTGGCGCAGCCTTTCCATTGATAAACACCTGCCCGTTCATGATGCTGAGCACATCTCCTGGGGTGGCCTGGCAGCGTTTGATCAGGTTAGTTCTCACGTCAACCGGCCTGTCATAGGAAAGATCTGCTTCTTCAGGTTTATTGAATACAACAATATCTCCTTTTTTGATAGCAGCCAATCCCGGAAGACGAAAATAGGGCAGCTGGATGCCGTCCCAGTAAGTTTTGATCTGGTATTTGGTAATTGTAGATTCTAAAAATGGATTTTGAACCGGTGTAAACGGCATCCTCGCTCCGTAGCTCATTTTGCTTACAAAAAGATAATCACCGGTAAGGAGTGTTCCCTCCATTGATCCCGATGGTATGGCATAGGCCGAAAAAATCAGTCCCCGGATAAGCGTTGATGCCACGAGGGCAAATATCAGTGCATTCAGCCATTCGCGTTTTTTAGATTTCTCTGGCTGGGCGGCTGCTGTCTGCTGTTTAAATGGAAAGTTCAGTTTCATGTCAGTAGTTTTAGTTATTCTTTTGACCCTGAAGCAGAAGAGATGTTACAAACAGCAGCAATTTACTAGTCATGTTTACCGATACAAAAAGGTCATTCTCCGGCAAAGGTGTGTAAACAATAGTTTTTCTTGGTCTTTTTACCCTATGAAAAGATCCATTTCTGTAATTATCCCGAATTACAATGGCAGAAATTTATTAGAGTTATATCTTCCTTCCGTTATCAACGCTTTGGTTCTGGCTGATATTCCCTATGAACTGATCATTGTGGACGATTGCTCAAAAGACGACAGTGTAAGTTTTATCAAAGCTGTTTACCCTGAGGTGATTTTAATTGCCAACAGTAAAAACTCTGGTTTTTCCTATACCTGCAACCAGGGGATAAAGATCGCAAAAATGGAACTTACTTTTCTGCTCAATTCCGACGTTCAGCTCAGTCCTGATTATTTCAATGCACAATGGAAGTATTTTGACCATAGTGATACCTTTGGTGTAATGGGTAGGATCATGAGCAAGGACGGGCAGCGGATTGAAGACGCAGCGAGAATATTATTTTATAAAGGCTGCCGCATCAAGGCCAATCAGTTTTACTATAGCCAGGAAGAGGATGCCCTTTCCTATACCGCATATTTGTCGGGCGCCAATGCACTGGTAAGCACCAAAAAACTAAAAGAACTGGAAGGGTTTGATGAGATCTTCTCCCCTTTCACTTCCGAAGATTCAGATCTGTGTACAAGGGCATGGCTTGTGGGCTGGAAATGTTATTACGAGCACTCATCGGTCTGCTACCACCAGGTAAGCGGCAGCATCCGCAGCAACATTAAACCCAACTTTGTAAAGACGATCTATTTCAGGAACAGGTTTATTTTCCACCGGATTCATCTCACAGGATTCAGGGCAGCCGTACTGCCGGTATACATTCTGCTGGCTGAACTTTTTACGAAACTCCTGACGGGGAAGATCTGGATCCTGGATAGTTTCAGTGAATATAAAAAAACCGAAGCCGACATCCGGATATCTGTTGAAAAACTGAACGCGCTCAAAATCAGGCACTCATCAACGATGAGCATTGAAGATATCATACAAAAAATAAATAATTCGATAGATGGAAAGCCGATTATACGTTTGTAAGTTCTATATTAATCCAGTCTGCTCATTTGCGCAGCGACAGCATTAAACTCATGCACTACCCGCCTTTACCTATGGAATATGATTTTCTACAGAAAATCGAGGCTGCCGAAAGCCCTGTCTTCAGCTATTCTGTCTGTACACTTACCACCCGTATAGAAGAATACCGTGAGATGGTAGATTCATTTATCCGGGCCGGATTTGGCCGGGAGGATTGCGAGTTCCTGTACATTGATAATTCAGCACAAAACCATTCAGATGCCTATACAGGTATCAACCGGTTCCTTGCCCGCGCTAAAGGAGAATATATCATTGTATGTCATCAGGACATATTAATTGATAAGGACACAAGGAATGATCTGGAGAATAAACTTTCGGAACTGCAGCAGCTGGATCAGCGCTGGGCAATTTGCGGCAACGCTGGTGCCGCGGGTCCAAATCATATTGTTTATCATATCTCGTATCCTGACAATGTTTTTAAGGATAAAGGTAAGTTCCCACTGAAGGTCACTGCACTCGATGAAAACTTCCTTGTGATTAAAAAAAGCGCAATGCTGGCAACTTCTGCTGATCTTTCCGGATTTCATTTGTATGCTACCGACCTTTGTCTGCATGCTGAGATCAGGGGGTTTTCCTCCTGGGTGATTGCCTTTAACCTCACCCATAAAAGTTATGGCAATGCCGACCATACCTTTGAGCAGTCGCGCCGGCAGCTGATCAAAAAATACAATCACGCTTTCCGGAACCGGTGGATACAAACCCCATCTGCAGTATTCCTGCTGTCTGGCGCTAAACTGAGGTGGTTTTATGCTAACCCGCTTGCTCTTTTTGCAGTAAGGATGTGGAATGGAATAAAAAAGAGGTTGTGATGACAGAGGTTACTGCATTAGTTTCAATAGCGCTCTGCACCTATAATGGTGAAGCCTATCTTGCTGAACAGCTTTCATCGCTGATCCGTCAGAGCTATCAAAATATAGAAATCATTATCGTTGATGATTGTTCGACAGACCAGACTTTAAGTATGATCATGAACTTCATTCGCACAGACTCCAGGATCAGGTTATACCGCAATGAAAAAAACCTGGGTTTCAATGCAAACTTTAAAAAAGCAATATCTCTATGCACAGCAGAATACATTGCGATTTCAGACCAGGATGATATCTGGATGGAAGACAAGTTAAGTATCATGATGGACTGCATAGGTGACAATCTGTTGTGTTACCACAACTCAGCTTACATTGATGAAAACGGTGTTGCCAGCGGAAAATCCACTTTGTCTGCCCATCGTTTTACAGCGGGATTCTGCTGCAGGACCTTACTGCTGAACAATTGTGTTTCCGGACATGCCTGTCTCATCAGAAAAGAACTCCTGGAAAGGACACCAGATTTCCCGGCTGGTTTATATTATGATTGGTGGCTGAGTTACACAGCTGCCTGCCTGGGACGGATAACTTTTACTAAACAAACCCTGGTGCAGTACCGTATACATCCGCACAGCATTACCCATCGCGACAATAAAAATTCAAGAGCTTTACGCATTGAACATTTCAGGAATTTTAAAGACCATGCACTTACCCCTGCTCAGCTGAAGTCTTTCCTTGAAAATCTGCTTATACTTTATAAAAAGTCTGAATCTCAGTTTTTCTCAGCCGGATTATTTGTCCTGTTAATAAAAAACTACAGTACGCTGTTTTACACCCGGAAACGCTCCCTGTATTCTAACCTGAAGTTTATTCTTCGCGAAAGCTTAACTAATTGAACGATGAACCCTGCATAAGCGCTAAACACATATATAAGCTGATGAACCCTGAAGAAAAACCCCTTGTCTCTATTGCTGTATGTACCTACAATGGAGAGAAATTCCTTAGAGAACAACTCGACAGTCTTGTTCTGCAGACGTATACTAATAAGGAGATCATAGTGATTGATGACTGTTCTACAGACAGCACAATGGCTATTTTACAGGAATACAAGCATAAATACAGCTTCTTCAATTTTCTTCAGAACGATTATAACCTTGGTTATGTAAAGAATTTTGAAAAAGCGATCTCTTTATGCAAAGGTGAATACATTGCACTTTCAGATCAGGATGATATCTGGGATCCGGAAAAGATCGAATTACAGGTTGCAAATATCGGAACACATGCGCTCATTTATCATGACTCGGCCTGTGTGGACGAAAATGGTAATTCTCTTCATAAAAAATTAAGCGATGTATGCCTTTTATACCAGGGAGAGCTGCCTTATCCCTTTATGTTTTTCAATTCGGTTTCGGGCCACAGCATACTTTTTCACAGAAAACTGATTCCTGACATTCTTCCTTTTGACCCAAAATACTTCCACGACCGCTGGATTGCATTTGTAGCTTCGGAAAGAGGAGGAATCAGTCTCCTGCCCCAAACACTGGTGAAATACAGGCAGCACAGTACCTCTACTACTGATCTTCTCGATATGAGGGCATCAAAGGAACATGTCCGACATATTTTTTTTAACCGCGAGGCGATCGACTGGATTATTAAATGCAGTGAAAGATCTATCGCCTATAAAGCGTTTTTTAATGAGATCCTGACCTGTTTCAGCCAGGATTACCTTCTGATCAACCGCCTCAAATTGTACAGGTTGCTGTTTGCAAAATCAGCAGAGGTTTTGTTTGTTTACAAAAAATCAACCATCAGCAAAATGAATTACCTGCGGAAGCTGTGTTTTTTAAAGAAGTATTCTATCGGGGATTTGAGTTAACACTGCTTCAATATTTATTTTTTGACTATTTTTCACTATAATTATAGGTGTGTATTCCGCTCCGAAATTGATCGCCTGAACATGAAAAACCCTTCCTTAAAAATCCTCACTTATATTCTGATTACCGTTTCAGCATTTTCATGCAAGAGAAAACCTTCTAACGAAACGGGGCAGCTTCCACGTATTGCTATTGCAGGACTGGCGATTGAATCAAGCACATTCTCACCTGCCCTTTCTGATGAAGCATCTTTTCGCGCTAAATATGGACAGGATGTTTTCAGCACTTATTCTTTTATGGGAATTGATTCACCATTGCGTAAGAAAGCAATCTGGATCCCAACTTTAAATGGTCATGCCATTCCCGGTGGTGCGGTAAAGAGAGAGGCTTATGAAGTATTGGTGCTCAGGACATTGGATTCATTAAAGAAGCATTTGCCTTATGATGGCTTATATTTTGATATTCATGGTGCCATGAGCGTAGTGGGATTAGATGATCCGGAAGGTGATTTTATAGAAAGAATACGCAAAGTAGTTGGCAAGAAGACAATGATTTCAACATCTATGGATCTTCACGGCAACGTGTCGCTGCGCCTCGCAGAGAATTCTGACCTGATTACCTGTTACCGTATGGCACCACACGAGGATGCAATGGACACCAAAAAAAGAGCAGTAACCAATCTGATTGAAAGGATCACCAGCGGCAAAGGAAAACCTGCATATAAAGCCTGGATACCAGTACCTGTTTTGTTACCGGGCGAAAAAACAAGCACCCGAATAGAGCCCGGAAAAAGTATATACAAGGATGTAGCCCCGGCAGCAGCACAGGTAGGAGTTGTTGATGCAGCCATCTGGATAGGTTACGCCTGGGCTGATGAACCCCGCAACCATGCTGTAGTAATGGTTACCGGAGATGATAAAGAAAAAGTAACAAGAACAGCCGAAAAGCTTGCACAAAGTTTCTGGGATGCCAGGTCGCGTTTTAAATTTGTTGCCCCTACGGCTACGCTGGCAGAAAGTCTTGATAAAGCCATTGGCAGCAAGAAACATCCATTTTTCATCAGTGATTCTGGCGATAACCCTACAGCCGGAGGAGCCGGTGATGTCACCTGGACACTCACAGAAATACTTAAACGCCCTGAGTTTAAATCTGCCAAGGGACCATCCCTGATCTACGCATCAATCCCAGGTCCTGAAATGGTTACTAAAGCGCTGGCGGCTGGCGTAGGTAAACCTGTTGAAGGGTATGCAGGTGCTGCTATTGATGCACGCTATGCTCCGCCAATAAAACTCTCAGGAAATGTTGAATCCATTTATAAAGGGGATAAGGATGCGAAAGTGGAAGTAGTGATAAAAATAGGTAGCGTCCACGTAATCGTGACCAGGAAACGTAAGCCTTACCACAAAGAAATCGACTTTACCAACCTCGGCCTCGAGCCGCGTAAGGCTGATATTGTGGTAGTAAAGATTGGATATCTGGAACCGGAACTGTATGCTATGCGGGCCGATTGGTTACTTGCGTTAACGCCTGGTGGCGTAGATCAGGATCTGGATCGCCTTCCCTACAAAAGAATTCAGCATCCGATGTTTCCTTTGGACAAAAACATGAAAAATCCTGATCTAAAGGCTAAACTTGTACGTTTGTCTAATGAGTTATAGTTTATTTTCCCAATAAATTGGTATTCATAATCCAGTCCGGATAATTCCTGATTCTTGATTCAGGCAAAGCCAGTTCAGGAGCGTATAATATGGTCCGCCATGAATACGCAGGACAAATTATTGCCTTTTCACAGCTGCTGCTTTCTTTGAAATTCATAACATAAGCTTTGCTATTCAGATAACTTAAATACGCGGTCTGACGCAACTTTGCTATATCAAAAAACAAAAACGAACAGCAATATGAAAACTCAGAAAACATGGTTGATCACAGGTGCCTCAAGAGGCTTTGGTCTTGAAATTACAAAAGCAGTATTGGAAAGCGGTGATCAGGTAATAGCAACCGTTCGCAGCAATCCGGAACAATTTATTTCACAGTTTAAGGACAATAAAAATCTCTATGCAGTAACACTTGATATCACCAATGAAAATCGAACTATAGAGGCTGTAAAACTCGGAATAGACCATTTTGGAAAAATCGATGTCTTGGTAAACAATGCCGGCTACGGTATCCTTGGTGGCGTTGAAGAGACCAGTGATGCAGAAGCAAAAAAGAACTACGAAGTGAATGTATTTGGAACACTCAATGTGATCCGTGCGGTGCTGCCTTACATGCGCAAAGAACATTCCGGACATATTATCAACATTTCATCAGTAGGCGGTCTTTTCGGCTATGTAGGATGGGGAATTTACGGATCAACAAAATTCGCTATTGAAGGAATTACAGAATCTCTGGCTCAGGAGCTGGCACCACTGGGCATCTTTGCAACAGTTGTTGCTCCGGGTTTTTTCAGAACAGGATTTTTAGATACAGGCTCTCTGATCAGCACAGAAAAGATTATCGAAGATTATGATGAAACTGTGGGCACCTCCAGGAAAAACGCAAAACTTTATAACCGCAATCAACCAGGTAACCCGGAAAAACTGGCAGAGGCATTTGTAAAACTCGCTGCTTCAGAGAAACCTCCGGTACACCTTCCTCTAGGCACTGACACCTATAACATGTTCAATCAAAAAACAGCAGCTTTTGTAGCGGAAATGGAAGAATGGAAAGAAGTGATTACGGGAACAGACCATGAAGATGCTGTAGTTGCAGCACATTAAGATCCATCCTCATATGGCAGGCTGTATTCTATACGCTGAATCAAAAAGAAATTTGGGCAGCTTAAAGAATACAGCCCTTTATATATATATGACTACGGACATCTTACGCATTGGCATTACGGCGAAATTCCGCAGGCGTAAACCCTGTATTTTTCTTAAAGAAAAAATTAAAATTAGGCTGCTCGGCAAAGCCGATGCTGAAACTGATATCCTGCAGGCTCCAGTCCGTTTGTAAAAGAAGCGCCTTTGCCTCGTCCAGTATCCGGTTCCTGATATGGGTACTTGCGTTCTGACCGGTATGTTTTTTAAGGAGCGCATTCAGGTAGTTGGGATGCATATGCAGGTCATTGGCAAACTCCTTGGCCGTCTTGATACGGATAGGGCTGCTGTAATTGATTCCTGCAGTTTCTTTTTCAAGCAGGTTAAAAAACTGATGCATATGACTGTAGTCTCTACTTACCTCATCCGGTTTGGGGTAATGCGCCACTTTCATACTCTCTACCATCAGGAGCTGAAGAAAGGCCTGCATAGCGTCTTCCTTAAAATCGCCGTTCAGCTGCTCTTCTTCCTCCATTTTCTGAAAATACTGACTGATTGCCGGCACTTGCTCTTCCGCCAGGCGGATCACGCTTTTAGGTTTATCAATAAATAACCCGAATTTATCAATTACTGCTTTTAACTGCAGATGGTGACTAATAAACGTCTTCTTGAAGAGAACATAGTAACCTCCTGATTCTTCAGAGAGGTTTTTCCAGGAAATGATATCATTGGGATGGATATAGAGCAGCGTGGGTTTTTCAATATAATAGGTATTGAGCCCCATGGTAAATACCCCCGTACCTTGGGTGACCAGCAGGATTTTATAAAATTCCCTGCGATTGGGCGAGAGGTAATTGCGGCACTCATGCTGTTGACGGTTGAATACCCTGATTGTCCAGTCTTCATAAAATTCACGGAAAACCGGGATCATATCAGGAAGGTCGCGCAGGGTGTCAATCACCTTACTGTCTAGGGTTGTTCTCATAACGCATCCATTTATCAGGAAGCACTAATTTAAAAAAAACTTAATTCGAAATTCCAATAAGTCAATAGCTGTGCCCAATTATGACAAATCGTTTATTATTCGAAATTATGTCCTTGCCCATCTTTGAAATTCATAAAGCTTGCTTTGGATTTAGTACGGAGCCCCTGCAGCTTTCTGCAGAACTTTGTTTCAACAAAAAAAATTCTCATGAAAAAATCAATTTTAATCATCGGAGCAGGTACCGGCCTTAGTACTGGCATAGCCGAAAAATTTGGTGCAGAAGGTTTTGTGATCAGTTTAATCAGCCGCAATGCAGCCAATCTTGAAAATATCAAAAACGAGCTTTCAGCAAAAGGTATTGAAGTTAATTATGCTGTTGCTGATGCGGGAAATGCAGAGCAGCTCACAGCAGCTATAAACGGGCTGACGGTCCAGTCTGAGGGCTTTGATGCAGTACTCTACAATGCAGCAGTATTAAAAGCTAAGGACATTATGGAAGAAAGTTCAGCAATACTGGTTGAAGACTTTACCATCAACGTGGCCAATGCTTTTCATTCCCTGAAGGTTACTTATCCGGCTTTGCGTAAGAAAAAAGGCGCATTCTTACTGACCGGCGGCGGATTAGGTGTATCACCAAGTGCGGATTATGGTTCCCTGTCCATTGGCAAGGCCGGCGTCCGCAGTCTTGCCTTTCAGCTGAATGAGCGCTTAGGCGATGAAGGAATTTATGTTGGCCTGCTCACAGTAGCAGGTTTCATCAATCCACAAAGTGAAACACATTCCCCTGCTGTGCTGGCAAAGCTCTTTTGGAAACTTTACACCGAAAGATCAACAGTTGAAATACATCAGTAAAAGTTTTTTTGGTTACAACCTTGTTCAAATCGGTTATATCAGGCAGTTCAGTTAGATTGATCTTTGTTCTTGAAGACAATGACAAATAACAGGAACAATATGAAAACGATATTTATCACCGGCGCATCAGCCGGATTAGGAAAATCCACTGCAAAATTATTTCAGTCTAAAGGATGGAAAGTTATAGCTACCATGCGCAACCCGGAAAAAGAAACTGAACTGAACCAACTGGATAACGTAATCCTTTTACCAATGGATGTAACGAACATTGAGCAGATCAATTCAGCTGTCCGCGAAGCTTTCAGTACCGGTACTGTTGATGTAGTATTTAACAATGCTGGTTACGGACTTATAGGCCCGCTGGAATCCTACTCTGAAGAGCAGGTAAGAGGACAGTTCGAAACCAATTTTTTTGGTGTGGTTTGGGTAACACAGGCCTTTATCCCATATTTCAAAGATAGAAAAAGTGGCTTATTCATCAATACCACTTCTTTATGCGGACTGGTAAGCTATCCTCAGTCATCCGTATACAACGCATCAAAATGGGCGTTAGAAGGCTGGAGCGAAAGTATGTCCTATGACCTTGCAGTTTTTAACATAGGGATAAAAAATGTGGCACCGGGAGGAATCAAAAGCAATTACATGAATGTAATGGAAGTAACGGAAGATGCAGATTACGGGCCTCTTAAACAGAAAATGATGGAAGGGTTTACAGACGGCACATTAATGGAATTCTCAGAAGCCGAACTGATTGCAGCTGTAGTTTACCAGGCTGCTACAGACGGAGAGGATAAACTCACCTATCCTGCCGGAAACGACGCAGCAAGGATCTCTGAAAAAAGGCGCAAACAAGGTCCTGAAGCCTACAGAAAAGAGTTGTTTGAGTACCTAAATCTTGAAAGTCCGTACACAGTCAGTGCAAATAACTAAAAACAAACAAATAGCATGAGAATATTTTCAGTTCTCATGCTATTTTACCAGATATTTCTATAGGTTGCTATCCTGCTACTGACCTGTAAAAATCCCCGCAGGCAAATGCGCGTCAATACTTTCAAAACCAAGGCCAAGAACTTTGATATTATAATTTATAGGAGCACCCGCAGATACCGGCCAGTTCACAGATGCTGTTACCCTTCCTATTTATTTGACTGCCTGCCATAAAGTTTTCGTTTTGATGGCTCTGGACAACTAGCGTGCCAAGGTAAGCGATAAATTAAGTGTATATTAACATATGATTAACTCAACAGAAAAACCGGGCGGTTCAGGAAATAAGAAAGGCTCTGCTTTTCATGTCAGCAGAGCATTTCTTTTGTAGCTTACTAGCCCAACAAACCTGATCTGAGGTCAGTCAGTTCTTTAAGCAACTCAGCTTTGATCTTATCAAAATAGTAATCCATTTCATTGTGGGCATAATCATAAAATTTAGATTTATCATTTTTCGATAAATCACCCAGCTCGAAAGTGGCATCTATTATTGCTTTCTGAAGTTCCAGTCCGCTGTTGCTGTCCTGAACATCAGCTATCAGAGTGTCAAGTATCATTAACCTGTCTTTTCTATGAGCGTCTGCGTTAAAAATAAATGAAAACAACGATTCTGCGTAAGTACGGATGGCATCCAGGGCAGTTTCGTTACGGCGCAAAGCTTTTTTTACTGCCGCAGCAATCTTAGTTTTTATTTCATCAGGCTGTTCAGCATCATCCTGTGAAACCAGACTGTTGTGATAACTTTTCAGTTCCTCAACACCCGTGAACATGATGCTGATGCCGTTTTCAGTGGCTTCAGTATATGGAGCCTGTACAAGTTTGGTATTGAAATCAGTCAGATGTACACCTTCTATTTCTATAATTATATCTTTTATCATTTCTTTTCTTTAGCAGCTGCAAATGTAGGGATAGATGCTGAGTTAACACAGTGATTACCGAGTTGAATGTTTTTACAACCGCAGCGCCCTCGGTCTGTTGACCGCAAAACTTACAAACACTTATCAATCAGATGATTTGATGGTTATTGATGAAATTAAAATTGCTTTAATTATCAATTGATAATTTTAAAAGAGATTTGTTATTATCCAAAAATAGATGGAAATTGCTTGAAGGCATACATTTAACTGCAAAAAACACCTTTAAATATGAAAAAAGTAACAGGACTTGGCGGCGTATTTTTCAAATGCGATAATCCGCAAACTATGAATGAGTGGTATGCCAAAAACCTTGGATTGCCGACCAGTGAATATGGAGCAACGTTTGAGTGGCGGCAGGATAATGATCCTTCGAAAAAAGGGTCTACTTCCTGGTGTACATTTCCTCAGCATACTGATGCTTTTAACCCCTCAGCCAAACCTTTCATGATCAATTACCGGGTAGAAAATCTTGTTTTGCTATTGGATGAACTCAGAAAGGAAAACGTAACTATTGTTGATGAAATTGCAGAATACGATTATGGGAAATTTGTTCATGTGCTTGATCCGGAAGGGAACATTATTGAGCTTTGGGAACCAAAAGAGGAGTAGCGCATGATTTTGTGGGGGGAGAAGGATTCGAACCTTCGAAGTCTTGCGACAACAGAGTTACAGTCTGTCCCATTTGGCCACTCTGGTATCCCCCCTTTTTATTTTCAACAGCTAAAGTCCTGAGACTAAAGCTTTCACTATTATTACCACGTTTTAAATACGAAAGCTCCAGATTGCTCTGAAGCTTTTCAGTGGAGAATACCGGATTCGAACCGGTCACCTCTTGCCTGCCAGGCAAGCGCTCTAGCCAAATGAGCTAATCCCCCGTGGGTCGCAAAAGTAGCAATTTGTTTGTGTTTTGCAAATTTAAGTTGAAGATCATCCCGAAAAAATATCTGAATCGGTAATTACTACCATTTTACCTGCATGAAGTTAACATTCTGCGTTCTTGAAGAAGTGACAGCAATACCTGATCCCAGGCTATTGGTAAACGCAAAGCCTTCCAGCTCATCCGCCCTGTCATTCACTACTTCTTTGATTACTTCCTGTTTGCCGGAAGCTATTGATTTCTCCAGTTCAACATAGGTAAAGCGCCACTTGCGGCCTTCCACCTGATTTTGTATAAGTATAACAATTCCTTTGTCAGCTATCCAATGCAGGTTCTGCACCCATGGCGTACAACTGAACTTTTTATACAACACCCCTTTGTCACTGGTTTTTGAAGCTTTGCTTAAGGCCTGTGGATCATATAGCCTAACCTCGTTACCATTATCCCCATAATCTGCGGTAGCTACATACCACTTATTATTGTACTCCACATATTCCGGTCTTGTACCCTGTATACAGACATCATCTTCAATGGTGCTCGTTAAATTTCCATCGAGAGTCCCGGTTTTTAAAAGTCCCTCCCAGTTTACACAATAGATAATGGCTTTCCATTTACCACCCGGTACATCTGGTTTAACAGAATTACCAATAAAAGCAGGATTGCCTGCATGTTGCGCTACACCAGTTGGATGATTGATCACATCTTTTCCTTTAATGGTCAGCCTGGATTCTTTATGGAGATCTATCAGGCTATCCCCCACTAAATTATACTCCCTGATTATTCCTATCTCCCGGTCACCATATAAAAAAACGCGTCCTTTTTGATATGAGATACCCTGACAGGCACCCAATGAATCGACTGTTGTAGGCCTGGTTAAACTCATCATCAGGTGATCAGGTACATTTGCAGACAGGAATACGGGCAGCACGAACAAGGCAGTAATAGTTTTTCCCATATACAAAAAAGACTTTTTGATATGATTTAATGATTAACATTATGTTAAGCCTCTACCCTATCCCCATGAGCTTTCGGCTCAGAAATAACCAAAAAAGCCAGATCTGCCACCCCATGATTTGCAATACAATGTCTCCTGCCCTTAGCCACATGAATACTCTCAGCTGGATTTAATATAAACACCTCCCCTTCAATTTCAAATCTGGCTGTCCCCGATAAAACATAAAACAACTGCTGAGATAGATTGTGAAAATGGTGCGTCTCTGTAGTACCAGCTGGCATCATCTCCTGAATAACGCTTAAACCATCTGTTTTCAACAAATGCCAGCCATCACAGTGATCGCCCCATTGATAGTGTTCCGAGTTTTTTATTGATTTGATCATGATTACTTTGAGTTCATGCGACAACCTGATGAAAAGCTAAAATAGGCATATCCGGTTACTGCAAAAACGTATGTCACGAGATTTATACGCAGGAAACTGTATTTTTGACATTTCTCATTACTATTAAATATATTCGGTTTAGCGAGCAAAAACACGGATTTTAAACAACTTTAAGTTGTATACTGCGTTAAAAAGAAGCAGTGATTCAGTAATTTCGTAATATTAAACCTCCATTGTCTGATGAGCTGAAATTCAAATTTATCCAAAGCAATAGAAAGTATATCTTGTCCACAGTTTTTTAGATTAAAAATATTATATTTAGTTAATGCAGCATATCAATCGTGTAGCCTCCCGCCGGGCTAAAGTAGACCATGATAAAATCCCTAAACAGCCCAGTATAACAGTATCTTACTGGAATGTAGGTGTATTGCTGCATTTCTCAGTAATCCTTTTTGTAATGGAATCCTGGTTTTACTGGACGAAATTCAGGGATGCCTATATGGAGGAAGCCTTGTTTTTTATTGTATTCTGGTTTGGCTGCGTGCTATTTGCCTTTACACACATATTTTTGGTTATTATGGACGCATGGTCCCGCTTCCAGAACTATAAAAGGATAAAAGATAACCTGTATATGCATGGCTTCAGCCCTAAACTGGCCAACCCCTATACAGGATCAAAATGTCAGCGTACAGCCTTCCTGGTAGCCGCAAAGGAATTAGGCATGGAGAAAGAAGTACTCAGTTACTACAAAAGGATTGGCATCAGATGGTATCATTTCATTCCAAAATTTATGATCCAGGACCCGCTGTTCCTGTTCCGGAAATCCTTTGTTTCCCGGACGTTTCTGGAGAAATATTACAAGCCCAGATTCAACTTCCGTGATCAGGACGTTAATTATAAAATAGCTGAATAATGCTTACAGGAACAAATTTAAGTAAAAGCTACCCTTCCGGAAAAGCATTAGATAACGTTTCAATACATATCCCACCCGGACAGATCTGTGGCCTGCTGGGCAGAAACGGTGCAGGAAAAACTACACTGTTCAAGATCTTATGCGGATTGGTAAAACCCGATCAGGGACTAGTGACTATCAACTCCAAAAGGGCTAAACCTGTTGGAGGAATCATTGAACGGCCGGGACTCTACAATTACCTGAATGCATACGACAATATCAAAATCTTCGCAGGCATACAGGGAGCAGCTACTGACAAACATTCCATCGAGCAGACCTTGCTCAAAGTAGGTTTACCGTTTGACCGTAAAGATCCGGTGAGAAACTTCTCCCTTGGAATGAAACAGCGTTTGGGAATAGCCATAGCACTCATCAACAATCCGGAATGCCTGGTGCTGGATGAACCATTTTCCGGCCTTGACCCAATAGGTGTGGCCTCTTTAATTACGCTCATCAGAAAGCTCGCAGAAGATGAGCATATTGCCATCCTGCTATCCTCACACATGATGGGCGAAATCAGCAAATGCTGCCATTTTCTCTACGTGATCGAAAAGGGAGAAATAGTAAATTCCGGAACAACCAACGAACTGATCAATACACACATCAACAGTTTCAGTATTACAGCATCCAATCTGAATGCCTCTGCGGCCCTAAAAAGTTATGATGTAGAGATGGGCACCAATGATGCAAGGGTAGTTTGTGATGCCAGGGATATCCCATCACTACTTACCGAACTGCTCAGAGAAGGCATACAGGTAACTGCCTGCACCCCTGTATTGACATTGGAACAACTAATTAAAAAGGCCAATTCATGAGATTACTGCTGTCAGCTGAACTTCTAAAGCTTGTTAAACAAAGCAAAACATACTACGCACTAGGGTCGATTATGGTGATCGAAACATTGATCCTGATCACTGCCTACTTCCAGGGCAGCACAATACTTGATCTGCTGCTGGATAACCTCAAACAATCCTTTTATTTTGAAGGAACCCTGTTGAACGGAAACCTGATCATGTACATCGTCCTCAATTCACTCTGGTTCAATGTACCTTTGATTCTAATGATTGTTACTTCAGGGATCGTAACGGATGAGTATAAGGATGGCACAATGCAAACAGTCATGCTGCAAGCGGTCGATAAGTGGAAATTCATTACTGCAAAATATATTATCGCTGTTCTGTTTACCCTGCTTGTAATTGGTTTCATGATGCTGACTACCTTTATCCTTTCCTATTCTATTTTTGGAAGCGGAGACCTGGTGGTCTATATCAATACGCTCAACTTTTTCGAAGCCGATGATGCTTTTCAGAGGATCTGCTGGGCATTTGCTTCCGGTGCGCTGACCATGGTATTTTACTGTGTGGCCAGTTTAACCCTTGCTATTTTCATTAAGGAAGCAGCAAAGACCTGGATTGCAGCAGCCCTGTTCCTGATTATCACAACGCTATTGCTAAAGGTCGATTTTGTGATCCCGGCGATCAACAGTTATTTCTTCCCGAAACTGATCGACACCTGGCAGCAGCTTTTCAATTATCAGCTGGACTGGAACCAGATTTTTATCAACAACACCATACTTATACTTTATAGCCTCGCCTTTGCAGCAGCGGGTACATATGTATTCCATAAAAAAGACATCGGATGATCAGGACCTTATTTATATTTCTACTATTTGCCACACAGTTCGCCCGCGCACAACAAATCGATGCTGATCTGCTGAAGATCAAAAAGCGCATGGACTCTGTGAAGCAGTTTTCTGCATCGCTAATACTTGATCTCGATGTCCCTTTTATCCAGATGCCAACAAAAACGGCTAAAATCACTTATGCAACAGGAAAGAAAATGATGTTTACATCAAAGGATTTCGTGATGCTGCCCAAACGCGGACTTGATTTCTCTCTGTCCGAAATCTTCAAATACCCCTTCATCACGGTTGACAGGGGGACCGAAAAACGTAACGGAAGATCCCTGAAGGTGATCAATATTATCCCGACCACCAATCAGTCTGACCTCGCTCTTGCCACACTTTATATGGATACAAAGGCAGTGCGAATTGTACAGTCGGAAATCAATACCCGTAAGGAAGGATCGTATACCCTGATGATGAACTACGCAGTGTTGAAAGATATCCTTCCAAGTTACGTAGAAGCTACTTTCGCCATTGAGAAATTAAAAATACCATTAAACTTTATGGGTAAGGGCACCACGATCGACCGCAAGAAGATGCGCAGCATGGAAACCAAAACCGGCAAAATCAAAATGCAGATCCGAAATTACAGCATTAAGTATTAATAAAGTTTGCTTAATTTTACTAAAATAAAACCCCTGTTAACAAGCCAAGATCAATCCATATAAATTATATCCCTTACATGAATTTCAATTCTACTCAAATCATCACAGCAATTGTGATTATCCTTGCTATCCCTTATCTGATTATCGTACTTAGAAGAGCTTCCGTCCAAAACTTCACTTTTATCAAAGCGCTAAATCCTTTTTACACAAAGGAGATGCAGGCAGCAGACGAACTGAAACAAAGCCTCAGCCCGATCATGGATGAAATTGAAACCCAACGCGTTGCTAAATTCGTCAACCACTGGTCGGACAAATTTGAAAAAAACCGCCTTACCGTTCAGGATGTTGAAAGCTTGAATGCTAAAATAGCAGAAGGTAATACTGATCAGGTCAATGGTATCCTGGCCATCCATCCCGAAGGCAGAAGCCAGTTTAACATAATCAACAAAGAACTGCAATTGAAAGCAGCAGCTTCAGTTAAAGCAACAGAAGAAGCACTTGTTTAACACTTTGATGTGTAAATTAAAATTTGAAATATTTTGGTATTAATTTACTTTTATACCAACTAAATAGATTGTATGAAGATGAAAACTTTGAAAATTGGAATGCTCACGCTGGCACTCCTCGTGATTTCTTACGGGATTTGGGCCAGACAAAATCAGCCAAGTCCTGCTGCAACTGCAAAAGGAACGATCAACGGAGCTAACATTACCATTGAATATAGCAGTCCTGGTGTTAAAGGACGTAAAATCTGGGGAGCACTGGTACCTTACGATGCAGTCTGGAGAGCTGGCGCCAATAAAGCTACGACATTTACAACAGACAAAAAGATCAAAGTAGAAGGAAAAGACCTGGCGGCCGGTTCCTACAGTATCTACGCTATTCCGGGTGCAAAAACCTGGAAGATCATCTTCAATTCTGAAACAGGACAATGGGGAACTACACATGATGGAGTAACTACACATGTCCCTGCAAAAGATGTGTTAACAGTAAATGTAACACCTGGAAAAAGCAGCGCAACTGAAGAACAGCTGAAATACCTGGTAACACCCAAAGGAATCGAACTGGTTTGGGAAAACCTTTCAGTACCTGTCGCAATCAAATAATGTCGCAACCAAATGCTAAGTTTTATTCTGATTTAAGGGAAAATCAAATTCCCCTGCAGGAACTGCTGGCAAGAGACAGCCTCTTTCATCAGATACCTGAGAACTGGCACGTCATTATTACAGATATCAGAAACTCTACTGCTGCTGTGCAAAATGGTATGCATCAAACAGTGAACCTCATTGCTACGGGAAGCATAGTGACTGTATTGAATGTTACTTTCAGGGCCAATATTACAATTCCGTTTTTCTTTGGTGGCGACGGTGCTACATTTATCGTACCTCCGACTGTTATCGACAGTGCCCTGAGTGCACTTCTGTTGTTCAGGGAAAATACTTTAAAAAACTTCAATATTGATCTTCGTGCCGGAACAATACCGGTAAACAGAATCTATGAAGAGGGGCATGACCTGCGCATCAGTAAGTTTAAAAGTTCAAAAACGTTGTATATACCTGTTGTTCTGGGTACAGGTTTAAGCTACGCGGAGAAAGTGATCAAGGGGGATGATTATCTTTATCCTGAACGTGCACTGCAGCAATCGGAACTTGACATTACCGGAATGTCATGCCGATGGGATAAAATCGCGCCACCCGAACATCACAATGAAGTGGTTACGCTGCTGGCGGTAGCTGGTGCGGATTTCAAACAGGCGGAAGCACTCCGCAAAGTGATCGTCCTGCTCGACCAGATTTATGGCAAGCCAGACAAACGCCAGCCAATCTCCATCAATAAGCTGAAACTGAAAACTACTTTCAACCGGATTGAACTGGAAATGCGCGCCAGCTTAAATGAAGGCAACTTCCTGAAAAAATTCTATGAATGGTTCAGCCATTTATTAGGTCATCTTTATTTCAAAACACGAAGGGGCAAGGATTACCTTACCCGACTGGTAAATATGTCTGATACCCTCGTTATAGATGGCAGGATCAATACTGTTATATCCGGAACAGATTTACAAAGGCTGCGCCTGCAGGAAAGTCTCGACGAACTGGAGAATCAGGGTATCATCAAATTTGGTTTGCATGTAAGCACAGATGCAGTAATGTCCTGTTATGTACGGGATCTCCAGGATGACCATATTCATTTTGTAGACGGTTCTGAAGGCGGCTACACCAATGCTGCTAGTGTACTGAAAGTAAAACTACGCAGTTAACACTGGCTGATCCCCTGCAGGTGCAGCTTCTTTTTCAGGCACCTTCACAGACCCGATGTATCTGGTATTGGAAACAGACTTTCCATCAGGGCTTGCGAAAAATAGCCAGCCATGCAAGTTGTTCCCGTGGTAGATATCTGCAAAGTTTTCTGTTAATTCCAAATCGGCACGTACGTATGTCTTTTTCCCTAGATACAATAATCTGCTCTGCTCCTCGCTGTACAGCATTAGACAAACTACGTCAGAACCAGTGATCCTGATCTTTGAAGTTTCAGGCACTTCCCAGGTTACATGGATCTCATCAGTCCCATTTAGCGCAATTTTTGCTCCCCAGGCCATATCGAGTTCACCATTGCTGAAAACTGCTTTTTTGTAATCAATTTTATACTCCGGAAATTCTCCAATAACCACATGCTTTAAATTGTGTTCCACAGCGGTTTGAAAGCCAGGATTTTTATTGGTCTTTTTTTCAAATCCAATTTTAACATACGCGCTGAAAGGCGATAAAAAATGTGTAACCAGGCCGAGCCTTAGGTTTTGGTCCGACTGCGGCTTTTTCTTTTTTTTATGCATTTTAGCCGGCTTCTGTTTCGCTACATCCTTGGCTCTCCACTTGCCGACAACCACATTTCCAACTTTTCCTTTAAGGGTACCAATAGGTCCCTTTTGTATAATAACTGCCATGATTTTAGTCTTTAGTCCAGGTCAACTGACCCAGATATACACTATTGGAAGACTGTTTTCTATCTTCGGAAAAATAGCAGATATAGGTCTCAATTTTCATTTCTTCCGTAAAAGATGGCAGTTTGATTTCCTGGTACTCTTCTCCCCTTTTTGCACCATCAGTAACATTGAAGGATTGATAGGTTTCGGGGAAATAAGCCACACACATCACCCGATCGTCCACGTCGGCTCCTTGCCTGTCGAGGTCTGCTTCCCAGGTAAAAGAAATACGGCCATCAAACAGCTGTACCTTCGGATTCAACGGAGCAGGAATATCTCCCAGAGAAAGGACAACTTTTCCATAGTCAATTTTCAATTCAGGATACTCTCCTGTAATCGCAGCCGGATTATTTGCCGAAGTAGCCATTGAATAGGCCGTCCAGGTCCTTTTTGGTTTTGGCGTATACTTCATGCCTTTACGAATGACCGGTTTAACAGGTTTCAATAAGGCAGTAATTAATGCCGTCTTCATCTGTACTGCATATTGCGCGTCAGACCAATGGTCAACTACACCAATAGCTCTGGTGACCAGCTCACCATTTAAAAAATAAGTTACATAACCGCCCACTTTTCCTACTACTGTACCCATGGGCCCATTTATTAGCTTTCCCATAATATATAAAATTAGTTTAACAATGTTTAATTCCATACAAGGTAATAATTAATTATTTAAGAAACAATAGTGAAGGCAAAATAAACTTATATTTCATTCGGTATCGATAAGTGATTTATAAGCAGTAAATAAGCTGTTTCCAAGCCGTTATTGCTTATCAAAAGCTTACCAACCCCTTACCAATGGCTTATCAAAACCTTATCAACACTAGATTGATTATAAGTTTAGTATGAATTTTTTATTCGGTGTTTTAAATCGAGGTACAGTCCATTCAAGAGCATTTATACTTCCTAATAGACGTTAATGAGGTTAATCCGGAGACAAGAGCCGCAGCAGAAAGGATAATTTTAATTTCGCTTTGATATCATAGCCCGAAACAATAGCTTTGAACACTTACTCCAACCTTATCATGCTGCAATACAGAGACGCAAAACTGTCAGACCTCAATAAAATAGTTGAAATCTATAATTCTACTGTGGCCTCAAGAATGGTGACAGCTGATACAGAACCTGTTACTACCGAAAGCAAAATGAAATGGTTTGAGGACCATACACCAGACAAACGCCCGCTATGGGTGATAGAAGATGAGAACAACATGATCATCGGATGGCTGAGCTTCCAGTCCTTCTACGGTAGACCAGCATACAACTCTACAGTAGAAATGAGCGTTTACCTGGACGAGCAGCAAAGAGGCAAAGGTTACGGAAAAACAGTACTGGCTTACGCCATTGAGAAAGCCCCTGAAATCGGTATCAAAACGCTGTTGGGTTTTATTTTCGCCCACAATGAACCAAGTATAAAATTGTTCAGGCATTTTGGATTTGAAGATTGGGCAACATTGCCGGATATAGCTGTCCTTGACGGGCAGGAAAGAAGCCTCAAGATTCTTGGTAAGCGTATCGCTTAAACTGATTGACCTGGCGGGATACGCCCATTTCGTTAAAAGAGTGGATGCCCGCTTATTTGCGCAACCGTTGTGGTCAGCCCAATGCGATAGCAGATGCAGCCTGGGAAGTACTGAATAAGACGGTTTTTAATGGTAAAGTTATTCGTGATGGCGCCGAGTCGATTATAGCCGGCCGCCTTACTTTAGATTCTGCTACGGTATGGACAAAGATACGTTTAAATTATAATCCGAAAGATCTGCTGCCGGCCTGGAAGTTGATGGTTGAAGCAAGTGATGCGATGAAAAATAGCTGTTTCTTTATAAGCTTCTGATAATGTTCATTTTAATAATGGTACCTGCATTGCAGTACTACGACCGAGTCTCCATCAATTTTATAAACAAGACGATGTTCAGGATTGATCCTTCGTGACCAGCAGTTTGTAAGATTATATTTCAATGGTTCAGGCTTGCCGGTACCTTCGAAAGGAGTCCTTACAATTTCTTTTAACAAGCCGTTGATTTTATTCAAAATTGATCTGTCAGTTTTCTGCCAGTACAAATAATCCTCCCAGGCCTGACCGGGAAAAATCAACTTCATTCCTCAATCAGTGTTCTTTCTACCCCTTTACCTTTTTCATAATCACTCAATGCATCCAGCAATCTGGCAGCATTCTTAGGGCTTTTTATTAAATAAAACGTTTCCTGCATACTGTCATAATCTGCCTTTGACATCACGACCACATCCTCGCCATTTGTCCGGGTTACGAATAATGGTGAGCGGTTCAACAGAACTTTATCCAGAAATGACTTCAGGTGTTGCCTAAAGGCCGTGTAGGTTGTAATTTCCATGGTTAAACTATTTCCCATAAAGATAAAATTAAGAGTTAACATTACAAGTTCCTGTACATAATATTTTTGTTAATTACACGAATGTAGCATTAACAAACATAAATCAAAATTTATTTTTCTTTATTGTAAATAATAAATCCGTTATAGTTACTTGTTTATGTCCGATATCCACCGGTTTTGAACTCCCAGCTCAGCAGGTGCATCTGATGCAGTAATCACCAGCTCCCCGCCTCTCATAATCTCCTCATGAGTGATCCATGTTCTGTCCAGTATTTTACCATTCAGCATTACCTTTGCTATATACGGATGCTGATCACTGTAGTTTTCGGTACTGATCTTAAATGATTTTCCTTTCGGCCACTGAAATGCAACCTGCGGGAACAAGGGTACATTGAGGTAATACACCGGCGAACCTACACATGCTGGTGAAAAACCACATGCAGCAAATACAAACCAGGCAGAATTGGCTCCTGCGTCATCGTCCATCGTGCGGATATATGCGTCAGGCTGGTTTTTGTAAATCCTGTCCACAAAAGGATCTATCCCCCTGCTGTTATCATTGAAGTAATACTGAACTACGGTATCTACAGCCAGTTTGTGTACCAGAGCCTGCGATTTGAAAGGCTTGGTAGAAGCATTGTACATATATGGCGCCTGGATATCCGGTTCATTTGCATGATTGTACTGATCGTTGTCAAAGAAGTGATCAAGCTGTTTGATGTACGCTGCATCGCCGCCCATCAGTTCAATTAACCCTTTCAGGTCAAATGGGGCAAACCAGCGGTATTGCAGGATTGTACCCTGGTATAAACCCCTGGCAGAAACCTGGTCGACATCCCTTTTGGTCAAGTCTTCAAAGTCCTTCTTCCAGTAGGTTTTGTATTCCGCAGCCTTTCCCAGGTATTTTGCACTCAGGTCATCTTTCTTCAGAACTTTCAGGATTTGGGACAAGGCCCAGGCATCATAACTTGATTCCAGTGCTTTATCCGGATGGCTGTAGTCTAAACGATCTACGTCTTTCAGCAGCGAATCACAGATACCTGAGAAATCCACCTTGTATCCTTTCCGGTAAGCATCAAGTAAAACTACAATCGCATGTTCAGTTCTTACCGTATTTGATGGCTCATGCTGCGTAGCATAATCCTTTTTCCCAGAGGCGTACAGGTTTGCAATGGAAGTGGTAATTCCTTTATACTTTTCCGGCACCGCAAGAGCCAGTAAAGGCAGCTGTGTACGGTAATTATCCCAGATTGCCCAGCCATTATACATTGTCTCTTTTGAATGCTTCAAGCTGCCGTTTGTTGCGCGGTAACTTCCATCTTTCTCAGAGATTACATAAGGTGATTGCATCGTGCGGTACAGCAATGAATAAAACAGCTTTTCGCGTTCCGGATCGCCTTTAACGCTGATTCGTCCCAGAACATCATCCCAGCCGTTGGTACTGGCTGTTTTCATTTGTGCAAAGGCTATTTCATCCAATGCAGATTTTGCATGAGCCACATCAACCGATGAAAAAGAAACTCTGATTTCCGCATTGCTGTCTGCTGCATTTAGTGTAGCCGTTAATTTATGGTTTGCACTATCTGCCCATTTTAG
>Ga0308163_10001091_pt1 | contig 33636 bp, 28 predicted proteins | sample PhyTR1_FD_201037 | JGI IMG/M metagenome (GOLD analysis project Ga0308163, IMG submission 201037) | Phyllosphere microbial communities from UC Gill Tract Community Farm, Albany, California, United States - DLSLT.R1 | ecosystem: Host-associated > Plants > Phyllosphere > Unclassified | place: USA... | reverse complement strand
CGTGAGCGTCTGTTTGATCGAAGCGGGCAGCCACGACAACAGCCTGCGCATCCAGACACCGGCCGGGACCATCACGCTGTACAAGAGCAAAAAGTACAGCTGGAACTTCTTTTCCGCCCCGCAGAAAAACCTCAACGGTCGCAGCCTGCACACCCCGCGCGGTAAAGCATTGGGTGGCTCAAGCTCGATGAACAGCATGATCTACATCCGCGGCCATGCCAGCGATTATGATCGCTGGGCGCAGGGCGGCTGCCCCGGTTGGGACTGGAACAGCGTGCTGCCCTACTTCAAGAAATCCGAAAATAACCGGCTTGGCCAGGACCCACGTCTGCATGGCACCACCGGCGAGTTGAACGTGGAAGCGGCGCGTGATCCCAACCCGGTGTCGCGGCTGTTCGTGAAGGCCGCGCAACAGGTAGGCATTCGCCGCAACGACGACTTCAATGGCGATCAGCTTGAAGGCTGCGGCATTTACAACCTCACGCAGAAAGACGCCAAACGCCTGTCGAGTTACCGCGCGTTTGTCGCGCCCGTGCTCAACCGCCCCAACCTGACCGTGATCACCGACTGTTCGGTGCAGTCACTGGTGATTGAGGCACGCGTGGCCCGGGGTGTACGGGTCGAATCCGAAGGCCAGCAGACCACCCTGACTGCCCGTCGCGAAGTGATTCTGTCGGCAGGTTCGCTGGGCAGTCCGAGCCTGCTGCTGGCGTCGGGGATCGGGCCAGCGAGCGACCTGACGAACGCCGGCATCAAGGTCGAGCATGACCTGCCCGGCGTCGGCAAGAACCTGCAGGACCACCTCGACGGCCTGATCACCGTGCGCTCGAAAAGCCCGCTGACCCTGGGTTTTTCGCTGGGCTCGCTGCCGAGCATCCTGACCTCGCCGCTGCGTTATCTGTTCGGCAAAAAAGGCTGGCTGACCACCAACTACGTCGAGGCCGGTGGCTTTGCCCGTACGCCGCTGGCAGAGACGCTGCCCGACGTGCAGTTTCACTTTGTGCCGGGTTATCGCAGCCATCGCGGCCGGCTGTTCGAATGGGGCCATGGCTACGCGGTGCACACCTGCGTGCTGCGCCCGAAAAGCATTGGCGAAATACGCCTGGGGCGCGACGGCAAACCCGTAATCGATTTCAACTTCCTCGCCGATCCGGAAGACGCCAAAGTGCTGATCGAAGGCCTGAAACTGGCGCGCAGGATCCTGGCCGGTCCGCAGTTTGATGGCATCCGCGGCACCGAGATGCTTCCGGGCAAGCAGGTGCAGACCGACGAGCAACTGATGACCTATGTGCGTGAATGTGCCGCGACCGTGTTCCACCCGGTCGGCACCTGCAAGATGGGCCTCGACCCGATGAGCGTCGTGGGGCCAGACCTGAAGGTGCACGGTGTGCAAGGCTTACGGGTGGTCGACGCATCGATCATGCCGACACTGATCAGCGGCAACACCAACGCGCCTTGCATCATGATCGGGGAAAAGGCGGCGGATATGATCCTCAACAGAAACACACAGCCTTATGGGAGCGAGCTTGCTCGCCAAGAGACCGGAACCACCCACGCCTCTCCGGCGGCTGAAACTCAGTCTTCGTGAGCAAGCTCACTCCCACAGGACAGTGGTACACGACGTCATTTCTGCCCGGAACGCAGAATCAACTGCCGACCAGGCAGCCTCATTGGGATCGTTCCCACGCTCTGCGTGGGAATGCCTTTCAGGACGTCGCTGGGTTACCACGCGGAGCGTGGGAATCATCAACCAAGAGGCCCATACCACCCAAACTTCTCCGGCAGCTGAAACTCAGTCTTCGTGAGCAAGCTCACTCCCACAGTAGCGCGGGACTTGACGCCCTGCGCGCAGAATAAAAGCAACTAGACAGCCTCACCAAAACGCCGTTTTCCTGCACTAGGAAGCGGCGTTTTTCGTGCGCCTGCCCCAGCTTCGAACACCTTTTCCCACCCCAGTTTTTTCCTCGTCAGGGACCACATATTTACTAATTTTCGTATCCCGCGACATCGGCCAACATCAACCTCGCCCCACAGAGGCAAAAGGTCCGTCAGAGGCCACGAGCGGTTCAAGTTTTGGCGTCTAGCCCCACTGCCCCGAGACAACGTCGAATTAAAAAACCACCATCCGGGAGTGTTCCATGATCAAGTCTTTTGTATCGCGCTGTGTGCGTCCGCTGGCCCTGACTGCACTGGCGGCCGGCATCGCCAGCGGCGCTCAGGCCGGCACCCTGTCCATCGGGCACACCACCTGGGTGGGTTACGGCACCCTGTACCTGGCCAAGGACCTGGGCTACTTCAAGGACAACGGCCTGACCGTTGAATTGCCGACCATCGAAGAAGCCTCGATGTACATGGCGGCTCAGGCTTCGGGCAAGCTGTCCGGCTCCGCTTCGACCCTGGATGAAATCCTCAAGTACCGTCCGCAGTTCTGCTTCAAGGCGGTCGCCGCGCTCGACGAAAGCCACGGCGGCGACGGCGTGCTGGTCAGCAAGGACATCAACAGCCTGCAAGACCTCAAAGGCAAGGCGGTTGCGGTCAACGAAGGTTCGGTGTCGCAGTTCTGGCTCAACTACCTGCTGAAAAACGCCGGCATGAAGATGAGCGACCTGACCATCCAGAACATGACCGCTGACGATGCGGCCACTGCGTTCATTGCCGGTCGTGTACCGGCCGCCGTGACCTGGGAACCGCACCTGACCACCGTGCGCAACAAGCAGCAAGGCAAAGTGTTGGTCGACAGCAGCACGACGCCCGGCGTGATCGTCGATGTCGTGGCCCTCAGCTGCGATGTGGTCGACAAGCAACAGGCTGACGTCAAGGCACTGGTCGCGGGCCTGTACAAAGCCGTGCAGTACACCAAGGACCATCCGAAAGAAGCCTACGCGATCATGGCCAAAGGCGTCGGTGGTTACCTGGCCGACCCGGCTGAACTGGAAGCTGCGGCCAAAGGCGTGCGTTTCTACGACCAGGCCATGAGCGAAAAACTGCTCGGCAGCAACGGCAGCACCGGCGACGCCGCCGCCGTGATCAAACTGGCGAACGAAACCGCCAGCGAGTTGCAGGGCAAGCCGTACAACGTCAGCTACAGCGACCTGATCGACAACCGTTTCATCAGCCCGAAATAACCAGGAGCACGTCATGTCCAAGCGCAATTCGTGGCTGAACCGTTGCCTCACGCCCAAGACCAGCTTGCCAATCCAGGTGATCTGGAGCGCCAGCGGTCTGGCCTGGGCGCTGTTGATCGGCCTGTGGGCTTTTCTTTCCTACGGCGGCGTGGTGCCGGCGATGTTTCTGCCAACGCCCGGTGCAGTCTTCGATGCAGCGATGCGCCTGGCCCGTGACGGCACCCTCGGCCCGCATGTGTGGGCCAGCGTGGAAGTAGTGATGGTTGGTTTCATCATCTCGTCGGTGGTCGCAGTGCCCATCGGTTTGATGATGGGCAGCTTCCGGGTCGTGCAAGCGTTCCTGGAGCCGCTGGTCAATTTCATCCGCTACCTGCCGGTCACCTCATTCGTCCCGCTGTTCATCCTGTGGATCGGTATCGGTTTGGAGCAACGCGTCTCGATCATCATCTTCGGCGTGTTCTTCCAGCAGCTGGTGATGATCGCCGACGTGTCCAAGGGCATTTCCAAGGACCTGATCAACGCCTCTTACACCCTGGGCTCCAGCCGCGCCGACGCCGTGTTGCATGTCATCGCACCGGCTTCGCTGCCCGGTGTGCTGGACACCCTGCGCGTGACCATGGGCTGGGCCTGGACCTACCTGGTGGTCGCCGAGCTGGTCGCAGCGTCCAGTGGCCTGGGTTACCTGAGCCTCAAGGCTATGCGTGGTTTTCAGGTGGACGTGATTTTCCTGGCGATCGCCGTCATCGGGCTATTGGGCCTGATCACCGATCAACTGTTCAGATTTCTTCGCTTGAAGGTGGCCGCATGGGCTCAGTAACCGCAACCTCGCCGATTCAGCTACGCCCCGCTCCCGTGACAACGGCCGCCACGCCACGCCTGCGGGTCGACAACGTCACGTTGCAGTACAAAACGCCGTCGGGCAGTACCTTCACGGCGCTGGACAAAGTGTCGTTCGACGTCCCCGATCAACAGTTCGCCGTGCTGGTCGGCCCGTCGGGCTGCGGCAAGTCCAGCCTGCTGTACCTCACAGCCGGGCTGGCCGAACCGACGTCGGGTGATATCTACGTCGGCGGTCAACAAGTCGACGGCCCTGGCGCGGATCGCGGCATGGTGTTTCAGGGCTACACGCTGTTCCCGTGGCTGACCGTGCGCAAGAACATCGAATTCGGCCTCAAGCGCCGGGGCATGCCCGCGGCCGAACGCAAGGAAATCGTCGAGTTCTACCTGAACGAAGTGGGCCTCTCGCGCTTCGCCGACAACTACGCCAAGCAACTGTCCGGCGGGATGATGCAGCGCGTGGCGATTGCCCGCGCCCTGGCTAACGATCCGCAGATACTACTGATGGACGAGCCGTTCGGCGCGCTCGACAGCCAGACGCGTCTGCAGATGCAGCAACTGCTGCTCAAGGTCTGGGAGCACAGCAAGAAGACGGTCTTGTTCGTGACTCACGACATCGACGAGGCCATTCTGCTGGGCGATCGCATCTTCGTCATGGGCGCGCGTCCTGGCCGTATCAAGGAAGTGCTCGATGTGCCGATTGGCCGTCCGCGCAACCTGGACATGGTCATGGACCCGGAATTCATCCGCATGAAACGCAACATTTTCCATTTGTTGCATGACGGGCCGGAAGAACACCTATGACGCGATAGCACGTTCATATCACTCCATTCAACGCCATGCGGTGCTAGAGTCCTTCGCCACACAGGTGACACTCATCACACCGCTCACGGGAGTACATCGGACGAAAATCGGTTTCTTGGGCCTGGGGAACATGGGTCAGGCCATCGCCGCCAATCTGCTGAAAGGCGAACACGAACTGCGGGTCTGGAACCGCTCGCCGCAGGCGTCCCAGCCGCTGATCGAACTCGGCGCCAAGGCGGTGGCAGAACCCGCACAGGCGTTCGACGCCGACGTGGTGTTCAGCATGCTCGCCGACGACAAGGCGCTGCGCTCGGTACTGCTGGATTCGGGCCTGCTCAAGCAACTAAACGCGCCGCTGATACACGTCAACCTGGCGACCGTTGCCGTGACGTTTGCCGATGAGCTGGCCGAGCTGCACAAGGCTCAGGGCATCGACTACATCGCAGCGCCGGTGATGGGCCGGCCGAACGTCGCCGCTGCGGCTCAGCTGAATATTCTGGCGGCCGGGCCCGAACAGGCCATCGACACCGTTCAGCCCCTGTTCGACCTGATTGGGCGCAAGACATGGCGCCTCGGCGAAAAAGCCTCGGCCGCCAACGCGATGAAACTGGCGACGAACTTCCTGCTGGTGTCGGCGGTTGAAGCTATGAGCGAAGCCGCCGTGCTGGTCACCCGCCACGGCCTAAAATCGGCGGACCTGGTGGACCTGGTGTCGAACACCATCTTCACCGGCCCGGTGTATGCCGGCTATGGCGCGCTGATCGGGGAACGCCGCTACGAGCCCGCTGCATTCAAGGCCGTGCTGGGACTCAAGGACGTGGACCTGATCCTGGCGGCGGCCAGTCAGGTATCGGTACAGATGCCGACCGCCGACATGATCCGCGCCAACCTGCAGGACGCCGTCGACCACGGCCAGGGAGAAATGGACCTGGCGGTACTGGCCGAAGTCGCGGAGCGTCGCAACCCGGTCTGATACCGTCTGCCAAGCCCGGTGATGCCACACTGTCTGCATTCGCCAACTGGCTGGCGAATGCGCTGCATCAGCCTTGATCGCAGAATCGAACTTCGATCAAGGCGCCCAGCGGGTGAACACCAGATCGTGGTCCTTGACCCGGGCCTGATGACAGCCGAGGCAGGTTTGGTGTTGTTTCTCGTCAACGGGCTGACCGTTGACGAAGCGCCCGAACCCCCAACCTCCCGAGTCCTTGTACTTGACCGAGTCCTTGACCATGAACTGCACCGTGGTCGCGGCACCCGGCACCGATGCCGATTCAGATTCCGAAGACTGCACGTGCTTCCAGGCCAGTTTGGTCAGGACGGTGCCGTCGGGAAATGGCAGCGTTCCTTCCTGGTAAGCCTTGATGGCGATGTCGTTGCCCAGCACAACACGGATCTCGTTGAGCGGCGCGGCTTCGGTCGCGGGCGCGATCAGTTGCCACTGCCGGTAACCTTCCGGGATCGTCACGCCATAGATCGGCGATGCCTTCGCGTCATTGTCGCTGGCGCTTTGCGGGGGGCTGCTTTGCGGGCTCGTTTGCGCGAACACAAACGGCGCGGCAATGGCGGACGCCATCACGGCGGTGAACAAACCGATGCGGGCACGCTTCATGAGCGGCGTCCTCTCTTAAGGTGAGTGGCTAAGCCGCAACGGTACGCAGGCGATGTATCCGGGGTGTATCGACGAAGTGCGGTTTTGCATGAACGTGTATGCGCGCACGGTGCAGATACGCTGCGATACAAACCCGTACGCCGCCTCAAGTGTCAGGTAATTCATTCCCGCCGGCGAGATGGCCGGCCCTGTCATGCAAACGCTTTGTCAGCTGCCGTGCTCAGGTGCCTGGGTCACGTTGTGCTGCCGCGCCGTATGCAACCTGTGGAGGGTGATCTTGCGCACTTCCTGCTTGCTGATGTCGATGTGGCTTTTCAGCCATTGCTGGGCCTGTTCAGTGCGGCGTTGCAGGATCGCGTCGAGGATCTGCCCGTGTTCGGCATACGTCGCATCGATGCGCGGCGCCTGGGTGAAATCCAGGCGCCGGATGATGCGGATCTTCTCGGTAATTTCGAAGTGCATGCGCGCCATCTCCGTGTTGCCTGCGGCCTCAACCAGCGCGCAGTGGAATCGCTCGTCCAGCGCAGACACCCGTGCGCCGTCCTGCACGCGTTCGGCTTCTGTCACCAACCAGGTGGTTTTGAGTTCTGCGATCACCGGATTGGAATGGATATCCATGTGTCCGAGACGCGCGACCGCCGCGCTTTCCAGCACAATCCGGACGTCGTAAAGCTCTTCGAAGTATTGGAAGTCAAACGCCTTGACCTGCCAGCCGCTGCGGAAATACACCTGCAGATAACCCTCGCGTTCCAGCCGGTACAACGCCTGACGCACCGGCGTGCGACTGGCCTGGACACGCTCGGCCACCTCGCTTTCGCTGAAACGATCGCCCGGCAGCAATCGGAACTCGAAGATGTCGTCCTTGAGCTGCTGGTAGATCCGCTCGACCATGTTGTCCGGGCGTGCCTTGGGCTTTTGCGACATTGGAATCTGCATGGTGTTGTCCGAGCGGTTATCGGGGTTAAAACGAAGGCTTGCCGCCTTGTCTGAGGAACGTCAGGCCCTATTTAAGCTGGCGATATAAGCGCGCCAGCCACCGAACGCAGTGATGTCTTGCGCGTCTGCCAATGCCCAGGGTTCGCAGATGAAACCCTTCACGCTGCGACCGTCCGCCAGCGTGAGGTTGCCAATGCCCAGCGGCGCGGGAATCTCGGCGACGAACTCGCCGAAGCGCGCCAGCGGAATGTCCCACAACTCGACGATGATCGACTGCCCGCCTTCGGCTTTGGCCAGGCCAGGCTTGGGCGGCACTGTACCGGGGAGCGCGTACAAGCGGTAGTCACCCTGGGTCAGGGTCTGCTCGACGAACACGGCATCGCGGCGGGTCAGCTGAAAATTCAGCGGCATGCCGGTCAGGTGTGCGCCGACCACAGCCACGCGAACACTGCCACGCGGTTGAGGTGCGGCGGACGGCGCAGGCAATGGGCGCCCCGTTGCGCCCATTGGCAGATCGAGATGCGCTTGCCACCGTTTGCCGAAGTGCGCGAGCGCTGCGTCATGCCAGGCCGGTGCGATCAGCGTGATGCCCGCGGGTAATCCATCCGCGCGCAGCCCCGCGGGCAGCGCCAGAGCAGACAAATCCGCCAGGTTGGTGAAGTTGGTGTAGAACCCGAATTGCGAGTTATAGAGCACCGGTTCCGCCACCATCTCGGCCAGCGTGCGAATCGTCGCCGAGGTCGGCACCACCAGCGCGTCGAAACCGGCCAGTGCATCGTTGATCTGACGGCTCAGCGTCGCACGCAGGTACTCGGCCTTGTAGGCGTCGCAGGCGCTGTACCCCAGGCCGTTTTCAACGATCCCCCGCACCACCGGGTTGATTGCATCCGGGCTGGAGGCGAGCATCGACTCGAGCGCCACGGTCCGCTCCGCGACCCATGAACCGTAATAGAGCTGCTCGGCCAGCGCCTTGAAGGGAGCGAAATCGATGCGCGTGATCTCGGCCCCCATGTCGCTGAGTGTGTGCAAGGCCTGCTCGTAGACGGCCTGATTGTGAGCATCGCCAAAAAACTCCAGTGTGGCCGGCACCGCCAGTTTGATCGATGCACCGAAGCCCACTGGCGCAGTGTTGGGGTTAGCGCGGGAGTACGCGTCGGTGGCGTCGTACCCCTCGGCAACCCCGACGACGCACTCAGCGTCCTCGACGGTCAGGGCGAAGATTGAGATGCAGTCCACGGTGCGACAGGCCGGCACTAACCCGGTATTCGACAAGCGACCCTTGGTGGGTTTCAGGCCCACGATGTTATTGAACCCGGCCGGCACCCGTCCGGAACCGGCGGTGTCGGTACCCAGGGAGAACGCCACCAGCCCCCGCGCCACGACAGACGCCGAGCCTGAGCTCGAACCGCCGCTGACGAACTCGGGATTGAAACTGTTCGGCACTGCGCCATAGGGAGAACGGGTACCGACCAGCCCCGTGGCGAACTGGTCGAGGTTGGTTTTGCCCATGAGAATCGCACCGGCCGCGCGAAGCTTGGCAACCACCGTCGCATCGGCATTGGCGGTGTAGGCGAACTCCGCGCATGCCGCTGTCGTCAGCCAGCCTTCAGCGTCGATGTTGTCTTTGATGGCGAACGGCACCCCGTACAACGGCAGCTTCCCGATGTCGCCGTCAACGGCTTCTAGACGAGTCGCCAGCTCGGCCAGTTGCGCCTCGAGCTGCGCGCGGCTGACGCGCGAGATCCACGCGTTATCCGATGCTGGAAAAGCATCGAGCAGAGCCAGCAATCCGTTTGGGGTCACCTCACCGCCCTGATACGCAGCGATCCATTGGTTTACGGTCCAACCGAACAAAGGGTTTTGAGCGTTCTGCATGGTGGATTCCATCTTGTATCCAAGTTTGAATCCAGCAAAAGCAAAACCCAGGCCATCTTGTTGAAAGCCTTTATGTACGCGGTGTCAAAGGGATTTCAGCTGCGCCAGCCCACACGAAGATGCTCACTCAGGAGGCAGCCGTGCGTGGTTTTGGTGCCCGACCGGGTTTAACCCAACGTCGATGACCCGATGTCCAGCTTGTCCGAGTCTTCGAATTCGTCCAACCGCAGGTCTCCCAGGTCCAGATCGCCTTCCGGGTCACTGTCTTCGTCGGCATCGGCGTCGTTGAGTGGCGACTGGTCGCCCCCGAAATGCTGGTCTTCGTTATGCAGGAAATACGGTGTCAGATGATGCTTGCCGCGCTTGTGTGGCTGTACGTGCATTGCAGGATTCTCCTAACGGCTCTTCATGTTCAGTTTCAAGTTACTCCAGATCCCGGCGCGATCACACCCAGCTGAAAAACGATCCGCCGTCCTCGCGCAGCATTTTTGCCATGGCGTGAGCGGCCGGAGACAGGTAGCCCTCGCGCCGCAGGATCACGCAGATGGTCCGCGCCATGGTGGTATTTTCCAGCGGCACCTCCCGCAGGTATTGCATATTCTTGCCATATTCGAGGGTTTCCCTGGCAATGAAGCTCAACAGACGGGTCTGGGCGATCAGCCTGGGCAGCAGGGAAATGGAATTGGCTTCGATCTGCACCACCGGCAGCGGCAGGTTGTGCCGTGCGAACGCCTCATCGACCCAGATTCGCGAAGACACACCAGGCGGCGGCAACACCCAGCGGTAGCTGCACAGGTCACTCATGTGGAACGGCGCGTTGAAGATCGGATGATTGCGGCTGGCGATCACGACCGCTTCGTCCGTCAGAATAGGATGCGCCGTGAACTCATCTTCAATGCTGCGTTGCGCGCAGATGATCATGTCCAGATGCCCCGAGCGCAGCTGCTCGCGCAGCATGTCATCCTGACCGATCACCAGTTTCAGGGTGATTTCCGGCGCGCGCTTGAGTAACGCATTGGTCAACTCCGGCAGCAGGTATTCAGCCATCGTCGACGCACACCCCAAACGAATCTCGCCCACCGCCCCGCTGGCGAAATCACGAACCTCTCGCTGGGTCTGGGCAATGCTTTGCTGGAGCATTTTGCCCCGCGCCTGCAGCAGCTCGCCGACCGGCGTGAGCTTGATCCGCCGACCGTCGCGCTGAAACAACTTGGTGCCAAACGATTCTTCCAGGCGCTGAATGCTTTTGGTCAGCGCAGGCTGGCTGCGATTGAGTTTTTCAGCCGCACGCCCCAGGTGACCGAGCTCAGCGATGGTTTCGAAATAGGTCAGGTCACGCAGGTCCATATATCAACCAAAGTTATCAATTCATGATTATTAGAAAATAGACTTGATCAATTCAACTGTCGATACTTCCCGGCATTGGACACACTTCCACCAGGAACCTGCCAATGCTCTGGAGATCCTCGTTGTCACGCCCTGCACCCTTTTCCCTCGATTCCCTGCCTTCGCTCGTGCAATGGTCGTTGCTCATCGTCCTGGCGGGCAGCGCCGGTCAGGCCTTCAAATACTTTCACGTTCCCGCGGCGCTGTTTCTTGGCCCGATGCTGGTCGCCATCGGCTTCGGGGTTTGCGGCGCAAATATCCGGCTGCACAAGCATGTGTTTCGCCTGGGCCAGGGCAGCGTCGGCGTGCTGGTCGCGCACTCAATGACCATGGGCGTGTTGCTCACTGCCCTGCAGTCCTGGCACGTGATGGTGTTTGCCACCCTGCTGACCGTGGCCCTGAGCGCCTTGGTCGGTATCGGCCTGGCGCGCTGGGGCGGCATTCAAGGCAGCACAGCCGCGTGGGGCACGTCGCCAGGCGCCGCGTCGGCGATGGTGGCGATGTCCGAGGATTACGGCGCCGACTCGCGTGTGGTTGCAACGATGCAGTACGTGCGGGTGGTGTGCGTGGTGATGGTTGGCGCGTTGGTCAGCCGCCTGATCGGCGCTGACGTGGGAGGCACCGATGCGCACAGCAGCGATGCCCTGCTGCAAGGCGCCAACCTGCTGAATCTTGGCTTGAGCCTGCTGGTGATCGTGGTGGGTGTGACCCTCGGCTCGAAGGTTCCGGCCGGCGCCTTGCTGGTGCCGCTGTTGCTGGGGGGCGCGCTGCAATTGAGCGGCGTCCTGCAGATCGTCATGCCGACCTGGCTGCTGGCAATCGCCTATGGCGCCATCGGCAGTTACATTGGCCTGCGGTTTGACCGGGCCACCATCCGTTATGTCTGGCGGCGGCTGCCGGCGATGATTTTCGGCGCACTGCTGTTGATCCTGCTCTGCGCGATCTCCGCCTGGGTGATCGCGGAAATGATGGGCAAGGACTTTCTCTCGGTGTACCTGGCGACCAGCCCTGGTGGTCTGGACGCCATGGCGATCATCGCCATCGACACCCACTCCGACGTCGGCTTCGTACTGGCGATGCAGACCCTGCGTCTGTTCGGGGTCATTGTGACCGGGGCCTACATCGCGCGGCAGGTGATTCGGGTAACCCAGCGCCTGGCCTGACGGGTCAGCGGCAGGATCAAAAGCATTGCCGTCTCACTGCAGATGCTCCAGCGCGGTTGCCAGGCTTTGCGCCAACGGCAGCACCGGCAACAGGGTCGCCTGATAGGCATGATAGAGGTCTGGTTTACCAGGCCAGATATCGGCGCTGGGTTGATTCTGTGGGTTCAGCTCGTGACGCCAGCTGCCCTGCTCACGGTCGATGAACAGGGTTTCGTTGAATTCCCAGAACGTGCGGTACCAGGTTTCATATTGCTGCTCACCCGTGCGTTGCAGCAGCGCTGCGGAGGCCGCAGCGGCTTCAGCGTGGGTCCAGTGCAAACGATGGCGAACCACCGGGCGATTCTCCCAGTCGAGCGTATAGACAATGCCGGGGGCGCCGTCGACATCCCAGCCGAACCGACAGGCATTTTCAAACAGCAACCGCGCGTCGTCCACGAGCCAGGACGGCGTCTCCAGCTTGGCTTTCTGTCGCGCCGCCTCAAGGTGCAGCACCAGCCGCGCCCACTCGAACGCATGCCCGGGCGTGGTGCCGTAAGGGCGAAAACCGTCATCCGGTTTGTCAGCGTTGTACTCGGGAACAGGCTGCCACTGCAGCGTGAAGTGCTCGATGACTTGATGGTTATTGGCGGCGGCGTGCTCATGAATCACCCGCTCGACGATGCGCAACGCGCGGTCCAGCCAGCGGGCATCCCCGGTGACGTCCGCCAGCGCCAGAAAGGCTTCGGTGCTGTGCATGTTGCTGTTCGCACCGCGATAGGCCTCTTCCTGGCTCCAGTCGCGGGCGAACGACTCGCGCATGGCGCCTTCTTCCTCGCTCCAGAAACGCTGACTGATCACCTGAATGGCCTGCTCAAGCAGCGCCTTGGCCCCAGGCCGTTGCGCGACAACGGCTGAACTGGCCGCGAGCGCAACAAAGGCGTGGAGGTAGGCGGCTTTGCCGGTGTCGGCACTGTGCTCGAGGGGTCTGGCGAACCAGCCGCCGTGCTCGGCGTCGCGCAGTGGGCCGGCCAGCGCGGCAACGCCGTGATCGACCAGCTCGGCGCAACCGGGAATGCCGTTGATGTGGGCCAGGGCAAAACTGTGGGTCATGCGCGCGGTGTTCATGGTTTCGGCAATCGCGTCGGCGGGAAGGCACCCCTGCTCGTCCAGATTGCCAAAGCCCTGAGGCGTCTTCGACGCCTTGGCGAACGCCAGCAGCCGGTTGCCTTCTTGCGCCAGCCACGCCTTGTGTCCGGGAGAGCGCAGCCAGCTGCTGAAACCGTGATTCACATCATCCATTGCCTTTCACCTATCTGCTCGGCAGGTTCAGCCCGCCAGGAATTATTAGTCGGGGCGAATCATGCAAGCCAACCGCAGGTGCAGGCAAGTGAATGAGGTGAAACGTTTATGCAGGTGAGGCATTCCCCTGTAGGAGCGCGCTTGCCCGCGAACCCGATACCTTAGCCAACACCACTGTCACAAACAGGCCGCCATCGAGGGCAAACGCGCTCCTGCACTTTTTTGTTAAACCCGGAAACGCGTCACGACCTGATTCAGCTCACCCGCCAGACGCGACAACTCATTGCTCGACGCGCTGATCTGGTTGGCACCCGAGGACGACTGCAGCGACAGATCACGAATGTTGACGATGTTGCGGTCCACTTCCCGCGCCACCTGCGCCTGCTCCTCGGCCGCGCTGGCGATCACCAGGTTGCGTTCGGATATCTGATTGATCGACGACGTGATGCGGGTCAGCGACTCGCCCGCGCCCTGCGCCAGCTCCAGCGTCTCGGACGCCCGCGAGCGACTGATCAGCATCGACTCCAGCGCTTCGCTGGAACCGCTGCGCATCGTCGAGACCATCTTGTCGATTTCCAGCGTCGACTGTTGGGTGCGATGCGCCAGTGCCCGCACCTCATCCGCCACCACCGCAAAGCCACGGCCCGACTCACCCGCGCGCGCCGCTTCGATGGCCGCGTTGAGCGCCAGCAGGTTGGTTTGCTCGGCAATGGAACGAATCACATCCAGCACCTTGCCGATGTCCTGAGACTGATCGGCCAGGCTCTGCACCAGCACCGAGGTGTGTTGCACATTGCTGGACAGGTTCTGGATCGAGGTCACGGTTTCGATCACGCGTGCCTGGCCATCCTGCGCGGCGGTGTTGGACTCGCTTGACGCCTGAGACGTGGACACGGCATTGCGCGCCACTTCCTCGACCGCCGAGGTCATCTCGTTGACGGCCGTCGCAGCCTGCTCAATTTCGGCGTTCTGCTGATGCAGGCCACGGTGACTGTCTTCGGTTACCGAGTTCAGCTCGGTCGCGGCGGACGCCAACTGACTGGCGGAGCTGCCGATCAGGCTCAAAGTGCTGCGCAGGTTGTTCTGCATTTGCTGCAAGGCATGCAGCAAACGCGTGACTTCGTCTTTGCCTTCGACGCGGATGTCGTGGGTCAGATCGCCCTTGGCCACGAACTCAGCGGCAGTGACCGCCTCTTCCAGCGGCAGAATGATGCTGCGGGTCAGCCACAGCGCGAGAATCACCGTCGCCAGCGCCGCGATCAGCACGAACACCAGGACCACCGTGCGTGACTGCCCGTACTGAGATTGCGCGGCCACGCCCTCAAGCTCGACCTGATGCGAATAGAAGTCGCCCAGATCGCCCAGTTGCGTGCCTGAGTTGTCGACGGCGGTTTTCATGTCCACCAGCAGCAGTGTGTTCAACGCTTTCAGATCGCCGCTTTCCGCCAGCACGAAGGAGCGGGTCAACCCGCGCTGATAGTCAGCCAGCGTGCCACGAAACTTGTCGTACAAGACCTTTTCTTCGGGCGTGTCGATGAAGGTGTCGAGGCTGCTCAACTTGTCGGCGAGCACTTTGGCGCGGGCATCCATTTGCCCTTTGTAGACGCTGACGTTCTTGGGGTCGGTGTCCAGCGCCATGCGCAGCGAGATGGTACGGATGCGCAGCATGGCTTCGCGGATGTCGTTGACCAGCCGCATGCTCGGCATCCAGTTGCTCTCGACCGCCACTTCGCTTTGGCGAATGTTGGACATCTGGGTCAGGGCAAACCAGCCCAACAGGGCCACCAGCAGGGAGATCAGGGTGAATCCAAGGCCCGCACGGCGGGCGATGGTCAAATTGCGTAGGTTCATGACCGTTGGCTCGTTGTTATAGGTGGCAGTGGTCGTAAAACTCATCGTACGACTATCGCTTATCGACGCCCGCTGTCGCTTCTTGAGGGGCTGCCGCGGGGAGAAAACGAACGGTTGTTCGAGAAAAACTGCGAACCCCGTGATCCAGAGCGGTCTAGACCTAAGTGTCCCCTTATCAGCACGGAGAAATAGCCATGCACCTGGAAGGTTCCTGCCATTGCGGCGCGGTCGAGTTCAGTCTGACCTGCGCCCACCCCTACCCTTATCAACGTTGCTACTGCTCGATTTGCCGCAAGACACAAGGCGGTGGCGGTTATTCCATCAACCTGGGCGGCGACGCAAAAAGCCTCAAGGTCAAAGGCAAAGACAGCATCGCTGTCTACCACGCGAAGATGCGCGACGAACAGCACCATCACGTCCACACCAGCAGCGCGGAGCGACACTTCTGCAAGCAGTGCGGCAGCGGGTTGTGGTTGTTCAGCCCGGAATGGCCGGAGCTGATCCATCCGTTCGCCTCGGCCATCGACACGCCGTTGCCGACACCGCCGGAGCACACGCATTTGTTGCTGGACTCGAAGGCGTCGTGGGTCGAGGTCCAGGCTGGGCCTATGGATCAGCAGTTCGAGCAGTACCCCAACGAGTCCATTGCAGACTGGCACGAGCGCCTGGGGCTGGTGCGCTGACCCACTCATTTGCTGCGCCCGGCAGATTCGCTGAACCTCTTGATGCGCGGCCCACTCCCAGAAGAAAGCTTGGGAGTAAAGTCAAATGCCTATGCATCGGGTCGCTAGCCTGGCCGATCTTCGTCAAGATCGCGGTCTTCAGGTTGAAGTTGGCGAGAAAAAAATCGTTTTGGTCCGTGACGGTGAAGAGGTGCGAGCGTATCAGGGCGAGTGCCCTCATGCAGGTGCGCCGCTCGCCGATGGAGCAGTGTGCAACGGCCATTTGATTTGCCCTTGGCACAAGGCTCAGTTCGCAGTGCATGACGGGCGCTTGTGTGAGCCGCCTGCGCTGAACGCCCTGACGCGTTATGCGACCCAGGTCATCGACGATCAAATTCATGTCGAAGATCAGCCCGTTCAGGCCGCACCGCAAACACGCGCCGACGATGACCGCTGCTTCGTCATCATCGGCGCAGGCGCTGCAGGAACAGCCGCTGCCTGCGCGCTAAGGGAAAAAGGCTTTAACGGCCAGTTGTTGCTGATGGACCGCGAAGAGTCGCCCGGTTACGACCGCACAGCATTGAGCAAATTTGTATTGGCGGCGGACATGCGTCCGGACGAAACGCCGCCGCTGCGTGAAGACGCTTTCTATGAGGACAACCATATCGAACGCGTCCAGGGCGAGGTCATGAAGCTTGACGTGATCAACAAGCGCGTGACGCTCGCAGACGGGCGACGTTTTGCCTACGACGCCGCATTGATCGCCACAGGAGGCGAACCTCGCGGGCTGCCGCTGACGGGTGCCGATCTGCCGCAAGTGCTGACGCTGCGCTGCCGTGATGACGCGAAACAGATTCTCACGGCGGCACAACCGGGGCGTCACATATTGATTGTCGGCGACAGCTTCATCGGCCTGGAGGCGGCGTCGGCACTGCGTAAACGCGGCGTAAAAGTGACGGTCATCGCTCGCCACGAAACGCCCTTCGTGAAACAGCTTGGCGAGCGGATCGGTAGGGCAATTCGCGCGCTGCATGAACAGAACGGGGTGTTGTTCCGCACACATGTCGAAGTCAGTCGATTCGAGGCCGACGGGGAGAAACGCCTGAAGGTGGCGGTGTTGAGCAACGGTGAACGGATGCAGGTCGATGCCGCGTTGATCGGCATCGGCGTGGCGCCGGCGACGCAGTTCATCGACGGGATCGAGCTCGAAGAGGACGGCTCATTGTTGGTGGATGCCGGAATGCAGGCGGGCAAAGATCTGTGGGCGGCTGGTGATATCGCGACCTTCCCGATCAACGCCGCCCCGCAGCGCATTGAGCACTGGCGACTCGCACAACAACACGCGCGTATTGCAGCAAGCAACATGCTCGGCGGCGACCTGCATTACAGCGACGTGCCCTACTTCTGGACGTTCCACTTTGGGAAACGTCTGGACTGTCTGGGACATGCCGAAGACTGGGACGACATCCTCTATCTCGGCGAACCCGAAACGTTTACTTTTCTGGCGCTGCTTTGCAAACAAGGCGTCGTGAGAAGTGTCGTAGGATGCGAGCGCGAACGTGAAGTCGCGTTGCTGGCTGAGCGTATGAAACAACCCTTGTTCAGGGAAGAAGCCCTGATGCTGATTCACCAGCTCGGCCAGTGAACGCCGCAGGCGCCGTGCGCCTTGATTTCAACTGTCAACGGAGAACACATAATGCCTAACGAATCCAGCCGTGAAGACCTGAACCACCAGCCGGAAAATGCCGGCAAAGTCGGCGAGCAACACAAGCAGGCGAACCAGCAAGGTGAACAGCCCCGGCACCCGGCCCAGCCAAAAGGCGATGAACAGGATCGGGACCGGAATCACAACAAGCCCTGATCCCGCCGGTCAGCCGCGACTGGCTGCCTGATGTCGATTGCAGCGACGACCACGGCGGCGTGGCGCCTGAGATTCAACAGCCTTTTCGACCTTCATCCACCACGCCTCGCCGCGGCTCGGGTATTGAAGGTAGAACGGCTGGCCCATTTCCGGCGTGGTGATCGAGATACTGCGATCCCATGCCAACGCCAGAATGCGGTCGAACGGCTCGTGCCAGGCGTGCATGGCCAAGTCGAACGTTCCGTTGTGAATCGGCAGCAGCCACTTGCCGCGTACGTCGATATGCGCCTGCAGCGTCTCTTCAGGCTGCATATGCACATCCGGCCAGTCAACGTTGTAAGCCCCGGTTTCCATCAACGTCAGGTCGAACGGGCCGTATTGCTCGCCAATCAGCTTGAAGCCGCTGTGATAACCCGTATCGCCGCTGAAAAAAATCCGCTGGTCACCGTCGATCATCACCCACGAGCACCACAGGGTTTGATTGCTATCACTGAAGCTGCGCCCTGAAAAGTGCTGCGCGGGCGCTGCGACAAAACGAATGCCATGGATTTCGGTCGATTCCCACCAGTTCAACTGTTGAACCTTCCTCGCCTCCACGCCCCACTTGATCAGCGTATCGCCCACACCCAGCGGCGCAATGAAGTGCTCGGCCTTGTCCTTGAGCACCTGAATCGTCATGTGATCAAGGTGGTCGTAATGGTTGTGGGAAAGGATCACCGCCTTGAGCGGCGGCAGGTCTTCCAGACTGATGGGCGGCTGGTGGAAGCGTTGAGGGCCGGCCCACTGGATCGGCGACGCCCGTTCGGCGAACACCGGGTCCGTCAGGAAGTACTGATCGCGCAGCTTGAGCAACACCGTTGAGTGGCCCAGGCGATACACCGTGTTGTTCGGGGCCGCGAGCAGTTGCTGACGCGAGAGCGGCTGAACCGGGATCTCACCCACAGGACGCGTGTGGCGAGGTTTGTTGACCATCGCGTTCCAGAAGATACGCAATGTCTTCAGAAACCCGGAGCGCTTCATCGGCTTGTGATTGAGATAGCGGCCCTCTTGCCGGGACAGAACGGGCAACGAGGAGGCGTTATCGAGGTTTTTTTCGATCGAGGCCATGAGGTGCTGACTCCATGAAACGGGTGGAGGTTTCTGCAACGGCGGACGCATTGCAGAATGTTGCATACGACGGAAAGAAGTAAGCGGCAAGTTGTAACAGTGTTTTACACTACACAGTGTAGTTTCAAGCTTGCACGATCGTCAAAGAGAAGTAAACTGCCCGGTGTAACTTTCTTGTCGGGATTTCGCCCGGCCTGCGTCAACCCTTTAGAAGCGATGCCATGACTGCTCCCCTGCGACTGACCGACCGAAAACGTGAAGCCATTGTGATGGCGGCGATTGCCGAATTCCGGGACAACGGTTTCGAGGTCACCAGCATGGACCGCATCGCGGCACGGGCCGAAGTCTCCAAGCGCACGGTGTACAACCATTTCCCGAGCAAGGAAGAGCTTTTCGCCGAGATGCTTCAGCGCCTGTGGGCCAGCGCCACCGCACAGCCCGAAGCGATCTACAGCCCCACCCTGCCGTTGCGCGACCAGTTGCGCGACTTGCTCGACGCCAAGATGAAGACCCTCGGGGACAGCAATTTTATCGACCTGGCCCGCGTCGCCATCGGTGCGACCATCCACTCTCCCGAACGCGCCCAGGCGTGGGTCAACCGTCTGAACGAGCGTGAGGAAACGTTCACGGTCTGGGTGCGCGGCGCCCAGCAGGACGGCCGCCTCAAGGCCGTCGAACCCGATTTTGCCGCGTCACAGATTCACGCGCTGCTCAAGGCCTTTGCCTTTTGGCCGCAAGTCACCCTCAATAAACCACTGCTGACACCCGAGGAGCAGGTGTCGGTGGTGGAATCGGCGCTGGACCTGTTCCTGTGCTGGTACGAAGTCCCCGCCTCCTGCTCGCCCGCTTAACGACGGCCTGTTGTCACCCGTTCAACGATCTGCTGACGTGCGACCAGTCCCGGCGTTGCCCGCTCCGTAGCAATCGCCAGCACGTGGGCAGGCGCTGTGTCCGGACGACCGGCATTGAACGGTGGCGCGGGTGCGTATTCCAGTTGCAATTGAATGGTCTGCGATGTGTCCGCGTCGAAAATCTCGCTGACCAGCGTCAAGGCGAAATCAATGCCTGCGGTCACGCCGCCGCCGGTCATCAGATTGCCGTCGCGAACGACCCGCTCCTTGACCGGGATCGCCCCGAACTTTTCCAGCAAACCGTGGGAGGCCCAGTGAGTCGTCGCGCGCTTGCCCTCCAGCAACCCCGCAGCGCCGAGGACCAGCGCGCCGGTGCAGACCGACGTGACGTATTGGGCATTGGCGGCCTGGTGCTGGATGAACGCCAGCGTTTCGGCGTCTTCCATCAGGGCGTCCACGCCTACACCGCCCGGCACACAGATCACGTCGAGGTCAGGGCAATCGTCGAACGTGCAGGTCGGCGTCAACGTCAGACGCGTGCTGGATTGCAGCGGGTCGAGGTTTTTCCAGACCAGATGCACCTCGACACCCGGCATCGTGCAGAAAACATCGTAGGGACCGGTAAGGTCCAGCTGTTGAACCTTGGGAAATACCAGCAAGCCGATGTGCAAAGTCATGGGGTTCTCCAGTGAGAGGTCGATTGGACGAATTCACTGTAGCCAGATACGCTCTGGCGGATACGCCATAAAACCCACAATTTCCGCCAACCCTCTGGTGAGGCACGCCATGTCCAGTCAGCCCAGACCCATTCATATTCTGGCGTTCCCCCATGTGCAATTGCTCGACGTCAGCGGTCCTTTGCAAGTCTTCGCGTCGGCGAACGTGCAAATGCTGGAGAACAACCTGACGGCGCCTTACTCACCCATGGTCATCGCCAAACAGGAAGGCAGCGTGGTGTCGTCGGCGGGCCTTGGCCTGCACACCCATCCGTTGCCGGATACACCGTCGGACACGCTGATCATCGCGGGCGGCCGCGGCGTACACACGGCGTTGCTCGATCAAGACCTGCTGCACTGGGTGCGTGCACAGGCCGCTACCGCGAGACGGGTAGCATCCGTGTGTACGGGCGCGTTCATGCTGGCCGAAGCGGGTGTGCTCGACGGGCATCGAGTGGTGACCCACTGGGACAGTTGCGATGAACTGGCGCGGCGTTATCCGGCGTTGCAGGTCGATCCGGAACCGATCTTCATCAATGAGGAAACGCTGTGGACCTCAGCGGGTGTCACGGCAGGTATCGATCTGGCTTTGGCGATGGTCGAAGCCGACCTTGGCCGACACATCGCCCTCGCCGTGGCGCGTGACCTGGTGGTGTTTCTCAAGCGGCCCGGTGGCCAGTCCCAGTTCAGCACCGCGTTGTCCATGCAACAGGCCACACGCGGGCAAGACAGCCGCTTTGGCGACCTGCACGCCTGGATTCTCGACAACCTTGCGAGCGACCTTTCCGTTGCCACCCTCGCGGCACAAGTGGGCATGAGCGAGCGTAGTTTCGTCCGGCATTACCGTGCCCATACGGGTAACACGCCCGCACGCGCCATCGAACAGTTACGCGTTGAAGCCGCCCGGCGCTTGTTGGGCGACAGCGCATTACCGATCAAGCGGATCGCAGACCGATGCGGCTTTGGCACGGAAGAGACATTGCGCCGCAGCTTTCTGCGCGCAGTGTCGGTGACGCCACAGGCGTACCGCGAGCGGTTCAGCGCGGGATGACGCTCGCGCTAATCGTTAAGAAATTAATTTTCATAAATTGATATTTATATCTGAATTCGTGTAATTTAATTTTCATCACGAAATCAGAGATAACAATAATGCCTGCCTGTGATCGTCGTTTTTCGACCCCCGTTTTATCGTGTGCGCCTTCTGCAACACCCACTGCCGAGACTGCTTTTACCGCCTGCCTGCGCCCGGACTGACGTCCTTTCGCCAAGCCCGCCCGTCCTCATTCTCTGCAAGGAACCGTTGCATGCCACCGTCTACCGGCCTTTCTCTACTGGTCTACGCCGCCATCGCGATCATCGCCCTGATCGTCCTGATTGCGCGTTTTCGCCTCAACCCCTTCGTCGTCATTACCCTCGTTTCCGTGGGCCTAGCCCTGGTGGCCGGCATGCCCGCCACCTCGGTGGTCAGTTCCTATGAAGGTGGCGTTGGCAAGACACTGGGTCACATCGCGCTGGTCGTTGCGCTGGGCACCATGCTCGGCAAGATGATGGCCGAGTCCGGCGGCGCCGAGCAGGTGGCGCGCACACTGATCGACCGCTTCGGCGAGCGCAACGCGCACTGGGCAATGGTCTGCATCGCGTTCCTGGTGGGACTGCCGCTGTTCTTCGAAATCGGCTTCGTCTTGCTCGTGCCCATCGCCTTTACGGTCGCACGACGTGTGGGCGTCTCGATCCTGATGGTCGGCCTGCCGATGGTTGCAGGCCTTTCGGTGGTGCATGCGCTGGTTCCACCACACCCTGCGGCGATGCTGGCGGTTCAGGCCTACCAGGCTTCAGTCGGTCAGACGCTGTTCTACGCCATCCTCATCGGTATCCCGACCGCGATCATTGCCGGTCCGCTCTACGCAAAGTTCATCGTGCCGCACATTCAGTTGCCAGACGAAAACCCGCTGGCCAAGCAGTTTCTGGATCGGGAACCGCGCAAGCAACTACCGGGCTTTGCCATCACCATGGCGACCATCCTGCTGCCCGTGTTGCTGATGCTGCTCGGCGGCTGGGCCAACTTGATTTCCACACCCGGCAGCGCGTTCAACAGCTTCCTGCTGTTTGTCGGCAACTCCGTAATCGCCCTGTTGCTGGCGACCTTGCTAAGCTTCTGGACCTTGGGCATCGCGCAGGGCTTCAACCGTGACGCGATCCTCAAATTCACCCAGGAATGCCTCGCGCCCACGGCCAGCATCACCTTGCTGGTGGGTGCGGGGGGTGGCCTGAACCGGATTCTGGTCGACAGTGGCGTGACCAACGAGATCGTCAGCCTGGCGCAGGATTTTCATCTGTCCCCGCTGTTGATGGGCTGGCTGTTCGCGGCATTGATGCGGGTGGCGACCGGCTCGGCGACCGTGGCCATGACCACCGCCTCAGGAATCGTTGCTCCGGTCGCAATGGGCCTGGGTTATCCGCACCCGGAACTGCTGGTGCTGGCGACCGGTGCGGGCTCGGTGATCTTTTCTCACGTCAACGACGGCGGCTTCTGGCTGATCAAGGAGTACTTCAATATGACCGTGGCGCAAACCTTCAAGACCTGGACGGTACTGGAAACCCTGATTTCCGTCATCGCCTTCCTCTTCACCCTTGGCCTGGCCCAGGTGATCTGAGTGGACATTCTTTACCAGATCCGTGCTCGCCAGGATTCGTTCAGCGCGGGTGAAGGCCGCATCGCCCGACTGATCCTCAGCGACGTTGCTTTCTGCGCCAGCGCCAGCCTCGACGAGCTGGCCGCGCGCGCCGAGGTCAGCAGCGCCACGCTGTCGCGGTTTGCCCGCTCGATCGGCTGCAAGGATCTGCGCGATCTGCGCCTGCAATTGGCGCAAGCCAGCGGCGTTGGCACGCGCTTTCTTAATCCGGAACAGGCGCCTGAGCAATCGGCGTTTTTCACTCAGATCGTCGGCGATATCGAGTCGACGCTGCGCCAGCATCTGGCCGGGTTCGATGACGCCCGCTTCAAGGCTGCCGTTGCCCTGCTCGCTCCGGCCCGCATGATTCACAGCTTCGGCATGGGCGGCTGTTCCAGTCTGTGCAGCGAAGAATTGCAGACCCGTCTGGTGCGCCTCGGCTACCCGATCGCCGCCAGCCGCGATCCGGTGATGATGCGTCTGATCGCCGCCACCCTCGGCCCGGATCACAGCCTGATTGTCTGTTCATTGAGCGGTCGCACGCCCGAACTGCTCGATGCCGTGAGCCTGGCGCGCAGCTACGGCGCGAAGACAGTGGCAATCACCCTTCCCGACTCTCCGCTGGCCGGTCTTGCTGACGGGGTGTTGCCGTTGCAGATCGCCGAAACCAATTTCATCTACAAACCCACGGCAGCGCGTTACGGCATGCTGCTGACCATCGACGTGCTCGCCACTGAGCTGGCGCTGATCGCTCCGGATGACAATCAGGAGCGGCTGCGGCGCATCAAGCTGGCCCTCGATGATTACCGCGGCGGCGACGACGGCCTGCCGCTTGGAGACTGAACCATGCTTTACGACCTGATCATTCGCGACGCGCTGGTGATCGACGGCAGCGACACGCCGGGCTATCGCGCTGACGTTGCCCTTCGCGACGGACGCATTCAGCGCATCGGCGACCTGAGCGGTGTCTCGGCCACGGAAGACATCAACGCCGCCGGCCGGGTGCTGGCGCCGGGCTTCATCGACGTGCACACCCACGATGACACCGTGGTCATTCGTCACCCGGACATGCTGCCGAAGATCACTCAAGGAGTGACCACGGTGATCGTCGGCAACTGCGGGATCAGTGCCTCGCCGGTCACCCTGGCCAATGATCCACCGGACCCGATGAACCTTCTGGGTCCGGCCAAGGCCTTTGCGTACCCGCGCTTCATGGATTATCGCAACGCCGTGGACAAGGCGCGCCCAGCGGTCAACGTCGCGGCCTTGGTCGGCCACACGGCGTTGCGCAGCAACCACTTGAACGACCTGTTCCGCACGGCGACGCCCGACGAGATCAAGGCGATGCGCGACCAGTTGCGCGAGAGTCTGCAGGACGGCGCGCTGGGGCTTTCCACCGGACTTGCCTACGCCTCGGCCTATTCGGCCGACACCGACGAGGTCAAGCAACTGGCCGAAGAACTGACCGCGTTCGGCGCGGTGTACACCACGCACTTGCGCAGTGAGTTCGAGCCGGTGCTGGAAGCGATGGACGAGGCGTTCGCAATCGGTCGTCATAGCCGATCGCCGGTGGTGATTTCCCACCTTAAATGCGCCGGCACCGGCAATTGGGGTCGCAGTCCGCAGCTGTTGGCATCGCTGGAAAAAGCCGCGCTCACGCATCCCGTCGGCTGCGACTGCTACCCGTACGCGGCCAGTTCCTCGACGCTGGATCTGAAGCAGGTCACCGACGCCCACCGAATCACCATCACCTGGTCGACGCCTCACCCCGATCAGGGCGGCCGTGACCTGAAAGACATCGCGGCCGACTGGAACCTGTCGCTGGAGGACGCCGCCCGCGAACTGCAACCGGCGGGCGCGGTGTATTACGGCATGGACGAGAACGACGTGCGGCGCATCATGAAACATCCGCTGTCGATGATCGGTTCCGACGGCCTGCCGGAAGACCCGTTCCCGCACCCGCGCTTGTGGGGGGCGTTCCCACGGGTGTTAGGGCATTTCAGTCGGGACGTGGGACTGTTCCCGCTGCACACCGCCGTGCACAAGATGACGGGGCTGACCGCTACGCGGTTTGGCCTGCATGAACGCGGGTTCGTGCGTGAGGGCTACTGGGCCGATCTGGTGCTGTTCAACGCCGAGACGGTTCGCGACGTCGCCGATTTCAAAGAGCCGAAGCGCGCAGCCGAAGGGATCGATGGGGTTTGGGTCAATGGACATTTGAGCTATGCCGACGGCAAACCGCAGGGTGAGCGCCAGGGTCGGTTCCTGCCTCGTGAAGGGTCGTTGGTGCCGGGCTTCTCTTGATACACGAGCTCTGGGAAATCACGCGAAAGCTGGGGGAGCGAGCTTGCTGGAGCAATGCGGTGGGTCAGCGGCATCGTTGCTGAATGCCCCACCGCGTTCGTCCGAAGTGCGGCCCATACCCTCGTAACCTCGGACGTCTCCCACAGGGACCGCGTCGCTGCCAAAGTCCTATGAAATCACGCGAAACCTGTGGGAGCTTGGTCTGGGCGGCATTCCGACGAATGCGGTGAATCTGCCAGGCGTCTACGCAACGGCGCTGAGCTCAAGGCCTGTGCGACTTAACCTACCACTACCCCACGGCATTCACCGAAGCCGATACTTACCTCGCCGTCCTTGCGGCAGCGCGCTTTGAGGATTACTTCGTCGCCGGCTTGCAGGAATGTGCGCGTCTCGCCGCTGGACAATTCGACCGCCTGTTTCCCGCCCTCGGTCATCTCCAGCAAACTGCCGAATTGCCCGGCTTGCGGGCCGGACAATGTGCCGGTACCGAACAGGTCGCCCGGCTGCAATTTGCAGCCGTTGACACTGTGGTGGGTGACCATCTGCGCGACGGTCCAGTACATGTTCAGCGTGTTGCTCAGCGCCAGGCGTTGTGGCGCAAGGCCTTGCTGTTTCATCTGCGCGGTGAGCAGCAACACCTCCAGCTCGATGTCCAGCGCGCCATGTTGCTGGTCCTGTTCATCGAACAGATAGTCCAGCGGTTTCGGGTCGCCGTCCGGACGCGCGGGTTGTGCCCTGCGGAACGGCGCCAAGGCTTCAGCGGTCACCACCCACGGTGAAATACTGGTGGCGAAGCTCTTCGACAAAAAAGGCCCCAACGGCTGGTATTCCCAGGCTTGCAGATCTCGCGCAGACCAGTCGTTAAGCAAGCAGAAGCCGGCAATGTGCTGGCTGGCTTGCGCGATGGGAATCGGCTCGCCCGTTTCGTTGCCTTGGCCCATCCAGACACCCACTTCCAGCTCGTAATCAAGCCGCTTGCTCGGCCCGAACGCCGGCGCCTCGGCACTCGGTGCGAGTGTCTGACCCTGCGGACGTTTGATCGGGGTCCCTGACACGCACAGCGTCGATGCCCGGCCGTGATAAGCGATGGGCACGTATTTGTAATTGGGCAGCAACGGGTTGTCAGGGCGAAACAGCTTGCCGACGTTCATCGCGTGATGGATGCCCACGTAGAAGTCGGTGTAGTCGCCGACCTGCGCCGGGAGATGCATCTGGCATTCGTTCATTGGCTGCAACAGGGTTTTACCCAACTCTCGCAGGCGTTCACGCTGCGGACTGCTTTCCCCCAGCAGGTACAGCAATTCGGTTCTTAATGCCTGGCGCGAAGATGGGCCCAGCGCGAAGAAATCGTTGAGTTGGCCGCGACTCGCCGCCTCGGCCGCCAATCGAGCGGCGCCGTTGAAGAGGCTGGCCTCGAGTGCAGCCTGTAAATCGAATATGAAGTCGCCGATCGCCACCCCGCCACGCTTGCCGAGGCCTGGGCTACTGAACACGCCAAATGGCAGATTCTGCAGCGGGAAATCAGGGTGATCGTTGGCGCTGGCCACCCAGCTGCGCGGGTGTCGGGAAGTACTCATCGTTGGCTGTCCGTATCAAAGGGTTTGAACGTTCTGGCGATGCCCTTCCAGCAGGCATCGTAGTCGCTTTGCAATTGTGGGCATTCCAGCGCATGACGGCTGGGTCGCAGGACCTTGCCAGTCTCGAACATGAACGCCATGGTCTGTTCGATCTTGTGCGGTTTGAGGTCCGCTGCCATGGCCTTCTCGGCCGTCGCGTTGTCCGGACCGTGTGCGCTCATGCAATTGTGCAAGGAGACGCCGCCGGGCATGAAACCCTCGGCCTTTGCATCGTAGGCACCGTCTATCAGGCCCATGAATTCGTTCATCAGGTTGCGGTGGAACCACGGTGGACGGAAGGTGTTTTCCGCCACCATCCAGCGTGGCGGAAAGATCACGAAGTCGACGTTGGCTTGCCCCTGAACCGCGCCGGGTGAGGTCAAGACCGTGAAGATCGACGGATCGGGATGGTCGTAACTGACCGTACCCAAGGTGTTGAACAGGCGCAGGTCATATTTGTACGGCACGTTGTTGCCGTGCCAGGCCACCACGTCGAAAGGCGTGTGGTCGAGTGGTGTGCTCCACAGCTCGCCAAGGAACTTCTGCACCAGTTCGGTGGGTTGCTCGCTGTTCTCGAAGTGCGCAACTGGCGCCTGAAAGTCTCGGGGGTTGGCCAGACCGTTGCTGCCAATCGGCCCAAGGTCTGGCAGGCGCAAGGCACAGCCATGGTTCTCGCAGATGTAACCGCGCGCCACTTCGTCGAGCAGTTGCACACTGAATTTCAGGCCACGGGGCATTACCGCGATTTCCTGAGGCTCGATGTCCAGCAGACCGAGCTCAGTGACGATGCGCAGGCGCCCCTGCTGCGGAACGATCAACCATTCGCCATCGGCATTGAAGAATGCGCGCTGCATGGAGCGGTTGGCGGCGTACACATACACGCTGACGCCTTCAGCCTGATCCGCCGCCGACGTGCTCGCCAGGGCGATCAGACCGTCAATGAAATCGGTGGGCTCAGTGGGCACGTCAAACGCATTCCAGCGCAGGCGATTGGGCGTGATCGGTCCTTGCTGCTGGCCGGTGATCTGCCGCGCCAGACGTTGGTACTGAGGGTGCGCCGCCGAGGGCTGGATGCGGTAGAGCCAGGTACGCCGGGCTTCGGCGCGAGGGACAGTGAAGGCAGTGCCTGAGAATTGTTCGGCGTAGAGACCGAGGGGATGGCGTTGCGGCGAGTTCTGTCCCACCGGCAAACCGCCTGGTACGGCCTCGCTGCTGAATTGATTGCCGAAGCCGGATTGATACCTCAAAGCCTCGGATGCAGGTGCTGTGAACATCTCGACCTCGTGTTTTTATTTTACGTAAGCAGATTACGCATAACGTAATTTGAGTTTGGGGGGCGGTCAAGCTATAAAGCAGCCTTTCCAGACCGGCGCACGCCCCGCTCATGACTGAAGAATCCGCAATCCCCCCAGGCTCGCGCCAACAGAAAGTGCAGTCTGCCGAAGTCGGCGTCGGCATTCTCAAAGCGCTGGCCGAACTCGCGCCCGCCACCTCGTTGTCGAAACTCGCCGAATACGTGGGCATGCCCGCCAGCAAGGTGCATCGCTACCTTCAGGCATTGGTGGACAGCGGCTTCGCCGAACAGGACCCGGTCACCAACCACTACCGCCTGGGACGTTCGGCGCTGCAGGTCGGCCTTGCGGCGCTGAGTCAGCTGGACGTGCTCAAGACCTCGGCACCCGGACTGATTGCGCTGCGCGACGAACTCAATGAAACCTGCTTCCTTGCGGTGTGGGGCAACAAAGGCCCCACCGTGGTGTATGTCGAGCAATCGCTGGGCGCGGTGACGCTGGTCACGCAGATTGGCTCGGTGTTGCCGCTGCTCAGTTCATCGACAGGGCTGGTGTTCGACACCTTCCTCTCGCCCGCCGAGACGGCAGCGCTCAGGAAAGCGGAAGCCGCGTCCCTGAATGCGAAACAGCTGGAGGAGATCGACCGCCACATCCAGGAAATACGCAGCAGCGGTGTGCATCAGATTCATGGCCTGCTGATGGCGGGCGTCAACGCCGTGTCGTCACCGGTGTTCGCCAGGGGCCACACGCTGGTGGGCGTGGTGACCGTGGTGGGTTCGGCATCGGTGCTCACCGATGAACGCCAGGCGCTGGCAGCGCAGAAGCTGTTAAACACAGCCCGGGCGATCAGCGCGCGGATGGGTGGGGAAATGCCGGCAGTGTGATCCAAAGTCTGTCGCGAACCCTGTGGGAGTGAGCTTGCTCACGAAGGCGCCCCGTCAGGCGCTGTGATGTTGTCGGCTCAACCGCATTCGCGAGCAAGCTCGCTCCCACAAAAAGTGCCGGCGTTCGACCCGGTTTCAGGTTGATGCGCCAAACTGTGGGAGTGAGCTTGCTCACGAAGGCGTCCGGTCAGGCGCTGTGATGTTGCCGGCTCAACCGCATTCGCGAGCAAGCTCGCTCCCACAAAAGATCCGGCGTCCGACCCGGTTTCAAGCTGATACGCCAACCTGTGGGAGTGAGCTTGCTCACGAAGGCGCCCCGTCAGGCGCTGTGATGTTGTCGGCTCAGCCGCATTCGCGAGCAAGCTCGCTCCCACAAACAGTGCCGGCGTTCGACCCGGTTTCAGATTGATGCGCCAACCTGTGGGAGTGAGCTTGCTCACGAAGGCGCCCCGTCAGGCGCTGTGATGTTGTCGGCTCAACCGCATTCGCGAGCAAGCTCGCTCCCACAAACAGTGCCGGCGTTCGACCCGGTTTCAGATTGATGCGCCAACCTGTGAGAGCGACCCATCAGGCGCATCAATCCGCCGTCAACACCCCACGCCGCAACTGGTCGCGTTCGATCGATTCAAACAGCGCCTTGAAGTTGCCCTCGCCGAAGCCATCGTCGCCCTTGCGCTGGATGAACTCGAAGAACACCGGCCCCATCAGGGTTTCCGAGAAGATCTGCAGCAGCAGGCGCTGGTTGCCGCCGTCTGATGTGCCGTCCAGCAGAATGCCGCGGGCCTTGAGTTCGCTTTCCGGCTCGCCATGGTTTGGCAGTCGCCCTTCGAGCATTTCGTAATAGGTGTCCGGCGGGGCCGTCATGAAGCGCATGCCCAGTGCCTTGAGTCGGTCCCAGGTGTCGATCAGGTCCTCGGTGAAGAACGCGACATGCTGAATGCCTTCGCCGTTGAACTGCATCAGGAACTCTTCGATCTGGCCAGCGCCTTTGGACGACTCTTCGTTGAGCGGGATGCGGATCATGCCATCCGGCGCGGTCATCGCTTTGGAGGTAAGGCCCGTGTATTCACCCTTGATGTCGAAGTAGCGAATTTCGCGGAAGTTGAACAGCTTCTCGTAGAAGTTCGCCCAGTACGCCATGCGACCGCGGTAGACGTTGTGGGTCAAATGGTCGATGAATTTAAGCCCTGCGCCTTCAGGGTGACGATCGACGCCTTCGATGAATACGAAGTCGATGTCATAGATCGAAGTGCCTTCACCAAAACGGTCGATCAAGTACAGCGGCGCCCCGCCAATGCCCTTGATCGCAGGCAAACGCAACTCCATCGGGCCTGTCCCGATCTCGATCGGTTGAGCACCGAGTTCCAGCGCGCGTTTGTAGGCCAGCTGCGAATCCTTGACCCGGAACGCCATGCCGCACACAGAAGGACCGTGCTCGGCGGCGAAGTAGGACGCTTCGCTATGAGGTTCGTTGTTGAGAATGATGTTGATCGCGCCCTGACGGTACAGCGCCACGTTCTTGGAACGGTGGTTGGCGACCTTGGTGAAACCCATCATCTGGAACACCGGCTCCAGCGTGTTGGGGGTCGGCGAGGCGAATTCGATGAATTCGAAGCCCATCAGGCCCATGGGGTTTTCGTAGAGATCAGTCACGGTCTTGCTCCTGCTAAAAAGTGAGAGGCACAGCGGGGAGGGTCACCGTTCAGCGGGAGGCGCACAGGAAATGCCCCGTACACTGCGGGCGAGGAAGTCGCCGAAGATCAGTTGCAGACCGAAGATTTTCATGAAAGAGAGGTTACTCCGGCTTGTCGGATTGCGCATCAGGGTGCGCGACCTGAAAGGCCGGATGCTGCAACGCCAGCGCCTCGACCCGGCAGATGCGCGGGAACGCGGTCAGGTCGACATTGAAGCGGCGTGCCGCATACAGCTGCGGTAAAAGATAAACATCGGCCAGGCCCACCTCGCCGAAAGAGAAGCCTTCGTCGCCCATCATCGCTTCAACCGCGGCGAAGCCCTCGCCGATCCAGTGCCCAATCCAGGCTGTCACGTTGCTTTCGTCATGCCCAAGACCGCGCAACCGATTGAGCACCGCGACGTTGTGCAGTGGATGAATGTCGCAGCCGATCAACGCAGCCACCGCGCGGTGCCGGGCTCGCGGAATCAGTTCCTTGGGCAGCAGCGCTGGGAGGGGTGCATGCTCTTCCAGGTATTCGATGATCGCCATCGACTGGGTGATGACCTCGCCCGTGTCGAGCCGAAGTGCGGGAACGCGACCCTGGGGATTGATTGCCAGATAGGCGGGTTTGCGATGCTCGCCGCCGTCGCGAATCAGGTTGACGGGGATGGCATTGACCTCCAGCCCTTTCAGCGCCAGGGCAATCCGCACCCGGTAGCTGGAGGTTGATCGGTAATAGGTATAAAGATCCACGGGCAGGCCTTCGCGTTTTTTTCTTGTTTTATTCGTAAACGATTTACGCAGTGCGTAAATTGCGACAATACCTGGCAGCTGTCAAGGTCAGGTCCAACCCTCCAGCCGCAAGGTGGCGCGCACCAGCCGCTGCTCTTCGTTCTCGATCTCGCGCAGGCTCTCGCAGATGCTTTGAATGTGCGCCACGGCCGCCTTGCGCGCCTGCTCCGGCAGCCGACCGGTGACGGCGTTGTACAACCGAGCGTGATGGCGGTCGATCTGGCGCTTCTGCGCTTCGCGGTGGTAGAGGTTGTTGACCGATGCAAACACCGTGTTGAGCAACAAATCAGTCAGCGAGCGCAGGGTCTGTACCAATACAGGGTTATGCGAGGCCTCGCAGATCGCCAGGTGGAAGGCATGATCGAGGCGTGCGTGTTCGGAGGCCGACAGTTCATGGTCGTGAGCGGCAACCAGCGCGTCGTAGGCCCGGCTGATCAGCACGAAATCTGCGTCGGTCCCACGCAAGGCTGCCAGGCGGGCGGATTCCCCTTCTAGCAAACTGCGCACCTCAAACAGGTCGTACAGCGTGCGAGGTTGAGAGGCGAATAAGTGCATCAAGGGCGAGGCAGCGGTCAGCCCCAACCCACCCATCTGGGCGACGAACGAGCCCTTGCCTTGTCGGGTCTCGATGATGCCTCTGGCGCGTAACAGCTTGAGCCCTTCACGCAGCGCCGTGCGCGATACGCCGAGCTTCTCGGTCAGGCGCCGCTCGGAGGGCAACAACTGCCCGACCTTGAGCACACCGTCGACGATCAGCCGTTCGATACGCTCGCTGACCACATCGGCGACTTGAGGCGCGAGCTTGTTGGCAGGCGTTTCCATTGATCCAGCGTCCGCGATAGGGGTGATTCCTGTGCATGCCTGTAGGAGTCGGCGTGCTGGCGAACGCAGAGGGTCAGCTACCCTTTAGCTTTCTGCCTGACCGCATTCGCCAGCAAGCCGGCTCCTACAAGACAGCGTTCTTTGATCAAGCATTGGAAGAGCAGTATCCATTCACGCCGAACCAACTGGTATGACCAGTGATAAACGTGAAGATATCGAGGAAACGACCCGATACCAAGACCTTGATAAGCCAATAATTTTTCAACATCCGTTGTGCAAATGCCAAAAGAAACTGGTTCGACCAGTGCTTCCAGACATGGACAGTAAGACGCTCGCAGCCAATGATGCAAGTCAGCGGTAGAACGTTCCGTCAAAGAACGGGCCCTACATAAAACCGCTTTATATAAAAACAACAGGGTTGCGAACCCATCATGAATATTCTGTACGACGAACGCGTCGATGGCGCGTTGCCTATCATAGACAAGGTTCAGCTGCTGCAGGCCTTGCAAGCGCGACTGCCTGATCTGGACATCCTCCATCGCGAGGAAGAACTGCGTCCTTACGAATGCGACGGCCTCTCCGCCTATCGCACCACCCCCATGCTGGTGGTGCTGCCTGAGCGGGTCGAACAGGTCCAGACCCTGCTCAAGGTCTGCCACGAGCGCGGCGTGCCCGTCGTCGCGCGCGGCGCGGGGACGGGCTTGTCCGGTGGCGCCCTGCCCCTGGAAAAAGGCGTGCTGCTGGTGATGGCGCGCTTTAACAAGATCCTGCACATCGACCCCGCCGGACGTTTCGCCCGTGTTCAGCCCGGTGTGCGCAATCTGGCGATTTCTCAGGCGGCCGCGCCTTACGACCTTTATTACGCGCCGGACCCGTCGTCGCAGATTGCCTGTTCCATCGGCGGCAACGTCGCGGAAAACGCAGGTGGCGTGCACTGCCTCAAGTACGGCCTGACCGTGCATAACCTGCTCAAGGTCGACATCCTGACTGTTGAAGGCGAACGCTTGGTGCTGGGCTCGGACGCTCTGGACTCGCCCGGCTTCGACCTGTTGGCGCTATTCACCGGTTCCGAAGGCATGCTCGGCATCATCACGGAAGTTACCGTCAAGCTGCTGCCCAAACCACAGGTCGCGCGGGTACTGCTGGCGGCGTTCGACTCGGTGGAGAAAGCCGGGCGTGCGGTAGGTGACATCATTGCCGAGGGGATCATTCCGGGCGGGCTGGAGATGATGGACAACCTGGCGATCCGGGCCGCCGAAGACTTTATCCACGCGGGTTACCCGGTCGACGCCGAAGCCATTCTGCTGTGCGAACTCGATGGCGTAGAAGCCGACGTCCACGACGACTGCGATCGGGTTCGCGCAGTGCTTGAAAAAGCCGGCGCCACCGAAGTGCGCCAGGCCAGAGACGAAGCCCAACGCGTGCGTTTCTGGGCCGGTCGCAAGAATGCCTTCCCGGCGGTGGGTCGTCTCTCGCCGGATTACTACTGCATGGACGGCACCATTCCGCGTCGGGAAT
>Ga0308163_10001087_pt1 | contig 33792 bp, 31 predicted proteins | sample PhyTR1_FD_201037 | JGI IMG/M metagenome (GOLD analysis project Ga0308163, IMG submission 201037) | Phyllosphere microbial communities from UC Gill Tract Community Farm, Albany, California, United States - DLSLT.R1 | ecosystem: Host-associated > Plants > Phyllosphere > Unclassified | place: USA... | reverse complement strand
TCGGAACATCAGGTTGACGCAGTCCTTGTAGGAGCGCGCTTGCCCGCGATCTACCGCGCAGCGGTAGCAAAATCAGACGACTCGGTTGTACCTGATACTCCGCATGCACAGGTCTTGCTGCCGGTTCGGAACATCAGGTTGACGCAGTCCTTGTAGGAGCGCGCTTGCCCGCGATCTACCGCGCAGCGGTAGCAAAATCAGACGACTCGGTTGTACCTGATACTCCGCATGCACAGGTCTTGCTGCCGGTTCCCGGCAGATCGTCCGAGTGCGGCCCAGAGCAAGCGCGCTCCTACAGGGGGGACGGCAGGTTTAGGATCGTTCCCACGCTCTGCGTGGGAATGCCTGTGAGGACGCTCCGCGTCCACTTTGACGCAGGGCGTCAGTCGCTGCGTTACCACGCGGAGCGTGGGAGCGATCAAGAGCGCGAACGACGGATGCACGCATCAAGAATGCGATGAGCGTTAGCTTAAGCCCGGTTGCTCTTGTGCGCGTTAGTCCAGACCCACCAAACGCGACTTGGGTGCAGGCTGAACGCAGGCGGCGTGCCCAAGGAGCGTCGCCGAGGTACTTCGACGCAGGAAAAGCCAAACCAGGAGCTTAGACTGGTTACTTGGTGTCCTTTCAAGTAACCCGCCGAAGCCGGAACAGTTTGGCCGTTAGGCCAAACCTATCGGCGCCACCACCCCAACCCCCGCATCACTTCCCCTCACGCCCTCCCTCGGAAACCTCAGGCGGCACATCCCCATCCCCCGCCATACGCTTGCGAAACAACCCCGTCCGGGCCAACAGCAAGGTCGTCACCGGGACCGTGATCGCCAACAGAATCGGGATTAGCCAGGCATGCAGCACCGGTGTTTCCTTCATCGCCGAGAAATACACGATCGAGGCCAGCGCCACGCACCATGCACCCAGGGTCGAAGCCAGCGCAGGCGGGTGCATGCGCTGAAAAAAATCCTTCATCGCCAGCAGCCCCACTGCACCGACCAGCGCGAACAGGCTGCTCAACACCAGCAGCACCGCCGTCAGCACTTCCACCCAGAACGGCAACACGTACAACGAATTCATTCGATCACCTCGCCCCGCAGCAGAAATTTCGCCAAGGCGAATGAGCCCACGAAACCGAACAGCGCAATCAGCAGCGACGCTTCGAAATAAGTGTCACTGGCGTAGCGAATCCCCAGCACCAGCATGATCAACATGGCGAGGATGTACAGATAATCCAGCGCCAGTACCCGGTCCTGCGCGGAGGGGCCCTTGAACAGGCGAATCAGGGTGAGCACCATCGCGACACTGAACAAGGACAAGCTGAGCAGAATGGCGTGGGTGAGCAGCGGGCTCATTGGAAAACCTCCATCAGCGGACGTTCGTACGTGGTCTTGAAGTGCTCGATAAACTGCGCTTCATCGCCCAGATCGAACACGTGGAGCAGTAACATGCTGCGGTCCAGTGCCAGTTCCGACCACACCGTGCCGGGCACCACCGTACAAATCATCGACAGCGCCGCCAGACCGTGAGCATCGTGCAAATCCAGCGGCACCTTAATGAATGCAGAGCGCGGTGGTTTCTGCCGAGCACGCAAAACGCCCCACGCCACCTGCAGGTTTGACATCACCACGTCACGCCCGACCACCCAGAACAGTTTGAAGGCCACGCCCGGCTTACGAATGCGCGCAGGTGAAGGACGAAGGGGCGCGAACAGGATCGGGGCGAGAAAGCCCAGCAGCGCGCCGAGCAGCAGATTGCCCACACTCAGCGACAGGTTTAGCAACAACCACAGCGCGCATAGCGCCAGTGACAACAGCGGCGCAGGCAACAGACGCGTCATGGCTGCACTCCTGTCGTGGCGGTGGTAGGGCCGGGTATCGGTTTGGCGGCCATGACCGACAGCACGTATTGCTGAGGATCGTGCAACGCCTGCGCCGTGTCCTGGGTGTATCGCAACAGCGCCTGGGCCTTGAACGTGAGCACGATGCACGCGCAGAGCAACAAGGCGATCGGGATGCACTCGTTACGTCGCAATGCAGGCGAAGGTCGATCCTGCGCGGTCCAGAACCGCTTGATGCCCACGCGCACGAAGGCGAACAGCGACGCGAGTCCCGACACGATCAGCAACGCCACCAGCGTCCAGCTGTCCGCGCGAATGGCCTCGTCTTTCGCCACGTCCAGACCCAACGGGTTAAGCAGGGCGCTGATCAAGGTGAGTTTGCCGAGGAAGCCCGACAGCGGCGGCATGCCGATGATCAGCAGCGCGCAGACGATGAAGCTCAGTCCCAGGAAGGCCATGGTCCAGGGAATCACCTGGCCGACAACGGCTTTCTGTTCGTCATCCAGGTTGGTACCCGGCACCGGGTGCAGGGATTCCATGGTCTTCGGCAATTGGTCGGCATCGTCTTCCAGCGGGATTTCATTGGCCGAGCGCGAACGTTCGATCAGTTCTGCCAGCAGGAACAACGCACTCAGCGCCAGCGTCGAACTGACCAGATAGAACAGCGCGCCAGAGGTCAGGCTCGGCTGACCGAAGCCAATGGCCGACAGCAGGATACCGGCCGACACCAGAATGCTCAGGCTCGCCATGCGCTCCAGGCGCTGGGCTGCGACCACGGAAATCGCCGCCACGGCCAGCGTGGCCATGCCGCCCCAGATCAACCAGTCACCGCCGAAGAAGGCCGAGTCACCGGCTTGCCCTGAGAACAGCAGCGTCCACAGGCGCAGCAGCGTATAGGCACCGACCTTGGTCATCAGCGCGAACAACGCTGCGACCGGCGCGCTCGCGGCGGAGTAAGCGGGCACGAGCCAGAAATTCAGGGGCCACATACCGGCCTTGGCCAGAAACGCCACGGCCAGAATCGCGGCGCCTGCGTGCAGAAGACCAATATCGGCCTGTGAAACCTGTGGAATTTTCACCGCCAGATCGGCCAGATTCAGCGTGCCGGTGACCCCGTAGATCAGTGCCGCGCCGATGAGGAATAGCGACGACGCCAGCAGGTTGATGGTGATGTAATGCAGGCCCGCCGACACCCGCGCGCGTCCCGAGCCGTGCAGCATCAGGCCGTAGGAGGCCGCCAGCAGCACCTCGAAGAACACGAACAGGTTGAACAGGTCGGCGGTCAGAAAGGCGCCATACAACCCCATGAGTTGAATCTGAAACAGCGCGTGGAAACTCGCACCCGCCCGGTCCCAGCGTGCCAGCGCGAACAACAGGGCACAGAAGGCGACGATACCGGTCAGCACCATCATCAGCGCCGACAGGTGATCGACCACCAGCACGATGCCAAAAGGCGACTCCCAGTTGCCCGGCAGGTACACGCCAATCGAGCCGGTGGTGCCTGTCTTCTGCACCCACATCATCAGCGTGATCGAGATCGCCAGGCCGAGGGCCGTCGACAGCAGGTTGATACGGGCTTTCAACGGCCGGTGTTTCTCGCCGAGCCAGAGCATCAACGCGGCGGTCAGCACCGGCAGCAGGATCGGTGCGACGATCAGTTGGTTCATCAGACTCATTCACTGCTCTCCCGACCGTCGACGTGGTCGTTGCCGGTCAAGCCACGGGACGCCAGCAGCACTACCAGAAACAGCGCGGTCATGGCGAAGCTGATCACGATAGCGGTCAGCACCAGGGCCTGGGGCAGGGGATCGGTGTAATTGAGCAGGTCGTGGGGCACGCCATCCTTGATGATCGGTTCCTTACCGATGAACAGGCTGCCCATGCTGAAGATGAACAGGTTGACGCCGTAGGACAGCAGGCACAGGCCCATGACCACCTGAAAGGTCCGTGGGCGCAGGATCAGCCAGACGCCGGAGGCGGCGAGCACGCCAATGGCAATGGCAATGACTTCTTCCATCAGATGGCTCCTTGTGTCGGGGTTGGCGCTGCAGGTTCGATCGGCTGCGGCAACGAGGTCGGCCGATGGCTGCGCACCGACTGGTGCGCCAGCGCCGTCAGAATCAACAGCGTGGAGCCGACCACCACGGCGTACACGCCGATGTCGAAAAACAGCGCGCTGGCGACGTGGACATCACCCAGCAACGGCATGTGCAGGTGTGCGGTATGCGTAGTCATGAACGGGTAGCCCAGCGCCATCGAACCGAGTCCGGTGATGAGCGCGAAGAACAGCCCGGTGCCCATCCAGCGCAGCGGTCGCAGGCTCATGTTGGCCTCGACCCACTGCGTGCCGGCGACCATGTACTGAAGAATGAACGCGACCGACATCGCGAGGCCAGCGACGAAGCCTCCCCCCGGTTGGTTGTGGCCGCGCATGAACAGGTACATCGACACCACGAAGGCCACCGGCAGCAGCAGGCGCACGAGCACCGCCGGGACCATCATGAATCCCAGCGCCGTGTCCTTCGCGTGACGCGGGTTGACCAGGTCGGTGACCACATCACGGGCCAACAGACGTTGCTGCGCAGGCAGTGCGATGCTTTCTTTCGGCGGGCGGAAGCGTCGCAGCAGGGCGAACACGGTCAGGGCGACCACTGCCAGCACGGTGATTTCGCCAAACGTGTCGAAGCCACGGAAGTCCACCAGCATCACGTTGACGGCATTGGTACCTCCGCCCTGGGTCAGTGCCCGACTGAGGTAAAACTCTGAAATCGTGTTCGGGGTCGGGCGCGTCAGCATCGCGTAGGACAACAGCGCCATGCCGCCACCGACGCCCACAGCGAGAATGAAGTCGCGTACACGCCGCACCCGCGCGCGGTTGCGTGAGCGAGTGGTTGGGGCAACGTTCTCGTTACGCCGTGGCAGCCAGCGCAGCCCCAGCAGGATCAGCACCGTGGTCACGACTTCGACCGCCAGCTGCGTCAGTGCCAGGTCAGGCGCGGAGAACCAGACGAAGGTCACGCAGGTCATCAGGCCGCAGACACCGACCATGGTCACGGCTGCAAGCCGGTGGTACTTGGCCTGCCAGGCCGCACCCACGGCGCAGGCAATGGCGATCAACCAGAGCATGACGAACACGCCGGAACCCGGGATTTTAGGCCGGTCACCCCAGCTCAGGCCGTTTTCGTACATCGGCACAAAGCCTGCGATCAGCGCGACAGTCACCATCAGGAACAATTGCGCCTGCAGGCGTCGGGTGGTCAGTAAGCTTTCCAGTGTGCGTGCGATACGCAGTTTGCGGATCAGCACGCGCTCGAACAGTTGCTTGCCATTGAGGCGCCAGATGAGCGGCGGCCCGACGAAACGCTCGCGCTTGATGGGTTTGCGCAGCAGCAGATACAGGAGGATGCCTGCGCCCATGGCAATCAAACTCATGATCATCGGAGCGTTCAAGCCGTGCCAGATCGCCAGGCTGTACTCGGGCAAGGTGCCGCCTACCACAGGCTGCGCAGCAGCGGCCAGCAACGGGCCAACCGACTGGGCCGGGAAGATCCCCACGATCAGGCAGGCCAGCACCAGCAGTTCGACCGGCACGCGCATCCAGCGCGGCGGCTCGTGCGGTGTGTGCGGCAGGTTGTTGGCTTTCGGACCGAAGAACACATCAACCGTGAAGCGCAGGGAGTAGGCGACACTGAAGGTCCCCGCCACCGTGGCAATCACCGGGAGTGCAGCCTCCACCCACGCGGTCGAGGTGATGAACACGGTTTCGGCAAAGAACATCTCTTTGGACAGAAACCCGTTGAGCAGCGGCACGCCGGCCATCGACGCGCTCGCGACCATCGCCAGTGTCGCGGTGTAAGGCATCAGCTTGATCAGACCGCTGAGCTTGCGGATGTCACGGGTGCCGCTCTCGTGGTCGATGATGCCGGCGGCCATGAACAGCGACGCTTTGAAGGTCGCGTGGTTGAGGATGTGGAACACCGCCGCGACGGCGGCCAGCGGGCTGTTCAGCCCCAGAAGAAGGGTGATCAAGCCCAAGTGGCTGAGGGTGGAATAGGCGAGCAAGCCCTTGAGGTCGGTCTGAAAAATGGCCGCGTAAGCGCCGATCACTAACGTACAGGCACCGGCGCCGCTGACGATCCAGAACCACTGCTCGCTGCCGGACAAAGCGGGCCAGAGCCGCGCCAGCAAGAACACCCCGGCCTTGACCATGGTTGCGGAGTGCAGATACGCCGACACCGGTGTCGGCGCGGCCATGGCGTGGGGCAACCAGAAATGGAAGGGGAATTGCGCGCTCTTGCTCAGCGCGCCAATCAGGATCAGTGTCAGCAAGACCGGGTACAACGCGTGGGCACGAATCGCATCGCCCGAGGCCAGCACCCGGTCCAGGTCGTAGCTGCCGGCCACGTGCCCGAGCAGCATGACGCCGACCAACAGCGCGAGTCCGCCAGCGCCCGTGACCATCAACGCCATATAGGCGCCGCGGCGGGCGTCGGCGCGGTGGTGCCAATAGCCAATCAACAGGAAGGAGAAGACGCTGGTCAGCTCCCAGAAAAACACGATCTGGATCAGGTTGCCGGACATGACCAGGCCCAGCATGGCGCCCATGAACGCCAGGAAAAACGAGAAGAATCGCGGTACCGGATCGTCCGGTGACATGTAGTAGCGTGCGTAAAGCGACACCAGCGTGCCGATGCCCAGCACCAGCATCGAGAACAACCAGGCGAACCCGTCCAGGCGCAGCACGAAGTTCAGGCCCAGGCTGGGCACCCAGAAAAACTCTTCGCGAATGACGCCGCCGTGGGCGATCTGCGGGTACCAGAGCGCAACCTGAACGGCACCGATCAAGGCGATCACGCCTGCGAGGATGGATTCACTGTTGCGTGCGTTGTGCGGCAAAAGCGCCGCCAGACAGCTGCCAATGAACGGCAGAAGCAGTAGAACTATCAGGGACATAGGCTTCTAATCTGCGGGAAAAATGTCAAGGATCATACGTGCCGGGTCATGCATCACCAACCGTCAAGATGTCGCAGAATCCTACAAACTCTGTAGGCAGCAGCGTAGTAGAGCTGTGTGAACCCCGAAGGGTAAGGCCCAAATACAATGCCCCTGTGGACGTTCCAAGGTTTCAAGCCTGTGGTGTCAGTCCGCTTCTTGAGAGTTGCAAAGCCTGACAGCATGCGCCACATCCCGGATGACGCAGAGCGTCATTGAATGGGTTACCACGCGGAGCGTGGGAACAATCAGCAATCTAAACCGCGCAAAGCGCGCTCTGGCTTTTGATCTTCATACCGCAGCAGCCCAGACACCACAAAACGCGACTTGGGTGCAGGCCAAACGCAGACGGCGCGGAGTGGGCCGAGCGGCATGGATGCCGCGAGAGCGCCGCCAGGACATGGATGTCCGTTTAGCGCGTGCCCACGGAGCGTCGTCGGAGTGCGGGTACCTGACGAAGTCGGGCCCAACCAGGAGCATAGGACACTTGGTTACTTGGTGTCCTTTCAAGTAACCCGCCGAAGGCGGAACAGTTTGGCCGTCAGGACAAACCCAATCATCAGCGTCATTCCAAATAGTGGAAATGCACACGATACACGTTCAGCTTGCTAACCAACCCGGCGTACCAGTCAATGACGTGTTGTCTGGCCTGACGCCTTCGTCGGAATGCCGCCCAGACCAAGCTCACTCCTACAGGTTTGTGTCCCCAAAGGCATGGCAACCTATCAGGCGGATTTGGCGCCTCGCCACATTTAGGCGACAATGCCCGCCAGTTTTTGGAGCGCCCCATGTCTGATTCCATCGAAAGCCTCGCCGTCGACGCCGTCCTCGACGCGACCGGTCTCAATTGCCCGGAACCTGTAATGATGCTGCACCAGAAGGTACGCGACCTGCCGGCGGGCGGTTTGCTGAAGGTCATCGCTACCGACCCCTCGACCGAGCGAGACATTCCCAAGTTCTGTGTGTTTCTGGATCATGAGCTGGTTGAGAAGCAGGCGGCCGATGGCGTGTTTCTGTACTGGATTCGCAAGAAACAGGGCTGAGTCTTCCCGCTCACGGCTGCGGCGTTGCACCGCGCTGGCCCGCCCGCGTGCGAGCGCCTACACTGCCGCGACTCCAGGGAGCCCATCATGCGCATAGTTGCTGACGAAAACATTCCACTGCTCGACGCCTTCTTTTCCGGTTTTGGCGAGATTCGCCGGTATCCCGGACGTACCCTCGACCGGGCAGCCGTGGCCGACGCCGATATCCTGCTCGTGCGGTCGGTAACCAAAGTCACCCGCGAATTGCTTGAGGGCACACCGGTCCGTTTCGTCGGCACCTGCACCATTGGCACCGATCACCTCGATCTGGAATATTTAAACGAGGCGGGTATCCGGTGGTCCAGCGCACCGGGCTGCAACGCGCGGGGCGTGGTGGACTATGTGCTGGGCAGTCTGTTGACCCTCGCGGAAATCGAAGGCGCTGACCTCTCTCAGCGCACGTATGGCGTTGTAGGGGCGGGGCAGGTCGGAGGCCGACTGATCAAGGTATTGCGCGGGCTGGGCTGGAATGTGCTGGTCTGTGACCCGCCACGAGAGGCGGAGGAGGGCGGTGATTACGTCAGCCTCGACGAGATCGTGGCTCGCTGCGACGTGATCAGCCTGCACACGCCGCTGAACAAAACGGGCGACCAGCCGACCTGGCATCTGTTCGACCGCGCCCGTCTGCTGGATCTCAAGTCGGGTGCCTGGCTGATCAACGCGGCCCGAGGCCCCATTGTGGATAACGCGGCGTTGCGCGAAGTGTTGCTCGAGCGCGAAGACCTGCAGGCGGTGCTGGATGTCTGGGAGCAGGAGCCGTTGGTGGACGTCGCACTGGCCGAGTTGTGTGTCATCGGCACTCCGCACATTGCCGGTTACAGCCTTGACGGCCGCCAGCGCGGTACTGCACAGATTTATCAGGCGTTGTGCGCGCATTTGGGGCAATCGCCGAGTATCAGCCTCGACGATTTGCTGCCCAAGCCCTGGCTTGCTCACGTGACACTCGATGCCGCCACCGATCCCGCATGGGCTCTGAACATGCTTTGCCGGGGCGTCTACGATCCCCGCCGCGACGATGCGGACTTCCGTCGCAGCCTGGTGGCTGACTCCGCCAGCCAGCGACTGGCCTTCGATGCGCTGCGCAAACACTACCCGCCGCGTCGGGAAATCGACAGTTTGAACGTGCGCATCGACGGCGATTCCGACGTTTTGCGCAGGATGGTGGCGGCGCTGGGGGCCGTGTGCGTCAGTGGCTGATCACTCCATGTATTTCTTGATGTAGGACCACAAGGTGTCGGCGAGACGAGGGGGCGTCTGCTGCCAGAACGGTCTGATGCGGGCCAAGGCGCTGTACGCTTCCTGCCATGCCTCCTGCCGATCCTGCTTACCGGTGACCGGCGCATGGATTAAGGCCGTGAAGCTGGCGAAGCTGCAAGGAACAGGGTAGTGCTCGCTGCGCACGATACGGTGAGTCTGTTCCTGCACGCAGATGACCGTTCCTTCGTCGTCTGTGAACGGCTGTGGCGTCAGTGTGGTGATCTGGTCGCATCGGCTGCTGCACAACATCTTCCGGTTTCTAAGCTCGCCAAAACCTCTTTCATACATGCTGATCGCCGAACCGCTGACCCTCATGCACGCCGTTTCAAAGGCATTCAGGATCACCTCTGCGTTATCGATGCTGGTTTCGATGGTCGCGATGTCCACAAAACGCTCAAGCGTACCCTTCTCCAGCGCATCGAGTGCTCGCTTGATGGTGGACAGATGGACGAAATCCTTCTTGCAACCGATCAAGTGAACATCGAACTGGTAATCAGCCAGTTCCTCGCCCGAAATGACGTTGGCAAAAGCTCGGGTATCCAGCGCCGTTTCCATGATGATGTTGAACTTGTTCTTGTGTGCATGGTTGAAGATGCGGCTGCACAGCTCCCAAATGAAGGTTTCGGTGTGCTTGTAACGGCTGGTCACGTCCTGGTCGGCGAATTCGGCATAACGCGGGTGGAGCTCACGAAAGCTCTCCAGGTAAAGGCGCACGTAGTTGCTGTAACGCGGATCCTTGAGCAAGGTGTTGTTCAGCATGTAGGTCTTGCCGGAACCCTGAACGCCTGCGACCACGAGGATTTTTGGGCACGGCAGACCGTCCTCTCCAATGTCCCGTTTAACGCCGAACAGCGTGATTTCCAGCGTGCGGTAAACAGAGTCGAGTTCAGCGCAGGTATAGCTGTAATGAGTAGCGGACATCGTGATGCTTCCTGGATTGTCTGGATTTGAAGGTCCGGACGTAATCGCGGGAAGCGAAAGCGCGCAATGGGGTATCGGTGGGCATGTGTTGCTGAATGTTTTTACTTTTGCATAAAAAACCCGGCACCGAGGCCGGGTTTGAATTCAGTAGGCTCATCAGTCTTGTTTTTCAGGCTTGACCCAGTACTTTTCGCATTCCTGACATGCGGCCTGAACCATCTCTTCAGTAATCAGGATTTCTTTCCCGTTTTCATCAAAGATCGCACCGCCCAGTTGTGCCTGGGGTTGGGGCCGAACGACGGGGTCGTGATTGCTGCTGTTCTGCAAGCTCATGGCCTGTCTCCTCATCAGGGTGTGCACTTCAATGTATCCACGCTCAATGACCGCGCCATGACATCCCTGGACGCTTCAAGCGTTCAATCAGTCCATCAGATGAAGGCAGGAACCGCCAGCCTCTTGTTAGACCGATCCGCTCTAAACGCCCGTTCTCGCGTTCATAACGCAGCCTTCACGCCGTGTGGATACCTCTACCCAGACTGGCGTCGGTCGGTGGAGTTCAGCAAAAGTCGACGAGCGTACATCAGGGTGCCGGTGTAGGCTCTGCGCTTGAATCGTCTATCAGGTGTATTCCATGGCTTCAGTTTTTTCCGGGCGTCAGCGCCATGCCATTCGTCTGGCTTGGCGGATGATCGCGCCGTACCGCAAGCAAGCCATCGGTGCGCTGGTCGCGCTGATTGTGACCGCAGGGATCACCTTGTCGATGGGGCAGGGCATTCGCCTCATGGTCGATCAGGGTTTCATGACGCGCTCTCCGACCCTGCTCAACGAGACCATCGCCCTGTTTATGGTGATGGTGCTGGCATTGGCGGTCGGCACCTTTACCCGGTTTTATCTGGTGTCCTGGATCGGGGAGCGTGTGGTGGCCGATTTGCGCAAGCAGGTGTTCGACCATCTGGTGAGCCTGCATCCCGGCTTTTACGAGAACAACCGCAGCTCGGAGATCCAGTCCCGTCTGACCGCAGACACCACCTTGCTGCAATCGGTGATCGGTTCGTCGTTGTCGATGTTCCTGCGCAATGCGCTCATGGTGATCGGCGGGGTGATCCTGCTGTTTTTTACCAACCCAAAGCTGACCAGCATCGTGGTCATCGCGCTGCCGCTGGTGATCGCGCCGATTCTTGTCTTCGGGCGGCGCGTGCGCAGTTTGTCCCGTGAGAGCCAGGACCGGGTGGCGGATGTCGGCAGTTATGTTTCCGAAGCGCTCGGCCAGATCAAAACCGTCCAGGCGTACAACCATCAGGAGCAGGATCGCCAGCGCTTCGCACAAACCGCCGAAGACGCATTCGACACTGCTCGCAAGCGTATTTTGCAGCGCTCCTGGTTGATCACCCTGGTGATCGTGCTGGTGTTGGGCGCGGTGGGGGTGATGCTGTGGGTCGGCGGGATGGATGTCATAGACGGGCAAATTTCTGGCGGCGAGCTGGCAGCGTTCGTGTTCTACAGCCTGATTGTCGGCAGCGCGTTCGGCACGCTCAGCGAGGTGATTGGCGAAATGCAACGAGCGGCAGGGGCCGCGGAGCGCATCACCGAACTGTTGCAAGCGCGCAACGAAATCACGCCACCGGCCAGCCATCTGCTCACGCTACCTGAACGGGTCAGCGGCCGATTGGTCCTGGAGGACGTCAGCTTCGCGTACCCTTCGCGGCCGGAGCGCAATGCGGTCGAGGGCTTGAGCCTGATCGTCGAAGCAGGGGAGACGTTGGCGTTGGTGGGGCCATCGGGCGCGGGCAAATCAACGCTGTTCGATCTGCTGCTGCGCTTCTACGATCCGCAGCAGGGGCAGATCCTGATCGAAGGTTTGCCTGCTGAGCGCCTCGATCCTCTGGACCTGCGTCGCTGCTTTGCCTGGGTGTCGCAGAGCCCGGCGCTGTTCTTCGGCAGCGTCGAAGACAACATCCGGTACGGCAACCCAATCGCCAGCGTCGAGCAGGTCGAAGCCGCTGCGCGCATCGCCCACGCCCATGAGTTCATTCAATTACTTCCTCAGGGGTATCAGACGCATTTGGGGGATGGCGGGATGGGGTTGTCAGGCGGGCAGCGCCAGCGTCTGGCAATTGCTCGTGCCTTGTTGGCCGACGCGCCCATTCTGTTGCTCGACGAAGCCACCAGCGCGCTGGATGCGCAGAGCGAGCATCTGATCCAGCAGGCATTGCCAACCCTGATGCAGGGGCGAACCACCCTGGTGATCGCGCACCGGCTGGCCACAGTGCAGAACGCTGACCGGATCGCGGTCATGGATCAGGGGAAACTGGTCGCGGTGGGAACGCATCGGGAGCTGATTGCCAGCAATCCGCTGTACGCGCGACTGGCCGCGCTGCAGTTCAACACGGGGACGCAGGATGTGGCGGCAGACATGAAAACGGCGCCTTGAGCGCCGTTTTGTGAATCATCAGTCTTTGCGGTATTCGCAGAGATAGGCGGTTTCTTCCACAACATGCAGCTTGAATTTGCTGTTGGCGGGGACGCGGAACTGATCGCCGGTCTTGAAGTGTTCCCAGTCGCCGCTATTGGGCAGCAGGACTTTCAGCGAACCAGAGACGACATGCATGATTTCGCGATCAGCAGTGCCGAACTCGTATTCGCCCTTGGACATGACGCCAATGGTAGCGGCGCCGTGTTCTTGCTGGAAAGCGATGGACTTGACGGTGCCGTCGAAATACTCGTTGACCTTGAGCATGGCTGATCTCCTCGGAAAGGGCTGAAAAAGGTTGGACAGTATGCCCAACGTACAAAAGGCCGTCATCCGCTTTGAGAAATGCGTCACGGTCAGCCGGGAATGACCAATGGAAGCAGCCGGGCGGTGTTGCGCGCGTCCGTCAGGGCACGGTGCTGCTGTCCATTAAAATGCATGCCGGCTAGCTGCAGCGCGGTGTTGAGCCCGCAGGGTTTTTGCAACTGTCGTGCCTGGGCAAAGCGTTGCTTGAGGTTAACGTGTGCCAGACCGCTGAGTTCGCTGGTGAGTTGATGCTGCTGCCATTGGACTTCGAATTGCTGGCGGTCGTAGTCACCCCAACTGACCCATCCGAGCAGGCGGGTGCGGTGATGGCTCAGCCACCGCTCGAACTGCGGCCAGACGGCGGTGAAGAGTGGCGCGCTGTCGATTTGCGCCTGCTGTATGTGCGTCAGCTCACGGCAGAATGAGGTGAGCATCGGCCTGCGCGCGGGCCTGACAAAGCGCTCGAAGTGGTCCACCTCGCGTCCATCAGAGTTGACCACGCAGGCGCCAATTTCAATGATTTCCATCTCTGCCACCGGCCATCCACCCTCTTCGGTGGTGGCCTCCAGATCTATCACCAACCAATGTGGCATCTCGAACTCCAGTTGCTTAACCTGTGGCACCGTCATGGAGCGTAGTCATATTCGATTGATCGCGTCCAACGGCTGAAGGCGCCGGTGACTGTTGTATGGGACTCAAATGAGGGGCGATGGTTTGCCACGGCACTGCTTTTTATCGTGCCGGGTGAGCGGATGTTCGCAGAAGCGCTTGCCTGGCTGACGGGCACGGCATAAATTGCGGCCCGACAGTGACTCAAAGATTCGGGTTGTGAATAAAGCCGGTTCTGACGTTGTTTGACCGTTGTCTAATTGTTCGCAAACGCATAGCTTACGTACTCCGATTCGCCAGAGGTGCCTTGTCTTGATGTCTACGCCAGTGCGGATGGCTGTTAAAACGCTGCTGTTGGCAACCACGACGCTGTGGGCCTGGCAAGCGGGTGCGGCACAGGTCGTGCGCATTGGCGCGGCGCACTTTCCGCCGTACACGATTCGCCCTGAGCGCGGTGAAGACACAGGCTTGCTGCCGCAGATGGTCAGTGCGCTGAATGCCATGCAGAGCGACTACCGGTTTGAAATGGTTCCGACGTCGATTCCACGCCGTTTCCGTGATTTCCAGCAGGCTCGTTTTGACATGGCAATCTTCGAGAACCCCGCCTGGGGCTGGAAGGACATTCCTCACCAGGACGTCGACATGGGGTTGGAGGACGCCGAAATTTTCGTTGCCCATCGGGCCCAGGGTCGCTCGCAAAGTTATTTCGATGACCTGCACGGCAAGCGCCTGGCGCTGTTCAGCGGGTACCACTATGCCTTTGCCCACTTCAACGCCGACCCCAAGTTCCTGGCAGAGAACTACAACGCCACTTTGACCTATTCCCACGACAGCAACCTGCTCATGGTGCTACGGGATCGGGCAGACATTGCGTTGGTCACCCGTTCATATCTGAGTACGTTCCTGGCCAGTAACCCCGCCGACGCCGATCAGTTTCTGGCGTCGGACCGGGTGGATCAGGTGTATCGCCACTTCGCATTGTTGAGGCCCAACGCGCCGATCACGGGGGAGAGGTTCGGTGAATTGTTGAAGCGGCTGCGTGAGAACGGGCAGATGTTCAAGATCTTTCAGCCCTTCCGGATTGCCGTGACGCCTCAGGCGAGCCATCACGCTGTTGCGCTGGATGAAAGTGACAGTCGGGATTGAAAGCGCAAGGCGGGCGGTGAGTGTCCACCGCCCGAGGGTGTCAGCGGTCGCGTGCTTCCTTGGCGTCCATTTCAGCATTGCGCTCGTGGACGCGCTTGAGTTGTTCTTCGGTCAGGGGCAGTTTTTTCGCTGAGTCCTTGAGCATCAGCAAACCACCGACGATCGAGCCGATTGCAATAACCAGAATTAACCAGGCGTACCAGGGCATGAGGCTCTCTCCTTCTTGTGATACCGCTTTGAGCAACGGGGCTGCCCAGTGGTTCAATTGTAGGAGACGCCCGGTCCGAGCGGTATAGGCCAGGCCACCGTTGCAGGCGCCGGGTTGCCGACGCCTGCACGGTGCCGTCGGTGCGTCAGACCCCGGTCAGCATCGAGTCGGACGGCGCTGCGGAGCGGGCATTTGCGGTCAGGCCGAAATAGATGAATCCCACCACCATGAATGCCAGGAAGATCAGACCGATCAGGGCGTTGAACCAGGCCATGGCGATCAGGCACACCACCGCGAGCACCAATGCGATGCCGGGCACGATCGGATAGCCCGGAGCGCGGAAGGTGCGCTCCAGCAGCGGTTCGGTCTTGCGCAGCTTGAACAGGCTCAACATGCTCATGATGTACATGACGATGGCACCGAACACGGCCATGGTGATCATCGCGGCGGTGAGGGTCATGCCGCTGAGATTGATCAGGCCGTCGCTGTAGATCGCCGCGATGCCGATCAGGCCGCCTGCGATGATGGCTCGGTGGGGTGTCTGAAAGCGGGACAGTTTAGCCAGCGAAGCGGGGAGGTAACCGGCGCGGGCGAGGGCAAAAAACTGCCGCGAATAGCCCAGAATGATGCCGTGGAAACTGGCCACCAGCCCGAACAGGCCGATCCACACCAGCATGTGCAGCCAGCCCGAGCTTTCGCCGACCACGGCTTTCATCGCTTGAGGCAATGGGTCGTTGATGTTCGACAGTGCTTTCCAGTCGCCGACGCCGCCTGCGAAGAACATTACGCCCATCGCCAGCAATACCAGGGTGATGATGCCGCTGATATAGGCCTTGGGGATGGTGCGTTTGGGGTCTTTGGCTTCCTCGGCCGCCATGGCAGCACCTTCGATGGCGAGAAAGAACCAGATGGCGAACGGGATCGCGGCGAACATTCCGGCAATCGCGGGCGCGCCGAAGGTATCTGAGCCGGCCCAGCCGTTGAGTGCAAAGTTGCTGAAGCTGAAGGCGGGGGCAACCACACCCATGAACACCAGCAGTTCCAGCACCGCGAGGACGCAAACCACCAACTCGAAGGTTGCGGCCAGCTTCACCCCGAGAATGTTAAGGGCCATGAACACGATGTACGCGCCCACGGCCGCATGTTTCGGATCCAGCGCCGGGAACTGCACGTTCAGGTAAGCGCCAATCGCCAAGGCAATGGCGGGCGGGGCGAACACGAATTCGATCAGTGTGGCGAGCCCTGCGATGAGTCCGCCTTTCTCGCCGAACGCCCGGCGACTGTAGGCGAACGGACCGCCCGCATGCGGGATCGCGGTGGTCAGCTCGGTGAAGCTAAAGATAAAACAGGTGTACATCGCCGCGACCATCAGCGACGTCAGCAGGAAGCCCAGCGTTCCGGCAACTCCCCAGCCGTAACTCCAGCCGAAATATTCACCGGAAATCACCAGACCGACAGCGATCCCCCACAAATGTAGCGTGCCCAGCGTGGGCTTCAGTTGCGTATTCATGCGTCACTCCCTGGATTGATTGGATCATCGGGACAGAGCGCGCTGCAGTGGTCGTGCCAGCGGTTGGTGAGTAGGTCGTAATGTTTCGAATAGGGTCGTATACAGGATCCTTGTTCGGCGATTTTGAGGCGATCGTGCCCGATTAGTGCGCAGTGGTAGGTCCCCGGAGACAGAATGTGGCAGCGCGCATGCGAGCGTCCCTGTGGGAGCGAGTACATTCGCGAACGAATGTCCAGACCATTCATCCAAGGCGACCACATTGGCCCTTCGCGAATGGATTCGCTCCCACAGGCCTGCCGGTGCTCTGCCCGAACATCATTTACCGATCGCCGGGTCCCGTCCCGCGGGATGATCAGCTACAATGCGCGCCGATTTCGACTTGCCAGAGAACCCGCTCATGTCCGCCTGCCAGACCCCCATCATCGTCGCCCTGGATTTTCCGACCCGCGAAGCCGCGTTGAAACTGGCGGATCAGCTGGACCCCAAGCTGTGTCGGGTCAAAGTGGGCAAGGAGCTGTTCACCAGCAGTGCGTCGGGCATTGTCGAAACCTTGAACAGCAAGGGCTTCGAGGTGTTCCTGGACCTCAAATTCCACGACATCCCCAATACCACGGCGATGGCGGTCAAGGCCGCTGCCGAGATGGGCGTGTGGATGGTCAACGTGCACTGCTCCGGCGGTCTGCGCATGATGGCAGCCTGTCGTGATGTGCTGGATCAGCGGAGCGGGCCGAAGCCGTTGCTGATCGGTGTGACCGTGCTGACCAGCATGGAACGAGAAGACCTGGCGGCGATCGGTCTGGACATCGAGCCGCAAGAGCAAGTATTGCGCCTGGCGGCGCTGGCCGAGAAAGCCGGCATGGACGGACTGGTGTGCTCGGCGCTGGAAGCCCAGGCACTGAAAACCGCGCACCCGTCGTTGCAACTCGTGACGCCGGGCATTCGTCCCGCAGGCAGCGCGCAAGATGATCAGCGCCGCATTCTGACGCCGCGTCAGGCGCTGGATGCGGGGTCGGATTATCTGGTCATCGGCCGTCCGATCAGCCAGGCGGCCGATCCCGCAAAAGCGCTTGCCGCGGTGGTTGCGGAGCTGGCGTAAACGCCTGCAAGCCTGTGGGCGCCGGCTTGACGACCCACCGCATTCGTCAACAAGCTAACTCCCACAGGTTTTGTGTTCAGCCAGTGACACGTTTGTTGATCGTTCCCACGCTCCGCGTGGTAATGCAGCGACTGACGCTCTGCGTCAACGTGGACGCGGAGCGTCTTGGCAAGCATTCCCACGCAGAGCGTTGGAACGATCTCACAGGTTTTGTGTTCAGCCAGTGACACGTTTGTGAGAGGCCTAGTACCCGATCCGCTTCAAGAGTGAATCCACGCTTTCTTTCGACGGCCGTCCGTAGAACTTCAACAGTTCCGACGCCCGGTTGGTGAAGAAACCATCGACGCCACGCTGGCTGATGGCCTTGAAGTCCACCGGGTCATCCACGGTGTACGGATGAATGATCAGGCCACGATCGTGGGCCATCTTGTTCATCCAGGGTTGCACCAAATCCATGTAGCTCTGGTCGCCGCCGTTTTTCAATGCGGACGCAGGCCCAGTGCCAATGGCGCCGTGTGCTTTTGCCCAATCCATCCACGCCGCGAACTCTTCCTTGGACTTCACTTGCTGAGTCGCATAGAAGCTCGCTTTGTCTTTGGCGCCGGACTCCTTGAAGGTCTTGTCGGATGCCGCCTGGATAGAGCCGTCGCCCAGCCACAGCAAGAGGATTTTCGGCGTGTTCGGCATGGCCTTCTGCAGCAGCTCCAGGCTCGGTTTTTCGAACGTTTGCAAAATCACCCGGCCGGGCATGTGTGCCACGTTCACATGGCCTTTTTCCGCCGCAGGGCGCTGACTCAGCCAACCGCGTTGTTCCAGCTTCTTCTTCAGGTCTTCTTCGATGCCGGGAAACTGCGACGGCACCTTGGTTTCGATGTACAGACCGGGCTTGTTCTTGCCGCCTTCGGCAATGTCGATCACCTCGTCCAGCGTCAGAATTTTCAGCCCTGCGTAGCTCGCACGCGCACGGTCAGGGTGTGCCTTGTTGAACCAGGAGCCAGCATCCAGGCGCTTGATCTCATCCAGAGTGAAACTGCTCAGCGGGTCTTTTGCCCGGCCGGGATACACCTCGGCGACGTTGGTGGTGCGCTCGAGGGTGTCGTCGTGCAGGGCGATCAGCACGCCGTCCTTGGTGCGCTGGATGTCCATTTCCAGGTAATCGGCACCCAGTTCACGGGCGAGGGTGTAGGACGGGATGGTCTCTTCTGGCGCATTGAACGAAGCACCGCGATGCGCAATGACCGCAGGCCACGGTACGCCGATCTTGGCGGCGAGGGCTTTGCCGGGTTCGCTAGCGGCCATGGCAAACCCTGAAGACAACATGACACCGGCCAGCGCGGCAGTGCCCAACGTTCTGGAAATTCCTTTCAACATGGTGATGACGTTCCTTTTGTGCATGATTCATTCATGAGGCGGTGCGAACCACCGCAGCGCGTACCGGCGTGTTTACCGCTACTGTTATCCAGGCGCATCGCTCAGACCTTAAACAGCAATGTCGGGTGCCGGCAACCGGCGTGTCGCTGCTGGAAACGAGCGGTCGTTGTAAGGTTATGCTCATTCGGCACATAGCCGAACGCAGGGCGTTTGGGCACTATGGCGACCAGTTTCAGGATTTTTCATGACGCTAAATCGTCAGGCGCGTGACCGTTTGGCTCTGCAGGTGGTTTTTCTCGAATGGAAACAAACACATACGCGGAATTGACGGGATTTGTCGACCTGCTGCTGGACGCCATCTGTGTGGTGGACGCGCAAGGCCGGTTCGTCTTCGTCAGCGCTGCCTCGGAGCAGATTTTCGGTTACCTGCCGCACGAGCTGATCGGTCGCAAGATGATCGAAATGGTCCATCCCGAGGACCGTGAGCGCACGCTTGCAGCCGCCGGCGAGATCATGGCGGGCCAGCCCAATGTCGGTTTTGAGAACCGTTACCTGCGCAAAGACGGCCGGGTGGTGCACATCATGTGGTCGGCTCGCTGGTCGGAGGTCGACCAACTGCGTATCGCTGTCGCCCGGGACATCACCGAACGCAAACGCTCGGAGTCCATGCGAACGGCGCTGTTCCGCATTTCCGAAGCGGCTCATGTGGCCAGTGATCTGCCTGCGCTGTTCAAGGAGATTCACCGCGTCATCGGTGATTTGCTGCCCGCACGCAGTTTTTTCGTCGCCTTGCTCGATAAATACAGCGGGTTGCTGAATTTTCCCTATCGCGTCGACGAGCTGGATCCGACCCTGGCGCATCCCATGGCCGATGCACTTGCGACTGAAATCGTTGGAACGGGGCGCACGATGCTGGTGGCGTCTGCCTGCGATCTCCTCGGCGCCGGCCATGCGGTCCCTGACTACCTGAGGCGGATGCAGGGCAACGATGGCCTTTCCTGGCTTGCGGCGCCGCTGGAGACGCAACACGGCATCATTGGGGCGCTGCTGGTCAAGAGTCACCCTGACTGTCCGCAGTACGGCGAGCGTGACAAGGAACTGCTGCAATTCGTGTCGACCCAGGTCGCTGCCGCCATTGAGCGCAAGCAGTTGTACGACCGACTCAAGAGCATGGCCCAGTACGATCAGTTGACCCAGCTGCCCAATCGTATGTTGCTTCAAGAGCGCCTGCTTCAATCACTGGAGCGGGCGAAAAACAGCAAAGGGCGTCTGGCGTTGCTCTATCTGGATCTGGACAAATTCAAACAGGTCAACGACACCCTTGGCCACGCCGCAGGCGATCTGCTGCTGCAGGAAGTGGCCCATCGCTTGAAGCAGTGTGTGCGCGAAACCGATACCGTGGCGCGCATCGGCGGGGATGAATTCGTGATACTGCTCGACCGGGTCAACAGCATCGAGGACTCCGGCAAGGTCGCGGAAAAAATCTGCAAGACCCTCAACGTGCCCATGGTCCTTAAAGGCCATGACTGGCAGATCCTGCCCAGCATCGGCATCGCCAACTACCCGGAAAACGCCACTGACCTTGCGCAACTCTTCCGCCATGCCGATGAGGCGATGTATACCGCGAAGAAGTCTGGCGGGAATCGGTTTCAGGGGTGAAAACCGCTCTAACTCGCGCTACTGTCTGCTTCATTGAATTTTCCGGGGCGCAGTGATGATGACGAAGACGGTGCTGGTGTTGGTTGAAAGCGTGAACGAGTACTTGCCGATTCTGGAGGAGAGCGGGTTTCGCTTGATTCTGGCGCCGACCCCTGCGACGCGGGCGGAGGCGGTGGCGGCGCGCGGGGATGAAATCGATGCGGTGTTGACGCGCGGGCCGTTGGGGTTGAACGCCGATGAGATCGCGGCGTTGCCCAATCTGGGGATCATTTGTGTGATCGGGGCGGGTTATGAACAGGTCGATCTGTTGGCCGCCGAAGCGCGCGGCATTACGGTGACCAATGGCGCTGGAGTGAATGCGCCGAGTGTGGCCGATCATGCGATGGCGTTGCTGCTGTCGGTGGTACGCGATATCCCTCAAGCCGATGCATCGGTACGTCGCAGCGAATGGCGCAAGGTCACGCGGCCTTCGTTCGCGAACAAACGCCTCGGCATTCTGGGCCTGGGCGCGGTGGGGATGGCGATTGCCAAGCGGGCGCTGGGCTTCGACCTGCAGATCAATTACCACAGCCGTTCGCCGCGCGCGGACGTCGATTTTCACTACTGCACCACGCCGCTGGCACTGGCCGCCGAGTCCGATTTTCTGATGGTGGCCACGCCAGGCGGCGCCGGAACGCGGCATTTGATCGACAAGGCCGCCATTGAAGCGCTCGGCGCGGAAGGTTTTCTGCTGAACATCGCGCGGGCCAGTGTGGTGGACACCGAGGCGTTGATCGATGCCTTGCAGCACGGCCGTCTGGCCGGGGCGGCGCTGGACGTGTTCGACGACGAACCCCAAGTGCCGGACGCGCTGAAAACCCTGAACAACGTCGTCCTGACCCCGCATGTCGCGGGCCTGTCGCCGGAAGCCTCGCGGGGCACTGTGCAGCTGGTTGCCGACAACCTGCTGGCGTTTTATGCCGGCAAACCGGTGCTGACCCCGGTGCATAGCTGAGGCAGCAAGCCCACCGGATTGATTGCGCTTACAACGGATCCCCTCTAACAAAAAAAGGAAACCTACATGTCTTCATCGTCTGCCCTGAAAGTCGCGCTGGTCACCGGCGCTGGAAGTGGTATCGGTCGCGCGGTTGCGCTCCAGTTGCTCAAGGACGGCTATGCCGTGGTACTCGCGGGGCGTCGTCTGGAGCCATTGGTCGAACTGGCCGAGCAGGCGAAAGCCGCAGGGCAGCAAGCCTTGGCGGTGTCGACAGACGTGCGTGATGCGGTCAGTGTCGAGGCGCTGTTTGCGCAGATCGAAAGCACCTTCGGGCGCCTGGACGTGTCGTTCAACAATGCCGGCATCGGTGCGCCTGCGGTGCCCATGGACGAGTTGACGGTCGAGCAGTGGAAAAACGTGATCGATACCAACGTCACCGGCATGTTCCTCTGCGTGCGTGCAGCGTTTGGCCTGATGCGCCGGCAGGTGCCGCAAGGCGGGCGAATCATCAACAACGGCTCGATCTCGGCGCACACGCCGCGGCTGTTCAGCTCGCCGTACACCTCCAGCAAGCACGCAGTGCTGGGCCTGACCAAGAGCACGGCGCTGGATGGTCGTCAGTACAACATCGCCTGCGGCCAGATCGACATCGGCAACGCTTTGACGGAAATGACGGATCGCATGACCAAGGGTGTGTTGCAAGCTGATGGCGAGCTGCAAGTGGAACCCACGATGAACGTGCAGCACGTGGCGGACGCCGTCAGCTATATGGCGAGTCTGCCGTTGTCGGCAAACGTGCTGAACATGACCGTGATGGCCAGCAGCATGCCGTTCGTTGGGCGCGGATGACCGATTGACGCGAACCTGTAGGCGCGCGCTACGGGCAGAAGGGGGCATTGATACGACCTGCGTTGTTTCGTCCAAAACCCCACGGGATCTGTCCAACTCTGCCCGTGCTTATTCGCACACACTGTGGTCATGTCGATTAACCTTCCATCGAGGACATGACCATGAGTGAATTCGTCATTGCACCGGTCGCCACGCCATCGCTGGCCGTGGCGGGCACATCCAGCCGCTTTCCGATCCGCCGCGTCTTTTGCGTCGGCCGCAACTACTCCGAACACGCCCGCGAAATGGGCCATGATCCTGACCGCGAGCCGCCATTCTTTTTCATGAAGCCTGCTGACGCGGTCGTGCCGGCTGAGGGCAACATTGCTTACCCGCCGCTGACCCAAGACCTGCACCACGAGATCGAACTGGTGGTTGCGATTGGCAAGGACGGGGTGGACATCCAGCCGGAAGATGCCTTGAGCCACGTCTGGGGTTACGGCGTCGGGCTGGACCTGACCCGCCGCGACCTTCAGGCGCAGGCAAAAAAAATGGGCCGTCCGTGGGAGTGGGCCAAGGCGTTCGACGCCTCGGCACCCGCGACTGCGCTGCTTCCGGTCAGCAAGATCGGCCACCCGGACACCGGTTCCATCTGGCTGGACGTGAACGGCGAACGCCGTCAGCGCGGCGATCTGGCCGATCAGATCTGGGCGGTCAAGGACGTGATTGCGTACCTCTCGCAATCTGTGGGCGTCAAAGCCGGCGACCTGATCTACACAGGCACCCCGGCAGGCGTCGGTGCGCTGCAGCGCGGCGATGTGGTGACGGCGGGTATCGAAGGCATTGCCGAGCTGACCGTGACCCTCGTTTGATTCCGCCATCGATCGTCGTCCACATGCACTGAGTGCCTTGATAATCCCTTGGTTCGACGGCAGTTGTTGCCCTAACATGCGCCAGATCGAACCAAGTGATTTCAGGTGTTTCCGCGATGGCCAACCCGTCCCGCATCCAGACCTATGGCATGCAGCAGCGCAGCGACCGGATGGATTTCTACATCCGTGACAAGTCCGCTCGTCCAGCCCTGACATCACCCCATCGTCACGAATATTTCCAGATCCAGATCAACCTCGGCGGCGACACCGTGCAGCACATCGGTGGCGCCATCAGGCCGTTTCCACGCAACACCCTCGCGTTTATTCTGCCGCATCGGCTGCATGTGATTCCGCATCCTGAAGACGGCAACTTCGTGCTGATCAATTTCTCTCAGGAGTTTCTGCTGCATCACCTGCAGTGCGATCCGATGGACCTTGAAGATGTCTCCCTCAACGAGGCACCGGAGCTGGCGCCTTTTCGATTCCAGGAATATCTGGATTTCATCCTGGAGGACGCTGATTTCGCGCAAGTGACCGCATTGCTGGAGCGGATGCGCGAAGCGGACCTGACGCGGCAACTGGGGTCTGGTTCGATTCTGCGCGGTTACCTGCTGCAACTCATCGGCAAGGTCTGCAACCTGTTCGAGTCTCAGTTGCTGGGGTTGTCGGTCAACAAGGCCGAGCGAAGAGGGCGGCGCGATGCGATGGGCCGGGTGATGGAGTACATCCGCGGGCATATGGCCGATCCGGCCATGAGCCTGACTGACGCTGCAGCCGCAGCCTTCTTGTCGCCGAATTACCTGACCCACCTGCTGCGCAAGGAGACGGGCAGTACGTTCTCGGAACTGGTGCTGGAGCGGCGCATGCGCCTTGCGCGCACGCACCTGATGAACAGCGACAAACCCTTGAGCCACATCGCCCAGATCTGTGGATTCGCCGATGAAGCGTACTTTTCCCGACGTTTCCGCAAGGCCCACGGCGTCCCGCCGGGGCAGTTCCGGCGGGAGCAGGCGGCCAGGCGTTAAACCAGGCCGGTCGTGTAATACACGCCAATCACGAAGAACGCCGCCAGCACCTTGAAGATCGTCATGCCGAAAATGTCCTTGTAGGCCTCGCGGTGGGTCAGGCCGGTGACGGCCAGCAACGTGATCACGGCGCCGTTGTGCGGCAGGGTGTCCATGCCACCCGCTGCCATCGATGCGACCCGATGCATCACCTCCATCGGGATGTGCGCGGCATTCGCAGCCGCAATAAAGGTGTCGGACATCGCCGCCAGCGCGATGCTCATCCCGCCCGAAGACGAGCCGGTGATCCCCGCCAGGATGTTGATCGTGATGGCCTGATTGATCAGGGGGTTGGGAATCGCCTTCAGCCCGTCCACCACCACCAGAAACCCCGGCAACGCTGCGATCACCGCGCCGAACCCATATTCCGAGGCGGTGTTCAGCGTTGCCAGCATCGCCCCGCCCACGGCCGTCTTGCTGCCATCGGCCAGTTTGCTGGCGACGGTGCGGAAGGAGAACACCAGGACCGTGATGATGCCCACCAGCAGCGCGGCCTGTACCGCCCAGATGGCGGTCAGCTTGGCCACATCGGTTTGGATCGGCGCCTTCAGCCCCGGCAGGTGAATGCCGTAGGAGCCGCCGTACCAGCCCGGAATCCATTTCGTGAACAGCAGGTTCATCACCCCGACCAGCACCAGCGGCAACAGGGCGATCAACGGGTTTGGCAAGGCGATCTCTTCAGGCGTTTCCGGTTCGTTGCGCAGGTTTGTGCCGTAACCTTCACCGGCGCGCGCGGCTTTGCGACGCTGATGCTCCAGATACAGCATGCCGCACACCAAAACGAACAGCGAACCCAGCAGGCCGAGCCACGGTGCGGCCCAGGAATTGGTGCCGAAGAAGGTGGTCGGGATAATGTTCTGGATCTGCGGCGTGCCCGGCATCGCGTCCATGGTGAAGGTAAACGCGCCCAGCGCGATGGTCGCCGGCATCAGCCGTTTGGGGATATTGCCCTGACGGAACATCTCGGCGGCAAACGGGTAGACCGCGAACACCACCACAAACAGCGAGACCCCGCCGTAGGTCAGCAATGCGCAGACCAGCACGATCACCAGAATCACTTGGCTGCTCCCCAGCAGACCGATGACCGATTTGACGATGGCACGGGAAAACCCCGACAGCTCGATCAGCTTGCCGAACACGGCACCGAGCAGGAACACCGGAAAATACAGCTTGATGAAGCCGACCATCTTGTCCATGAACAGGTCGCTGAACACCGGTGCCACGGCGGTGGGGTCGGTGAGCAGTACGGCGCCCAGGGCAGCCAGTGGCGCGAAAATGATGACGCTGTAACCCCGATATGCAGCCAGCATCAGAACGCACAACGCCAGAACGGCGATGACAACACTCATGAGGACATCCTTTCGAAGCGGTACGGCGAGCCATCCCCGTACCCGCATGGGGTTCGGCGAGGGCTCGCAGTCGGTTGATTGTTTTTATTGTCGGACGCGCGTTTTACCGCTCGCCCTGTCCCGCAAAGAACGCGATTTTTTACTGAGCAGCGCCGGCGTACGGCACGTCCTTGTGGCCGTACCGACGCACGCGGATGTTCGCTTGCTCGCCATGCCCGGCGAAGCCTTCCAGTGCGCAGAGCCGCGAGCAGTACTCACCGATCATCGAAGAGGCTTCGTCGGTGATGACCTTCTGATAGGTGCAGGTCTTGATGAATTTACCGACCCACAGACCGCCGGTGTACCGCGCCGCTTTCTTGGTCGGCAGGGTGTGGTTGGTGCCGATCACCTTGTCGCCGAACGAAACGTTGGTGCGCGGGCCGAGGAACAGTGCGCCGAAGTTGCGCATGTGCTTCAGGAAATAGTCCGGGTCTTTGGTCATCACCTGCACGTGCTCGAAGGCCAGGTCGTTGGCGATGGCCAGCATCTCCTCATCGTCCTCGGCGACGATGACTTCGCCAAAGCTTTCCCAGGCGCGGCGCGCGATGTCGGCAGTCGGCAGGATCTGCAGTAGGCGCTCGATTTCGGCCATGGTCTCGCGGGCCAGTTTTTCCGAGGTGGTCAGGAGAATAGCCGGCGAGTCCGGGCCGTGTTCGGCCTGGCCCAGCAGGTCGGTGGCGCACAGTTCGCCGTCAACGCTCTCATCGGCGATCACCAGTGTCTCGGTCGGCCCGGCGAACAGGTCGATGCCCACGCGGCCGAACAACTGGCGCTTGGCTTCGGCGACAAAGGCGTTGCCCGGGCCGACCAGCATGTCCACCTGAGCGATGGATTTAGTGCCCAGCGCCATGGCGCCGATCGCCTGAATGCCGCCCAGGCAATAGATTTCGTTGGCGCCCGCCATGTGCTGCGCGGCGACGATCGCCGGTGCCGGTTTGCCCAGGAACGGCGGGGCACAGGTGATGATGCGTGGAACGCCCGCGACCTTGGCGGTGATTACCGACATGTGCGCCGAGGCCAGCAGCGGGTATTTGCCGCCAGGGACATAGCAGCCCGCTGCGCTCACCGGGATGTGCTTGTGGCCCAGAATCACGCCCGGCAGGGTTTCCACTTCGACGTCGACCATCGAGTTGCGTTGATGCTGGGCGAAGTTGCGCACCTGGGTTTGCGCGAATTCGATGTCCTTGAGGTCGCGGTCGCTGAGTTGATTCATGCACGCCTGGATCTCGGCGTCGCTGAGGCGATAGTCCTCACGGTCCATCTTGTCGAAGCGAATCGCCAGCTCGCGAACGGCAACATCGCCACGGGCTTCGATGTCGGCCAACAGGTTTTCGACGGTGTCGCGCACTTCACGGGCAGCGGATTTGATGACTTCTGCTTCGGCGCCTTGTTTGAGCCACTTAGCCACGGTGTTCTCCTGCGAGGTTGTTTTTATTGAGTGAGGAAGTTTTGCATACGTATGCAATGTCACCGATGGTAATGGATGATTGGCAGATTGCAAACCCCTTGGGCGCAAGTCGGGCGAATTTCATGTGCGGGCTGTGGGAGAGTCGATTGGCAGGTATCATCATTTTTTTTCGGCGGTTAAGGCGATATGTCAGAGAACATGGAGCGAGGGCGGCGTCCGGTCACGGCCCACGATGTGGCCCGGCTGGCGGGGGTTTCCCAGTCGGCGGTCTCACGCACGTTTACCAAGGGCGCCAGCGTTTCCCCAGACACCCGGCGCAAGGTGGAGGAGGCTGCGGCGAGCCTGGGTTACCGACCCAATCTGGTGGCGCGCTCGCTGATCACGCGGCGCTCCAACCTGATCGGCGTGGCCATTCCTGGCATGGCCAACCCGTTTTACGCGCGGGTGCTGGAATCGCTGTCGGCCGCCTTCGAACAACTCGGCTACCGCATCCTGCTGTTCTCCATGGCCAACAACGAAGACTCCGACCCGGTGCTGGAAGAAATCCTGCGTTATCAGGTCGATGGTCTGGTGCTGGTGTCCGCCAGCCTGTCTTCACGTTTTGCCGAAGAATGCCGAACCATCGGCTTGCCGGTGGTGTTGTTCAACCGCACCAACGGCAGCACCTCGGTGTCCAGCGTGACCAGCGACAACATCACCGGCAGCCGCACCATCGCGCGCTTCCTGCTGGCAGGCGGGCATGAGCGGCTGGCGTTCGTTGCCGGCAAGCAGAGCTCGTCCACCAACCGTGACCGCGAAGCGGGTTTCAACGCGTACCTGCAAGAGCAGGGCAGGCCGCTGCCATTGCGCGAAGTCGGGGATTACACCTTCGATGGCGCCATTACCGCGACCCGACGCTTGCTGGCACAGGATGCGCCGCCGGACGCCATCTTTTGCGCCAACGACTTGATGGCGTTGGCCGCGATCAACGTCTGCCATGAACTGCGCATGCAGCCGGGCAGGGACGTGTCCATCGTCGGCTTCGATGACTTGCCGCAGGGGCAATGGCCGATCTTCGGTCTGACGACGTTCGAGCAGCCCTTGGCCGAAATGATCGGACGCGCGGTGAACATCATTTGTGCCCAACTGGCGGATCCTGGTACACCGGCTATCCAGGAAATCCTGCCGGGCAGAATGATCGTGCGCCAGACCGCAAGGCTGCCCGCGAGCGGGATTGTCGAGTTCGATGGCGAGCGTATCTGGCAGCCTTGATTCGAGGCATCTATTCCGCGCGTGCTTGTCGCTCAGTCGCTGCCGCGCACCAGCGCGAGGATCAGGGCGAGGTCGGCGTGGTTGATTCGATATTGCACGGCTGCATTGATCACTTGCTTGGGCGCCCATTTTGATTGCACGGCGACACGCTTATAGTCCCGCCCGGACCTATCGCAAAGCGTTTTGATATCAGGGAGCAGGTATGAAGCAGAAGCACGACATCCGCATTGCCTTGGTGGGTGACTATGACGAGAGCGTACCGGCGCATCAGGCGATTCCCGTGGCGCTGGACCGAGTGGCAGGCGAGACCGGCATCGTCGTCGAGTTTCACTGGCAGCCAACGCCCGAGGTGGGTGAGGGTGACGGACTTCAAGCGTTTGACGGGATCTGGTGCGTCCCGGCCAGCCCCTATCGCGACATGAAGGGTGCGCTCACGGCCATACGTTACGCCCGCGAAAAACAGGTGCCGTTTCTGGGCACGTGCGGCGGTTTCCAGCACGCATTGCTGGAGTACGCGCGCAATCACCTCGGCTGGTCGGACGCCGAGCACGCCGAGACAGCACCTGATTCTGCGCGGGCCATCATCACACCGCTGAGTTGTTCGCTGGTCGAGGCGTTCGCGCCGGTTCGGCTGCTGGCGGGTTCGCGGATTGCCGAGGCCTATGGCGCACTGCACACCCAAGAGCGTTATCGCTGCCGTTACGGGCTGCGAAAGGCGCTGGAAGCGGAGGTCTTCGCTGGGCCGCTGAAGGTCGGTGGATACGATGAGGAGGATGAAGTTCGTGCAATGGAGCTGCAGGGGCATCCGTTCTTCGTTGCCACGCTGTTTCAACCCGAGCGCGCCGCGCTACAAGGCGAAATACCGCCGCTGGTGAAGGCATTTGTGCTGGCGTGTGCGACGGCAAACTGAACAGAACCGTGGCCGTTATTCCGCCTGAGGCACCACTGCGGCAGGGTTCTCGATGTGGCGTGGCGTTGGTGCGGTGTCGGCGCTGCGTACCAGCAACCACGCCAGTAAAGAGGCGGTCAGGGCGATGCCAGCGCCGACCCAGAGGATGGCCTGGTAACCGCTGCCGAAGCTGTGCAACGCCAATGCATGCAGGTCGATGCCGCTTGACGATGCCAAGGGGCCGCCCGACAGGTCGCCCGCTGCGATGAGGGGGGTCAAGGACACCGGATCAATCGCCGAGTCGGCAGACAAACCGCTCGCCAGCGTCGCCGACACCCGAGAAAACAGAATCGCGCCCAGCGCAGCGAACCCCACCACAATGCCGGTGAAACGCACCGTTCCGGAAATCCCCGAGGCCATGCCGGCACGTTCTGGCGGGATCACTGACATGCTGACCTTTGCGGTTTCGCCATTGAGGATGCCTGCGCCAATACCGGCGATCAGCAGGCCGGCCACCATCGAGACGTAATCGAAGCTCAACGCCTGCGCGCCCAGCCACAGCAGGCCGACGCCGATGGTCGCCAGGCCGAAAGTCAGCAGTGCGCGCCCGCTGAAACGGTGTGTCAGGTAGTTAGCGACGATGCGTGGCACTACAAACAAGGGCACCGCGATGGGCAGCATCAACAACCCGGCCTTTTGAGGGCTCAGCCCAAGACCGCTCTGAAAATAAATCGGCAGGTACGTGAACATCGTCAGCAACGCCGAGGCATAGGCCAACCCCGCGATATTGGCGCCGATGTAGGTGGGGCGACGGAAGAAGCTCAGGTCGAGCATCGGACGCTGCTGTTTCAGTTCCAGGATGAGAAACAGGGCGAACAGTACGGCGGAGCTGGCGAACTCGGTGAGAATCTCTGGGCTGCTCCAGCCTGCGTGGTTACCGGTAATCAATGCCAGCGTGATCAGGAAGAGACTGCTGCAGAACGTGATCGAACCCGGCACATCGACCTTGCGCGCATGGGGGTCGCTGGATTCCTTTACGGCATACAGCGTCAGGGCAATCATGGCGACGCCGATCGGGCCGTTGATGTAGAACACCCATTGCCAGCCGAAATGCTGCGTGATGAAACCGCCCGCTACAGGGCCCAGCGAGGTGGCGATGCCGATCACCGAACCCCAGAATGCAAAGGCTCGCGCCCGATGCGGACCGCGAAAGGTGTGCGACAGCGTTGCCAGCGCTGAGCTCAGCAAAATGGCCGCACCGACGCCTTGCAAGGCTCGGGCGCCGTTGAGCAGTTCGACACTGCCCGCCGCACCACAGATCAGCGAGGCCAGCGTGAACACCGCCAGGCCGATCACCAGCATGCGTTTGCGACCATAGCGGTCGGCAAGTGCACCGGCGGGCATGACGCAGGAAGCGAAGGTCAGCGTGTACGCGCTGATCACCCATTCGATGTCGGCGAAATCGGCGTGCAAGGACTGCGCGATGGACGACAGAGAGACGGCGACAATGTTGGAGTCCAGATTGATCATGAACGAAGGAATCGACACGCACAGCAGGATCAGAAAGCGCTGCAAGCCTGCGGTAGGAGAAACGTGTTCGGTGCTCATGATTGCGTCTCGAGGGTATACGAAAAGTGAATTAGAGGTATATGCTCCTATTTCAATTTGCGGGTATATGCCAGTATCGGTCAAGGCTTATTTCGTCAACAGACCGCAGGCGGCGGATGGACCTGCGCGCAACGACCTTGGAGGAGGGAAGATGAGTAACGTGGACAACAAGGCAGCGACGATTCCCCAAGGGCTGAATATCCCACCGAACGTGGCCTGTCACGCCACCCATCTGCGCAAGGCCACTCGCCGTATCACGCTGCTCTACGACGCCCTGCTCGCGCCAACCGGTTTACGCTCGACCCAGCGCTCGATCCTGATGCAGATCGCCCGCAGCCAGGTCACCAGCCTGTCGGAGCTGGCGGCGATTCTGCTGATCGACCGCTCAGCGCTGGCGCAGAACCTTAAACCCCTTGAGCGCGAAGGCTGGTTGTCAGTCACTGTCGACCCTGCCGACAAGCGCAGCCGACGCGTGAGCCTGACCCAGGCCGGGATGGACAAACTGCTCGAAACCCAACCTCTGTGGGAGCAAGCCCAGGCCAGCTTCGAAAAGGGCTACGGCATCGAACAAGCCTCGGCATTGCGCAAGGCACTGATCGACGTGGCAGCGGGGGAATATGAAGGGGTGGATAAAGCGTGAGTTCGGATCACATGCGTTTTTGTGGGCCAGCTTGTTGGCGATTGGAGTAAGTCAGCCACATCAAAGGTGAAATCCCCACCGCATTCGTCAGCAAGCTGACTCCCACAGGTTTTGTGTTGCACCTGTGACAGGCGTACCGCCCCTGGATTGAACAGCGCGCGCGTCGCTTTTTATCTGCTTCATCAATAGCGTAAGCAGAAATATCAAGTTGACGTAGTCCCTGTCGGGGCGACCGGGGTGGCGTTCCACCTTGCCGCGATCTGCCGCGCAGCTTAAGCAAATTCAGGCGACTCGGTTGTACCTGACACACCGCATGTACTGAATTTGCTGCCGGTCCCCGGCAGATCGCGGGCAAGCGCGCTCCTACAGTATGAGGAGGCGTGCGAACGATTCATGGACGAATCAGAAAAGCGATGAGCGTTAGCTCCAGCCCACGGAGCGTCGCCGGAGTGAGGGTACGACGAAGGACTCGCCAAACCGGTAGCCAGGACACTTGGCTGCCTCTTGAAGCAAAGAGGGGGTCTTTTCAAGTAACCCGCCGAAGGCGGAACGCTTCTGCCGTTAGGCAGAACTAAAAGCAGCAGCATCACCGCAAATAACAGCGTCAGTTCAATCAGCTGCAACAGCCACCCTCACTGGAACCTCCCGCGCCGCCACCCGTCGCCCGCTTTGCAACACAAATACCCCACCCAGAATCGCCGCGATCGCCACAACATCCAGCGCATGCACCGGCTCACCCGCGACGAAGATCCCGATCAACAGCGCAATCACCGGCGGAATGTACGTTGCAGACGCCGCGACCACCGCACCGAGCCGCTCCACGATGAAGTAATAAAGAATGTACGCCACCCCGGTCCCCGACAAGCCCAATCCCAGAGATACGCCAATCATCGCTTTCGGGCTTTCGGTGATGTGCTGCATGCCGGTTTTGTCCGTGACCAACAACAGGATCAGCAGCGCCAGCCCAATCTGGTAGGTGCACAGCGCCACCGCCGAAATGTTCAGACCGGTCAGGAAGCGCTTGGCGTAGACGAACGAGCAACCGATGCTCAGCGAGCCAAGCATCATGTACATCACGCCCTGCACCGAAATCGCCGCATCACCTGTGGCCCAGGGCCGTGCAATCAATAGCACGCCGACGAAGCCCAGCAGCACACCCATCGTCATGCGTGCATTAAGCCTCTCTTCGCGCAGAAACAGGTACGCACACCCAAAGGTAAACAACGGAATGACGCCGCTCAGCAAACCGGCCACGCTAGAGAGCAGCAGCGTGGTGCCTTGGGCGTACAGGTAGTAATAGATCGCGGTCGCCAACAGCGCCATGACCAGAAAATGATGCATGTACCTGACGTGGCGCCAACTCAGCGCGCGTGTCGCCAGCGCATAGATCAGGATGGGTATAAAGCCGAAGAATGAGCGAAGCAGCACGATCTGCGCCGGCGAAATCCACTCCACCGCCCACTTCATGAACATGAAGTTCGTGCCCCAGATCAGCCCGAGCAGGGCAAAGGCAAAGTAGGCGATGTTTTTCATTTCGTGTCTTCAGCCGCGTCAACGTGAGGAAGCGATTGTGCGTCGCGAAGTGATCCGTTACAAATCATCATCTCTACGGCATAAAGTAGAAAAACGACATCATGAAAACGTCTCCGCCTCTCAAAGCCTTGCTGTGTTTCGATGCAGCCATGCGATTGAACAGTTTTTCTCTAGCTGCTGATGAGCTGAGCGTCACGCCTGGCGCCGTGGGGCAGCAGATCCGGAACCTGGAGCAATGGCTAGGCCTAGCTTTGTTCACGCGGAAGATCCGCCAGATTCAGCCCACGCCCGACGGTCAGGCGTACTGGTCGCAGATTCAGCCATCGCTCCTGCAGATCATCAATGCCAGTCATGCGTTGCGCGACCGTCATAACAACAACGTCTGGCTGAACATGCCGCCCAGTCTGGCGGCCAAATGGTTTGCGCGGCGCATGGCCGGCTTTCTGGAGCGCCATCCCGCTGTCGCGCTGCACCTGAGCTCTTCGACCACACTGGCCGATTTCAGCAGCGAGCGGGTCGATCTGGCGATTCGGCACTTCAACGGGCATGCGCCGGAGCTGGACGTCGAGTTGTTGCATCAGGACGACGCGCGCGTCTACTGCAGCCCTGGTTATGCCGAACAGCACGGTTTGAACAGCCCGGGCGACCTGCGACACGCGACCTTGCTGCACAACACCCTGCACCCGAACTGGCCGGACTGGCTGCAGCGCTTTGCCGGAATCGGTGAGCAGGAAGGACGGAAGATTCCCGGCATCCACTTCGACCAATCGTTGATGGCCATTGAAGCAGCACGGCGAAATCAGGGCGTGGTCATCACCAGCGAATGGCTGACCCAAGAGGAAGTGGCGAGCGGGGCGCTGATTGAACCCTTCGAGCAGCG
>Ga0308163_10001086_pt1 | contig 33808 bp, 30 predicted proteins | sample PhyTR1_FD_201037 | JGI IMG/M metagenome (GOLD analysis project Ga0308163, IMG submission 201037) | Phyllosphere microbial communities from UC Gill Tract Community Farm, Albany, California, United States - DLSLT.R1 | ecosystem: Host-associated > Plants > Phyllosphere > Unclassified | place: USA... | reverse complement strand
AACCAGATGCAGATCAATGGCGGGCGCAATGACGGCTTTGCCGCCTGGTCCGATGCCGGCGGCATGGTGATGGGCTATTACGGCGAAACATCGAAGAACCTCGGCCTGTGGCAGATCGCGCGCGAATTCACGCTGTGCGACAACTTCTTCATGGCAGCGTTTGGCGGTTCGTACCTGAACCACCAGTTCCTGATCAGTGGCCGGGTGCCGGAATACTTCGATGCCGCGCAGACGGCGGCCAAATCGAAGATTGCAGTGCTGGCCGATGGCCCGCAGGGTGTACGCCTGGCGCTGGCTCCCGATTCGCCGGCCTCGGCGCTGGGCGGTCCGCCCAAGGTCGTGCGCAATGGCGCGATGACGCCGGACGGTTACGCCGTCAACACGATGGCGCCGCCGTACCAGCCGAGCTGGGTCCGTCCGGCCGTCGATGGCGACCCGCTGCACGCCGACCCGCAGGACGCCAGCGTGTTGCCGCCGCAAACCTACGACACGATCGGTGATCTGCTGTCCCGGCGCGGCGTGAACTGGGCCTGGTATGGCGGCGGCCAGCAAGCAGCGCTCGATGGCCGCGGCGCCGGCCAGAAGCCGAACTTCCAGTACCACCACCAGCCATTCAATTACTTCAGGCAGTTCGCCCCGGGAACCAAAGCGCGCGCCGACCACCTGCGCGACGGCGGGCTGGGTGACAGCCCGATCTCGAACCGCTTCATTGCTGACGTGATTGCCGGCAAGCTGCCAGCGGTTGCGTTCTACAAGCCGCAAGGCAACCTGAACCTGCATGCCGGGTACTCGGACATCGAATCGGGCGACGCTCATGTCGCCAACGTCATCGAGCACCTGAAAAAATCACCGCAGTGGAAAGACATGGTGGTGGTGATTACGTTCGACGAGAACGGTGGCTGGTGGGACCATGTGGCCCCGCCGAAGGGCGACCGCTGGGGCCCGGGCTCGCGCATCCCGGCGATCGTGGTGTCGCCGCACGCCAAGCGCGGCGCGGTCGACCACAACTTCTATGACACGACCTCGGTGCTGCGCTTCATCACGCGCCTGCATGGTCTGCCACTGCTGGAAGGCCTGGCCGTGCGCAATGCCGCGTTCGAAGGGCGCGGCGCCCGTCCGCCGGGCGATCTGACAGCCACATTGCAATTCCGGTGATACGAAGCCAGCCATCAAGGCTGGCTTTTTTTGATTGAAAGTTTCCTGTTGGCTATCGAGCGCTGGTAACAATGACACAGGTATACAGTCTGCTCACTCGATGTTGTTTCGTTGATAACCGTCAGGACGACGGGTTCAACAAGCAGTGTTGAATCGACCAAACATACACAATGTCAAAAACCAGGAGATACACCATGCAGAAAACCCAATTCATCAAGCGCCTGTTGGCCGTGTCAGTTGCAGCAGCGATGTTCGGTTCGGTTGGCGCGCAGGCGCAAACCGCCTCCACCCAGATGGGCGCCAGCGCAACTGCCGCCACCGCCAGCGGCACGGCCAAGCTGACCGCTGCCGACCGCAAGGCCATCATGGACATGGCGATGTCGAACATGGCCGAAGTCGAGATGGGCAAAATGGCGCAAAGCAAGAGCCAGAATGCCGATGTGAAAGCGTTCGCTCAGAAAATGGTCGACGACCATGGCAAGGCACTGACTGAAGTGCAGACTCTGGCACAATCGAAGGGCGTGACCCTGCCGACCGAGCTCGACGCCAAGCACAAGGCACTGGCCGCCAAGCTGGAAAAGGCGAATGGCGACGCGTTCGACAAGGCCTACACGAAGCAGGGCGGCGTGGCAGCACACAAGGAGACGCTGGCCAAGCTGCAAAAAGCCTCGAAAGCGGCCAAGGATGCTGACGTCAAGGGTCAGGTCGACAAGACCATCCCGGTCGTGCAAGAGCACCTGAAGCACGCCGAACAAGTTGCCAGCGGCAAGATGGGCAGCACCGGCAGCTCGGGCGCCGCAGGTCATACCGGCGCCAGCCACTAAGACCCGGCATTGACCGAGCTGGCGCCCGGGGTGGTTCGCACCCTTGGCGCCGGCTCGGTTTTCCATTTTCCTTCAATCCGTTCGATTACGATTTCGATGCCGACGATGGCGTTCAGCATCCCCTCGATGTAATCGTTCGGTGCGTCGCTCACCGCCCATGGTTCAGCTTGCATGTGTTCCATGCGGTCGGTCAGGCGCGTCACCTGTGCCAGCAGCCAGGCTGGCTCGTCGATCGTGCGCAACCGCCCGTGTACATGCACCACGTTGTAGGTCCAGGTAGGCACCACGCGGCCCCCCGTTTCTTCTTTTTCCACGCGATCCGGCGTGGCATACCCCGATGGCCCGCGAAACACCACCAGCACCTGCTGCCCGTCGCGCCGCCAGACGGGATTGCGGCGCGCGACATGGGTGCGCAAGACCCCCTCGATCGCATGGACATCAAATGGCAGGTGATCGGCGTCCGGCACGCCGTCGCTGTGCGTCACCAGCATGCCCAATGGGTGGGCGGCGATCAGGTCGTGCAGGCTGGTGCTGTCAGGCTGGGCAAAACGGGCAGGGCAATACATGCAATGTGTCTCCAGGATAAGTGTATGACGTGATCGGGATGCAGTGGCCGGCCAGCGCGCGTCGCCGCAAGGTATGATGCCCGCAACGCCACCAAGACCCACATCATGACCGATTCCGAACGTCTTTCTCCCGATAATATCAGCGCTTTGCAGGCCCGCTTCCAGGACCATTCCCGCAAGGCCCAGACCCATTACGCGGTCATGCACGAGGTGCACCAGGTGCTCGGCAGCATCGACGCCGCCGACGGCTGGATGACCACGCCCCAGCCGGAGCTTGGCGACAGCACGCCTGCGCAGCTGGTCGCCGCCGGCCGCATCGATGACGTGCTGGCCCGCCTGCGCACGATGCCGCTACGCGGCGCCAGGTAATGGCGAACGCATTTTCCAGCCGGGCAGTGGCGTTATGCCCGGTCACGAAAGATAACTTCGAGACCGTGGCCGAGCTCGAGCTGCATCCGCATCAGCGTGCGTTCCTGGCCTCCAATTCGTATTCGATCGCGCAGGCCAGCTTTCATTCGAACTACCACACGCGTGCCATCTGCATCGATCGTGACGTCATTGGTTTCATGATGTTCGTGGCATTGGATGGCGCCAATGAACATGGCGAATACGCCATCTGGCGTTTCATGATCGATCAGCGTCATCAGGGCCAGGGCCATGGTCGCGCTGCGCTGACCATGTTGCTGGACGAGATCCGACGCGATGCGGCAGCCACCAGGGTCTGGATCAGCTATATCCCCGGCAACGCGGTGGCATCGCGTTTTTACGCCAGCTTTGGCTTCGTCGAAACGGACATCGACGACGAGGGTGAGATGGTCGCGCTGCTCGATCTGACGGTCAAGCACCACCCAGCGGTCGTTACGCAGGCCTGATCTATACTCGTGCCATGTCGACCGCCAATACCGCCAATACCATCACCCGCTGCTCCTGGGCCAATATGGCCAATCCGCGCTACATCGCCTATCACGACAACGAGTGGGGCGTGCCGTGCCACGATGAAACCACGCTGTTCGAGATGCTCAATCTCGAAGGCGCGCAGGCCGGCCTGTCGTGGGAAACCATCCTGAACAAGCGCGACACCTACCGCGCCGCCTTCGATGGTTGGGATGCGCACAAGATCGCCGCTTACGACGATGCCAAAAAGGCCGAGCTGCTGGCCAATCCCGGCATCGTGCGCAACCGCCTCAAGGTGGCGGCAGCGATCACCAATGCGCGCGCCTACCTGGCCATGCGCGAGCAGGATCTGACGCTCGACGCCTATTTGTGGGGCTTTGTCGACGGCGCGCCGCTCGTCAATGACTGGCCGGATGGCGCCCGCCCGGCGCGCACCGACCTGTCCGACCGCCTGTCGAAAGACCTGGGCAAGCGCGGCTTCAAGTTCGTCGGTTCGACCATCGTGTATGCCTATATGCAGGGCATCGGCATGGTGGACGACCATGCCCGCGACTGCATCTGTCGCACACGGCGCTGAGATGCCGATGCAGGACCATTGGCGCGGCCGCACCCGCTACACCATTTTCGACAGCGAGCATGGCGATGGCGCACGTGTCGCCGCCCTGATCGCGACCTGGCGCGCCGACCCGCAGCGTCCGCAGCACCTGCACATCGTGGCGCTGGCGCCGGATCTGCAGCCGGGCTTTCACCGCATCCCGCAAGCAGAAGCCGGCATCACACTCGACCTGCTGGCCGCACCGCTCGAGAGCGCGCTGGCCGAACTCAATGCGCACCTGGATTGCATCCGTCTGCACGACCCTGTCGGCAGCACCTTTGCCCGACCATTGGCGCGCTTGACGACACTCGGCGCGCTCCTGAACGCAACCGGCCTGGATGACGCGCAGAGACAAGCGCTGGCGGCGCAAGGCTTCGTGTTCGAGAACGATGACGACGCGGTCTTCTCCAGCCGCAAACCGCGCCTGCCAGTCACGCCGGAACCCGTGCGTCACGCGCTGGTGCTGGGGGCGGGCCTGGCCGGCTGCGCGCTGGCGGCGCGCCTGTGCGCGCGCGGCTGGCACGTCACGCTGATCGAGCGGCACCCCGAGGTCGCGCTGGAAGCGTCGGGCAACCTGGCCGGCATCTTCATGCCGCTGCTCTCACGCGACGACAACGTGCCAACCCGCCTGACGCGCGCCGCCTACCTGTATGCGCTGCGCCTGTGGGAGCAACTGGGCGGCGTCGGCCAGGCCTTTGATGGCGCTGCCTGCGGCGTGCTGCAACTGGCGCGCGACGCCGATCACGCGGCGGTCTCGCGCGCCATCGCGAACGACGGCGCGGTGCCGCCGGACTTCGCGTGCTGGCTCGAATCCACGGAGGCCGAAGCATTGCTTGGCCTGCCGGCGCCGGATGGCGGCTGGCTGTTCCCGCAAGGCGGCTGGGCGCGTCCGGGCAGTGTCTGCGAGGCGTTGCTGGCCTCGTGCGGCGCGCGCCTGACGCGCTGCTTCGGCGCGGGTGACGTGACGCTGGAGCGAGAAGGCGGCACCTGGCTGGCGCGCGCGCCCGATGGCGCCGTGCTGGCCACGGCCCCGACGGCCGTCCTGGCGAGCGGCGCCGGCGCACGCCGCATGGCGCTCACCGCCGATCTGCCGCTGCAGGCCCTGCGCGGTCAGGTCACGCATCTGCCGCCGGGCGCAGCGCCGCAGTTGCCTCTGGTGCTGTGCCGCGAAGCCTACCTGACGCCGTCCGCACAGGGCGTGCTGTGCGCTGGCGCAACCTACGACCTCGACGCCGATCCCGCACTGCGCGCCAGCAGCCAGCTGGAAAACGTGACGCGCCTGCGCGCGCTGGTGTCCGATCCGCTTGCGGCTGACGACGCGCCACTGGCGGGCCGCGTGGGCTTTCGCTGCGTGGCGCCGGACCGCCTGCCGCTCGTGGGCCGCCTGCCCGATATCGCTGCTGCCGGCAGCACCGAGCGCCTGCGCGACGTGCCGCGCCATCCGGGGCTGTACGGCCTGCTGGGCTATGCCTCGCGTGGCCTGATCTGGGCGCCGCTGGCGGCCGAGCTGTTGGCGGCGCAGCTGGAAGGCGAGCCGCTGCCGCTGGAGATGACGCTGGTCGATGCACTCGATCCGGCCCGCTTCGTGCTGCGCGCACGGCGCGGTGCCCGGCAGCCGGGCAGCAGCGCAGGAGACCTCTAGTTGTTGCGTTGTCGCAAATGTGCGCTCATCCCGGGCAATCGCGTCCAGACTATGCTGGTCGAGTCGGTATAATTTACCGGTAGCAACTATTAACCGCCGAAGGAGGCTGGTCCGCGATGGAAGATGCACCACATTCGCCCGAGCTGTTCCTGTTTCTCGCGGTGACTGCCCACGACATGAAGAACTCGATCAGCGTGCTGTCCGGCACGCTCGAGCGGCTGCTCGACGGCGCCACGCCCGAGACCGAGAAAGCCTATGGCCAGATGGGGCAGATGCTGTACCAGACGCGCCGCCTGAACGACAACCTGATGCAACTCCTCGCGCTCTACAAGCAGGTCGGCAAGCCCGGCTACCCGTTCGATGCGCAGCCGCTCGAAGTGGGGCAAGTCGTCGAGCAGGTCGTGGCGCTCTCGCGCGTGCTGCTCGACTCGCGCGGCATCCGGCTCGAACTCGATGTCGATCCCGAGCTGATTGCCCACGTCGACGAAGACCTGATCGTCGGGGTGGTTTCGCATGCGGTCAACAACGCGCTGCACTACACGCGCGACCGCATCCTGCTGGCTGCGCGCGAAGTCGATGGCCAGTTCGAGATTCGCGTCGAAGACAATGGCGCCGGTTTTCCGCCAGCGTTGCTGGCGGCCGGTGCGCCCGGGAGCGGCGACATCGGCGTCAACTTCGCCACCAACAGCGCGGGCCTGGGCCTGTATTTTTCGAGCGAGGTGGCGCGCATGCACCACCACCGCGGGCGCCATGGCGCCGTGCGGCTCGAGAACGGCGGCCAGCTGGGCGGCGGCTGCTTCATCCTGACGCTGCCATGACCATGCCTGCTGCGCTGGTGCAGACATCCGCCACACCGCCGGCCGCCCCCACGCCGGCGCTGCCCAAGGTCCTCGAACAGATCGACTGGGCCGGCAAGCACTACCTGATCGTCGACGACTTCGCCGGGATCCGCCAGCTGCTGCGCGAAAGCCTGCGCAGCCTGGGTGCGCGCAATATCGACCAGGCCTCGAGTGGCGGCGAAGCCATGAGCCTCCTGACCAAGACGCGCTACGACGTCGTGCTGTGCGATTACAACCTGGGCGAAGGCAAGAACGGTCAGCAGGTCCTGGAAGAAGCGCGCATCCGCCAGTTGCTGCTGCCGTCGAGCGTGTTCGTCATGGTGTCGGCCGAAAAGAGCGTCGAATCGGTGATGGGCGCGGCCGAACACCAGCCGGATGCCTACCTGGTCAAGCCGATCACCGAGGGCGTGCTGCTCTCGCGCCTGAACCGCGTGTGGCGTCGCAAGCAGATCTTCCGCCTGATCGACCAGGCCTTCATGGAAAAGGATTACCTGCGCGCCGCGACCCTGTGCGACGAGCAGATCGCCGCCAACCGCGCGCACGTGATCGAGCTGCTGCGCATGAAGGCGCGCATGCTCGAGCGCAGCGGCCAGCCGGCGCTGGCGCGCGCCGTGTACGAGCAGGTGCTGGGTCAGCGCGAATACCACTGGGCCCGCGCGGGCCTGGGCAAGATTCGCCTGGCCGATGGCGACTTCGAGCAGGCGCGCCAGATGTTCCAGACCGTGATCGCCGAGAACCGCCACTACATCGACGCCTACGACCAGCTGGCACAGGCCTACCAGGGCCTGGGCCGGCACGACGAAGCCGCCGCGATTCTGGAACGCGCGGCCAAGCTCTCGCCCAACTCGGTGCCGCGCCAGCGCAACCTGGGCCAGGCCGCGCTCAAGCTGGGCAATGTCGCGCTGGCCGAAAAGGCATTTCGCAAGTGCCTCGTGATCGGCGAGTACTCGATCCGCAAGACGCCCGACGCCTACCTTGGCCTGGCACGCGTGTGCGGCCTGAAAAACAATACCAAGGATGCGCTGCAACTGCTGCAACTGGCCCAGCGCGACTTCGGCGGCGACTACGACGACATGGCGCTGCGCGCCAAGATCACCGAAGGCCTGATCCACCACGAGAGCGGCGACTACCGCAACGCGCGCCGCGCCGGCGACGAGCTCGAAGCGATGCTGGAGCTCGACCCCAAGCGCCCCGGCACGGCGATCTGCATCGAGATGGCGACCCTCTTGTTTGCGGTGGGCGTGAAGGACACGCCGGGCGAGGTGCTGGCCCACGTGGTGCGCAACAACCACGACAACAGTCTGCTGCACGACGAGGTCCAGGCCATCTTCGACAAGGCGCGCCTGAGCGAAGAGGGCGCGGCCATCATCCGCGCCGCGCGCAAGGAAGCGGTGGACCTGATGAACCAGGGCGTCGTGCTGTGGAAGAGCGGGAAGCTGCCCGACGCCGTCAAGTGGATGCGCATGGCGCGCGAACGGGTGCCGGACAATGTGCGGGTGCTGTTCAACGCGGTGCAGATTTCGATCTCGCACATGCAGCAGGAAGGCTATGACGAAGAACTCGACGTCGAGGCACGCATGGTGCTCGAACACGTCGACAAGCTGCAGCCGGGGCAGCAGCGCTTCGCGCAGCTGATGGAGCAGTTGCGCGGATTGCAGCCGCAAGCCGATCCGGCGGCGGCGCCTGCACCCGTGGATGCTGCCGACCAGAAAGAAGCCGTGGCCGATGTGTCGCCCGAACCAGCTCCGGTGGCCAGGCCAACGCACAGCAACCGCTTCTCTTAGCGCGCCGGCCCGTGCCTGCGCAATAATTCCGCGCACAGCTTCCCGATATCGCAGCCGCCATCGGCCTGCGCCGCCTGCGCCGCGTCAGCCAGCGCGCCCGCCAGCACGTGTTCGCCCAGCGCGCGGTAGCTCTCGAAACGCGCTTCATCGAACCAGCCGTCGGCCAGGCTCTCGTGCGGATAATCGGGATGCAGCTTGCGGTAATTGAGCAGGTCGGCGTTTTCCGTGCCGACGATGGCCGGCTTGACGTACAGGATGACGCCATCGCCGGCAGCGTCGTCGGCCTGGCTGTAGCGAATGCTCCCGGCAGCGCAGCTGGCGCTGCACATGCCGCTGGCCGGCGCGATGGCAAGGCGCGCCACATCCAGGTCGATCCGTACGTGCAGCTCGGTGGCGCAGCGCCGGATCGCATTGCCCAGGTCTTCGAAGGCGTGTTCGCGGTCGCTGCCCACGTCCACCGCGATCACCAGGCGGCAGCGGCGCCGCACCAGTTCGTAGATGCCCAGGTTGTCGAAGTGGCCGCCATCGCTCAGGTGCACGTAGCCGGCGTCGGCATCCAGTTGGCCGAACAGTTCGGCCAGGAGGCTGAACAGGCCGATGGGCGGGGATGAACTGGTCCAGGTCGGGCGCGCGGGGTTCGGACACCAGCGCCCCAGGCGCACATTGAACATCGTCATCAGGAAATTCAGCGGCGCCGACCAGTGCGCGCCCATGTGCGGACTGGCCGCAGCGCCCGACAGCGCCACCGCCATCCCGAGCCGTACGCCAGCGTCGTCGTCCAGCCCGACGCCCGCGTGCGCGGCGTAGGCAGCCGTGGGGCGATAGCAACCGGTACCGCCAGGCCCCGCCTGCTCATAGCCGCACCAGCGCGGCGTGAACGCGAACGACGCGGTGCGCCGGGTCTGCCATGCCAGTTCTTCGCCATCCACCAGGTTCAGCGCGGTGTTGACGATCGGGTACGGGCGCGCGTTTTTGAGCTCGGCGAGCAGGATGTCGTCGCCCGGATCGAAGCCGGTGAACGGGTGCGGCCGGCGCGCGCGGTTGGCGGCGCCGAGCCAGGCGCGCACGACCCGGTTCCGGTACAGCATGTACAACGAAAATTTGTTGATGTCGACGCGCCAGCCGAGCACCAGCGCGGCACCGAGAAAGCAGGCAAAGGCCACCAGCAGCGTGCTGCCCCGGGTCGCCAGCGTGGCGGCGGCGTGTGCCTGGAACACGCAGGCGAGCGTCGCGCCCGGGCAGTCCACGCGCGGGCGCGCCACCGTCAGCTGCACCAGGCTGCCGAGCAGCGCAAAGATCCCGACTGTGAACACATACGGCGCCAGACGCGCCACCAGTTCGAGCTTCGGGTCGCGCGCCACGCGGGCGCCGGTGGCGCCGCCGCTGCCGGCCTTCAGGCCGAAGGCGGTCATCGCCAGCCAGCCGACGAGCGTGCCCAGGTTGGACCACGGCGCGTAAGTGAGCCAGGCCCAGTGCAGCAGCGGCGCAAAGAAGAAGCACACGCCGTGCACGGCCAGCCAGCCGAGCGCAAAGATCGCCGTCCATGCGCCCTGGCGGCTCCACCATTCACGGCTCGCGTCGCTGTACTGGCGGCCGACCAGGCCGATCATCAGGTTCATCGTGACGGCAAACAGCGCCATCATCGCTGGCATGCCGAAAGTGACCAGTGCGATCGCATTGTTGACCAGCGGATGCGTACCCGGCGCCGGCAGCAGCGCCAAGGCGCACAGCAGCAACACGGTGCCCAGCGTGAGTGCGCCCATTGCGCAGGCGAAGTGCGACAGGCCTTCACCCAGCTCCGCGCGTGTCAGGTCGCGCAGTGGCGGGTTGGCGCGCAGGCGCGTGTACATGACCAGCCAGAGCGCCAACAGCAGCACCAGCGCGACAGAGCCGCACAGCCACCACGACAGCTGGGCGCCGCCGTCCGGCAGCCACGCCAGCATCGCCGGTGCGAAGGTGCGCGTGGCGTCGAGCACGATCAGCAGCACCGCCAGGGCGCTGGCGCCGCAGACGGTGTAGCCCGCGCCCCGGTACGAACTGGCGCGGTCGTGCGCCAGGTACCAGCCGCAGGCCCAGACGATGAAGTAGACCACGCCCGGCGCCAGCAGCCACTGCGGCTGCGCTGCCAGTTGCGGTGGCAGCAGTGTCGCCGGCGTCGCGCCGCCATGGCGCCATACGGCGAGACTGCCGAGAAAGCCTGCCAGCAGCAGCGGCAGGTTGATGCACCACAGGACGGCCCCCTGCGACAGCGGAAAGCGGCGCCGGCCGCGCGAACTCGCCGGCTTGCTGGAGACTGACAGCGCGATGCAGAACACGGCGCACAGGAACAGCAGCAGGCCCGCGATCCAGGCGACGTCGCCCAGGTGCGCCCATGGCCCGCCAGGCGCCACGACCCGGTGCACGCCCCAGACGGCAAAGCGCGGCAACAGCAGCAGCGCGCACAGCCAGGCTACCAGCATCGTCAGGTTCAACCCTGTGTTGCGCACATAGATGCCGAGCAGGGTCCAGGTGTCGGCGCTGAACATGCCGCCCTGCGGCGAGAGGTAGTTGCTGTACTGGCGCAGGAAGCGCAGCTCGGGCGCCTCGCCGCTGCCGGCCGGCGGCGCGAGCAAGGTTTCGAGCTTGTGGATGTCGTTGCCATGCGCGTGCAGGCAGCGCGCCAGCCAGCCCCCGACAAAACCGCCGCCGGACACGGTGGACAGGTAATCGATCCGGCTCAGCAAGCGGCAGCGCGCCAGTGCCTGCAGGGCGCCCAGCCCGAATGTGGCGCTGCGTACGCCGCCGCCGGACACGGCCAGGCCGGTGAGCATGCCGCTGTGCGCGCGGGCGCGCAGGCGTGCGCGGTCGGGCGGCACGCCGGCGTCGAGCGCTTCGCTGCTGGCGGGGCGCAGCAGATCGAGTTCGTCGCGCAGCACTTCGCCGAACAGCAGGCCGGCGTCGAGGTCCAGGCAGCGCAGGGTGTCGGCATCAATGGCATTGGACGGCGCCAGGCCATGACGGCGGCGCAGCAGCGCGAATGCATCGTGCAGTTCGCTGATCGTGCCGGCGTTGGGGGGCGGCTGGCAACCGGCGGCGGCAAGCTTGCGGCGCAGGTCGTCGACCTGCGATGGCGTCAGGTGGGACAGGTCACTGGGTAGCATGGGGCGCTCCGGCTGCACTGATCGGCCGGGAAGGGCGGCCGCTCAGTCAGTTCAGCACGGTTCATGCGCGTGCGCTACCAGCAGCGTCAATCGGACGCCTCAAGGCATTCCTGCAGCGCCCCGGCTGCTGGCGTCAGGTCTTGTCGGTCTTGCTGCGGCCGTTGCGCCGGGCACGCGCGGCGGGTTCTTCCGATGGCGCATCAGGGGTAGTAGACGGCGCGTCGGCGGCATTGGCGTCATCGGCAGCCGCCGTGCCCTCGGCCGGCATGGTGCTGGCCACGGCATGACGGAACTGGTCCTGCAACAGGTTCCACCACGCCACGGCGGCCGGCATGGCGGCGCCCGCGGCATCGGGTGCGGCTTGCGCGGCATCGGGCGCTGGTGGCGGTGTTGGTGTTGGCGGTGTCGGGGCTGGCGGCGTGGCCGTCTGCGCCATCTGGGCGAAGAACTGCGCAAACGGCGCAACTGTCGACTCGCTGACCTTTGTCTGGCCCATCGCCTGGGCCATGCTGTCGCCCATCGCCTTGAGCGTGGCCAGCGTGCCGCGCTGGATTTCCAGGGCCTGGATCGTACCGTGCAGCATGTTCTGGTTGAGCGTGAGCCAGGCTTCGACTGCCTTCAGGTCGGCGATCTTCTTGTCGAGGTCTTCCACCGACATGCCCGCGCCGGGCAGCGGCGGCATGCCCGGCATGGTGCCGGGGATCTGCATGCCGCCCCACAGGTTCTTGACGAATTCGAGGGTGTCGGTCATTCCTGGCATGGGCGGCTTGAGCATGTGGCGTCTCCTGTGGTGGTGCGGCTAGCGTAGCAGATAACGCCGGGGCAGACCACGCCCCGCGTGCTGCGGCAGATTACTGCGCGGTCGCGCCGGATTGCTTGACGATCTTGCCCCACTTGACCGTCTCGCTGGCGATGAAGGCCGCGAACTGCGCCGGTGTCTCGCCGGCTGGTTCGGCGCCTTGCTCCAGCAGCTTTTTCTTGACGTCCGGGTCGGCCAGCGCCTTGAGGATCGCGGCGTTCAGTCTGGTCACGACGGGAGCGGGCGTGCCGGCCGGCGCCAGCAGGCCGAACCACGACGTCGCTTCGTAGCCAGGCACACCGGCTTCGGCGATCGTCGGCACGTCGGGCAGCGCCGGCGAGCGCTGCGCCGTGGTGACGGCCAGAGGACGCAGCTTGCCGGCTTTGACGTGGCCGATGGCCGACGGCATATTGTCGAACATGATCGCGATGTGGTTGCCCAGCAGGTCATTGGCGGCCGGTGCGCTGCCCTTGTAGGCCACGTGCTGGATGTCGACCCCGGCCATCTGCTTGAATAATTCGCCGGACAGGTGGATCGACGTGCCGCTGCCCGACGAGCCGAACGTGACCTTGCCGGGATTGGCCTTGGCATACGTCATCAGCTCCCTGACGGTCTTGAACGGCTGCGCCGGATTGGCCACCAGCAGGTTCGGCACCAGCGCCACGCGCGTGAGCGGTGCGAAGTCCTTGATCGGGTCGAATCCCAGTTTCGGGTACAGGCTCTGGTTGATGGCGTGGGTGCCGACCGTCCCCATGAGGATCGTGTAGCCATCGGGCGCGGCACGTGCCACGAGCTGGGTGCCGATATTGCCGCCTGCACCCGCGCGGTTGTCGATGATGACCGGCTGGCCAAGGTCCTTGCTCATGAATTGCCCCAGCACGCGCGCCAGGATGTCGGTCGTGCCGCCGGCCGAGAACGGGACGATGATCGTGATGGCCTTGGTGGGGAAGGCCTGGGCCTGCGCCGCCAGCGGCGTCAGTGTCAGCAGGCCGAGGGCCGATGCGGCGGCGAGGGTGAGGGTACGGCGGGTCGACGAAAAGGTGCGTGACATGATGGGTCTCCAATAAGGACAACGGATGCGGCGAAATGGACCGGGCACGCGCGCGGACGGCAGCCAGGCCTTGTTGCAGATCGAATCAGACCGGGACCACGCCCAGCGTGGTACCGCCACACACATACAGCACCTGGCCGGTGACGAAACCGTTGTCGGGCGACAGGAAAAAGGCGGCAGCGCGCGCGACATCGGCCGGCGTGCCGAGGCGGCCCACGACGATGCTGTCGATGATGCGCCGGGTCTGTGGCGCGCCGTCGGGATTGCTGTTGTGGAAGAGTTCGGTCGCGATCGGGCCCGGCGCCACGGCGTTGACGGTGATGCCGTCGCCGCCCAGTTCGAGCGCCAGCGTGCGCGTCAGGCCGATCAGGCCGGCCTTGGTGGCGGCGTACACGATGCGCTCGGCCTTGCCCAGCGCCGCGCGCGAGGCGATGTTGACGATGCGGCCCTGTCCCGATGCGCGCAGTGCGGGCAGGAACGCCTGGACGAGCAGGATGGCGGCTTTCAGATGCAGGTCCACGACATGGTCGAGATCCTCCATCGTGGCCGTGTCGATGGTGCCGGGACGCGTGGCGCCCGCGTTGTTGACCAGCGCCGTCACGTTGTAGGCGGCCGCGATCTGCTGCGCGATCATGCGGGTCTCGTTCTGGCGCGTCAGGTCGGCCTGGAACGGCACGAACTGGTCATGCCGCCAGTCGGGCTGGCGGTAGTCGAGATTGACGACCGTACGGCCTTGTCCGATCAGCGTTTCGCAGATGGCCCGGCCAATGCCGGCGCTGCCGCCGGTGACCAGGGTCACGTCTTGTCGATGCATATTGTCTCCTTGTATTTTTACAGGAAAGCGCTGGCGTCGGGCGCCGGCTGCTTGACGAACCAGGGCAGGGCAGGCTTCTCCTTTGTAGTCAGACGCGTTCGATGATGAGCGCAATGCCTTGCCCCACGCCGATGCACATGGTGCACAGTGCGTAGCGCCCGCCGCTGCGTTCGAGCTGGAACAGGGCGGTGGTGGCCAGGCGCGCGCCGCTCATGCCCAGCGGATGGCCCAGCGCGATCGCGCCGCCCTGCGGGTTCACGCGCGGATCGTCGTCGGCCAGCCCCAGTTGGCGCAGCACGGCCAGGCCTTGCGCAGCAAACGCTTCGTTCAGCTCGATCAGGTCCATCTGCGCCAGCGTCAGGCCCGTCTGGCGCAGCAGCCTGTGCACGGCCGGTACCGGGCCGATGCCCATGACGCGCGGCGCCACGCCGGCCGTGGCCATGCCGACGATGCGCGCGCGTGGCGTCAGTCCGTGGCGCGCCGCCGCCGCGCCGCTGGCCACGAGCAGCGCGCAGGCGCCGTCATTGATGCCCGATGCATTGCCTGCCGTGACCGTGCCGTCGGCGGCGACCACCGGCGCGAGCCGGGCCAGCGCCTCGAGCGTCGTCGCGCGCGGGTGTTCGTCCTGCGCCACGACGAGCGGCGCGCCCTTTTTTTGCGGGATTGTCACAGGCACGATTTCGGCGTCGAACAGGCCAGCGTCGCGGGCGGCGGCGGTCCTGGTCTGGCTGGCCAGCGCAAAGCGGTCCTGGTCGACGCGGCTGATGCCGAAGTCGCGCGCGACGTTTTCCGCCGTCTCGGGCATCGTCGCCACGCCATACTGTGCCTGCAGCGCCGGATTGATGAAGCGCCAGCCCATGGTCGTGTCCTGCAATCCTGCCTGGCGCGAGAAGGCGCTGTCGGCCTTGCCCATGACGAACGGCGCGCGCGTCATCGACTCGACGCCGCCCGCAATGACCAAGGCCGCTTCGCCAGTCTTGATCGCGCGCGCTGCGATGCCGAGCGCGTCCAGCCCCGAGCCGCACAGACGGTTGACGGTGGTCGCGCTGACCTGTTCCGGCAGACCGGCCAGCAGCGCGGCCATGCGCGCCACGTTGCGGTTGTCTTCGCCGGCCTGGTTGGCGCAACCCAGGATCACGTCGTCGACCTGCGACCAGTCCACGTCCGGGTGCCGCGTCATCAGGGTGCGCAAGGGGATGGCGCCCAGGTCGTCGGCGCGCACGTCCTTCAATGCCCCGCCGTAGCGGCCGATCGGTGTGCGCACTGCATCGCAAAGATACGCATCCTGCATCGCGGCGCCGTTCATGGTTGGCCGGCCCGCGCTGGCGTCGCATCCGTCAAGGCCAGCCCGGTCAGGCGTTCGAGTTCGGCGAACGACAGGCCGTCGACGATCTCAAGCACCGCCAGGCCGGCGGGCGTCACGTCGAGCACGGCCAGGTCGGTATAGATGCGGCTCACGCACGCCAGGCTGGTGAGCGGATAGGTGCAGCGCTCGACGATCTTGCTGGCGCCGTCGCGCGTCTGGTGCTCCATCATGACGAACACGCGCTTGGCGCCGATGGCCAGGTCCATCGCGCCGCCCACGGCCGGAATCGCATCCGGCGCGCCCGTATGCCAGTTGGCCAGGTCGCCCCGCACGGACACCTGGAATGCGCCGAGCACGCAGATGTCGAGGTGCCCGCCGCGCATCATCGCGAACGAATCGGCGTGGTGAAAGTAACTGCCACCGGCCAGCAGCGTCACCGGCTGCTTGCCGGCGTTGATCAGGTCTTCGTCTTCGTCGCCGGGAGCGGGTGGCGGGCCCATGCCGAGCAGGCCGTTCTCGCTGTGCAAAAAGATCTCGCGGTCCGGCGGCAGGTGCACGCCGACCAGCGTCGGCAGGCCGATCCCCAGGTTCACGTAGGCGCCTTCGGGAATGTCGCGCGCGACGCGCGCAGCGATCTGGTCACGGGTCAAGCGTTGCATGCGGGTTCTCCCTGGACGACACGCTGGACGAAGATGCCGGGCGTGACGATGGCTTCCGGATCGAGCTCGCCCAGTTCGACCACGCGGGTGACCTGGGCGATCGTGCAGCGCGCCGCCATCGCCATGATCGGGCCGAAGTTGCGCGCGGTCTTGCGGTACACCAGATTGCCCCAGCGGTCGCCGTGCAAGGCCTTGATCAGCGCGAAGTCGGCATGGATCGGTGACTCGAATACGTAGTGGCGGCCGTCGATGACGCGCGTTTCCTTGCCGGCCGCCAGGTCGGTACCGTAGCCGGTGGGTGAAAAGAAGCCGCCGATGCCGGCGCCGGCGGCGCGGATGCGCTCGGCCAGATTGCCTTGGGGCGTGAGTTCGAGCTCGATTTCGCCGGCCCGGTACAGCGCGTCGAACACATGTGAATCGGCCTGGCGCGGGAACGAGCAGATGATCTTGCGCACGCGGCGCGCCTTGAGCAGCGCCGCCAGGCCCGTGTCGCCGTTGCCGGCATTGTTGTTGACGATGACGAGGTCGCGCGCCCCTTGTGCGATCAGCGCATCGATCAGGGCTCCCGGCATGCCGGCGGTGCCGAAGCCGCCGATCAGGATGGTCGCGCCATCGGGGATGTCGGCCACCGCTGCATCCAGCGAAGGTGAAATCTTGTCGATCATTGTGCAGGTCCTTTCCAGCGCAATCCGCGCATTGACACTGTTCGATAATCGCCCTAATGTCTGATCACTGAACAGGTGGATCGAGTGTAGGAGTGTGCCGGGCCGTGGTGCAAGCCGCCTCGGCCGAATGTGTTCGATTGCCGAACGGTTTATTACGTCATTGCCAAGGAGCAGCATGGACACCCCTCATGAGCATGAACCGCCAGCCGGGCCGGTCGCAGCGGACACCGCCGCCAGCGATCCGAATTTCATGCTGTCACTGGCGCGGGGCCTGGCGGTGCTGCAGGCGTTCAGCGACCAGCGCCGCAGCCTGACGATTGCCCAGATCAGCCACCGCACGGCGATCCCGCGCGCGTCGGTACGGCGCTGCCTGCACACGCTGATCGCGCTGGGCTACGCCGGGGCGGACGGTAACCAGTTCTCGCTCAAGCCGAAGGTGTTGTCGCTCGGTTACTCGTACCTGTCGTCGACACCCCTCACGGTGTCGGCCCACCCCTACCTGAACCAGGTCAGCCGCAGCCTGAACGAATCGTGCTCGCTCGGTGTGCTGCAGGACGACGAAGTACTGTATGTGGGGCGCTCGGCCGCCTCGCGCATCATGTCGGTGTCGCTGACCACCGGCAGCCGCCTGCCGGCGTACTGCACGGCGCTGGGCCGCATGCTGCTGGCGCACCTGCCGGCGCCAGAGCTGGACGACTACCTGGCGCGCGTGCCGCTCAAGGCCATGACCGCGTGCACGGTGGTCAACCCCGAGCGCCTCAGGGCGATCCTGGCGGAGGTGCGCAATGCCGGTTATGTGCTGGTCGAAGAAGAGCTGGAAGTCGGCCTGCGTTCGATCGCGGTGCCGGTACGCGGCGCGTCGGGCAATGTGCTGGCGGCGCTGAATATCGGCGCACACGCGGCGCGGGTGTCGCGGCGCAAGATGGAAGAAGCGTTCCTGCCGGTCCTGCGCGCGAGCGCGCAGGAGCTGTCGATCCTGTTGCCCTGATCCGGGCACACGTGTCCATCCCGGCGCACACGCTACACTAGCGTCATGCCATCCGCACCGATTCTTCTTCCCCGTCGCCGCCGGCTGCTGCCGGTGGTGCTGGTCGTGCTGCTGCACTGGATCGTCCTGACCGAACTGCAGCACGTCAGCCCGGTCCTGCCGCAGCCGGCGGCATCCGTTGGCGCGCCAATGACGCTGGTGGCCCAACTGCTGCCCGCCGCCGCGCCAGAGCCGGCGCCCGAGCCGTTGCCCGTGCCAGAGGCCAGTCCGCCACCATTGCCCCGCATGCCGCCGGTGCCGGTGGAGATCGCGGCGCCCGACGTTCCCGGGGACATCACGCCGGTTAATGATACGGCCATGGATGGTCCTGGCGCCGCGCCGGCTGCGGCGCCTGTAGCGCCCGCGCCGGCCCCGCCGGCGCCGCCAGCGCCGCCAGCGGCCCCGCCGGCATCGGCTGCACCGCCGCCCGCAGCACCCGAAGCCCGCCGCTACGTCATCGACATGCCGCCCCCGGCGAAGATCACGCTGGACGTCGCGCGCACCGACGCCGACGGCACCGAGTGGTCGGGCGAGGCGCTGCTGGCCTGGCAACTGAACGCGGACAGCTACCGCATCCAGATCGAAGCCGGCATCCGCATCGTGTTCGCGCGGGTCAATCTGGTGGTGTTAAATAGCGAGGGGGCAGTGGCCGCAACGGGTTTCGCGCCGATCACGATGACCGAGAAGCGGCGCGGCCGCGCCATGACGGCCACCCATTTCGACTGGGGCAAGAGCCGCATCACGTTTTCGGCATCGCAAGCATCATATGAATTGCCGGCCGGCGCCCAGGACAAGGCCAGCATCCCGCTGCAACTGGCCGCGATCGCGCGCGGCGACCCGAAACAGCTCACCGGCGCCATCGATATTTTTGTCGGCGAAGACCGCGACGCGGCGGTGTATCGCTTCACGGTGGTGGGGCAGGAAGAGATCGATACCAAACTGGGCACACTGCAAACCTGGCACCTGACGCGCCCGCCGCAACCGGGCTCGTACAAGTCGCGCCTGGACATCTGGCTGGCCCCGGCGCATGGCTGGTATCCGGTGCGGATTCGCAATAGCGAGGCGAGCGGAGCAGTAACCACGCAAACAGTGAATAATATCGTCTTGGACCATTCAGGATCTTGATATGCCTATGAACAACATTCGACACATCGGTGCAGCCTTGGCGCTGACCTTCGCACTGGGTGGCGCATCTGCCCAGCCCGCCCATCCGGCCGTCAAGCGCGCGTTCGAACTGCCGCCATCGGCTGATCTGGCCTACGACCTGGCGGCGCGCCAGAAGGGCCTGGCCCTGAAGGGCGACGCCACTGTCAACTGGCGTGCCGGCGACGGCAAGTACGATGTGCGCGTCGAGTCGCGCGTGGCGATCCTGGGCACGCTGCTCGAGAACCAGAGCCAGGGCGTCATCGACGCCTACGGCCTGGCGCCGACCGAGTTTTCCGAAAAACGCAAGCGCAAGGACCCCACTTCGATCACGTTTGATCGTGCCGCCAAAACGATGCGCTTCTCGGAAGGCGAGAAGACCTATCCGCTCAAGGGCGGGGAGCAGGACCGCGTGTCGGTCACCTGGCAACTGGCCGCCGTGGCGCGCGCCGCCGGCGACAAGTTCAAGCCGGGCTCGGAGTGGCCGTTCTTCGTGGCGGGACGCAGCAGCGCCGAAACCTGGACCTTCAAGGTCGTGCGGAGCGAAAAAGTCAAAACCGGCCTGGGCGAGGTCGACGCGATTCTGGTCACGCGCGCAGCGCTGAAAGGCAGCCGCGACCAGAGCGTGGACGTCTGGCTGGCGCCGGCGCACGAGTACTATCCGGTCAAGATCCGCTTCACCGAAGGCGACAACGAAACCATCGAGCAGACGCTCAAGAGCGTGACCAAGTCGTAAGCAGCAACGGTGTTGCGGAGGCTGCCTTTGCCGGCAGCCATTCCGGAATTGCCCAGTCTTAACTGTTATACTGACGCCCCCGCGAAGCCGGCCGGGTCTGTGGTAACAAATGCAATGCAGACCCGTCTCGGCCGCGCACGAGACTGGTTATTAACAAAATGATCGACCCCCAAGCCGGCGCGGCGCACGCTGCCGACGCCTCGACGACAGCGCAGGAACTTGATCCGCTGCAGGTACACTTTCAGGATGGCATTGCTCCGGATGAAATCGAGCAAGTCTTTCACCTAAAGCGCGCCCAGCCAATGCTGTCGGCCTTCACGGCCCTGTTCCACGGCACGCAGGACGGTGTGCTGGTGCGCCTGCTCGTCCTGCGCGAACTGGCCGGCGATGCGTCCACGTCGGCCTTCTCGCGCGCCGACATCAACCAGAAGCTGGCCTATCTCGTTCCCGAAAGCCTGGAAACGGTGCTCAACCGCCTGCGTGGCCACGGCCTGCTGGCCTGGGACGCCCCGGCGGCCGTCTACCGCATCACGCCGCTGGCCCGCAACGTCTTGTCTGCGCTGGAAACCCTGCTGGCGCTGGGCAAGCCCGAAGGCGACGAGGCCGAGATGGGCTTCCTGCTGTCGCAGGTGGCCGGCGCCCAGGCCGTGGGCGGCGTCACGGTCGACCAGCTGAAACACCTGCTGGGCCGCCTGGTCGAACTGACCGAGGAATTTCGCGATGCGATCGCGTCCGGCTCCGAATTTCGCCTGCGTACCTCGCAGGCAAAGTGGCATATGGCCTGCGACTGGGTCGAGAAGGGCTCGGTCATCCTGCGCGCGATCACATCCGACGAACGGGCCGACGCCGCCACGCACCGCGCGGCGCAGGCGATCGGCCGCGCCCAGAGCGCACTGCTGAACATGCAGGGCATGTTCTCGCGCGCGCTGAACCAGATCGAACGCCAGCGCGTGCACCTGGGCCAGTCGGGCCTGTCGACCACCGACGTGAAACGCTGGCTGCTGGCGCACGACGACCTGGCGAGTCTCGCCGCCGGCGCGATCGACCGCCCGGTCACGCCGCTGTTCGGCACCCCGGCCGAGATGATCGATGTGGCCGAGACCGAACTGCTGGCCGAACGCATCATCTCGACCGGCCCGAAAGGCCTGCCGAGCGGCCAGGATGCGCCGCTGACGGTCAACGACAATCCGGCCATGCAGCTCGAGCTGAATGACTGGATCAACAAGCTGGCCGATTTTGCCAACCTGGGCAACTTCCCCGAATTTTCGAGTGTCGGCCCGCGCCGCGTGCAACTGCACGAATCGCTGCTGCCGGCCACGTTCGCGCTGGCCTCATACCGCGCGTCGCTGTTGCCGCTGCTGGGTGACGCGTCCGAAGCGAGCCTGCAGGGCGCGACCGCTGAACTGGCACGCCTGCCGCTCACGTTCGTCTCGCTCGACGAGATGGTCCAGCTGAACGACCCGGAAGTGGCGGCCATGTCGGTCGCGACCCTTTCACTGAATGCCGATTCCACTCCTGATGGACAGCCTGCCCCATGAATGACGATGCACAAATCCTGATCGCGCGCCTGCTGACGCACCAGACCCTGCGCCGCGACGACAAGATGGTCAAGCGCGCGCTGTCGGACGACCAGTTCCGCGCCGAAGTCGACAAGCGCCTGCTCGAATCGGGCCTGAAGCTGCTCGACAACGTGTATGCCGACCACGTTACCGTGGCGCTGCACCGCAACGTCGAGCCGAAGATCTTCGGCGCCAAGGACATCTGGCAGAACAATAACTTTGGCCTGACGCGCGATGGCGTGGCGCTGCTCGTCGTGCTGTGGGCGCAGATCATCCTGCCCAAGCGCGAGCGCCAGGAAACCCACACGACGATCGACGACGACCAGAACGACATGTTCGAAAAGGAGTTGTCGATCCCGCGCGCCGAAGACACGTCGATCGGCATTTCGTACACGGCGCTGCTGTCGGACTTCGGCGACAAGCTGGGCAAGAAGACGCGCATGGACATGAACCTGGGCGTGCTGTCGAAACTGGGCTTCATCGAACGCCGCGGCGACGTGATCCTGGAAGGCCCGCTGCTCGACCTGATGATGGACACCGACGTGCTCAAGGAGCGCATCATCAACGGCGCGCTGTCCGAAGTGTTCAAGCGTGCCCCGCTGGCGGCTGCGCCGCGCCGTGTTGCACCGGTGGATGCCGACGCCGCCAACGATGCCCTGGCGCCCGACGGCGCCCTTGATGTCCCTGACACCCCGAATTGAGATAGCCGATGTTCCACATTAAATCACTCGAACTGGTCCACTGGGATTACTGGCAGCGGATCAAGAACATCCCGCTCGACGCCAAGATCATCACGATCGCGGGCCAGAACGGCTCGGGCAAGACCACGCTGCTCGACGCGATGCGCACGCTGTTCGGACTCGATTGCTCGATGGGCCGCACGTACAAACACTATGCGCGCCACTCGGGCCAGCAAAGCGCTTGGCTGCGCGCCGTCGTCGACAACAAGCCGGTGGGGCGCCAGTTGTCGAACCGGCCGTTTCGTCATTCGGGCTTTTTCGCCGACGATGAAGTCACGCTCTTTTGCCAGGTGCAGAAGAACGGCGGCGACTGGAAGCGCCAGTACCTGATGCGCCCGGGGAACGTCGAGATCGAGGAAGTGACCGAAGCGACCGACTGGCTGGGCGTGGAAAACTACCGCAAGCGCCTGGCGTCGGCCGGCCTGTCGCCGGCGATGTCGAAAGTGCTGGCGCTCGAGCAGGGCGAGACCGACAAGCTGTGCGAATACGCGCCGCGCCAGTTGCTCGACCTGGTATTCCAGGTCTTCGGCGACAAGGAAGTGCTGGACGCCTACGATGAAGCCAAGCGCCACCAGCGCGACACCGAGACCGAGCTGAAACGCTTCGAGGCCGAACTGGAAGCCTCGCGCACCAACCTCGAAGGCTTGCGCCTGCGCGTGGCGAACCACCATCAGTGGTCCGACCTGCACGCAGAAAAGCGCGAGCTGCACGAAGAAGTGCTGCCGGCGCTGCAGTACCACGAAGCACGCGAGAAAGCGCTGCTGGTTTCGCGCACGCTGCGCGAAGCGAAAAAGCCCCTGGTGCAGGCCGACGGCCAGCTGGCCGAGAAACGCAGCCAGCTGGCCAGCCAGCAGCGCGCGCTCACCGAAGCGCAAAAGCAGGAAACGCAGCTCGAGCAGGAGGGCGGCGAACTGGCCAAACGCCTGACGGAAGTGAACACGCGCCTGAAACCGCTGGAAAGCCTGCTGGAACAGCGCGACCGCCTGCAAAAGCTGTCGGCGGACGCGGGCGCCGACATCGCCGAAGTGGGCAAGCAGCTGGGCGAAAAAGAAGCCGAGCTGGCGCGCCAGAAGAGCGCGCGCGAGGCCGTGTCGACGAAGATCGCGGGCGAGCTGGCGACGATCTCGCAGTTGCAGGGCAAGAGCGCGATGCCGGAGCCCGAAGCGCAGCGCCTGATGCGCCGCGCGTTGCGCGACGAAGGCATCGCGCACGCCATGCTGTCGGACATCGTCGAAGTGACGGATCCGAAATGGCAGGGCGCGGTCGAAGGTGTGCTCGGTGGTTACGCATCGGTCGTGCTGCTCGAAAAAGCGTCGGATGCGGCCAACGCCTACCGCCTGGCCGAGAAGGAGCGCTATCGCCACTTCATCGTGCCCGATTGCGTGACGGCGCCGGTCGTCAAGGATGACAGCCTGCTGTCGGTGGTGAGTTTCTCGGGCAAGGCGCCGGGCTGGCTGATCGACCAGCTGGAACGCATCGTGCGCGTCGATTCGGTCGACGACGGCTTCAAGAGCCGCTCGGACGAATGGATCACGCCGGACGCTTATCACCGCGAACGCCGCGGTGGCCGCTCGCTGTTCGTCGAAGCCTCGCGCTATCGTTTTGGCGCGGCCGGCAAGACGCAGCGCCTGGAAGCAATCCAGAAATCGCTGCCGGCGCTGGAACAGAAAGAAGATGCGCTGACGCTGGCGATCTCGAAGCTGGCCGCCGAAGTGGGCGGCCTGAAGGCGCGCATCGCCGGCGTGGACGCCGCCAAGGAACTGTCGGCCCGCCAGGAAGAATTCGAAGAAGCCGCGCGCGCGCTGGCGCCGCTCAAAGCCGAACGGATGGAAGTGGGCGCGCGCCTGGGCGAACTGCAAACCCTGAGCAAGAACGCGACCGTCGCGCGCACCCGCGCCGATACCGTGTGGCAGAACGCGCGCATGGCGCTGTCGGAAGCCGAGGCGGGCATGCGCCTGAACCATCGCCGCCAGATCGACCAGCGTACCGAACACGCCAAAGCATTGCTGGAGCTGCGCCGCAGCTGGCGCGCGGTGCCGGGCGCGTGGAAGAATCCGCTCTGGCGGGGCGACCTGGTGGCCAAGCACCAGAATGCGCACCAGGTCAATCTGCGCCTGGGGTCCCTTGAAGGTTCGCTGGCGCGCGACGACTGGGAACTCGACCCGACGGTGGTCGACCAGTACGCGCGCCTGCACGACCAGCTCGAAAGCCGCCAGACGGAGACCGAAGAGCGCCGCTACCAGAACAACCGCGCGATCGAAGCGACCGGCAATGCGCGCGGCGCCTACATCGAGCGCCTGCGCTACACGATCAAGACCTATACCAAGAACATCCGCGAACTGGGTGGCCTGGCCGGGATCGACGTGCAGGCCGATCCGGTGCGGCTCGAGAACGACGACGTGCAACTGTCGCAGGCCGGCCTGCACGTGCGCTTCAAGTTCGACGGCAAGGACCAGATCGGGATGAACGACGGCGAAGCCTCGGGCGGCCAGCAGGTCATGAAGTCGCTGGTGCTGCTGATTGGCCTGCTCAAGTCCGAAGAAGGCTCGGGCGGCTTCGTGTTCATCGATGAACCGTTTGCCCACCTGGATATCCGCAACATCCAGCTGGTCGGCGAGTTTTTGAAGAACACCGACGCCCAGTACCTGATGACGACCCCGCTGACGCACAACACGGACGTCTACGACCCGTCGGAACTGACGCTCATCACGAGCAAGAAGAAGAAAGACCAGCAGTGGGCGCAGCCGATCTTCGTGCTGCAACGCCGGAAGGAAGACGCAAAGGCGGCTTGATGCAAAAAGGGATCCGGTACCGGATCCCTTTTTTTATGCCCCTTGTGCCACGAATTGTTACGGCCAAAGGGACGCTCACGTTACGATCGCGCATCATGCACATCACCACATCCATCAAGCTGGCCTGGCACGCATTCTGGACCCTGCGCAAGCACCACCCGGGGCCGTGGTGGATGCGCCCGGCGATCGCCAGCGGCTTGGCCACGCTGGCCTGGGCGGCACTGGGTCTGCTTGGTCTGACCGACATGCTGACCATCGAGACGCGCGATCCCGACTTCATGCGGCGTCTGGTGATTGGCGTGTTCCTGTTGTTCCAGTCGATCGCCTGGACGATGCTGGCGCTGGTGCGCGCCGTCGAGTGGCTGCTGTCCGCAGAACGCCTGGCCGCGCTCTCGCCGGTGCGCGACTGGCGCGCGGCCGTGGCGGTCGGCGCCATGCTGGTGGTCGGTATCATGGCCGGCAACCTGGTCGGCAGCGGCGTGCTGGCGATGGTGTACCCAGGCAGCGAATTGTCCGGCGCGTCGGTGCTGCGGCGCCAGATCCGTTTTTTGCAATTCTTGCCGTTCCTGGCTGTCGTGCATGGCATCTTCTGGCGTCTGCGCCTGCAGCGCCATGCCCTGCAGGCGCAGGCGGCCGAAGCGCAGCTGCGCCTGCTGCATGGGCAGATCGAGCCGCATTTCTTGTTCAACACCCTGGCCACGATCGAGTCGCTGCTGGCATACGATCCGGCGCGCGGACGGGAGATGCTCGAAGCGTTTTCCGACCACCTGCGTTCGAGCCTGTCGCAGTTGCGCGGACCGGACGCCACGTTGGATGCGGAACTGGCGATGGTGACGACGTACCTTCGCCTGCTGCACATCCGGATGGGGCAGCGGCTCGCGTTCACGGTCGACGCCAGCGTCGCAGCACGCGCCGCGCGCGTGCCGTCGTTGCTGCTGCAACCCCTGGTCGAGAACGCGATCCGGCATGGCCTGGAACCGAAGGTTGGCGGGGGCAGCGTGCGTATCGATGCGCGCGTCGAACAGGGCCGGCTCGTGATCAGCGTGGTGGACGATGGCCTGGGCCTGAATGCTCCCTCAAGCTGTGCACGCGCGGGTGCCGGTATGGCGTTGGAGAATATCCGCACGCGCCTGCACCATCGCTACGGCGAGGGTGCCACGCTCACGCTCGAGGCCAGCGCCGGCAGCGGTGGCACCAGGGCGACGCTCGACCTGCCGTATCATTCCACACCATGACCACCGCCCTGATCGCCGACGACGAACCACATCTGGCCCGCCACCTGGCCGCAAGCTTGCAACAGCTCTGGCCGGAACTCGAGATCATCCACGTGGCAGAAGACGGCATCGACGCCGCTGCCGCCATCGCCAGATTCATGCCGGATCTGGCGTTCCTCGACATTCAGATGCCGGGCCTGTCCGGGCTTGAAGTCGCGCAGGGGATCGAGGGCGCCACACGCGTGATCTTCATTACCGCGCACGACGAGCACGCGCTCGAGGCATTCGAGCACGCGGCGCTGGACTATCTGCTCAAGCCCCTGCGCCTCGAACGCCTGCAACGCACGCTCGCGCGCGTGCGTGCAATGTTGCAGGCACCGCCGGTGCCCGAGAGCGCCGCGCTGGCGAGCGTGCTGGCGCAGTTGATGCGCACGAAGACGGGGGAGGGTGAACGACTGCACTACGTGCGCGCCGCCAAGGGCGGGTTGGTTCATCACGTGCCGGTGGGCGATGTACTGTTCTTCCAGGCCGATGACAAATACACGGTCGTGCGCACGGCAAGCGATGAATACCTGATCCGGACATCGATCGCCGAACTGGCTTCGCGCCTGGATCAGGCACATTTCCGGCAAGTGCACCGCGCCACCATCGTCAACCTGGCCCATCTCGTTGGTACCCGGCGCGACGAGGCCAGCCGCCTGTTCCTGCGCATGCGGGACCATGCGGTCGAGCTGCCGGTGAGCCGCGCCTACGTGGCCCTGTTCCAGGCGATGTAGCGGCCTGCTTGCCAATCGTCGGCCCCATTGTCGATCCGTCGCGACGCGGCTGCGCGGGCATTCTCGTGCTGGCATTCTGGCGCCATTGACCACGAGGAGCCCCTGATGAAAACCCTGATCGTTTCCCTGTCCCTGCTGTGCGCGATCGCTGCCGCCGATGCCGCCGATGCCGCCGAAGCCCCCGTCAAGCCTGTTTCCGCGCCTCCGATGGTCACGGTTCCGACCGGCCAGTTCACGATGGGCAGCACCGAACCGCGCATCGGCGACGGCAGCCACAATCCGGCCGAGCAGCCGCAGCACCTGGTTCGCATCCAGTCGTTCCGCCTGGCCCGTTACGAGACCACTGTTGGCCAGTTCCGTCAGTTTGTCGCCGCGACGGGTTACAGGACGCAGGACGCCTGCTGGCAGTTCGATCGCGCCGACGGCATGGCCCGCAAGGATGTCAAGTGGGATACGCCTGCCCATGCGCCGGGCGAGTTCCACCCGGTGCTGTGCGTCACCTGGGACGATGCGAATGCGTATGCCGCCTGGCTCTCGGACCAGACCGGACGGCGCTTTCGCCTGCCGAGCGAAGCGGAATGGGAATACGCCGCGCGTGCCGGGACGACCACGCGTTACCCGTCCGGCGACGATGCCGACGGCCTGTGCACCTATGCGAACATGAAGGACCGGCGCTTCAAGGCCGCGCTCAAGCAGGATTATGGGCTGGACATGCTGGCGACCGATTGCGACGACGGCGCTGCCTTGACGACGGTGGTCGGCATGTATCCGGCCAATGCCTTCGGCCTGTACGACATGATCGGCAATGTGGCGGAATGGGTGGCTGACTGCGAGCACCCGGATTACCAGGGCGCGCCCACTGACGGTACGGTCTGGCGTGGCGCTTGTGAGAAAGAAAATGAATATTTCATCACGCGCGGCGGCAGCTATGCGTCGGCGCGGACGGTGTTGCGCAGCGCTGCGCGCGGCCATGGCGGCCGAACCAATGCCAGCAGCCTGGGCGAAGGGTTCCGTATTGCCGAGGATATCGGGGCGTGTGATGAAAAGTGCGCGGCGAACGACGCCGACTTCAACGCCGCACTCGCGCTGGCCCAGAAGACCGAGCGTGACAGGCGCCTGAAGTAGTACGCGTCTACGGCTGCGTCTACAGCTGCGTCTACAGCTGACTTTCGCGCTTGGCCCGCCGCCGCCAGCGCAGCAGCCCGACCGAATAGCAGGCGAAGTAGCCACTGGTCAGACCCACGCACAGCATGGTCAGCGGGCTGTCGCTCAGCTGGGGCGTGGGCAAGCCCTTGCCCTGGTTGGCGTAGATCTCGACGCCGATGTACAGGATGCGCGCCACCAGGATCATCGCCATCACCAGGCCCAGGCGTGCGTTCGGCGTGAAGAAGTAACCCTCGGGCGTGGCCTCGAAACGTGACAGCTTCAGGCCCCACACGCCGTAGCCGATGCCGCCGACCGCGCCTACCAGCAGCGCCGCCAGGTTGTACGGGCTGGCCAATAGCTGCGCCGCCGGCACCAGGATCATCGCGCCAAACACCAGGATGCCCGTGTAATGGCGCTGGTAGATCGAGCGCTGGCGCAGCATCTGCTTCTTGATGCGCGCGTAGATGCGCCAGACCAGCAGCGGGGTCAGGACGAGCAGGGCCAGGGTGGTGATCGAAAGTTCCATGGGGACGGTCAGCAGGCGGTGTTCGGAAAGACCGCATTGTAGCCCACTGCCGGCGCGCGCCGCGCCGCAGGAGCGCATGCTAAGGTGGCCCAATCAGCCAACTCGGGAGGACCGCATCATGCAAGCAGGCCATACTGCGCAATCAGCGCCGCCGTTTTCCATTCACGCCCATCGCGCACCGGATCCGGCGCCCGTCGACGATCCAATGCCCGATCCGTTCGAGGCGCCGCATCCGCATCCGCACCACCAGCCGGGCCATCTGCCGCACGATGACGAACCGGTGCCCGATCCGAACCCCAGCTGACGCAGCTTGGCGGCGGGTGCTACCATGCAGCATTGCCGCTTTACTGTTGGACGCAATGAAACACCGACTCTTCCTGTTTGACCTCGACGACACCCTGCTCGATTTTCGGGCTTCCGAACAAGCTTCCTTCCAGCGCACGATGGCGCACCTCGATCTGCGTGACGGTCTCGACGTCCTGTTCGCGCAGTACCAGATGACCAATGTCGCGCTGTGGCGCCTCTTTGAACAGGGCGCCGTGTCGAAGGACTTCCTGCGCATCGAACGCTTTCGCAAGACCTTCGCCGACAACGGGATCGACCTCGATCCGCACGTCGCCAGCGATGTGTACAGCGAATCCCTGGCCGATACCGTCGTGCTGGTCGATGGCGCCGTAGCGCTGTGCGAGACCCTGGCCGGGATCGGCGAAGTGGGCATCATCACCAACGGCGCGCACGCGATCCAGCACCGGCGCATCGCCAGTTCGGGGCTGGCCCCGTCGCTGTCGTTCGTGGCGACGTCCGAAGCCTGCGGCTTCGCCAAGCCGGACAGCCGGTTCTTCGAGTACACCAGCAAGATGGCGCGCACCTTCACCAAGCCCGATACGGTGATCGTGGGCGACCGCCTGGACGCCGACATCCTCGGTGCGAACCGCTTCGGCATCGACAGCGTCTGGTTCAACCCGGGCCGTCTGACCAATGAATCGCACGCCATTCCTACCTGCGAAGTCGACAGCCTGTACGGCGTCGAGGCCTCACTGCGCCGTCTGGCCCTCGCTTGAAGTGGTAACGGCATTGGCGCCGGCGGCGTTGTAGGCCACGCCGCATGCGCGATTGCGTCCTGCAGCCTTGGCCTGGTAAAGCTGCATGTCCGCGCGCACGACCAGATCGGCAGTGGTCAGCGAATCCTTGCCGCCGGGTTCGAACGAGGCCACGCCAAGGCTGGCCGTGACGGTCTCGAAGGGCGACTGTCCGTGTGTGATGCGCAGGTCAAGGATGTCCTGGCGCATGCGTTCGGCAACGGCCAGCGCGCCCTGCAAATCGGTCGCTGGCAGGATGATGGCGAATTCTTCGCCGCCGTAGCGGGCGGGCAGGTCGCCGGTGCGGTTCAATCTGGCGGCCAGCACGCCACCCACGCCCTGCAGACAGGCATCTCCGGCCGGATGACCGTAATGGTCGTTGTACTTCTTGAAGTAGTCGATGTCGAGCAGGATCAGCGCCAGCGGCGCATTGCTGCGCTGCGCGCGGCGCCATTCGTGGTCAAGCATGTCATCGAAGCGGCGCCGGTTGGCCAGTTGCGTGAGCTTGTCGGTGTGCGCCAGTTCGTGCAGCCCCAGGTTGTCGCGCTGCAGGTCTTCGGAATAGGCGCGCAAGGTCTGGTCGAGCCGGTCGCGGATCGCGATCTGCCGCACCAGCTTGCGCGCGAACAGCATGAACAGGGCCGCGATCAGCAGCGTGACAGAGCCGATCAGGAAGCTCGAACGCTTCCAGTCGCCCAGCAGCTCGTCCTTGGTCTGGCCGACAGCGATCACGAAGGCAAAACGGTCGACCCGGCGGTAGCTGTAGAGGCGCTCGATCTTGTCGACCGAGGCGGTCAGGAAATCGGCACCGGACGACTTGTTGCGGATCGCCTGGAACACCGCGCCATTTGACAGGTTGGTGCCAATGATCTTCTCGTCGAACGGGCGCCGGTAGACCACCGTGCCGTCGTCCAGCGCCAGCAGCACGGTGCCGGTGCGCCCGACATTGAGGTCGTCGTAGATCTGTTCGAAGAAGTTGACCTTCAGCGTGACCAGCACGACGCCGGCAAAGCTGCCGTCGGCATGGTCGATGCGGCGCGACACCGGCAATACCCAGATGCCGCTCGAGCGGCTGCGCACCGGATGGGCGATGTGGATGTCACGGCCCGGACGCTCGCGGTGATACTGAAAATACGGGCGGTCGGCATTGTTGGCCACGACCGGCTGGCCCAGCGATGTGGCCAGCCAGTCGCCATCTTCGCCATACACGAAGATGCCATGCAGCTCGGGTGTCGTGTGGGTCAGGTCGACCAGGTGCGCCTGCAGCCGTGCCAGCGCTGCGGGTGTGACGCCATCGTGTTCGACGCGCTCGGCGATGTTGGCCAGCGCCATGCTCGTGGTCTTCATGGCCGATTCGACCTGGGCCCCGATCATGCGCGCGATATTGCTGGTGGCGACCGCGGTCTGCGCGATCTGCGCCTGGCGCGTCGTCTCGATGAACCACGCGGCGAAGGCTGCCAGCAGGATGCAGGCCAATACGGTCGCGGCGACCACGAAGCGCGCCACGGGCCGCCGCTTGCTGGACAAGCGCAGGAAATCGATGGCCGGATTGTCGTTGGATGGTGTCAATGCGCCTGCGCTCCATGGAATGCGACCGGGGTTACGCATCGGTCTTGTGTGATGCAACGTTTTCCCGACCATATTGTGCCACCGGCGCGGGTGTCATGGCGCAAGGCGCCGCCTGCTGGGCCGGCGTATTCATGGGCTAGCGTCATATGCCCAATGCATGAACGGGCCTTTATCCCGCTTGCGCCAGGTTTTATATTGCTCCCTTGTTTATCGGTCAGCGCCGCCCGCGCCGCTGATCGCATCACCACAAGGATTCCCATGACTGTCAAAGCCTATGGCGCCTACGCGCCCGACCAAGCCCTCGAATCGATGGACATCACGCGCCGCGCACCTGGCGCGCACGACGTGCAGATCGCGATCGACTTCTGCGGCGTCTGCCACTCCGACCTGCACACCGTGCGCGGCGAATGGGCCGGCTCGCAGTTTCCCTGCGTGCCAGGCCACGAGATTGTTGGCCGCGTCTCGGCCATCGGCGCCCACGTCACGAAGCACAAGGTCGGTGACCTGGTCGGCGTCGGCTGCATGGTCGACTCGTGCAAGGCGTGCGCCGATTGCGGCGAAGGCCTGGAAAACTATTGCGACAACATGGTCGGCACCTACAACGGGCCAACCCCGGATGCACCGGGCCACACGCTGGGCGGCTACTCCGAGCAGATCGTCGTGCACGAGCGCTTCGTGCTGCGCGTGACGCACCCGCAAGAGCAGCTGGCCGCCGTGGCGCCGCTGCTGTGCGCCGGCATCACCGTCTGGTCGCCGCTGCGTCACTGGAACGCCGGTCCTGGCAAGAAGGTCGGCATCGTCGGCATTGGTGGCCTGGGCCACATGGGCATCAAGCTGGCCCACGCGATGGGCGCACACGTTGTGGCGTTCACGACGTCGGCCTCCAAGCGTGACGACGCGCTGGCGCTGGGCGCCGATGAAGTGGTGATCTCGAAGGATGCCGACGCCATGGCGGCGCAGGCCAAGACCCTCGACCTGATCATCAACACGGTGGCCGCGCCGCACGACCTGGACGCGTTCCTGCAGATCCTCAAGCGTGACGGCACCATGGTGCTGGTCGGTGCGCCGGACTCACCGCACCCGTCGCCGCAGGTGTTCAACCTGATCATGAAGCGCCGCGCGATCGCCGGCTCGATGATCGGCGGGATCCCGGAAACCCAGGAGATGCTCGACTTCTGCGCCGAACACGGCATCGTGTCGGATATCGAGATGATCCGCGCCGACGAGATCAACGGCGCCTACGAGCGCATGCTCAAGGGTGACGTCAAGTACCGCTTCGTGATCGACAGCGCCACGCTGGCCGCGTAAGTTTTCTTCGGCCCCGTCGCGGGCCGCGTCTCTCCGCTCCTCCTGCGCCCCCCCGGTGCAGGAGGAGCGTTTGTTTTCTACTCTTGTCTTCACTATGAATCCAACCATTTCCGTCGCTTGCGACAGCAAGCCGGCCGCGCCCGCGGCGTGGGGCGCCGTGCTGGCGATGTCGCTTGCCGCCTTTGCTCTCGTCGCGTCCGAATTCATGCCGGTCAGTCTGCTCACGCCCCTGGCTGCCGACCTGCGCATCACCGAAGGCCAGGCCGGGCAGTCGATCGCCATTTCCGGTGCATTCGCCCTCTTGACCAGTCTGTGCCTGACATCCGTCGTGGGGCGGCTCGATCGCAAGACGCTGCTGCTGGCGCTGACCGGCCTGATGATCGCCTCCGGTACCGTGGCCGCATTTGCGCCGAACTATCCGCTGTTCATGGTCGGCCGCGCGCTGATCGGCGTGGCCATCGGCGGCTTCTGGTCAATGTCGGCGGCCACCGCGATGCGCCTGGTGCCCACGGCCGACGTGCCGCGCGCGCTGGCGATCCTCAATGGCGGCAATGCGCTGGCCACGGTGATTGCCGCGCCGGCAGGCAGTTATCTGGGCGGCGTGATCGGCTGGCGCGGCGCCTTCTTTTGCCTGGTGCCGGTGGCGACGGTTGCGCTGGCCTGGCTGTGGTTCAGCCTTCCGGCGCTGCGCCCCGAGAACCGGCAGGCGCCGGCCAGCATGTTCGCGTTGCTCAAGCGCCCCGCAGTCTGCCTGGGCATGGCGGCGGCGAGCCTGTTCTTCATGGGGCAGTTTGCGCTGTTCACGTATCTGCGGCCGTTCCTGGAAACCGTCACGCGCGTCGATGTGGCAACGCTGTCGCTGATGCTGCTGGTCCTGGGTGTGGCCGGGTTCATCGGCACGACGCTGATCGGGTCCGTGCTCAAGGCGCGCATGTATCCAGTCCTGATCGCGATCCCGCTCATCATGGCGGCGATCGCGGCGGCGCTGCTCGTCGTCGGCCAGTCGGTGGCCGCAACGACGGTGCTGCTGGCCATCTGGGGACTGGTGGCGACGGCGGCGCCGGTGGGCTGGTGGACCTGGCTGGCGCGCACGCTACCGCGCGATGCCGAAGCCGGCGGCGGCCTGATGGTGGCGGTGGTCCAGCTGGCGATCATGCTGGGCGCCACCGGCGGCGGCCTGCTGTTCGATGCCAGTGGCCATGGCGCCACGTTCGGGTTCAGCGCCGCCGTGCTGGTCGCGGCCAGCCTGCTGGCGCTGCTGGCGGCGCGCGCCGGCCGCATCGATCAGCCTGGGTAACGTAACGCGTCGATCACGAGGCCCAGTGCGCGCGATGAATGGCGCCGGCTCGGGTAATAGGCGTGCAGGCCGGGAAAGCTGGGACACCAGTCTTCCATCACGCTGACCAGTCGGCCGGCCTGCACATGCGGCGCGACCAGACTCTCGGGCAGGAAGGTCACGC
>Ga0308163_10001085_pt1 | contig 33831 bp, 29 predicted proteins | sample PhyTR1_FD_201037 | JGI IMG/M metagenome (GOLD analysis project Ga0308163, IMG submission 201037) | Phyllosphere microbial communities from UC Gill Tract Community Farm, Albany, California, United States - DLSLT.R1 | ecosystem: Host-associated > Plants > Phyllosphere > Unclassified | place: USA... | reverse complement strand
CCTACGTCTTCGTCGACGGCGCCACCATCGGCGTCGCCACGGAGAAGGCCCTCGAGGACCGCCGCACGCTCGCCGAGGAGGGGCACATCACCGTGCTCGGGATCTTCGACGAGCCGAGCCAGAAGCTGCTCGACCCGGCCGAGTTCCTCACGCGCGGCTTCGTCGCGCACGACGGCTGGAAGAAGGAGGCGGAGGCCGCGGTCACCAAGGCCCTCCAGGCCGCCGCCGGTCGCCGCCGCCTCGACGGCCCGGCCGCCGAGCGCGCGATGAGCGAGGGCCTGTCCCGCTGGCTGCAGCGCCAGCACCGTCGCCAGCCGGTCATCACGGCCGTGGTGGTCGACGCGGACTAGCTCGACACGCACCACCGGATCCTGCGGGATCCGACCCTCCGGCCGGCGGAGCGCTCAGGCGCCCGCCGGCCGCGGCATGCCCGCCGGGCGCCACATCGCCGCCGGGCGCGCGTCCGCGACCGCCGGCAGCGCCCCCAGCTCGAGGAACGCGCTGCGCCGGTAGAGCGCGCGGTTCCGCTCGGTCGACGACTCCAGGTAGGCGGCGCCGCCCGCCGCGTCCACCCGGGCGAGGCCGTGCCGGAGGAGCGCGGATCCGACGCCGAGGCCCCGCGCCGCCGCCCCCACGCCGACCTCGGCGAGGTACCAGTGCGGCAGGCCCGGGCGCGCGCGGCGGAGCGCGCGGAGGTGGCCGACCGCCCGCAGCGCGCCGCGGACGCCGAGCGCGCGGAGGAACGCGGGCGCCTGCGCGAGCAGCCGCCCGGTCGGCACGCCGCCGGGCCGCTCCCATACGGCGGCGCCGAGGATCCGTCCGCGGGCGTCGACCGCGACGTCGACCGTGCCCGCCGCGAGCGGGCCGCTGCGCATCATGGCCGCGAACAGGAGCGCCAGGCGTTCCGGGCGGCGTGCGCCCGCCGATACGAAGCCGGCGAGGACCGGGTCGTCGGCGAACGCCTCGGCGAGCACGCGCGCGGCGTCGTCGAGGTCGCCGGGGCGGGCGGTGCGGATGTCGGGGGATGCGGGGTCGCGGGGTGCGGTGGTGCTCATGCTCCGACGGTAGGCGACAGATTCGGCCACCTGGCCCAATTGGATCCGGTTGGTAGCTTTCTCCCATGAAGGCCGCCCCCGAGACCACCCGCGCGTACGGATCACGGGACACCCGGCGGGCCGAGCTTCTCGACGCCGCCGTGCGCGTGATGGCGGTGACCGGGGTCGCCGGCGCGAGCACGCGGGCGATCACCGCGGAGGCCGGCCTCGCGCACGGCGCCTTCCACTACTGCTTCGGCGTGAAGGAGGAGCTGCTCGGCGCGCTGCTGCGGCAGGAGGTCGACGCGGTCGTGGCGCAGCTGGCGTCCGCCGAGGATCCGGCCGGCCTGCCGCTCGAGGACGCCGTCGCCGCCGTGCTCCGCGCCGAGCTCGACCGCGTGCGGCGCGAGCCCGACCGCCAGCGCGTGCTCGTCGACCTCGCCGCGACCGTGCAGCGGATCCCCGCGCTCGCCGACCTGCCGCGCTGGGAGCACGGGAGGTACGTGGAGGAGACGCGGCGGCGGTTCGCGGCGGTGGGGATCGAGGGGGAGCGGGCGGAGCGGTCGGCCGTGCTCGCGGTGGCGGGCATGACGGGGATCGTGGGCGCGTGGCTGGCGCATCGGGACGCGGGCGCGGACGCGAATGCGGACGCGGCGGCGGATGCGGTGGCCGAGCGGGCCGTCGCGGACCTCGCCCGGGCGCTGGCGCTGCTCGCGGGGGACGGCGGGCGCTGACCCGGGCGGTGCCGTCGGCGTCGGACTGCTGCTGCCGGTCGAGCTACTTCGCTTCGGCCGGGATGGTCGCCTCTTCTCGTTCCGCCGAGATCGCGGCGAGCGACTCCTCGGCGGTTCGCGAGCTCTCCTCGAAGCCGGGCAGCTCGTGCATGAGCATGCTCCGCAGCTTCGGGACGGTCTCGTTCAGCTCCGCCTCGTTCCACTTCAGGAAGGTGCTCTCGCCGCTGTCATGCGGGCCCACGACCCAGATCATGCGCGAGTTGTCGATGGACTCGAGTGCCCAGAGGAGCGTGTAGAAGGCGGATATGTACGTCCCGGGCGACTGGCGGATGCACGCGGCGGCATCGGCCTTGCCCAGGGCCATGAGGCCCCCGACCTCGTTGCGGGCCCGCGCCACCTCGCCCGTGGTCAGGCGCAGGTGCGCATCGGTCATCGCCTGCTGACGACCTCGCTTCTCGTCCAGCGCCCGCCGCTTGCTGCCGCTGATGCCGAGCGCGACGGCCACGCCGAGCGTGGCCCCGACGCCCAGGTACTCGGCGAGGCTGGACGGGGGCAGCAGGTGCACCTGCTCCTCGATCACGTTCGCCCAGGGCTCGAAGAACCAGACCGGGAAGGAGATCGCCATGACCCCTGTCTACTTGCCCGGCTGGGTCGGCGCGGGACGCCGCGGGCAGCCCGGCGGAGATGGCACTCGCACTGGGGGCGTCCGCCGCGCGCGGGTCCCGCGGCTCAGCCGAGCGCGCCCAGGGCCTGCGCCGCGGCCTTCGCGGCACCCGAGACCAGGGCGTCGTCGGCGACCGCGTCCTGCCGGTCCTTCGACGAGTGCACCGCGATGACGATGGGCGCGGCGTCCGGGCGCCAGATCACCGCGACGTCGCCGCGGCTCGCGTAGGCGCCGCTGCCCGACTTGTCGCCGACCGTCCACTCCGTCGGCAGCTCGGCGCGCACGAGCGTGGCGCCCGTCTGCGTCGCCTTCAGCCAGCCGGTGAAGAGGGCGCGCTCGTCGTCGTCGAGCGGATCCGCGAGGGCTCCCGCGTCGCCGAGCGCGTACGCCCGCAGGAGCGCGGCCGCGGCGCGCGGGGTCGTCGTGTCGCGGTCGTCGCCGGGGGTCGCCTCGTTGAGCGTGGGCTCGTCGCGCGCGACGACCGTGGTGTCGTCGCCGAGGGCGGTGAGCGCGGCATCCAGCTCGGACGGGCCGCCGAGCGCCCGGAACATCAGGTTCGCGGCCGTGTTGTCGCTGCGCGTCATGGCCGCCTCCGCCAGCTCGCGGAGGGTCATCGTGCCGCCGACGCGCGTCTCGGTGACGGGCGCGTAGGCGAGGATGTCGGCCGCCTCGATCGGCACGGCGCGCTCCATCCCGGCGATGCCGACGCGGTCGAGGAGCGCGGCCGCGAGCGGGGCCTTGATCGTGGAGGCGTACGCGAAGCGCTCGTCCGCGCGCCAGGAGACCGCGGCACCCGTGCCGGTGTCGACCGCGTGCACGCCGAGGCGCGCGCCGAAGCGCTCCTCGAGCGCGGTGAAGGCGGCGTCCGCGGCGGCCTGGTCGACCGCGGGGGCGGCGGATGCGGATGGCGCGGCGGTCAGGGTCGGGGCTGTGGTGGGCGCCTCGGCGGGGGCAGCGGCGCATCCGGCGAGGAGGGCGACGGCGAGCGTGGCGGTGGTCACGGTGATCGCGGTGCGGGCGGTGCGGCGGGCGGGATGGATCACGGCGGGGCTCCTCGGGAGGCGTCGGGCGGGTGCGGATGCGGGTGCGGGTGCGGGGACGTGCGGGTGCGGGGAGGCGTGGTGTCGCACGGCCCCGGATCCAGCCTCGCGCGACGGCGCGGATCCGGCATCCCTCGCGGGGTCGACGTCCGTCCCCCGCGCGGACCACGCCTCGATTCAGCGGTTGTGGAAATCAGTTCCCTAGGCTCGCGGCTCGAGAGCCGCAGCGCGCGCCGCCGTGCCCGCCCGCGGATCCCGAGAACGACCCGACGCCCGACCGCATCGACGCCCGACCCCCCGAGAGACGAGAGGCCGCATGAGCGCCATCACCGCAGTGACCCCCGGCGAGATCCATCCGAGCGAGGGGTACGACGGCTTCGTCGGCTGGGTCCTCTCGCTCATCGAGACGCTGGGGGAGGTGGGCGTGGGCCTCGCCGTGCTCATCGAGACGTTCGTGCCGCCGATCCCCTCCGAGGCGATCCTCCCCGTCGCCGGCTTCCTCTCCTACGAGGGCCGGATGAGCGCGTGGGGTGCCTGGGCCGCGGCCACCGTCGGCGCGCTCCTCGGCGCCCTCATCTGGTACGCGATCGGCGCCGCCCTCGGCCGGGACCGCACGCGCCGCCTCGTCGGCCGGATCCCGCTGCTCGACCACGCCGACTTCGACAAGGCCGAGGCCTTCTTCGTGCGGTGGGGCGGCACCGCCGTGCTGCTCGGCCGGTGCGTGCCGCTCGTGCGCTCCTTCATCTCCATCCCGGCGGGCATCGAGCGCATGCCGCTCGCGCGGTTCTCGCTCTACACGGTGCTCGGATCCGGCGCCTGGAACGGCATCTGGGTGGGCCTCGGCTTCGCGTTCGGCCCGGCGATCCGCCCGGTGCTGGAGGAGTGGAGCGGGCTGATCTCGTACGCGGCCGTCGGCGTCATCGCGCTGCTGGTGCTGTGGTTCGTGGTGTCGCGGCTGATCCGGCGGGTGCGGGCGGCCTGACGGCCCGCGGCCCGACCGCCGCCGCGCTCCTCTGCCAGGCTGGAACCCATGCAGACCCCCGGCGCCAGTGCCGCTCCCGACGCCGTGACCGCATCCGCCGACCACCTCGCCGAGATCCTCGTCCTCCGCGCCATCAAGCTCGGCGACATCCTCGTGGCCGTCCCCGCGCTCCGCGCCATCCGCCGCGCGCACCCCGACGCCCGCATCTCGCTCGCCACCACCGGCTGGCTCGCGCCGGTCGTCCGGCTCCTCGGCATGGTCGACGAGCACCTCCCGCAGCAGGGCTTCGACCACCCGATCGCGCGCGAGCCCGGCACGGTCGACCTGGCGATCAACCTGCACGGCGCCGGTGTCGAGAGCCGCACGCTCCTGCACGAGCTGCGCGCGCACCGCACCCTCGGCCACGCCGCGCCGGAGTTGGACGGGATGCCCGCCGCGGACGGCCCCGCCTGGGAGGACCACGTCCTCGAGCGATACCGCTGGGCCCGGCTCGTGTCGTGGCACGGCATGCCCGCGGATCCCGAGGACGTCGGCATCCTCGTGCCCGTCGAGCCGCCCGTCGCCCGGCACGCCGTCGTGATCCACGTGGGCGCCGCCTACGGATCCCGCCAGTGGCCCGTCGACCGCTTCGCCGAGGTCGCCCGCGCGCTCGCCGACGAGGGCCGCACGGTCGTCTTCACCGGATCCGACAAGGAGCGCGAGCGCGCCCTGGAGGTCGCCGCCCTCGCCAGCATGCCCACCTCGACGGTGCTCGCGGGCGAGCTGGCCCTCGACGCCTTCGCCGGCATCATCGCCGCCGCCGACCTCGTGATCTCCGCCGACACCGGCGCCGCCCACCTCGCGACCGCGTACGGCATCCCCTCGGTCGTGATCTTCGGCCCGGCCCCGCCGGAGGAGTGGGGCCCGCCCGCGTCCGGCCCGCACATCGTGCTTACCGACGCGTCGCAGCGCCTCGGCGACACGTTCTCCGCGATCCCGGATCCGGCGCTCCTCGCCATCACGCCGGCCCACGTCCTCGAGGCGGCCCGCTCCCTCGACGGCCACCGCGTGATCCGTCCCCTCACGGGCGAGCCGCGCGACTGATCCGACGGGTCAGCTCCGCGGCGGCTGTGCCGTAGCCCCCGGCCACGGCACCGTCGCCGCCGGCCATGCGGACGACATGAGCGCGTCCCGCACCCGCCGCTGCGACTGCACGGCGTCGAGGCTGTCGGTGCGGAAGGCGAGCGCGAGCGACACGTCCGCCCAGTACGCGTCCCAGCCGGCGTAGGTCGCGACGACCCGCGCGCCGATCTGCCGGATCAGCGCCCATGCGTCGTCCGCGGGCAGGTATCCGGCGACGTAGGCGTAGCGGATCGCGCCGATCGTGCGCTCGCTGTCGCCAGCGAGCAGGAGCACGGGAGGCCGGCCGCCGTGCGCCCTGGTCAGGTCGATGATCTCGAACTCGCTCCGCCCGGTGAGCGCCGCCATCCGCGACACCATGCGCTCCGCCTCGTCGGACGCGGCCACCTCCGCGAAGCGCGCCGACTGCGGCCCCTGGGTCAGCGCATCCGCCACGAACAGCTCGATGTCGTCGCGCGACGCGATGCGGAACTGCGTGTCGAGGGCGGCGCGGTGCTGCGCGAGGGGCGTCATCGGGAGGCCCGCCCACTCGTGCCCGGTCGCGCCGTCGGCGTGCTCCGCACGCAGCTCCGCGGGCATCTCGGCCCACGTGGGCTGGAACGCGAGCGACGAGTTCCAGCCGCCGAACGAGAAGTCGCTCACGGCGTCCAGCGCGAGCAGCTGCTGCTCCTCGAGGAGCACCGGCCGGATCCGCGCCTGGGCCACGTAGTCGAGCTGATCCCGCCGAGGAGCCCGCGCGTCGATCTGCTGGAACACGAGCGACGCGACGAGCAGGCCCACGCCCATCCCGAGCGCGAACAGCACGATGGGCATCGCCGGGCCGCCCTCCGGCTCGCCGGATGTCGCCACCAGGATCCCGAGGGCCACGCCGGCCGCTCCGAAGGGCAGCGCCAGGGCCGTGACGAGCAGCGCGCGCGTGCCCTTCCCGCCGCCGGGCCGCAACCGCTGGGCGTCGAGCATTCGGGCGTGGCGCAGCCGGGCGCGCACGGGGAACTCGACCTCGCCGGTGTGGTTCTGCAGCGTCACGCGCGAAGCCTATCCAGCGACCGGATCGGCACCGCCGTCCGGGCGTCCACCCGTCAGCTGTAGTCCGCGAACACCGTCTTCGCCGCCCCGTCGAGCCGCACCGTCCCGCCGTGGGGCAGGATCCACTGCGGCCGCGTGTGCCCGAACGGCACGCCCACGCACACGACCGCGCGCGGGTTGTACCGGGCGACCTGCTCGATGACCGTGTCGCGCTGCTCGGCCCGCAGCCGCGCGCGCTCCTCGGCCGACGGCACCGGCGCGCCCATGACGATGGTCACCGGCCGGGCGACGAGCACGCCCGCGACGACGTCGAGGATCCCGCGCTCGCCGAGCCCGCGCACCCACCGCCGCACGCTGTCGGCCGACGGCACCTCCTCGCTCGTCTCGAGCAGCAGGATCCCGCCCTCGAGCTTGGCGACCTCGGGCATGCGGTCGGCCATGACGATCTGGTCGATGACCTCGATGCAGCCGCCCCACGTCGGCCCCTCCACGGTCTTCGCCGGTCCGGCCCACTTCCACGGTTCCGTCGCGTGACGTTCGCCGTGCTCGGTGAGGGCGCGAGGATCCGTCCAGTCGATCCCGAAGTCCTCCGACTCCCCGGGCTCCGTGATCTCCAGCGTCCCGCCGTCGAGCAGCGCCGCCCGCAGCGAGCGCAGGTGCACGTCGTCGATGCCGGGGCCCGCGCCGAGGTGCACCTGGGTGGATCCGCCGTAGAAGCTCGGGATGCCGAGCCCCGCGAGCAGGTTGTGCAGGTTCGTGTTGTCGCTGTAGCCGAGGAACGGCTTGGGATTCCGGGCCAGCTCCTCGATGTCGACGTGCGGCACCACGGTGACCTGGTCGTCCCCGCCGATGGTCGAGACGATGGCGCGGATGGAGTCGTCGGCGAACGCGGCCGTGATGTCGGCGGCGCGGTCGCGGGCGCTGGCGCCGAGCCGCCGGGTGGTCGGGTACTCGACGGGGATCAGCCCGGTCGCCTCCTGGAGCCGCCGCATCGCCTGCTCGTGCACCTCGGGCGCGATCCCGGGGGCCGCGAACGCGGGGCTCAGCACCGCCACCCGATCTCCCGCCTTCGCCTTGGGCACGGACTTGCGGAAGCGGGAGGAGGTGGAGGGGATCATGCGGGTCATGCTCCCAGAGGTGGCCGGGAGCGTCCTCAACTACGAAACGAGGTACTTGACGCGTTTACAACCGTGATCCATGCGCGTCCTCTGCAAGCCCTCAGGGCTATCCGCGGGTTTTTGGACTAAAGGCCCGAACTACCTACTCTTAATTTTGAAGCCCATTCTATTCGCTTAGCGTTCTCGTAGGCGACATGGCTTGTGGCTAAGTATCTGATATCTGCGATAGAAGTGATGTCATCAAGGTGTTATGAAGATACTTTTGTGGGTATCAGCATCATGCACGCGAATTTCCACCTCCCCTGCAGGCGGTCGCACTGCGTCAAACAGTGCGAGAATGCTCTGCTTAATGTCATCATCAATATCTTCATCGTCCATTATGAAGTCTTTAAAGGAATCGCCAAAGTATGACCATGCGCATACCATCGCATCGTGAGCCAGGGTCATGGCTGCGTCCTCCTCGAGAGTGGGGTCGATGAGGGTGCAGTTAAGGGTTAGGAGCCACAAACCAGGCTCCGTGTTCAAAGTGACGGCGGCAGTGATCGACGCGGCCGTCTTCTCTGCTCCCGGCGGCATGTGGGCGGCCATGATCGAATGTGCATAGCCGTTCAGGGCGTCTTCTTGTAAGGCTCCCCGAGCGCGTTCCTCAATGCCCGGCTGAGGGCCGGCGTCGTATGGTTTGACATAGAAGCCAACCCTACTTTGGCGTGCAATTCCAAGGCTGTCGGTTAGGTACTGCATGGCTCTATGGCTCAGTCTCCATTGGGCATCTTGAGGATCACTCCATACTGAGGCTGCTTCGAACGCTAGTCTGGCTGCTTCGTAGTCGCCTTTACGCATTAATGCGTCGGCGTGCAGGGGCATAGCGCGCTTGTCACCTAAGGTGATAGCGTGTGCATAATGTTCTTCTGCCTGGGCTCGATCTTCTTGAAGCCAGTAGCACTGGCCTTTTTCTCTCCACCAGTAGCCTTGGCTTCGATATGTGGCATCCATATCGGCCGCTTTATCATAAAGCGTAACAGCGCGAGTCGTGTCGTCTGCCGAGAGTAGCCCTGCTGCGTTGTAGACACCCATGGATGGACGATTCCAGGCCCGAGTGGCAGCTAAAAGAGCTTCGGCCGCGTTGCGCCTAAGTGAACCGGCGTTTGAGTTATTTGCGGAACGAAGGACCGCGAGAATTGCGGGTGCCGCGGGGTGGGTCTCCAGGCAAGCAGTCTGTCGAAACAAGTAAGCGACCGACTGCGAGTCGCCCAATATCATTAAATCTCTAAAGACCTGAGGGAGGGCAATGGCATTGGGTAACATGCCTGAAGCCGGTATAGCTAAGCGCACCAGTTTCGCACCGAGTTCATGAGCGCCACACGAACGAACTGCGAACGCAATCGCGGCGCATATATCCGCTGCGATTGCTTCTCGGGGTGGCGGTGGGTTGTGATCCCAAGTCAGCTTCCTCACTGACCTTCCGCGCATCCCAACCATAACTTGGTCACCTTCAAAGTTGACTAAGACATATGGCGCTGTTGGTTCGGAATAAGTTAAGCGGACAAGGTCTGCTTCTTGCGAAAGCAGCTGGCGCAAACTTGTCTTGATCGGATTAGCGCTGGAGTCGTAGAAATTTGCCCCCTTGACCTTGACATCAAGCGGCAGGTTCCCCATCAGGTCATGCGAAGCTCTATGGCCGCGAACTTCCTCGACAAATTCGGATGGGGTATCGCTAGTAATAACCGCAGTACATCGGATTAAGCGGCTTTTTGTCTCCGGCTGTTCGTCGTAGGGGATCAAATGCGACCACTGAAACCACAGCTGATCGGTCGGCCGGTGCGCAATGACCAACAATGTGGGATTAGTAAGTGAATCCCAGTAATTAAGAGTCGATCGGCGAATTGCGACACCGGGCGTGGTGCCACTTCCCTGAGTCGTGGCTTTTAGTTGGACGCCGAACTCGAGGCCAGTTGCCACACCGTTTTGAAATATCTCGACTCTCAAGTCGACACCGTAGTCCGCCGCTGGCGTGTGAACTACCCACTCCGGCGGCAAAGAAGCTCGAAATTTGCTATCTGACCAGGTTTCCAAAGCGTGCGTTGCCGGGCGGGCGGGCATGTCTTCAGGCATAGCCCTATCCTATGAGGCCCCAGGCGCACATGTTAGGGCGGATTAGGAACTTGCGGGGGGGGGGGGGTAGTTGACGGGCGGCTTCCTTCCTCGCCTAAAGTGCCACGCCTAGCTGTCTTTCACCCCTCGGTGTACTGCAATGGACAAGGCGACGCGATGTTTCGTATCTAGGTGTATAGGGCTCGAGCCTACGGCCCACCCAGCCAATGGTCGATCCGATGGTGGTCCGGGCTGAACCCGTGCCCGACACCCCAGATGACCGCCTGGGTGCGGCTCTGCACCTGGATCTTCCGGTAGATCGAGCGGATGTAGCTCTTCACCGTGTTGGGGGAGAGGTACGTGAGCGCCGCGACCTCCTGGTTGCTCTTGCCCTGCGTGATGAGCGCGAGGATCTCCGACTCGCGGTCCGTGATGCCCTCGCGCTTGCCCGGCCAGTCGAGCGACGGCGCGCTGGCGGCCCGCAGCGGCGCCGCGTTGAAGAGCTCCTCGCCGGAGTGGATCCGCTCGAGCGCCTCCACGAGCTCCCGCGCCGGCAGCGCCTTGGAGAGGTAGCCCTGCACGCCCTGCCGGCGCGCGTCGGCGATCAGCTCGGGCTGGAAGTTCCAGGTGTAGACGACCACGCGGCGGGCCCGCGGGTTGCGCACCAGCTCCGCGATCTCGTGGTGGTCGGACTCCGGCTGCGCGAACGAGTCGTAGAGCACGATGTCGATCTCGTCGGAGAGGGCCGCGTTCGCGTCGATCTCGGCGACGAGAACGCGGTCGCGGTAGTCGTCGAACATGTGGGCGAGGCCCGTCAGCACCACGTCGTAGTCGTCGACGAGCGCGATCGTGACGGGGCGGGTGCGGGTGGCGGGCATGGATCCAGGATCCCACCCCCAGGGGTGTGCTCCCACACCCCGGAGGGTGGTTGATTGAGGTCATCGCCCCGAACGGGCACCACCGCGCGTCTTCCTGACGTGCTCGCACAGAAGAGAGATCACCATGCTCGGACTCATCATCAGCCTCATCGTCGTCGGCCTCATCGCGGGCTTCATCGCCCGCGCGGTCGTCCCCGGACGCCAGAACCTGTCGATCCCCATGACGATCCTGCTCGGGATCATCGGCTCGTTCGTCGGCGGCTTCCTCGGCTTCCTGCTCTTCCAGCACGACGCCATGGAGGGCTTCTTCCAGCCCGCCGGCATCATCGGCTCGATCATCGGCGCCATCATCGTGCTGCTCGTCTACGTGAAGGTCGGCGGTCGCAAGTCCGTTCGCCGCTGAACACGGCCGGGCGAGCCCTGGACGCGCTGGCGCGCCCCGGACGACCGCCGGTAGCGGAAGCAGAGGAGGGGCGGGTCGCCGAGGAGGCGGCCCGCCCCTCCGGCGTGCGCGGCCCGATCATGTGCCGCGGTCGGGCGAGGGCGGAATCCGTCCAATGCGCGGGTCGCCCGGGCGCATCCGATGTCGGCTCCCCGTCCGAGGACGTGATCGCGCCGTCCGTGGCTCATGATGGGCATGCGCCCACCGGCAGGACGACCCGTCCACGCCCCGTCCGCGGATCCGGCTGCGACGACGACGACGTCGCCGGGACATCGACGCGGACGCCGCCCGGCCCGCGGGGACGTCCGACCCCGGGCGGACCGCCGCTCGCCCGAGCGGAGCGCAGCGCCCACGAGAGGAACCACCATGAGCATGGAAGGCGTCGCCTGGAGCTCGCTCTACAAGATCTCGAGCGCGCGGGACGGGTCGCGCGGCATCTCCCGCGAGTCCGTTAAGCGCATCCTGACGTTCGCGGTGCCGTACCGGGCCAAGCTGCTCGTCTTCATCGGGCTGTCCGTCGTCGGCGCGTTCCTCGCGGTCGCGACGCCGGTGCTCGCGGGCCAGGTGGTCGACGTCATCGTCGCCCGTGGCGAGGTGGGCACGATCATCCGGCTCGCCGTCGTCATCGCCCTCGTGGCCGTGGCCGACGCCGGCGTCTCGCTCGTGACCCGTTGGTTCTCGGCGCGCATCGGCGAGGGCGTGATCCTCGACCTCCGCACCGCCGTCTTCGACCACGTGCAGAGGATGCCGATCGCCTTCTTCACCCGCACGCGCACGGGCGCCCTCGTGAGCCGCCTCAACAACGACGTGATCGGCGCGCAGCAGGCCTTCAGCGGCACGCTCTCCGGCGTGGTCACGAACCTCGTCGCGCTGATCCTCACCCTCGCCGTCATGCTCAGCACGTCGTGGCTCGTGACCGTGCTCGCGGTGATCATGCTCCCCGTCTTCCTCGTGCCCGCGCGCCGCATGGGCGGTCGCCTCGCCGCGCTCCGTCGCGAGGCCGCCGACCACAACTCCGCCATGAGCACGCAGATGACCGAGCGCTTCTCGGCGCCCGGCGCCACCCTCGTGAAGCTGTTCGGCCGGCCCGACGAGGAGTCCGCGGAGTTCCGCGTGCGCGCCGCCCGCGTCCGCGACATCGGCGTGCGCACCGCGATGCTCCAGTTCGTCTTCGTCACCGCGCTGATGCTCGTCTCCGCGCTCGCCCTCGCGCTCGTCTACGGGCTCGGCGGCTTCCTCGCGCTGTCCGACCAGCTCGACACCGGCGAGGTCGTCACGCTCGCGCTCCTCCTCACGCGCCTCTACGCGCCGCTCACCAGCCTCGCGAACGCGCGGGTCGAGATCATGAGCGCGGTCGTCAGCTTCGAGCGCGTCTTCGAGGTGCTCGACCTCGAGCCGCTCATCCAGGAGAAGCCGGACGCCGGCACCGTGCCCGCGGGTCCCGTTTCCGTCGAGTTCGACGACGTGCGGTTCGCCTACCCGTCCGCCGACAAGGTGTCGCTGGCCTCCCTCGAGGAGGTCTCCACGCTCGACACCCGCGGCGGCGAGGAGGTGCTGCACGGCGTGTCCTTCCGGATCGAGGCGGGGCAGACCGTGGCGCTCGTCGGCACGTCGGGCGCCGGCAAGTCCACCATCGCGCAGCTGCTCTCGCGCCTCTACGACGTCGACAGCGGCGCCGTGCGCCTCGCGGGGACGGACGTGCGCGACGTGACCTTCGCCTCCATGCGGCACACCCTCGGCATGGTGACGCAGGACGGCCACCTCTTCCACGAGACGATCCTGTCCAACCTGCGCCTTGCGCGGCCGGACGCGACCGACGACGAGGTGTGGGACGCCGTCCGGCGCGCGCGGCTCGAGCCGCTCGTCCGCTCACTGCCCGACCAGCTCGACACGATGGTGGGGGAGCGCGGCTACCGGCTCTCCGGCGGCGAGCGCCAGCGCATGACCATCGCGCGGCTCCTGCTCGCGCAGCCGCGCGTCGTCATCCTCGACGAGGCGACGGCCGCGCTGGACTCGACCTCCGAGGCCGCGGTGCAGGCCGCGCTGAGCGAGGCGCTCGAGGGACGGACGGCCCTCGTCATCGCCCACCGCCTCTCCACCATCCGCAGCGCCGACATGATCCTCGTGGTCGAGGACGGCGCCATCGTCGAGCGCGGCACGCACGACGAGCTGCTGGCCGCGGCGGGCCGGTACGAGGAGCTGCACCGGACGCAGTTCGCGGTGCGGAAGGCGGTGGCGGCGGACGTGGACGCGGTGGCGGACGACGGCGTGGCGCTCGCCGAGCCCGGCCGCTGACGCGGCGCCCCGGGCGCCCGGCCCTGAGGCGCTGCCCCCTGCGCCGATACGGTGGCGGGATGAGCGCACCGGCCGACCCTCGCGCCGCGGCGTGGGATCCCGCCGACCGGATCATCGCGTTCGTCACCTCGCGCGCCCTGCTCCTCGGCGCGACGCTCGGCCTCGCGTACCTCACCGTGGCCGTCACGGGGGACTCGTCCCTCACCGATCCGCTGATCCCCGGCTTCGGGTTCGGGCTCGTCCTCGTGCCCCCCTCGTGGGCGCCCTCACGCTCGTGGTCTGGCTGTGCGCCTCGGCGGCGGTCCGGCTGGCGCGCCTCGGCCGGGTCGCCGCGCTCGTCGGGATCAGCCTCTGCGCCGTCGCCGAGGCCGCGATCTTCGGCGCGGGCATCCTCTCGGTGATGGACGTGCGGCCGGTGTCCGTCGCCGGCGCGGTCGTCCTCGCGGGAGGATCCGCGGCGCTCCTCCTGCGCGCGCACGGCGCGGTGGGCGGACGCGCGCGCGTCGCCGCCCCCTAGCGCGGGACGCGCACCCCGAACCGGATCACCCGAACACCCGCCGCACCACCTCGTGCTCCTGCTCCAGGCCGTCCCACTCGTCGGATCCGTCGGGCCGGCTCGACTCGTTCACCATCGCGAGCGCGCCCGCGAAGCCCGCGTCCTGGAGCACGCGCAGGGAACGGGCGTAGTCCACGTCGTCGAGGCGGCCGTCGTCGTGGCGGTGGGCCTTGGCATGGCAGGTGACCGCGTGCGGGGCGATGCGGGCGAGCTGCTCGTGCTTGTCGGGCATCGTCCAGTTGCCGAGGTCGATGAGCACGCGGATGTCGCCGGCATCGGCCAGGAGGGCGAGCACGGCGTCCGCGTCGGGCATCATCTCGCGCCAGTTCTCGACGACCACCTGCACGCCCGGGTGGTCGTCGGCGAGCCGCGACATGCGCCGGGCGCTCGACGCGATCAGCTCCGGGGTGGGCGCGCTGCGGCCGGCGCCGACGCGGGCGTGGTGCGCGCCGAGGGTGAGGGCGTCGTCGAGGAGGCCGGAGATCCACCGCTCGTGCAGGTCGGCGTCGGTGGGGTGGGTGAGGTCGCCGTCGTCGACGAGGAACGCGTCGAGCACGATGCCCGACGACTCGAGCGAGGCCCGCAGCTCCTCGAGGTAGGAGGCGTCGCGCGTGGGCAGCTGGAAGTGGGCGAGCTGCACGGCCCGGTAGCCGCGGCGGGCCAGCTCGGCGGGCAGGTCGAGGAGGTCGAGCGCACCGGCGGCGCGGGTGACGGCGCCGGATCCGTCCGGGCCCGGGACCCGCGGATGCCCGAGCGTCCCGTCCAGGGACCAGGCGTGGACGGCCTTGTCGGTCGGGCCGACGGCGTCCGTCCGGCGCGTCATCGGACGGCTCCGGTCGGGTCGATGGCGATGGCGTTCATGCGGCCTCCCGGGTCGCCCGCATCGGCGCGGGGCATGCGTACGATCGTAGGCGCGGGCACGCCGCCGCGTCCGGGTGGATCCCGGGCCGACCCGGCCGCACGACGCCCGCTCCCCCGATCACCGCCGAACGAGGAGCGCCCATGGACATCGTCGTCTGGAACGAGAACGTGCACGAGAGCCGGGGTGACGCGACCGTCCTGTCGCACTACCCGGACGGGATCCACGCCGTCGTCGCCGACGGCCTCCGCGAGCTGCTGGGCGACGACGCGTCCGTGAGCACCGCGACGCTGCAGGATCCGGAGCACGGCCTCACCGAGGAGCGCCTCGCCGCGACCGACGTCCTGTACTGGTGGGGCCACGTCGCGCACGGCGAGGTGTCCGACGAGGTCGTCGCGCGGGTGATCCGCCACGTCCACGCCGGCATGGGCCTCGTCGTCCTGCACTCGGGCCACTACTCCAAGGTCTTCACGCGCCTCATGGGCACGACGTGCTCCCTCAAGTGGCGGAACGACGGCGAGCGCGAGCTGGTCTGGACCATCGCGCCGCAGCACCCGATCGCGGAGGGGATCCCGCATCCGATCGTCATCGACCGGCAGGAGATGTACGGCGAGCAGTTCGACATCCCGCGCCCCGACGAGGAGGTGTTCCTCTCCACGTTCGCGGGCGGCGAGGTCTTCCGCTCGGGCGTCGCGTACCACCGCGGCCGCGGCCGGGTCTTCTACTTCTCGCCGGGCGACCAGGAGTACCCCGTGTACCACCACCCCGACATCCGCCGCGTGCTCGCGAACGCCGCCCGCTGGGTCGCGCCCACCCAGGGCCGCGCCGACCTCACGGCCGACCAGCACCCGCGCGACTGGTTCCTCGCCCGATCAGCGCCGCGAAGGGGCCCGCCGCCCCCGCCTCCGACGGCCCGCGCGTCCGCGTGATCCACGTCGGCCTCGGCGGCTGGGGCGGCGACTGGGCGCGCAACGCCGTGCCCCGGGTCGCCGAGGTCGAGGTCGTCGCGATCGTGGATCCGAGCGAGCCCACCCGCGAGAAGGTGCGCGCGCTGCTCGGCCTGCCCGCGGAGGCCGCGTTCGCCTCGCTCGCCGACGCGCTCGCCGCGGTGGAGGCGGACGCCGTCATCGTCACCGCGCCGGCCGTCACGCACGCGCCCCTCGCGCTGGAGGCGCTGGAGGCCGGCAAGCACGTGATCGTCGAGAAGCCGTTCGCGAACTCGACCGCCGAGGCCGCCGCCGTGGTCCGCCGGGGCGAGGAGCTGGGCCTCATCGTGCAGGTCAGCCAGAACTACCGCTGGTACCCGGCGCCGCGGCGCGTACGCGAGCTGCTCGCGGCCGACGCGCTCGGCGAGGTCGCGACCATCGAGATCGACTTCCGCCAGTGGGACAACGACGAGCCCGACGACTACCCGCACTACCGGTTCCCGCAGCCGATCATCAACGACATGGCGATCCACCACTTCGACCTGATCCGCATGATCACGGGCCGCGAGGCCGTGCGCGTGTTCGCCCGCACCAGCCGCCCGTCGTTCAGCCACTACCGCGACCCCGCGGTCGCCTCCATGGTCATCGAGCTGGAGGGCGGCCTGATCGTCGACTACCGCGGCAGCTGGCTGCACCGGGGACCGGCCACGCCGTGGGCCGGCGAGTGGCGCATCTCCGGCGCCGACGGCGAGCTGACCTTCACGAGCCGCGGCGAGGGCGTCTCGGCCGACCGGGTCGGGATCCGCGACGCCGACGGCGCCGAGCGCGAGCTCGACCTCGAGACGCTGCCGCTGAAGGGCCGCGCCGCGGGCCTGCGCGCCTTCGCCCTCTCGATCCTCGGCGGCCCGCCGCCCGAGACGAGCGGCCGCGACAACCTCGGCAGCCTGGCCCTGATGGAGGCCGCGGGCCGCTCCGCGGAGTCCGGCCGTTTCGAGGACGTGCGCGACCCGCTCGCGGGCTAGGCGGGGACCGGCCGATCGGATCAGTCCGCTGTGGCGTCGACCGGGCGCAGGGCCGACTCGATGACCACCACGTCCGGGCCGTAGCGCGCGTCCGCCTCCGCCTGCATCGTGCCGTCGTCATGGAGGACCTCGACGACGACGCGGCCGCCGGACTGGCCCATGCCGGCGATGCGGCCGAAGCCGTCACCGGTACCGGCGTTGAGCGCCTCGGTCTCGGCGGACATGGCGTCGCCGTAGTGCGACATCGCGCGGGCCATCGTCTCCTCGTCGGCGGGGTCCGGCCACGGGGTCGGCAGCGTGGCGTCCCCGGGCGGTTCCGGAGCGGGCTCGACGGGTCGCGTGAGCGTGAAGGTCGTCCCGTCCCAGGTCCCGACGAGCTCGTACTCGCCCCAGGTCACCCCGTTCGCGGTCTCCTCGTCGTCGACCGCGTCCCAATCCCACCCCGCGATGGCCGGGCCGCCGCACTGCGGAGGCAGGGAGTCGGCGATCGCGCCCGCGCAGAGCATCGCGCTCTGGTCGGCGGTGCGCTGGAGGACGGTCGCCGTCGCGGTGAGCTCGTCCGCGGGCGGCATCGTGGGCGCGGTGAGCGCCACGGACGAGCAGCCCGCCAGGAGGAGCGCGGGGACTGCCAGCGCGAGCATCGCGGATCCGGATCGCATGCTCTCAGTCTGGGCGGAGGACGAGGCCGCCACCAGGCCCCCGCCCGGGGTGCGCGTCACGCAGGAATAGCCGGGCCGCATCCCGCCTTGTGATCCGCGAGGCCCGACGGCGTGCCGACCCCGACCACCGACCGAAGGACCCTCGCATGACCCTCACCGAGAGCACCACCCCCGCATCCACCGCCCGCACCGCCGACACCGCCGTGCCGATCGTGCGCGAGCTCGACGCCCGCTGGAGCCCGCGCTCGTTCGACAAGGACGCCACCGTCTCCGACGCGCAGCTCGACGCCCTCCTCGAGGCCGCGCGCTGGGCGCCGTCCGGCAGCAACCAGCAGCCGCGCCGCTTCATCGTCGCCCGCCGCGGCACCCACTCCTTCGACACGATCGTCGACTCGCTCGTCGGCTTCAACGCCGCGTGGGCCGTGAACGCCTCCGCGCTCGTCGTCGCGATCGCCGAGACCTCGACGGTCGAGGGCGAGAAGCGCCCCTACGCCGCGTACGACCTCGGCCAGGCCGTCGCCCACCTCTCCGTGCAGGCGCAGGCCGAGGGCCTCCACACGCACCAGATGGCCGGCGTCGAGTTCGACAAGCTGTCCGCCGCGTTCGACCTGCCCGAGAACCTGCAGCCGCTCACCGTCACGGCCGTCGGCACCGTCGCGCCGGCCGACGCGCTCGAGGGCCCGCTCGCCGAGCGCGAGACCGCGCCGCGCACGCGCCTGCCGCTGTCCGAGCTGGTGCTCGTCCGCGAGTAGCGGATCCCGCGCGCACGCGGCCGTCGACCTCCGGGTCGGCGGCCGCTGCCGTGCGCGGGCGGCGGGTCGGGCCGGGCGGCGGGTCGGGCCGGGCGGCGGGTCGGGCCGGGCGACGAGTCAGGGCGGGCGGCGAGGACGCGCGGGCGCGTCGGCCGATGCGGATCCCGCGGCCTCAGCCGCCGAGCACGCGCCCGACGAGGTCGCGGAGGAACGGGATCGCGTCCTGCACCTGGCCGACGCTCGCGATCACGGTCGCGACGAGCGGCCACGCGGATCCGACGAGCGTCGCCACCACGGCCGAGACCGCCGCCACCCACGCGACGCGGCCGTCCCGGGTGCGGGCGGCGATGCCGAGCATCACGAGCGCGACGACCAGCGACACCCCGACGCCGAGCGCGATGAGCGTCACGGGCACGTCGAGCTGGCCGGCGGTCGCCGCGTCGGCCGCGCCGAGGAAGCCGAGCACGGGCAGCAGCACGACGACCACGACCACGATCCCCACGACGAGCCCGGTGACGGCGGCCGCGCGCGCGGCCCGCGGGCGGCGGCGCGGGACGGCACCGGCCATGCGGGCGCTCATCGGCCGGATCCTTGGACGACGGCGGCTCCCATCGCGCGGGCGCACGCGGGCGGGCGGACGGTCGTCGCGGTCGCGGTCGCGGTAGCGGTCGCGGTGCGCGTGCGGGCGTCCGCGGATGCGGACTGCGCGGGTCGGGATCCGCGGCTCGGGTCGATCATGGCTGCTCCTGTCGGGTGGTGCGTCATCCAGGAGACGGGACGGGCCCCGGCCCCGTCCTGCCCGCCCAGGAGGCGCCCAGCGGGGAGCGCGAGACGTTCGCTCGGCGGATGTGCCGCGGCGCCCGACCTTCGCCCGGCGGATGGGGCGCGCGTCCGCCGGCCCGCACCCCGCCCCGCCCCGTTCGCGTAGAGTCCGGCACGCCCGCCGTCCCCGATCCCCGGAGCACCCCCATGACCGAGATCCTCGAGTACGTCCGCACCTGGCTCGACCACCGCGTCTGGCAGACCCGCGTCCCCGGCGCCCAGGTCGCCGTCGCCCGGCACGGCGAGGTCGTGCTGTCGGAGGCGTTCGGCGTCGCGGACCCCACGACCGGCGCGCCGCTCACCCCCGCGCACCTGTTCCGCGTCGCGTCGCACTCGAAGAGCTTCACGGCGACCGCGATCCTCCAGCTCGCCGAGCAGGGCGCGCTCCGCCTCGACGACCGGCTCGGCCAGCACGTGCCCGAGCTCGTCGACGCCGGATCCGAGCTCGCCGACGTCACGATCGCCGCCCTCCTCGAGCACGGCGCGGGCGTCCTCCGCGACGGGTTCGACGGCGACCACTGGCAGCACGCCGGCCCGTTCCCCGACCGCGCGCACCTCCTCGCGATCGCGAACGCGCCCGGCGTCGCGAAGGTCGCGCCCGACACCGCGTTCAACTACTCCAACATCGGATACTCCCTGCTCGGCCTCGTCGTCGAGGCGGCATCCGGCCTCTCCTTCGCCGAGTACCTCGCCACGCGGATCGCCGCCCCGCTCGGCCTCCGCGACACCACCGCCGAGTACGACCCCGCCCGCGCGGACGAGTACGCGGCCGCCTCCACCTCGCTCCGCACCTCGCGCGAGCGCACCGTCCTCCCGCACGTCGACACCCGCGCGATGGCCGCCGCCACGGGCGTCACGAGCACCGCGTCCGAGCTCGTCTCCTTCTTCTCCGCGCTCGTGCTGCCCGACGACGAGCGGCTCCTCACGGCCGCGGCGAAGCGCGTGCAGCAGCGGCCGCGGTACGACACGAGCGCGGATCCGGCCGGCACCCGCCGCTACGGCTACGGCCTCATCGTCGAGCGCGTCGGATCCGGCGACGGCGCGGCCACCGTGCTCGGCCACTCGGGCGGGTACCCCGGCCACATCACGCGGACGGCGGTGGATCCCGCGAGCGGCTGGGCGGTCACCGTCCTCACCAACGCGATCGACGGCCCGGCGGCCGCGCTCAGCACGGGCGTGCTCGAGCTGCTGCTCGCCGACTCCGCCGCGACCGACGCCGAGCGCGCCGCCGTCGACGCGCCCTTCACCGGCCGCTTCGCCAACGTGTGGGGCCTGCAGGACTTCCAGATCGTCGGCGACCGCTTCCTCCGCATCGACCCGACGGCGGAGCACCCGCTCGAGTCGGTCGACGTGCTCGAGCGCACGGGCGGCTCCTCCGCGCGCATCGTCGAGGGCGAGGGGTTCGGCTCCGTCGGCGAGGAGGTCACGGCGCATCGCGCGCCCGACGGCAGCGTCGACCGGATCCGCGGGGGCGGTGGCATGACGCTGGAGCCGGTCGCGCGCGAGTGGGTCCCGCGCTCGCGCGGCTGACGCGCCGCGGGAACGATCCCGCCTCCTCGCCAGCCGGCCACGCGCGGTTCACCCGGCGGGCGCCGCGCGGCCACGGTCGGTCCCTACGGTGCGGGAGGCCGATCGGCCGACCACCCCATGGAAGGCACGCTCATCCCCGCCATCACGACCGTCCGACCGCGCGCCCGCGTCGCCGCGCTCCTCTCCGCCACCGCGATCCTCGGGGTCGTCCTCGCCGGCCCAGGCGTCTCCGCCGCGCAGGCCGCGACCGTGCCCGCGCCGTTCGACCAGGCCACGATCGACCACGTCTACGCGTCCGACGCGACCTACGACTTCGTCCCCATGCTCGACGCGTTCCCGGCGCTGAAGAGCGGCCGGCCGGACATCATGCAGCTCAACGACGACATGACCGTGCAGATCAACCAGACCGCCCCGAAGGCCCAGTCGGACCGCGCGATCATCGACCAGTACGCCGACATGTCCGTGTCGATGTCCGACGGCCTGGGCGCCCGCCTCGGCGCGATCTACAAGGCGGCGCGCGACGCCGGGCAGCTGCCCAAGACCGCGGCGCTCCTCAACAAGGAGAACGGCCTCGTCGGCCGCGGCGGGTCGACGGGCCCGGCCAAGAACCACTACGCCAACCCGCGGCCCTACGTCGCCTTCCCCGAGCGCCTCCAGTACCGCGACAAGCCCGGCGGGAACGCCTGGGCGGGCCACGACGGCTCCTACCCGAGCGGCCACACGTCGCAGGCGTTCTGGCAGGGCGTCTCGCTCGCGACGATGCTGCCGGAGCTCGCCCCGCAGATCCTCGCCCGCGCGTCCGACGCCGGGAACAACCGCATCGTGATGGGCGCGCACTACCCGATCGACGTGATGGCCGGGCACATGATGGGGCAGAAGATCGTCCAGCGGCGCTGGGCCGACCCCGAGTTCCGCGACCTCTACGCCCAGGCCGCGACGGAGCTGCGGCAGGTGCTCGAGGCCGGCTGCGGCGCGACGCTCGCGGTGTGCGTCGCCGCGGACACCCCGTACCTCCCGACCGACCAGGCGCTCGCGGTCTACCGGCAGCGGCTGACGTACGGCTTCCCGCTCGTGGGCCAGGCCGGCCAGCCGATGACCGTGCCCGACGGCGCCGAGTCGCTCCTCCGCTCCAGCCGCCCCGACCTCACCGACGCCCAGCGCCGCCAGGTGCTCGCCCTCACCGCCATCGACTCCGGCGAGCCGCTCGACCTCGGCACGGCTGGCAGCTGGGAGCGCATCGACCTCGCGGCCGCGATGACCGCGAAGATCACGGTCGCGGCCGACGGCACGGTCTCCCTCGCGGGCGCCGCGACCGTGGATCCGTCTCCCGCCCCGGCCGCCTCGTCCGCCCCCGCTGGCCCCGGCGCGACGACGGCTGGATCCGCCACCGCGCGCCCCGCCGCCCGCGGCGCCGCGCACGCCGCGACGCTCGCCCGCACCGGATCCGACCTCGCCCCCGGCGCCCTCGCCGCGGCCGTCGGCCTGCTGGTCGCGGGCGGCGGGCTGGTGCTCGTGCGCCGCCGCCGGTCCGCGCGCGGCTGACCCGACCGGATCCGGACGCGCAGGAGGGGCGGGTGGCCGATGCCATCCGCCCTTCTGCATCGTCCCGCCTGATCTGCGCGGTCGCGCTACGACGTAACTCTGAACTGAGCGCGCGAGCGAGTAGGCGTTACTAATTCAGGACCGTCTTCTTACACGCGGTAAAGTGCTAATGCGTGGTCGCTTGCATTGACCTTGGAGCATACGAGGACTAGAGTGACGAAAGAATTATAGCGATCTGTACTAAGAAACCTATGGCGTAAACTACAAAAAAGACACGAGGAACCCAAACTTCGCGATCGGTGAAGCTACGGTATTTCTCTGGGTCCTTGCCCTCTCCAAGTGCCACCCACTCGGCTGTATATATAGAGGCGCCTAAATGTTTTTCTAGTGTATTAATTACTTCAAACTTACCAGTATTTAACTGACCAAAGGATACAAGTAGAGTCCACCACGCTTTTGCTAAGACCAGCCCGGCCAGGGCTAATGTCGCGAGTCCCACTGCTTGCAATTGGGCATCAAGTCCATTACCAAACATAAACCCAACGGCCGCAATGATAGCGCCGTTGATCGTGAAGTAAAACGTATTCAACCCCTGGCGCCGATCCACGAGCTTTTCAGAGCTCTGGACCATGAGTTGATACTGCTGCGCCATTGCGGCTTTTTCGGACTTCGTGCGCGGTGGCCCGTTAGGAAATAGCGCGCGTTCCACGTTACGGGGCACTGGCTGCGGCTCTCGACGTTGCAATAATGGCGTCCACGTAAGGCTGATCGCTTTGCGCCACGTCTTCTGTGAGGTGACAGTGCGGCACGATCGATTCATGGCCTGGATTAATTGCACACATCCAAGCGACCCAAGCGTTGTGCACGTCAGCGTTTGTCACCTCTTCGCCTTTAGCGAGAAGAAGAACCGCATAAATTCGGAAGAGGGCTTTGGTGTTTTCGTCTGGGATCTCATCGGACGAAATCTTAATTCGGATAGCCTCCGCTATCTGATCTAAATAATTTAGTTCCATGCTTGAAGCCATCTGACAATGTCGACGAACTTCCAGCGAATTACACTGGATGCAGCAAGCCCCGCAGGTATCACATGTGTCTTATTGGTATTAGTTTGAATGCCAAAAAGATAATGCCCCTGCCTCTTGGTCTCCGCAATCTCCCATAGAACTGCGTCCGAGTTATAAGTCGTCGGACCGATCAGAACTATTGTACCTTTTGTTTGCGCGATGCGAAGGCTGCACTGTGTTTTCCAGCTGGTGTCCCAAGGGTTCTTGACGGAGTAGTCGACAAAGTCGATTGAGTTGTTATTATCTCTCGCTTGCTGCACTAAAAAATCTCGGGCATACTTGTCTTCCATTTCGAAAGAAATAAATGCTCTTGGTTTTGCCATGGCGCGCGCCTTTCGAATGGTTCTTAGTGCGTTGAAACTCGACAATTTGCACCTTACACGCTTGGCGGCGCTGCGGCTATGTGGTCGTTCGCGTTTGGGCCAGGCGTGTCTGATCGCCGCCCATGTCTCCTCGGTATGGTTAGGGCTAAATTCTTGCTCCGCTCTGCCTCGTGAATGTCGAAGGCGAATTGTGACGGCACGGTTGCATAGACACATGCGCTGGCGCGCGGCTGACCCGAGATCAGCCGGCGCGGCCGGTCGATCGGCGGCGGCGGCGCACGAATCCGACCGCGACGACCGCCCCGCCGACGAGCGTGAGCGCCCCGGCGATCACGGCGTTCTGCCCGAGCGTGTTGATGCCGACCCCGGCGATGCGCGCGGCGCCGGCGGCCTGCGGGGCGGATCCCGGTCCTCCTAGCTCGGCGGCCGTCGCGTCGTCCGCCGTCCCGCCGTCGTCCGCCGCCGCGGGCGCCTCGGCGGCCGGGAGCTCCGGCGTCGAGGCGGGCGCGACCCGGTGCCGCGTCGCCTGCTCGTACGCGTACGCCATGGCGAGCAGGTCGCCGTCGCGGCTGCGCGGGGCCGCGAGCTCGAGGCCCACGGGCGCGCCGGTCGACGTGAAGCCGGCGGGCACCGAGACCGACGGGATGCCCGTGTTCGCGCCGATGTCGCAGAAGGTCGTGCCGGCCCACGTCGGCGTGGCGCTGGTGGCGCTCGTCGGCATCGCGAGCGCGTCGACCCCGTGCTCGACGAAGAACGCGTCCATCGCGGCCTTGCCCGCGTCCTGCTCGGCGATCGCCTTCTCGTAGTCGGGGTTCGGGATGTCGCGGTGGCTGAGGAAGTAGGCGATGTCGCCGTCGGTGAGCGCGCTCGGCCGGTCGGCCATCACGTCGGCGAACGACAGCACGTCGGCCGGCTCCGTGCGGGCGGCGACGCGCGCCGGCCAGGTGGCGGGCGTCTCGCGGAGGAAGCGGTCGATGGACGGGCGCATGTCCATCCAGCCGCCGCTCTGCAGCGTCCCCTCCACGAACTCGCGCGTGAGCGGCACCTCCACCACCTCCGCGCCCTGGGCCTCGAGGTCGCGCACGGCCTGCTCGATCAGCGCGGTCGTCTCCGCGAGGCCCGGCTTCTCCGGGTCCTCCTCGAACGACCAGCGCACGACGCCGATCCGCTTCCCCGCGAGCGCGTCCGGGCGGAGGCCCGCGACGTAGGCGTCCGTGCGCTGCCGGTCGGCGACCTCGGTGAGCGGATCCGCCGGGTCGCGCCCCGCGAGCACCTCCATCAGGAGCGCGGCGTCGGCGACCGTGGTGGTCATCGGCCCCACCGTGTCCTGCCGCGGCGAGAGCGGCACGACGCCCGCCGTGCTCGTGAGGCCCATCGTGGGCCGGAACCCCACGAGGCTCTGGTGCGCGGCCGGGCCGAGCACGGATCCGCACGAGTCGGTGCCGAGGCCCGCCGGCGCGTACGCGGCCGCGACCGCCGCGCCCGTGCCGCCGCTGGATCCGCTCGCGCTCCACGACAGGTCGTACGGGTTCGCGGTGCGGCCGCGCGCGGAGCTCAGCGTGTAGGTGCCGTGCCACGCGAACTCCGACATGTTCGTCTTCGCGAGGATGATCGCCCCGGCCTCCCGCAGGCGGGCCACCACGGTGGCGTCGTCGGCCGTGCGGTAGTCGCGGAGCGCGGCGCTGCCCGCGGTGGTGGGCATGTCGGCGGTGGCGAGGTTGTCCTTGACGACCACGGGCACGCCGTGGAGCGGCCCGCGGACGGTGCCGGCGGCCCGCTCCGCGTCGCGCTCGGCTGCGGTCGCGAGCGCCTGGTCGTTCGTCGTGATGACCGCCTGGAGGCCCTTCCGGTCGCCCTGCGCGTCGTCGTAGGCCGCGATGCGCGCGAGGTAGGCGCGGGTCAGCTCGACCGACGTGGTGCCGCCGGACGCGAGGAGCGCGGCGGCGTCGGCGAGGGTCAGGCCGACGACGGCCGGGGCGGTCACGGGCGCGTCCGTCGCGGCGACGGCATGCGGCGAGCCGAGGTCGATCCCGACGCCGCCGAGCGCGAGCGCGGTCGCGAGCGCGCCCGTCGTGAGGGCGCGGGCCGCGCGACCGGACGCGCCGGGGATCGACGCGAGGGGGCGGCGGCGAGCGGGCATGCGGATCCATCCGGACGGGGGAGGGGCGTTCCCCCAGTCTGGGAACCGGGTGTTGCGACCGCGTTTCGGGCGCGGGACGATCCGGGGTCGCCGCCGGTCGGCCGGCGCGCGGGCGCGGTGCCCACCGGCCGGGTCAGCGCTGCTTGGGGAACACGATCCACAGGATCAGGTACAGCAGCACCTGCGGACCGGGCAGCACGATGGAGACGACGAAGATCAGCCGCACGAGGAACGCGCTGATGCCGAAGCGGTTGGCGAGGGCGGCGCAGACGCCGGCGATGATCTTCCCGCGACGGGGACGCATGAGGGTGGCCATGCACCGAGCATGGCAGGAGCGGGTGGGCGGGCGCCCGGCGGGGACGCGGATCGGACGGCGGGATCAGGCCGCGCCGCGCGCCTCCTCGAGCGCCGCGATGATCCGCGGGCCGCCCCACACCACGAACAGGAGCTTCCGCCCGTCGCGCAGGGTCACCTCGAGCCGGCGGCTGAGCAGCCGCGAGACGTCGCGGGCGTCGACGACCTCGGCGATCGGCACCTCCAGGGTGCCGCGCACGCGGTTCACGGAGTGGGCGCGGAACGCGAGGCCCGCCGTCGTCACGGTCAGGCGCCCGCCGATCCCCTCCGTGCCGGCGAGGCCCGCGGCGCGCATGCCGGGCTCGACGCTCACGGGGAACGCGCCGAGGCGCAGCTCGCCGAGCCCGAAGTCGGCGCGGTCGATGAGGAGGTTCGCGGCCTTGCTGATCAGCGTGCGCGGGGCGGGGGGCGTCGGTCATCCTTCGACGCTAGCGGGGGCCCGACCCTGGGCGGGTCGTGGGAATCGCCGCATTCCTCTGGGTGCCGGAATTAGCGTCGGGGAATGAGGATCCGCACGCTGCCCCTGGTCCTGATCGCCTCGTCGGCGATCGTGCTCACGTCCTGCACCGGCCCCGCGGAGGCGCCGCCCGTGCCCCTGCCGGAGCCGCCGGAGGTGACCCCGGATCCCGCGACGGACCCGGCCGCCGCGCCGTCCGCCGCCGAGACCGCGCTCGTCGCCGACTACCTCGACGCGGTCGCGGCGGGCGACGCGGCCACCGCCTGGTCGATGCTCACCCCCGAGGCGCAGGAGGCGGCCGCCGCGTTCGAGTCGTACTCCGCGTCCTTCGGTCGGCAGGGCACGGTGTCGCCCGAGGAGGCCGAGCGCCTCCGCGGCGTCGAGCCCGTCGTGGCCGAGGGGCCGGAGGGCGCGTTCACGCTCGTCTCGGCGGTGGACGGCGACCTCGCCGACGCGTGGATCGTGCGCGACACCGACCAGGGCCTCCGCATCGACGACGCCGTCGTGCCGTCGACCGGCCCCACGGCGTACGAGTGGGCGAACCCCGCCGCGGGCCCGGACGACGCCACGGAGCCGCCGCCGGCCGTCGACACGGCGCGTCCCCTCGCGGTCGCGTTCCCCGCGCCCGAGGACGGTTCCGAGGACGGCGGGCTCGTCGGCTACCCCGAGACCGGCTGGGCGTGGATCGACGGCGTGGAGGTGCCCGTGGACCTGGCGGCCGCCGGATCCGGACGGCAGCTCGCGCTCGACACCTCGGCCTGGACGGACGACGACGGCACCCCCGACGCCGTGACCGTCGTCTGGCAGGTGGGCGGCGGCTCCCTCGCCTGGCGCAGCACCACCGTCGCGGTCTGAGGCGGGGCCGGGCGCGGCGTCGCGGTCGCGGTCGCCGTCGCCGTCGCCGTCGCCGTCGCGGCAGCGAACGTCTCCCCGTGAGTTCTCCCGCGGCTTGCTTAGGGTACAAACCCATGGTGCGATACTCGAACGGTCGAGCCGGGGCTCGGCGTCTCCTCGCGACGCGGCGGGTCCGGGCGGAGATCGCCCGACGAGCGCCGACGCCCCCGATCAGCGGGAGGAGTCGGATGGAGCAGCACCGGTCGGCCCTGCCCGCGCGCGTCGTCGCCGCGTTCCATTCCGCCCCGAGCCGCGCCGCCGGCGTGGACCTCCTGCTCGCCGCCCTCCTCGACGCCTCGTCCGCAACGGGTGCCGCCGTCGTGCTGCCGCGGGCGTCCGAGGTCGCCGTCGCGGGGGAGACCGGCGCGGACCTGCGCGCCCGGCTGTCCGCTCCCGGACCGGTCGCGGGATCCGGGCTCGTCGTCGTCGCGATGGACGAGGATCCGTCCGCGACGCCGGGCGTCGGCAGCGCCCTCGGCGCCGTCGCGCTGCACCGCGCGTCGGGCCCGCTCGGCGAGGCCGACCGCGCCGTCGCCGAGGAGGTCGCCGTGCACGCGCGCATCGCGCTCGCCGCGTGGGACTCCGCCGACGACCTCGCGCGCGGCCTCGCCTCGCGCTCCGTCATCGGGCAGGCGCAGGGGATCCTCATGGAGCGCTTCTCGCTCGACGCCGACCGCGCCTTCCAGGTCCTCCGCCGCTACTCGCAGGACGGCAACGTCAAGCTCGTCGAGGTCGCCCGCCGCGTGGTCGAGACGGGCGTGCTGCCGACGGCCTGACCGGATCCGGTCGCCGCGGCGCCGCGTGCTGGCCGGCGGGCGCTACCGTCGGGACGCGCCGGCGCGGACCGCGCTGCCCCTCACGCCGCGCTGCCCCTCACGCCGCGCCGCCCCTCACGCCGCGCCGCCCCGGCGCGGACCGCGGCGCGCCTCACGCCGAGCCGCGCCTCACGCCGAGCGCCGGTCCGCCCCCCGCGGCCGGATCGGCGACACCTCCGCGAGCGGCTCGGCCTCGGGCAGCGCCTCCGGCTCGCCGCGCGTGAGCTCCGCGCGCAGCCGGCCGAGGATCCGCGCGAGCAGCCGCGACACCTGCATCTGCGTCACGCCGAGCTCCGCGGCGATCTCGCTCTGGCTGCACTCGTCGACGAAGCGGAGGTGCAGGATCCGCCGGTCGCGCTCGCTGAGCACCCCGCGCGCGCCGTCGAGCAGCACGCTGCGCTCGGCGCGGGCGTAGCCGGGGTCCTCGGCGCCGAGGGTCTCGGCGAGCGACGTGCCCTCCTCCTCGTGCACCGTGAAGTCCAGGGACGCGGGCCGGAGGCTCGAGTGCGCGGCCAGCGCCTCGGCGATCTCCTCGCGGGAGTGCCCGGTGTGCGCGGCGAGCTCGGCGTCGGTCGGGGTGCGGCCGAGCCGCTGCGCGAGCGCCGGCACGACCGCGACGAGCGCGTGCCGCAGCTCCTGGACCTGCCGGGGCGGACGCACGACCCAGCCGTTGTCGCGCAGGTGGCGCTTGATCTCGCCGGAGATGGTCGGGATCGCGAACGAGACGAACGGCGCGCCGAAGCCGGGGTCGTAGCGGCGGGCGGCCTTCACGAGGCCGAGGTAGCCGACCTGACGGAGGTCGCTCCAGTCGTGGGCGCGGCCCGAGTGCTGGCGGGCGAGCTGGTCGGCGAGCTCGAGGTGGTCGAGCACGATCTGGTCGTGGAGGCGGCGGCGTTCGGCCTCGCCCGTCGGATCCTCGCCCGCGGCGGCGGCGCGCACGAACCGGTCGTGCGTCACCCGGCGCTTCTCCTCGCGCGCGGCGGCGAGTCCGGCGGGCACGGCGGCCGTGCGGGGCAGCGCGGCCGGCGGGCGGGACGGCGCGGCCGTCCGCGGCACGGTCGCCGCCGACACGGGCTCCGCCGGCCGCGGCGGGGCGGGCGGTGCGGCGACGGGGGCGCGCGAGCGCAGCGTGATGGTCACTCTCGGGACCTTCCGGACGGGTGTCGGACGCGGCACGCTGCTTGACCGCTCCTCCAGAGAAGCACTGCTCCTCGGGCGCGCCTAGGTCGGCCGAGCACTTCTCCTCGGCGCTTCTCCCGCTTCTCCGGACGCCGGGCGTGTCGACCGGCCGCGGATCCGCACCAGTCCGGAGCAGCGCCCCCGGACGGGGGCTCGACCCGCCCGCCGGTAGGCTCGATCTCCGTTCCCCGCCGCCCGACCGAACGGACGCCCCATGAGCCTGTTCCGCACGAAGAGCATCGAGTCGTCGCTCGCCGACGCCGCGGGAGGCGAGCGCAGCCTCACCCGCTCCCTCGGCACGTGGGACCTCATGCTGATGGGCGTGGCCGTCGCGGTCGGCGCCGGCATCTTCTCCGTCGGCGCGAAGGCGGCCGGGAACTACGCGGGTCCGTCGGTCACACTGGCGTTCGTGCTCGCCGCCGTCACGTGCGGCCTGGCGATCATGTGCTACGCCGAGTTCGCCTCCGCCGTGCCGGTCGCGGGCAGCGCGTACACGTTCACCTACGCGACCATGGGCGAGCTGCTCGCGTGGATCATCGGGTGGGACCTCATCCTCGAGATGCTCACGGCGGCCGCGGTCATCGCGAAGTACTGGGGCATCTACCTGGAGTCGGCGCTGAAGCTCGCCGGGCTCGACATCCCGTCCACCATCACGGTCGCCGGCCTCGGGATCAGCTGGGGCGCCGTGCTCATCACCGCGATCTTCACCGTGCTGCTCGTGCTCGGCACCAAGCTCTCCAGCCGCGTCTCGAGCGTCTTCACCGTGCTCAAGGTCGCGGTCGTCCTGTTCGTGATCGTGGTCGGCGCCTTCTACGTGAAGGCGGAGAACTACTCGCCGTTCATCCCGCCGCAGCGCCCGGCCGAGGGGGCGTCGGCCGACGTCTGGACCCAGTCCCTCTTCTCCTGGGCGAGCGGCCAGGAGCCCACGCAGTACGGCCTCTACGGGTTGCTCGCCGGCGCCTCGCTCGTGTTCTTCGCGTTCATCGGCTTCGACGTCGTCGCCACGAGCGCCGAGGAGGTCAAGGACCCGCAGCGCACCCTGCCGCGCGGCATCTTCGCCGGCCTCGCGGTCGTCACCGTGCTCTACGTGCTCGTGACCCTCGTGCTCACGGGCATGGTCCCGTACACGGTGCTCGCGGATGCGAAGGAGCCCTCGCTCACGACCGCGTTCACCGCGGTCGGCGCCGGATGGGCGGCGCAGGTCATCTCGATCGGCACGCTGCTCGGCCTCACCACCGTCCTCATGGTGCTGCTGCTCGGCCTCGCGCGCGTGGTGTTCGCGATGAGCCGCGACGGCCTGCTGCCGCGCGGGCTCAGCCGCACGTCGGCGAAGCGCCGCACGCCGGTGCGGGTGCAGATCATCGCGGGCGTCGTGGTCGCGGCCCTCGCCGGGTTCACGGACGTGGGCGTGCTCGAGGAGATGATCAACATCGGCACGCTGTCCGCGTTCGTGCTCGTGAGCATCGGCGTGATCGTGCTGCGCAAGAAGCGGCCCGACATCCGCGCGTCGTTCCGCGTGCCCTTCATGCCGTGGCTGCCGATCCTCTCGGCCGTCCTCTGCGTGTGGCTGATGCTCAACCTCACGACCCTCACCTGGGTGCGCTTCCTGGTCTGGCTCGCGCTCGGCTTCGCCGTCTACTTCCTCTACGGACGCCGCCACTCGCTGGTCGGCAAGGAGGAGGCGCGGATCGCGGCGGGCGGGGAGCCGGCGCCCGAGCTGCCGTCGGCGTCGACGCCGCGGGACTGATCCGCGCGCGCCGCTGCCGCGGCCGCGGCGCCTCTCGCGCCCGTCGTGTCCACCCGGACGCGGCGGGCGCCGTGCGTGTGCGCGAGCGGTGCGCACCGTGGGCGTGGTGCGACGGCCTGGTGCGTACGCCGGGCTTGCGCGGGTGTCGTGCGTGGTGCGGCGTCGGGATCGCGCGTCAGGTCTGGCAGCGCGGGCACCAGTAGGTGACCCGGTCCTGCGAGCCCATGCCGGGACGCACGGGATCGCCGAGCTGGCCCTGCTGGATCCTGGTGCCGCAGCGCAGGCACGGCTTGCCCTTGCGCCCGTAGACCCAGTCCGTGCGGCCGCGGCGGAGGTCGCCCGTGGTGGTGCGCTCGATGCGGTCGCGGTTGGCGCGCATGGTGCGGCGGGCGAGGGCGATCATCGCGGGCAGGTCGGCGACCTCGCGCACCGGGCGCGTGGGCAGGACGCCGCGGAGGAAGCAGAGCTCGGCCCGGTAGACGTTGCCGATGCCCGCGGCGTTGCGCTGGTCGAGGAGCGCCAGGCCGATGGGCCGGTCGGGCTGCGCCGCGATGCGCCGCACGACCTCGGCGGCCGCCTCCTCGCCCCAGTCCGGCCCGAGGATGTCCGGCCCGAGGTGCCCGACGACCGTGTGCTCCTGGTCGCGCGGGATCACCTCCAGCACGCCCAGCGAGAAGCCCACCGTGACACGCGCGGCGGTCTCGAGCACGACGCGCGCCTCGAACGCCGGCCGCCGCCACGCGGTGCCGTGCTGGTAGATGTGCCAGGAGCCCTCCATCTTGAGGTGGCTGTGGATCGTGACGTCGCCGATCCGGTGGAGGATGTGCTTCCCCACGCTCACCACCTCGTCGACCTCCTCGCCCGCGAGGTCGAGCGTCGCGTACTTCGGCACGCGGAAGTCGCTGCGCGTGAGGACCTGCCCGCCGATCGCCTCGTGCAGGTGCGCGGCGGTGCGGTAGACGGTGTCGCCCTCAGGCACGGGCGGATCCCGTGATGGCGGTCGGGGTGGCGCTCGCGGTCGCGGTCGTGGTCGGGGTGGCGCCGGCGCTCGCAGCCGGTCGTGCGCCCGCGGCCGCGCGGGTGCTCCCGTGCCCGTGCCCGTGCCCGTGCCCGCTCACGACCGCATCCGCAGCCCGCGCGGCGTCGCCGAGAAGCCGTGCTCCTGCAGCGCCGACCCGAGCGGCGTGCCCAGGATGAACGCGCCGTTGACCTTCTCGATCGCGAGCTTCGCGACCCCGCCGCGTCGCACGACCTGGCCGAGCGACTCCGCCGCCGCGCGCAGCACGGCCTCGTCGTCGTCGAACTGCAGCACGGTCTTGCCGCCGCGCTCCACGTAGAGCACGAGCTCGCCGTCGACCAGCACCACGAGCGCGCCCGCCTTGCGGCCGGCCCGGTGCCCCGTGGGCCGCTCGCCGCGCGCGTCGACGCTGCCGGACACCGCGACCGTCGCCGAGGCGCCGGGGCTGACGCCGACGCGGCCCGCCTCCGCCGTCGGATCCGCGCCCGCCCCCTCGTCCCCGTCCGCCGACCCGTCGAGCCGCGGCCAGGGCAGCGCCGCCCCGTACGCGTTGGCCGGATCCGTGGCCGCCAGCGTCAGCGCGACGAGCGGCCGCTCGCCCGCATCCGGGTCCCGCGTGAAGCCGCGCAGCCGGTCGACCGTGCCGCCCGTGGAGAACTGCGCCGCCCCCAGCGTCTCGATGAAGTACCCGCGGCGCGCGCGCCCCGTGTCCTCGAAGCCCGCGAGCACCTTGTAGGTGAGCGCGAAGCCGCCGGGCACGCGCTCGGTCATGACCGACCCCCGCGTGACCACGCCGTACCGCTCGAGCAGCAGCTCGGCCGTGCCCGCCGCGCGCACGGTGGCGTCGGTCTCGGCGAGCGGCACGATGGACCACCGGCCGGCCGCCGTCGACGGGCCGGTGCGCGTGGGCATGTCGGGCCGCGGCATCCGCCCGCCCCGGTACATGCGCCCGCGCGGCGCCCGCTGCGGCGTCTTGTGCGCGGTGGATCCACCCGCGAGCAGCGCCCGCAGCGGCGACAGCGTGTCGTTGGTGACGAGGCCCGCCCACACGAGGTCCCAGAGCGCCGTGACGAGCGCCTTGTCGTCGGTGGATCCGACGGCGTCGCTCAGCTGCCGGAAGAAGTAGCCGCCGCCCGTGCCGAGCGTGGTGAGGACCTCCCGCTGCAGCTCGTCGGTGTCGTGCGCGTCGGGCTCGGGCAGCGTGAGCGCGACCTGGTCGGCCAGGTGCAGGCTGACCCATCCGTCGGCGCCCGCGAGCGTGCCGGCGCCGGACCAGATGACCTCGCCCGTGGACGTGAGCTCGTCGAGGAACGCGGGGCTATAGTCGCGCACGCGTGCCGGGAGCACGAGCGTCTCCCACGCGGAGGCGGGCACGGGCGCGCCCGCGAGCTGCTCGATGACCTGCAGCACGCCGTCGACGCCGCGGAGCCCGCGCTCGCGGTCGGCTCCCGCCACGTGCTGCCATGCCGGGAGGAACCGGGCGTAGGCGGCCCGCTCGACCGGCTCGACCTCGCTGCGGAGCGCCGCGAGCGAGCGGCTGCGGAGGCGCCGCAGCACCTCGACGTCGCACCACTCGCTGCCGGAGGCGCCCGGCCGGAACTCGCCCTCGACCACGCGCCGCTGGGCGCCGAGCCGGGCGAGCGTGTCGGCGATGACGGCGGATCCGAGGCCGATGCCGGTGGCCGCGTCCGCGATGGTGAAGGGGCCGTGCGTGCGCGCGTACCGGCCGACGAGGTCGCCGAGCGGATC
>Ga0308163_10001081_pt1 | contig 33919 bp, 38 predicted proteins | sample PhyTR1_FD_201037 | JGI IMG/M metagenome (GOLD analysis project Ga0308163, IMG submission 201037) | Phyllosphere microbial communities from UC Gill Tract Community Farm, Albany, California, United States - DLSLT.R1 | ecosystem: Host-associated > Plants > Phyllosphere > Unclassified | place: USA... | reverse complement strand
CGTCCATCCACGCCGCCTCCTCCAGGGTGATGGGGATGGAGTCGATGTACGCCGCCATCATCCAGATCGCGACCGACATGGTCGAGCCGATGTAGATGATCGCCACGCCCTGCAGCGTGTTGATGAGTCCCATCGCCGAGAAGGTGATGAACAGCGGGATCGCCGCCGTCACCACCGGCAGGGCCTGCACCACGAACAGCACGAGCGAGTACCCGGAGACGAGCCGCGACCGCGAGCGGCTGAGCACGTACCCGGCGGGCGCCGCGATGACGACCGAGACGACCACGGTCACGAGCGCGACGAGCAGGCTGTTGCCGAGCCAGATCATCACGTCGGTGCCGCCGAGCACGCGCTCGAAGTTCTCGAGCGTGAACCCGGTCGCCGTGGAGTTCTGCCCCGGCTGGGTGGAGAGGAACAGCACCGCGAGGATCGGCGTGATCACCACGAGCGTGATCACCGCGATGAGCAGGAAGCGCCACCACTGGCCCTTCTGCTCGCGCTGCTTCGCGGAGGTCCGCTTGACGTCGCCGACGGTCGCCGAGGTGGCGCCGCCGACCGCGAGTGCCTGGCTCATTCGATGTCCGCCTTCTTGATCTGCCGGTACAGCAGCGTCGACACGAGGACGAGCACGGCCGTCATCATGAACGCGACCGCCGTGGCCGGTCCGGTCTGCAGGTTCTGGAACGCCTGCTGGTACGCCAGCACGATCAGCGACGTCGTCGCGTTCACGGGACCGCCCTGCGTGAGCAGGAAGATCGTCGGGAAGTCGTTGACGCAGAAGATCGTCATCAGCACCCAGCTGATGTACGTGGTGCGGGAGATGATCGGGAGGGTCACGCCGCGGAACGCCTGCCAGGCGCTCGCGCCGTCCATCTTCGCCGCCTCGTAGACGTTGGTGTCCACCGACGCGAGCGCCGAGGACATCATCATCAGCATGAACGGGAAGCTGATCCAGACCTTGAACACGCAGACCACGACCTGCGCGAGGAGCGGATCGCCGAGGAAGTTCGCGTCGGGGAACCCGAGCGTCTCCAGGATGATCGGGACCGGGCTCTGCGGCGTCGCCACCAGCCAGTTCCACGAGGTCGACGAGACGACCACCGGGACGATCCACGGCAGCAGCAGGAGCACCTTGAAGAACCCGTTGGCCGGGATCCGGGTGCGCAGCAGCAGCGCGAGGGCCAGGCCCACGAGCCACGAGCCGAAGACGCCCGTGACCGTGAAGACGATCGTGAACACCGTCGCGTTGCGGAACGACTCCGACGCCAGCACGCTCGCGTAGTTCTCGAACCCGACGAACGGCGTCTCCCACGGCAGCGTCGACGGCGTCCCCTGCTGCAGCGACTGCAGGAAGGAGTAGACGACGGGGTAGACGTTGAGCAGGATCAGCAGGATCAGCGACGGCAGCGCGAACAGCGCCAGCGTCGCGCCGGCCCGCCCGAGCGGCGTCTTGCCGGAGCCCTTCCGCGGCGCGCTCGGCCGTCGGCCGGGGCCGGCGACGCCGACCCCGCGGCGCGCCAGCCCGACCTTGTCGACGACGCGGGTGTCGCGCGTGTCCCGCGTGTCGCGGGTGTCCAGCGCCATCAGGTCACCTCGTCCATGTCATGCCCTCCGGATGCGCGCGAGATCACGCGCCCGCGTCCAGTTCCTTCTGCAGCTTCTCGAGCGACTCGCGCGCCGTGACGGTGCCGCCGAGGACCGACTGCGCGAACGAGATCGTCGGCTGCGTGCCGTCGACCTTGGTCACGTTCTGGAAGACGGTGTTGGAGCCGGGCGCGCCCCACGTCTTCGAGATGGGCTGCCAGTCGGTGAGGATCTTCGTGGTGTTCGCGTCGTCCGCGTACGCCTCCTCCGCGATGGACTTCAGCGGCGGCAGGCCGATGCCGGTCTGCTTCGTCCAGAGCGACTTCATGTTCTGGTAGTAGTACGTGAGGAACGCCTCGCTGTTCTCCTGGCTCGGCGTCGACTTGTACATCATGATGTTGTTCGGGAAGTAGAGCGCGCCCTTCTCGCCGCCGGGGCCCACGAGCGGGTCGCCGACCACCATGTTGGCGGCGGTCTCCGCGCTCACGTTCGCCGGGGCTCCCGCGCCGTCCCAGAGCATGCCGAAGGTGCCGGCGTCCATCTGCTGGTACGCGTTGTCGGAGGTGTAGGTGGCGCTGCGGGGGTCCACGTAGCCGTTCTTCACCATGCCGAGCACCCACTCGACGGCCTCGATGTTCTTGTCGGTGACGACGTCCGGGTTCTGGTCGCCGTCGAAGAGGCCGCCGCCGTTGTTGATCATGTGGGCGACGATCTGGTGGAAGCCGGTGAAGGCGCCGGCGCCCGAGCGGGTGCCGTAGCCGTAGACGCCGATCTTCTTGAGCCCGGCGCACGCGGCCTCGTAGGAGTCCCAGTCGGTGGGCGCCTCGACGCCGGCCTTCTCGAGGAGGTCCTTGCGGTACCAGTACATGCGCATGTCGAGGTTGTACGGGACGGCCGCGTAGCCGTTGGCCGTCTTGAGGGTGTCGACGAGGCCCGGGAGGAAGTCGTCGTAGATGCCGTTGCCCTTCCACGTCTCGATGAGGTCGTCGGCGTACGCGATCTTGCCCTGCGACTCGAAGAGGAACGCCGTCGTCCCGCCGCCCGAGCTCACCGCGGGGCCGTTGTTGGCGGCGACCGCGGTGGAGAAGGTCTGCGTGAAGTTGGCCCACTGGACCTGCTGGTAGCTCACGGCGCCCATGCCGCTCGCGGGCTTGTAGGCCGCCGAGATCACCTTGTCCTCGGCGAGGAACGCGGGCGCGCCCCAGGGCATGTTCCAGAACTTGAGGGGTGCGGCGGCGCCGCTGGCGCCTCCGCCGCCGCCGCTGCAGGCGGCGAGGAGGCCGACCGCTGCGGCGCCGACCCCCGCGCTGAGGAGGGATCGTCGGGTGAGGCCGTTGCCGAAGGCGCTCGAGGACTGCTGTGGCATTTCTGACTCCGTTGTCTCGTGGTGCTGTGTGTGGTGGGAGGGAAGGGGCTGGGTCTAGGGGCGCGCGTCGGCCGCGAGCGCGGGGGCGGCGGCGAGGAGGGCGCGGAGGTCGGCGACGTCGCCGGGCGCGCATCGGCCGTGGGCGGCGTCGCGGGCGATCCGCAGGGCCGTGCGGTGGCCCGACTCGAAGACGACGGGGAGGTCCTCGCGGCCGGCCGGATCCGTGACGCTCGCGCGGCCGGGCGACGCCGAGCCGGGCGCGGGCAGGACCACGTGCGCGGCGCGGTCGCCGACGAGGATCCGGAACGTCGACCGTCCGTGGTCGTGGCCGGCGACGACGACGCTCACGACCACGTGGACGCCGGACGCGCTCGGCCCGGCGAGCATCAGGTGCTGAGGGGTCGCGACGACGGGGGCGAGCTCCGCGACGGGCGAGCCGAGCAGCGTCCCCGCGGTGAGCGCGAGCGCGCGGGCGGCGCCGCGCAGGTCGGCCGTGCCCGCGACCGCGGCGCGCGCCTCGAGGAGCGCGCCGGGAGCGGCGAAGCGGTGGATCCGCGGCGCCACCCGGCGGACGGCCTCGGCGTGGCGCCACGGCACGTCGAGCACCACGGGGACGCCGGTCGCGACCAGCGCGGCGAGGGCGTCGTCGTCGGCCGCGCCGGGGTCGAGCACGAGGAGCGCGCGGGCGCCGTCCCGCGCGGCCTCGACCGCGCGGGCCGCCCAGCCGGGTCCGCCGTCGAGCACGACGACCTCGCCGGCGTCGTCGGCGCGGCGGAAGGACTCGGGCAGCGAGGCGAGGGTCGCGGCGGCCGCGGCCCGGCGGACCGGCGTCGCGGTCGGGTCGACGCGCACGGCGAGCGAGCTCATGCAGCCACCCCCGCCCGGGATCCGGCGCCCGCGAGCGCGTCGCCGTCGGCGGCGGCGCGGATCAGGTCGGCGCACTGCTCCGCGATGGAGGTCGCGAGGGCGAGGTCGGCGAGGAGGTCGTCGAGCGGCACCGGATCGGCTGCGCCGACGAGCACGTCGTGCACGTGCTCCCACTCGCCGACGTAGCCGTTGTCGGCGTACGGGCCCCACGTCGTCGCGCTGCGGGCGTCGACGAGGGTGGCGGTGCTGGATCCGGCGTGCACGTAGGAGAGGGAGAAGTCGACGTGCAGCGAGCGGTCCACGGCGACCGCGTCGAGCGTCCACTCGGGGTCCCACGTCGCGCCGCCGACGCCGTGCACCTCGAGCACGCTCCCGCCGACCATCGCGACGATCTCATAGCCCCACGGGTCGAGGGTGCGCGCGGCGATCACGCGCGGCGGCTCCGCGGGCAACAGCTGGCGGGCGAGCGGCAGGTCGTGGATCGCGAGGCCGAGCACGCCGCCGGTGATGGCGGCGACGCGCGCCTCCAGGTCGGGGGCGCCGGGCGAGCGGGGCGCGGGCCGGCCGACGATCTCGGTGGCCGAGTCCTCGGAGTCGGGGTTGGGCGGGATCACGGCGGAGATGCGCACGGTGTGCGGGGCGTCGCCCGCGGCGCGCCAGCCGCCGAGCGCGGCGGTCCAGGCGGCGTCGAAGGCGTGCATCGTGCCGACGACGACGGGCACGCCGTGCTCGACCGACGCCCGGGCGATGGCCTCGCCCTCCTCGACGGAGACGGCGAGCGGCTTCTCGCACAGCACCGCGCGCTTGCCGGCGCGGCAGGCGGCGATGACCTGCTCGGCGTGGAAGCGGTTCGGGCTGCCGATCACGACGACGTCGACGGCCGGGTCGTCGATGAGCGCGTCCGCGTCGGTGGAGTGGCGCGCGTCGACGCGGGCGGCGACGCGGCGGGCCACGTCCGGGTCCACGTCCATCACGTGCACCACGCGGAACCGGTCGGCCATGCGCGCCAACGTCGGCAGGTGGATGGCCTGCCCGACGGGACCCGCCCCGATGAGGCCGACCCCGAACACCACTTCGCTCACGACGCCCTCGTCCCTAGCTGATGACCCAGGACGAATACTGACGACCTGTTTACGGTTGAGTCACTGTACGTCCGGGTTCGCGGACCGCACAAGGGGGAGGATCGACATCGTGACCGACACCCGCAGGCCGGCCCCGCCCTCGGGCACCCCCGAGAGCGATTCCCGCGCTGGTGGCGATGAGAGCGCGATCACGGATCCAGCCTGTCGCTCGGGCCAGACGAGGCGCGGTCGGTACTCGACCGGCGTCCGCCGCCGCGCCGAGATCGTCGAGGCGGCCGTGCGCGTGTTCGGGATCCGCGGATACGGCGCCGCGACCATCAAGGGCATCGCCGACGAGGTAGGCGTCTCCCCCGCGGCCGTGCTGCGCTACTTCACGAAGGAGGAGCTGCTCACCGAGGTGCTGCGCCAGTGGGACCGGCAGCAGCCGTTCGTCTCCGAGGCCGCGCCGGGCCTGCCCGCGATCCGCGCCTTCGTCGACCTGATGCGGTACCACGTGGAGCACCGCGGCTTCCTCGAGCTGTACCTGACCTTCGCGACCGAGACCAGCGACGCCACGCATCCGGCGCACGAGTACATGCGCGGGCGGTACGCGCGCACGGTCGCGCAGATCCGCCGCAGCATCGGCGAGGCGGTCACGCTCGAGCAGGTGCCGCCGATGGACGACGCGACGCTCGACTACGAGGCCGCGTGCTTCCTCGCGATCCTCGACGGGCTCGAGATCCAGTGGATCCACAACCCGCGGATCGACCTGCCCGGCCTCGTCGGCGAGTACATGGAGCAGTCGATCGCCCGATGGCGGGCGGGTGCGCGGGTCGCGGTCCCGCCCGGTTCCGCTGCGTGGGACTGACGCCGGAGCGGAGGCGGGACCCCGACCGCGCCTAGTGCCCCGCCACGCCCTCCGGCACCGGGTTCGCCGGGCGCCGCACGAAGAACGAGGCGGCGACGGCGGCGAGGGAGATGAAGCCGCCGATCATGAAGGCCGCCTGCACGCCGGCCGCGGTCGCGGTGACCTCGGACTGGCCGTCGGCCACGCCCGCGACGGTCGTCGTGGTGAGCACCGTGACGAACAGCGCCGTGCCCGCCGCGCCCGCGAGCTGCTGCATCGTCGAGACGGTCGCGCTGCCGTGCGAGTAGAGGCGCGGCGGCAGGGATCCGAGGGCCGAGGTGAGCAGCGGCGTGAACATGAACGCGAGGCCCGCGTTGAGCACGAGGTGCACCGCGATGACCCAGCCGATGGACGTGCCCTCGTGCAGCATCGTGGTCATTCCCCACAGGGCGATGCTCACGACGACGGCGCCGGGGATCACGAGCGGGCGCGGCCCGACGCGGTCGAACAGGCGGCCGACGATGGGCGACAGGATCGCCATGAGCGCGCCGCCGGGGAGCAGCAGCAGGCCGGTCTCGAGCGTGCCGAGCTCCAGCACGTTCTGCAGGTAGAGCGGCAGGACGATGAGGCTGCCGAAGAGCGCCATCATGCTGACGCTCACCATGATCACGGCCACCACGAACGCGCGGCTGCGGAACGTGCGGAGGTCCATGAGGGCGCGGTCCTCGCGCTGCAGGCCGATCTGGCGGGCGATGAACGCGGCGAGCGCGATGGCGCCGACGGCGATGGGGATCCAGAGCGGCAGGGGCGCGTTGCCCTCGGCGGACTCGCCCAGGCTCGAGAGGCCGAAGATCAGGCCACCGAACGCGAGCGTGGAGAGCACGACGGAGAGGATGTCGAACGGGAGCTTCCGCGGGGTGGTGAGGTTCGTGATCTTCCAGAGGCCGAGCGAGAGCGCGATGACGGCGATGGGGAGCACGATCCAGAACATCCAGCGCCACGACAGCGAGCTGAGGATGAGGCCGGACACCGTCGGCCCGATGGCCGGGGCGACCGCGATGACGATGGAGATGACGCCCATGAGGCGGCCGCGGCGCGCGGCGGGCACCAGGTTGAGGACGGTCGTGAACAGCAGCGGCATCATGATCGCCGTGCCGCTGGCCTGCACGATGCGGCCGACGAGCAGGACGCCGAAGCCGGGCGCGATGGCCGCGACGAGCGTGCCCAGCGAGAACAGCGTCATGGCGGCGCCGAAGACCTGGCGCGTGGAGAAGCGCTGCAGGATGAAGCCGGTCGCGGGGATCACGACGGCCATCGTGAGCATGAAGCCCGTCGTGAGCCACTGCGCGGTGGCGGTGGTGATGGACAGGTCGACCATGAGGCTCGGCAGGGCGACGCTCATGATCGTCTCGTTGAGGATGACGACGAACGCCGCGACCACGAGCAGGCCGATGACGAGCGGGGCGCCGTGCGGCAGGCGCTCGTCCTCGGGGGCGACGGCGCGGGCGGCGGCGGCGCGGTCCGCGCGGGGCAGGGTCGCGTCGGCGGGCGTGGCGTCGCGCCGGGTGTCGGCGGAAGGCGGCGTGGTCATGTGCGGTTCTCCGGGGAGTGGAAGGCGGGGCGCGCGCGACGGTGCGGGGCCGGGGAGGTCCGGATGTCAGACTCGGACCATGTGGCAGTATATGACAGATTCGTCGGATCCGACCGGCGGGATGCGCGAGAGGCAGGCGACCGGATGGGCACGCTGAGCGACACGGCCGAGGCGGCGGGCACGATGGGCGCAGCTGCGGCAGTAGCCGCGGCCAGCGGCGCGGCCGTCGGCGCGACGGGCCTCCGGGAGCGCCGCCGCATGGCGACGACCACCGAGATCAGCGAGGCCGCCCTCGCGCTCTTCGAGGAGCGCGGCATGGCGGGCACCACCATCCACGACATCGCGCAGGCCGCGGGCGTCTCCGACCGCACGTGCTTCCGCTACTTCCCGAGCAAGGAGGAGTCGGTCCTCACGCTGCACCCGGTGTTCGACGCGCCGCTGGATGCATGGCTCGCCGACGTCGACCGCGGATCCGCGCCGCTCCCCCAGCTCGAGGCCGTCTACGAGCGCGTGCTCGCGAGCCTCGACGGCGAGCTCGCGCACATCGCGCACCAGCAGCTGCGCGTGCGACGGCTCATGGCCGACGAGCCGCAGCTGCGCTCGGCCGCGGTGTCGATCGACGCGACGCGCTCGTGGGAGCTGGCGGAGCGGATCACGACGGCGTTCGGCGGCCGCATCACCGCGCAGGAGGCGCGCCTCGTCACCGAGCTCGCGGGCGTCGCGGTGCGCGCGGCCTTCGACGAGTGGGCGGATGCGCGCACGGCCGGCCTCGACGCGACCCTGGTCGCCTCCCACGCGGCGGTGCGCCGCCGCCTCCGCGACATCGCGGGCACCGGCGCGGCCTGAGGCCCGGGCGCCACTCCCTCGCGGCGCCCGTCAGCCCTCCGATGGACCAGTTCCCCGGAGGCGCCCGACCGCGGACACCTCCGGAGCCGGCGGACCCTGGCGTGGTCGCCTCGCGGCCGTGTCCCCGCCCCCGACCCTGTTGCTCCGCTCGCCGAGGGTGACGAGCGCGAGATATCGGTCCGACGTCCAGCAGACGAGGCGCCCCTTCTGGTCCTTGTTTCTTGCGAGGATGCCGGCGTCGGCCAGCTGGGTGAGCGCCCGGTGCGCGGCCACCCGCGACACCCCGTGGGCGCGCGCGGCGCTCTCCTCCGTGAGGACCGGGTCGGTCGCCAGACGATCGAGGATGCGTAGGACCACCGAGTCCGCCCGAGGCCGGGCGGGCGCCAGCCCCTGCTGACGCCGATGCTCCACGAGTCGCTCGACGCTCTTCTCGTCGAGCCGCGCGACGTCCTCCGCCAGACGCACCGCGGTCCCGGCGGCCAGCTCCGCTGCCTCGGCGAAGGCGCGGACCCACTCGTCGACGCGGCCCGCCCGGAATGCGGTGAGCCCCGCGATGTATGCGTCCGCATCCGCGGAGAGGACCGTCGAGATGGGGATGAGGATGTCGCGCACCGCATCGCCCCGCCGCAGGACCGTGTGGATGAGCGCGCGACCAGTGCGGCCGTTCCCGTCGATGAAGGGGTGGATCGTCTCGAACTGGGCGTGCGCGATGGCCGCCCGCACCACCGGGTTCCCCTCCGTGTCGCTGCAGAAGCGCGCGAGATCCTCGAGGAGCCGACGGACCTCGCCCTCCGGGGGCGGCACGAAGTCCGCCCGCAGCGGCGACCAACCAGATCCCCCGACCCAGTTCTGCTCCGTCCGGATCCCCTCGACGAGCGAGGGCTCGATGACGTGCTGGAGCGCCTCGAAGTCCGGGACGGTGATCCGGCGCTCCCGATCCGCCAAGATGTCGATCGCGTTCTCGGTGGCCCGCACGTTGGCGATGACGTCGAGCGCGACCCGCGTGCCCTGCTGGAGGAGCTCGGCGATCGCGAGGCGCTTCGGCGTGACGCGGTTCCCCTCGATCCACGATGAGGAGATGCTCTCCGACCGGATGAGCAGGTGGTTGAGGTAGCCGGCTCGGCGACCGATCCTCTCGTCTGCTCTCGCTAGCACCGCTAGGGCGTCGGTTGCGGCGTCTTCCGCTTCGCGCCCGAGCGGCGGGAGGGAAGTGGGAAGGTCCAGGGGCACGAACGCTCGATAGATGCCCCGCGCGCGATCGCGGCGACTGAGGTGGGCCGAGTCCTGCGGGTCCCAGACGAGCTCGACGTACGACACCTGCGGCTCCTTTCCGTCGCCCCTCGTCGTGAGGATTAACTTTAGTACTAATAGAAGTATTAATTGCCCACGCGATGCACGCCTACCGCCTCAGCGGGACAGGTTCACCCGCAGGCCGCTAGGCGCCAGTTCGTCTTGGAGGATCCCCCGACGGCGGAGCACGGGCACGAGGTCGTCGAGCATGCGGTGCAGCGTGAATGGGTGCAGGTCGTCCGCGTCCTCCCTCAATAGGAGCTCGAACCCGGTCGGCTACCGCTCACTCGCGGTCTGCTGGCCGGGCCACCCTCAGGATCCGACTGCGCGCGGCGTCGAGGCCGCGCTCGAGGTCGCGGAGGATGTCGGCGATGTCCTCGATGCCGATGGACACGCGGAGGACGCCCGGCCAGATCCCCGTGGCGTCGCGCTCCTCGGGGGTGCGACCTGCGTGCGTGGTGGACGCCGGCTGCAGCACGAGTGAGCGCGCCGCGCCGTGATCGCGGTCGACCGCGGATCCGGCGCGCACCTGGCGCGGATCCCGTCGAGCACGCTCAGGCGCCGAACGCGCGCCGCGACGCGATCTCCGCGCCCGCGACCAGCGCGCGGAGCTTCGCCCACGCCACGTCGGTCGCGACGAACTCGTAGCTCGCGAAGGTCGAGAGGCCGCAGTCGGTGCCGGCGATCACGCGGGTCGGGTCGCCCACGGCGTCGACGACCTCGAGGATCCGGTTCGCGATCACCTGCGGGTGCTCCAGGTAGTTGGTGGTCACGTCCACGACGCCCGGGATGAGCACGGCGCCCTCGGGCAGCGGGTGGTCGCGGAACGCCGGCGCCTCGTGCTGGTGCGCCGGGTTCCCGAGCGGGATGCTGAACGCACCCACGTTCGCCCGGTACAGGTGCGGGAGCAGGACGTCGACGGGCACGTCGTCCTGGTGCGGGCCCTGCCAGTTGCCCCAGCAGACGTGCAGGCGCACCCTCTCTCGCGGGATGTCGCGGATCGCGTGGTTGAGCGCGTCCACGTGCAGGTCGACCGCCGCGAGGAACTCCTCGAGCGTGGCGTCGCCGAACTGGATGACGCGCTCCATCGCGAGGTCGGGCGCGTCGAGCTGGAGGACGTGGCCGCGCGCGACGATCGCGTCGTACTCGAGCTTGAGCTGGTCGGCGAGCGCGAAGACGTAGGCGCGGTCGTCGCCGTAGTGCGGGTTCGCGGCGTCGAGCAGCAGGGTCGTGGAGACGATGCCCGGGGTCGCGGCGGAGAAGAACGTGCCGGCGGGTCGGAGGCCCTGGCCCGCCTGCGCGGCGAGCTCGCGGTCGAAGCCGTCGAGGTCCTCGGTGATGCCCGCGAGCGTCGGGTCGTACGCGAGCAGGCCCTGCGCCACCGGCGGATCCCAGACCCGCGCGACGTCCGCGCCCTCCACGATCTGCTTCGCCTGGAACGCGGCGTAGTCGGGGAACTTCAGCGAGTCGAGCGTGGGCTTGCGGTGCCCGGCGCCGCCGAACCCGTCGATGCGCTCGAGCACGTAGGTCGAGAAGCCGACGCGGGGCACCTCGCCGTCGTTGACGACGTCGAGGCCGGTCTCGAGCTGGCGGCGCACGGTGTCGGCGACGGACGTCGCGGTCACCTCCGCCAGCTCGGCCGCGTCGAAGGGGCGCCCCTGGTCGCGGGCGACGAGCAGGCGGGTCAGCTCCGGCGAGCGCGGCAGGCTGCCGGCGTGCGTGGTCAGGATGCGGTCGGTCATGCGGGCTCCTCGGGGGCGGGGCGGCGGGGCGGCGGGCGGATGCGGGGGTGGGGACGGCGCGTCCGGCGGCCCTGCGGGACATCCGGCCGTCGCGCCGTGTCCAGCCTGGCGGACGGCGCCTGCGGGTGGGCGCGGAACACCGAGGCGGCCCGTCACACGGCGACATGCGGCCGGATCCTCCGCCCGAGCCTCCCGCGGCGGCGGGTGTGGACGGTCGGGCGCCGATCCCAGCGTCGATCCCTACCCTCCTCGGGACCGCAGCGCTCCCCGCCGCGACGAGGGAGATCGAGCATGCGCCATGCCGCCCGCCCGCCGGGCCTGCCCCTCGCCCTCGGCGTCGTCGCCCTCGGATCGGCGTGCGTCGCCGCCGGGGTGCTCGGGGTCCTCACCGTCGGCGCCATCCGCTTCCAGCGGCTGCTCCTCGCGGATCCGGTCGCGCCGCGGCCCGACGCCGCGCTCCCCTGAGGAGCCCTCCGCGCGATCGTCCGCGCACCCGTCCACCCGTCCACCCAGCCACCCGTCCACCCAGCCACCCGTCCACCCAGCGTCCACGCCCGGGACGCGCACCCGTCCGCGCGCCCTCCCGCCGCGCGCCGCGCGTACCCGACCGGAAGCCGCATCGTGTCCTCCTACCTGCTCTGCGCCCCGCCCATCTACGGGCACCTCGCGCCGCTCGTCACCGTCGGCCGCGGCCTGGCCGCGCGCGGTCACGCGATCACCGTGCTGACGGGCGCGAAGTACCGGGATCTCGTCACGGGGGCCGGCCTCCGCTTCGCGCCCCTGCCCGCCGAGGTCGACTACGACGACGCCGACCTCGAGGAGCTGCTCGCCCCCGCCTCCGCGGCGCGCGGCGTGGGAGCGATCCGCGAGGGCATGATCGCGCTGTTCGTGCGCGTGATCCCGGCGCAGCACCGCGCGGTGCTCGCCCTCCTCGACGCCGAGCCGTTCGACGCGGTGCTCGCGGAAGGGGCGTTCACCGGGCTCGACCCCTACCTCACCCTCGCGCCGGCGGAGCGCCTGCCCGTGCTCGGCATCGGCGCCACGCCCGTCGTGCTCGCGAGCGTCGACGCCGCGCCGTTCGGGGCGGGCCTCCCGCCCGGCCGCGGGCCGCTCGGGCGCCTCCGGAACCGGGCGCTCGCGCTCGCCATCCGCCCCGGGCTCACCCGACCGCTGCGGGAGGCGGTGGATGCCGTGCTCGCGGAGATCGACTCCCCCGCCTCCCGCGCCGACCCCTTCGACTACGCCTACCGCTGCTTCGACGCGCTCTTCCAGCTGAGCGTCGCCGAGCTCGAGTACCCGCGCCGGGAGCTGCCCGGCACCGTCCGCTTCGTCGGGCCGCTGCGGGACGCGGCGGATCGCGCGGACGCGGCGGCGCTGCCGGACTGGTGGTCGGACCTCGTCGACGGCCGCCCGGTCGTGCACGTCACCCAGGGCACCATCGACAACGCGGACCTCGGTCGCCTCGTCGCCCCGACCCTGCGTGCCCTCGCCGACGAGGACGTCCTGGTCGTCGCGACCACCGGCGGCCGCCCCGTCGCGGACGTGGAGCGCGCGCTCGGCGGCCCGCTGCCGGAGAACGCGCGCGTGGCGGAGTTCCTCCCCTACGACCTGCTGCTGCCGCTGGTCGATGCCGTCGTCACGAACGGCGGGTTCGGCGGCGTGCAGCGGGTCATCGCGCACGGCCTGCCGCTCGTGGTCGCGGGATCCACCGAGGACAAGCCCGAGGTCGCGGCCCGCGTCGCCTGGGCGGGATGCGGCAGGAACCTCCGCACGGGCACCCCGCGTCCGGACGCCGTGCGCCGCGCCGTGCGCGAGGTCCTCACGACGCCGTCCTACCGGCTGCGGAGCCGCGAGGTCGCCACGGCGATCGCGGCCCTGCCGGATCCGCTGGAGGTCATCGCGGCCGGCCCGGACGCCGCGGTGGCGGCGCACCGGGGTCCGTCGGCGACGTCGGGCGCCTGAGCCGACGCCCCCGGCCGGCCCGGACGGGGACGGGGACGTCTAGTACGGGCGGTACTGCGAGAGCGCGAAGAGGATCCCGCCGATCACGAGCACCACGGCGGCGGACGCGAGCAGCCCGACCGAGGACACCGCGATGCCGCCCCCCACGAGGCGCGGGCGCTCCGCGGGGTGCCGCCGCGCATCGCGGATCCCGCGCCGGACGCCCACGATGCCGATCACGAACGTGACGATGGATGCGGCGGCGAACAGGATCGCCCCGATCAGGAGCTGCGGCTCGGGGATCAGCCGCGCGGCCGCGATCGACGCGACGACGCCCACCGGCCCGACGAGGCTGAGCCAGCCGAGCCGCCAAGCCCGGGAGCGCGGGCGGAGGGCGGCGTCATGCGGATCCGTCATGCGTGAAGGGTATTCGCGGCCCGCGCCTCGCGGACGGGTGCGCGCCCCCGTCGCGCCGCGGCCGCCCGCACAGCAGCCCGGCCCCGCGCCTCACGCGATGCGGATCAGCTTCCGGTTCGCGAACTCGTCCACCGCGTGCCGGCCGAGCTCGCGGCCGGAGCCCGAGCGCTTCACGCCGCCGAAGGGCAGCTCGGCCGCGTCGCCGAGCACGAGGTTGACCCAGACCATGCCCGCGTCGATGCCGTCGGCGACCCGCAGCGCCTGCTCCGGATCCGTCGTGTACACGTACGAGCCGAGGCCGAACGGGGTGTCGTTGGCGAGCGCGACGGCCTCCTCCTCGGACGCGACCCGGTAGAGCGCGGCGACGGGGCCGAAGAACTCCTCGCGGTAGGCGTCCATCTCCGGCGTCACGTCGGCGAGCACCGCGGGCGGGAACATGTTGCCCACGGGCTCGCCGCTCGCGAGCACGGTGGCGCCCTGCTCCACCGCGCGGGCCAGCTGCTCCGTGAGGCGCTCCGTCGCTGCGCGCGAGGAGAGCGGGCCGAGCAGGGTGCCGTCGGCCATCGGATCCGCGGGCTGGGCCGCCGTGAGCGCCGCCGTGAAGCGCGCGGCGAAGTCGTCGTAGAGGTGGTCGATCACGAGGAAGCGCTTGGCGCCGTTGCAGGACTGGCCGTTGTTGTCGAGGCGCGCGGCCACCGCGTCGGCGACGACCGCGTCGAGGTCGTCGGTCGACAGCAGGAGGAAGGGATCGGATCCGCCGAGCTCCAGCACGACCTTCTTGAGGTGCCGGCCGGCGATCTCCGCGACCGCGGCGCCCGCCCGCTCGGAGCCCGTGACGGAGACGCCCTGCACGCGCGGGTCCGCGATGACGCCCTCGATCTGCGCGTTCGTCGCGAGCACGCTCACGTAGACGCCCGGGTCGGCGCCCTGCTCCGCCGCCGCGTCCGCGTACATGCGCTGGATCGCCTCCGCCGACTCGGGGCACTGCGGCGCGTGCTTCAGCAGGATCGCGTTCCCCGTGACGATGGCGGGACCGACGAACCGGGCCACCTGGTAGTACGGGAAGTTCCACGGCATGATCCCGAGCAGCACGCCGAGGCCCGAGCGGCGCACGAACGCGGATCCGGTGCCGTCGGCGAGCGCGATCGGCTCGTCGGCGAGGAACTCCTCGGCGTTCCGGGCGTAGTAGCCGAGGATGTCGGCGGCGAAGTCGACCTCGCCGAGCGCCTGGTCGAGGGGCTTGCCCATCTCGCGCACGATGATCCGCGCCAGCTCGTCGCGGCGCTCCGTGTGCAGCTCGGCGACGCGGGCCACGAGCGCGGCGCGCTGGGCGATCGAGGTGCGACGCGACCAGCCGCGGTACGCGCCCTCGGCGGCGGCGATCGCGTCCTGCAGCTCCGCGTCGGTGATCTCGGGATGCTCGGCGACGATCTCGCCGGTGGTCGGATCGGTGACGGCGTAGCTGCTCATGGGTGCTCCTCCTCGTGCTGCCGCGCGGGTGGCGCGGGTGGGGCCCACGATATCGAGCGGGCCCGGCTCCGCCGAGGTCGCGCCGGTACGATCGGGCATCGAGGATCGGAGTGCGGATGCCGGAGGATCGGGATGGCGCCGGGCGCGAGGAGCGCCGCCGCCGCGTGGAGGACGCCGCGCACAGCGGCGAGATGGAGGGGCTGCACCTCACCCCCGACACGACGGTCGACGCCGGCGAGTACGTCGCGGGGCGCATCGACGCAGCGGAGCTGCGCGAGCGCGTCCGCGCCCGATACGGCATCGGCTGAGCCGCGCGCGATGGTCGGCTTCGTCGATCCGTATCTGGACCCGGCGACGGGGATCCTCCGCAACCGCGTCGGCGCGCGCACGCGTGCCGAGCTCGACCGGGCGGAGGGTGACCTCTCCTTCGCCGCGATGATCCAGCCCCTGACCCGGCCGCCGCGTCCCACGGGCGACCTCACGGAGCTCCGCGCGATCCACCGGGGCCTGTTCGCCGACGTGTACGACTGGGCCGGGGAGATCCGCACCGTCGACATCCGCAAGGACGCGGACGGTGCGGAGTTCTTCCTCCCGGTCTCGATGATCGACCGGGCTGCCTCCTTCACCGCGGAGGAACTCCGCTCGGACGGCATGCTCCGAGGGCTCGACCGCCGGCGGTTCGTGCAGAGGCTCGCGCATCACTACGACCAGCTCAACTACATCCACCCCTTCCGGGAGGGGAACGGGCGGGCGCAGCGGCTCTTCTGGGATCGCGTGGCTCGGGATGCGGGGTGGGAGCTGGACTGGCGTCGCGTCTCCGGCGCGGAGAACGACCGGGCGTCGCGCATCGCCTCCGAGACCCGCGACCTGCGTCCCCTGTGCACGATGCTCGAGAGGGCGGTGATCCCCGCCGCGCCCCGGCCCCGGCCCCGGGCGACGACTGCCGCCGCTGCTCGGGATCGGAGCAGGCTGGGCGGTCGAGCCCCGCGCCGGGATGCCGACCGCGGACGCTGACCTGGATGCCCGGTCCGGGCATCGGGCTCGGCAGGGGGCCGCCGCCACACGACGGGACGCCAGCCCGCCCGCCGTCCCGCCCGCCGATCCCTCGCACGGACCGTCGTCGCCGTCAACGCCTTGAGGAGCGGGGGCCCGCCGTGGGAACGTCGTGGTGGGGCCGGGCATCCGCGCCCCACGGGGCAGCTCCGAGGAGCTGGGCGGTGCGGGTCGGCCGCCGGTACCCCGGCGGGACACGGCGCGTCCACCGGCCGTCCACCCGCCGGGCACAGCATGGGGGTGCGGTGCGGACGTCCGGGGGGACGACGTGCACCGCGGATCCGGGGGGATTCCGATGGTCGATGCGCAGCACACGCATGAGGGGCCGCCCGCGGCGCAGGCGGAGCCCGTCGAACGGGCGCGGCTGCTGCGGCCGGGCCAGCCGCTGGGGCTCCGGCTCGACGCACGCGTCGACGAGTTCCGAGAGCTGCTGCTGCGCTGCCCGCTCGAGGAGGTGCGGCCCGCGGGCCGCGACTGGCTGCGGCTGCGCTACGAGGAGATCGTGCCGCTGGTGCTGCCCGCGGCCCTCGCGGCCGTCGAGCACGGGCGGACCCTGCCTCCCGCGTGCCTCGACGAGCTCCGCGCGGTCGCCCGCCGGAGCGCGGCGCAGCCCGACGTCGACCTGTCCGTCGCCCTCCGCGGCGCCCTGCCCGCGCTGCGCGTCTTCGCGCTCGTGATGCACGCGGCGGCCGCCGAGCGCGACGCCACGCTCGTCGTCGCCATGGCCCGCGCGTCCCACGTCGCGCAGGAGCTCGGCACGTGCTGGGTGGAGGCCTGGGCGGGGCATCGCGCCGAGGACGCGGCGACGCCCGCCGTGATCGTCGCGGGACCAGCCCCCGCCGACGCCGACGTGGAGCTCGACCTCGTTGCCCGCGCCCCGGACCTCGACGACGTGGAGGAGCGCATGCTCGCCCTCACCGCCCACGGCCTGTCCAACGACGAGATCGCGCGCGCCACCTCGTACAGCCGGCAGGCCGTGGCGTGGCACCTCGGTCGGCTGATGCGCACGTGGAACGCGCCCAACCGGACGGCGCTCGTGTCGGTCGCGTTCGTCCGCGGCGTGATCCGCACCCGGCGCGACCGGCGCGCGCGCCGTGCCGAGCCGCCGCGCATGATCGAGGGCGGGACGCGCGGACGCCCCGCCATCCCGGAGGATGACGGGGCGCCGACGGAGCCGTGACGGGGATCAGCCGCCGTTGATGCTGATGACGTTGTCCGTCTTGACGTTGTTGCCCAGCACGCCCCAGTTCAGGAACCCGCCGTCGCCGTTGTTGGTGACCTTGCCGGGTCCGTCGAACCAGTAGATGACGTAGCTGCCGCCCTTGATGTCGATGGGCTTGGCGTCCACGATGGCGCCCTCGACGACGATGTCCTGGTTCTTGTTGACGACCGCCACCGTGAGGCGGTCCGGGTTGTCCGCGCTGTAGTAGCCGATGTCGAGCGCGGCCAGGACGGCGCCGTTGCGGTCGCTCTGGTCGTTCACCGCGGCGGTGATGGCACCGACGATGGCGACCGGGTCGAGCGTGACGCTGCCCGTGACGGGGCTGTTGACCTCGCTGCTCTCGGCGGCGGGTGCCGCGGGCTCGGCGGCCTGGGCGGGTGCCGCCGCGAAGCCGCTGAGCGCGGCGATCATCCCGCCGCTGAGGGCCGCGGTGGCGACGATGCGGGTGGTCTTCGACGTGAGCTTGCTCATGATCTCTTCCTCTTCCTGTGGGGTCTTGGATGGATCGTGCTGTCAGTCGTTCTTTCCGACACCCATGACGATGCCGGGCGGGCGGCCGGAGCGCACGCGATCGGGCCGGTCGTTGGACGGTCGTCCAACACCTCGTCGGACGAGGGCGGAATGTGCTTCCGGGCGGCAGCGGGCGCGGCGGTCAGCGGCCGGTGCCGCGTCCGGTCCGCCGGTCGGTCTCCCAGTAGACGAGCTCGACGGTGTCCTCCGGCCCGAGCACGCGCTCGAGGATCGCGAGCAGACGCTCGCCCTGGGCCGCGTGCTCGCGCGCGACGGCGCGATCCCGCCAGCCGCGGTCCCACTCGAACCCCTCCTGGAACACGGCCGCCCAGGCCCGGACGGCCTCCTCGACGTGCGGCGGCAGCTCGGGCGTGCCGTCGGGGCAGAGGCCGTCGTCGCCCCAGAGCGGTCGGTCGACGCCGTACTCGTCCATCAGGCGGTAGTGCACGGGTGCCTCCGGCCGGGTCCGGTCCGCGCTCTGCGGGCCGTCACCGAGCATGCCAGTCGATCGGCCGGCCGCGCCGGCGCATGGGCGATGGGCCGTACCCGTCCACCCGCCCGTCTACGCTCGCGGCATGCCCACCCGGATCCGCCCCGCCGCCGCCGGCGACCTCGACGCGCTGCAGGGGATCGAGGACCGGGCCGACCGGATCCTCGTCGAGCTGCTGCGCCCCGCCACGTGGTGGCCCGCGCCGACCGGGGCGGAGCGCGCGGCGGAGCCCGGGTTCCTGCTGGTCGCGGAGGACGCGGACGCCGATGAGGACGCCGACGGTCCGCTCGTCGGCTTCGCGCACGTCCTCGAGGTCGACGGCCTCGCGCACCTGGAGCAGGTGGCGGTGCCGCCCGAGCACGGGCGCCGCGGGCACGGCGGCGCGCTCGTCGAGGCGGCGGCCGCGGAGGCCCGGCGGCGCGGGCATCGGCGGATCACGCTGCGCACCTTCGCCGACGTCCCCTGGAACGCGCCCTCCTACGCGCGCGCCGGGTTCGTGGAGGAGCCGCCGGCGACACCCTTCCACCTGCGCCTCGTGGAGACGGAGGCGCGGCTCGGGCTCGACCGGCTCGGGCGGCGGGTCCAGATGGGGCGCGCGCTGGGCTGAGGCGGCGCGCGCACGGCGGCCTTGTGCCGATCCGCGCCGTCGGCCAGTGTGGACCCATGTCGTCGAGATGAGCACCGGCTCCCGCTCCGCTCCCACCCACGCCCGCCCGGCGGATCCCGCCCGGCGCGCCTCGACGACAAGGCACCCATGACCGCGCACGCCCCGCTCCCCCGCATCCCCCCGTACCTGCCCGCCGACGAGACCGGCTGGCTCCGCTGCCGAGCGCTCTCGTTCCTCGACACGCAGTACTTCGACTACGCGCTGGCCCGGCGGCCGGATCCCGCCGAGCCGTCCGTCGCGCTCGTCGCGGAGGACCCGGACGGCACCATCGTGGGGATCCTCGACATCGGCGTCGAGGGCGCCCTCGCGACCATCGACGCGATCGCCGTCCACCCCGACCACCAGGGCCGGCGCATCGCCACGACCCTCCTCGAGACCGCGCTCCCGCTCCTCGGCGGCACCGGCGCCACCGAGCTCGACGCGTGGACCCGCGAGGATCCGGCCGCGAACGCCTGGTACCGCCGCGTCGGCTTCGTCGAGGAGACCCGCTACCTGCACGTGTACGTGAGCGAGGGCGACGACACGAGCGGCTTCACGACCCCCGACGGCCTCGGCCGGCCGGTGCAGTCGTTGCTGCACGCGCCGATCGAGCGCGAGGCGGAGCTGCGGGCGCGGTTCCGGCGCGTGCACGTGTGCCGGCGGTACGTGATGGCGGTCGGCTAGCGCATCCGCCGGAGGGCGACCACGAACAGCGCCGACATCGTCCCGAAGATCGCCGCGCCCAGGAGGAGCGCGACGCCCATGGCCCCGATCGAGGCGCGGCCGTCGGCGACGGACACCGCGAGCGCGCCCACGACGATCCCCGCCAGGGCGAGGATGGCGGTCACGACCGCGAGGGCGCAGGTCATCGCGCGGGATCCGCCCGGGGACAGGCTCACGACACGCATCCGGCCGCGAGGATCCGCCCGACACCAGCGAACGCAGCCACCTGATGCGCCCTCCGCTGCTCCCGCTCGACCGGGTCGGGGTGGAAGAGCGCCTGGCGACCGGGGTGGATGGTCGCCACCACGGGGAAGCGGATCCCGTCGGCGAGCGTGTCGTCGAGCTCGACGGCGTAGCGCCAGATCCGCTCGGCGTCACGGCCCTGCAGCAGCACGACCTCGAGGTCGGGCAGGAGCGCGACGAGCTCCACGAGCGCCCGAGCGCCCACCCGGCCCTGCGCCGCATCCGGCGCCGCGTTGATGTACCAGGGGTACGCATTCCAGGGCAGCACGTCGCGGTCGCGGATCCCGTGCTCGGCGAACAGCACGGCCTGGCGCTCCGCGGTCGGATCGTCGTTCTCGATGCTGAGGAAGCCGGAGCCGACACCCACCTGCGTCGCCGGCCCGGGATCTCGCAGCACGCTGAGCACGCGCGCGTCCGTGCCGCCGTGGTGCGGGGCGATGCGCGGGACGAACCCCTCCGGGTCCGGCTCCGAGATCGCGGCGACGAACGCGTTGATCGGCGCCATGTGCGACGCGGTCTCGGCCGGGTCCTCCTGCGAGGTGCGGAAGACGTCGTCGGCCATGCGTCGGGTCATGTCCCGAACCTACGCGGCGCCGCCGCCCCTACCGCCCCCTGGCCGCCCGCCCGCGCCACAGCAGCCACACGAAGTACGGCGTGCCGACGAGCGCGGTCACGAGGCCGGCGCCGAGCTGGGCGGGGGCGATCGCGGTGCGGCCGAGGAGGTCGGCGAGGGTCACGAGGGCGGCGCCCAGGAGGATCGCGACGGGCACCACGCGCGCGTGCCGTGAGCCGACGAGCGCGCGGGCCGCGTGCGGGGCGACCAGGCCGACGAAGCCGATCACGCCCACCGCGGCGACGGCCGTCGCCGTGAGCACGACCGCGATCGCGAGGGCGAGCAGGCGCGCGCGGCCGAGCGAGACGCCGAGGAGGCGCGGGGTGTCGTCGTCGAGGGCGACCAGGTCGAGCATCCGGTGCCGCGGGACCGCGAGCGCCACGCCGAGCACGAGTGCGACGAGCACCGGCAGGGCGTCGTCGAAGCCGCGGCCGTAGGTGGATCCGGAGAGCCAGGTGAGCGCCTTCGCCGCGTTGAAGGGGTCGGTGAGCACGATGATCAGGCTGATGGCCGCGGCCGTGCCCGCCGAGACGCCGACGCCGATGAGCACCAGGCGGTTCTGCGGGAAGCCGCCGCGCGCCGCCAGGCCGAACACCACGCCGGCGGCCGCGAGCGCGCCGAGGCCCGCAGCGCCGGCGATGCCCCAGCCGGCCGCGAGCGGCGCGCTGGTCACGAACAGCACGGCGCCGAGGCCCGCGCCGCCGGAGACGCCGAGGATCGCGGGATCCGCGAGCGGGTTCCGCGTCACGGCCTGCACGAGCACCCCGGCGAGCGCGAGGGCCGCGCCCGCGAGCACGGCGGCGAGCACGCGGGGCACGCGGGTGTCGAGCACGTAGCTGACGACGGGGCCGGCGGAGCCGCGGATCCCGTTCACGACGTCGCCGAGGAGCAGCTTCGCGTCGCCGAGGAGCACGGCCGCGACCAGCAGCGCCGCGAGGACGGCCACGAGCGCGCCGACCACGAGCGCGACGCGGCGACGGGTGACGACGCCGTGCCGCTCGGTGGGCGCGGGCGCCGCGCTGTCGCGGGTGCGCACGGCCAGCACCACGAGCACGACCGCGCCGATGAGGGACGTGACGAGGCCGGTCGGCACGGCGACCGACGCCTCGGCCCCGACGACCGCGCGGAGCAGCACGTCGGCGAGCAGCACGACGGCCGCGCCCATCAGCCCGGCGACGGGGATGAAGACCCACGAGCGGCGGACGCCCGGCACGAGCGCGCGGAGCGGCCGCGCGAACGCGGGCGCGTACAGGCCGACGAAGCCGATGGGACCGGCGACCGTCACGGCCGCGGCGGCGAGCAGCACGGAGGCGAGCACGGCGATCACGCGGGTCGCCCGCACGTCGACGCCGAGGCTGCGGGCGGCGTCGTCGCCGAGCCCGAGCGCGTCCAGCCGACGCGTGAGGAGCAGCAGCAGCACGAGCGCGACCACCACGACGGGCGCCATCTGCGCGACCGCGTCGAAGCCGTTCTGGCCGATGCCGCCCTGGCCCCAGCGGTAGAGGCCGCTGGTCTGCTGCGGGAAGAGGAGGAGGAGCGCGCTGGTGACGGATCCGAGGCCGAGCGCGAGCGCGCTGCCCGCGAGCACGAGGCGCACGGTGCCGGATCCGAGTCCCGAGACCGCGAGCACGACCGCCGCGGCGACGAGCCCGCCGACGAACGCGACGCCCGCGCCCGCGATCACCGGCAGCGTGAGGCCGGTGACGCCCGCGACCGCGAGGGCCGCGTAGGCGCCCGCGTTCACCGCGAGCGTGTCGGGCGAGGCGAGCACGTTGCGGCTCACCGTCTGGAGCGCGGCGCCGGCCGCGCCGAGGGCGAGGCCCACGAGGATCCCGGCCGCCATGCGCGGCAGCCGCGACGCGACCACGACGGACGCGTCACCCGGCGTCGCGCGGCCCGTGAGCGCCTCCCACACCTCGCGGGGTCCGACCGCGGCGGTGCCCTGGGTGACGTCGACCACCGCGAGCACCGCCACCACGAGCACGAGGAGGCCGACGACCGCGACCGCCCGCACCGGGATCCGGCCGGCCCCGTCGGCCCGCACGATGGCGGCGAGCGACGGGACGGGGGCCAGGATCGCCGCCTCCGCCGGGCGCGCGGGAGGCGCGTCGGCCGGCGGGGGCGCGGTGCGGGCGGGGGCGGTCATCGGATCGGGAGGGCGGGTCGGGCGCGCCGGATCAGCCGGCGAGGGTGGCGACGACGGCCTTCGCGTACGCCGTCATCGAGGCGGGGCCGCCGAACACCCAGATGCCCTCGGGCATGCGGTGCACGTCGCCGGCCGTCACGAACGGGAGCGACTGCCAGACGGCGTTGCCCGCGAGCGTGGAGGCGAACGGGTCGTCGCCCTGGGTGGAGTTCGAGTTGTAGAGGAACTGCACGTCGCCGACGGTGGTGAGGCCCTCGACGTCGGTGGATCCGAGGCCGTAGGCGGGGTCGACCTCGCCGGTCCAGGCGTTCTCGAGGCCGAGCTCGGCGGTCACGTCGCCGACGAGCGAGCCCTTCCCGAACGGGCGGACGGTGACCTGCCCGGCGTCCACGTAGGCGTCCGCGAACAGGAACTTCGAGCCGGCGAGGCCCGCCGCGTCGAGCGCGGCCTTGGCGTCGGAGACGGCCTGGTCGTAGGCGCCGATGACCTCGGTCGCCTTGTCCTCGGTGCCGGTCGCCTTCGCGATGAGCTCGAGGTTGTCCTCGCTCTGCTGGATCTGCTTCGTGCCGTCGGCGGACTTCACCTGCAGCACCGGCGCGATGGCCTTGAGCTGCTCGACGGCGTCCGCGGGCAGGTCGGTGGTCGCGACGATGAGGTCGGGCGCGAGCGACGCGATGGTCTCCACGCTGGGCTCGCCGCGCGTGCCGATGTCGGCGGGCTCGTTCACGAGCGGGACGGCCGACGACCACGCGCCGTAGCCCTCGACGTCCGCGACGCCGACCGGATCCACGCCCAGCGACACGAGGTTCTCCACGACGTTCCACTCGGTGCCGACGACCTTGGTCGCGGGTCCGTCGAGCGTGACCTCCGCGCCGGTGCCGTCGGTGAGGGTGATGGACGCGGCGCCCGGCGTGGATCCGGCACCCGTGGAGGCCTCCTCGGTGGTGCCGCATGCGGTCAGCGTGAGCGCTGTCGCGGCGGCGAGGGCGGTCATCGCCAGGGTGCGTCGTCTCGTGATCACGGGTGGAGCCTCTCGTTCCTGTGGTGGTGGCGGGCGACCGCGCGGGTGCGCAGGCTGCCCGTCGTCGGGTCCGCGTGGACCTCGACGGGGATGCCGTAGACCTCGGTGAGGAGGTCGGGGGTCAGCACCTCGGATGGGGTGCCGGTCTTCACGATCCGGCCGTCGGAGAGCAGCGCGACGGTGTCGGCGAGCGCCGCGGCCTGATCGAGGTCGTGGAGGACGACGCCGACGGCGATGCGGCCGTCGTCGGCGAGGTCGCGCACCAGGTCGAGGAGCTCGACCTGGTAGCGGAGGTCGAGGTAGGTGGTGGGCTCGTCGAGGAGCAGCACCCCCGTCTCCTGCGCGAGGCAGCTCGCGAGCCAGACCCGCTGGAGCTGGCCGCCGGAGAGCTGGTCGACGCCGCGGTCGGCGAGCGCCACGAGGCCCGTGAGGTCGAGGGCGCGGTCGACGGCGGCGCGGCCCTCGGGATCCGCCCCGCCGAAGCGGCCGCGGTGCGGGTAGCGGCCGAACTCGACGACGTCGCGGACGCTGAGGCCGCCGGGCGTCGGCCGTCCCTGCGTGAGGAGCGCGACGCGGCGGGCGAAGCGGCGCAGGGAGAGGTCGAGGGCGTCGGTCTCGGCGCCCTCCTCCTCGACCAGCGCGAGGGATCCCGAGCGCGCCGCCTGCAGCCGGGCCATGGTGCGCAGGAGGGTCGACTTGCCGCTGCCGTTGGGGCCGACGAGCACGGTGACGCAGCCCGGTCGGATCTCGAGGCCGGCGCCGTGCACGACGGCCGTGTCTCCGTACGCGACCGTGATGTCGCGGGCCGCGAGGGCGGATGCGGCGGGGCGGGCGGTGCCTGCGGCCGGCTCCGGGTCGACGGCGCGCGGGATCGGCGAGGTCGGAGCGGGGGAGGTCACGATAGGTGAGGTTAGCCTAACCTCACGTCCGCGGACAACCCTCGCGGGTCGCGGTCCGCGGACGAGTCCGCGTCCGGTCCCGTCCCATCCGCTCCGTCCACGCTCGGTCGCGATGCGCGACCCGGGCCTCAGCCGCGCAGGCCCTCCTCCCCGAGCCGATGCGCGCCGCGGAGCCAGGCGACCAGCTCGTCCGCGGTCGCGTCCGCCGCGTCGGGCAGCGGATCCGCGCTCGCCAGCGCGTGCGCGATGCCGCCCGGCGCGCTCCCCAGCACCGCGTCGAGCAGGGCGTCGCCGCGGAGCCCGACCTCGCCGAGCAGCTGGATCTCGCGCGCGTTCAGGCCCACGGGCAGGTCGCCGTTGCCGAGGTCGGTGCCGTGCGCCACGCGGCCGCCGACCGCGCGGTACCTGCGCGCGTTGTCGAGGGCGGCGTCGAGGTCGGCGCCCTCGTGGATCGCGAGGGTCGAGATCCAGAGCACGTCGCGCGCCGCCGACTCCCGCAGCGTCGCGTCGTCGAGCCGCTCGGTCCACGGCACGTGCACGAGCACGTCGGCGCCCGCGCGGATCGCCCGCCCGGCCTGGCCCGCGCCCTCCGCGTGCACCGCGGCCGGGAGCCCGGCGTCGTGCGCGGCGTCGTGCGCGGCGTCGACGAGCGCCGCCAGCACGTCGTCCGGGAGGAGCGGCCCGCCGTCGTGCAGCACGATCTTCACCGCGGAGGATCCGCCCGCCCGCGCCGCCGCGACGGCCCCCGCCGCGTCCTCCGCGCGCGCCACCTCGCGCACCGCGGCAGCCGGTGCCCAGGGCCGGTCGGACGGGTAACCCCCCACGGCGGTGTGGAACGGACCCGCGTACCGGACGGCAACCCCGGCAGGCGGGCGGGCCGCGATGCGCGCGATCGCTACGGGATCCCACCCCAGGTCAACGACCGCCGTGACGGCCGATCCGGCGAGCGCCGCGTGGTCGACGAGCCCGAGGTGCACGTGCCGGTCGACGACGCCGTCGGACACGCTGAGGTCGAGCCGCCCGCGCACCGGCGCGGCGGGATCCGCGAGCGTGACGCTCCCGCCCGCGATGCGCACCGCGACCTCCCGGTGCCGCCGGTCGAGCCGCAGCTCGCGCACGCGCCACACGCCGTCGGCGGCGACGCCGTCGTCGGCAGCGCCGGGAGCGTCGGCAGCGACCCCGTCGGCGGCGGCGCCGGCAGCGTCGGCAGCGTCGGCAGCAGCGCCGTCGGCGGGCGGGACGGGCCGGTCGGCCGGGCGCGAGGGGGTCATGGGGCGAGCGTAGGCCGCGGCCGGAGCCCCTCCGGCGCCCGGCGGCGACGTGCCGGACGGATCCGCGCTGCCGCCCATGTGCAGGAGCCGACCGGCCGGATCCGCCCACCCCGTACCCTCGTGCGATCCCGTCCCCGATCCGCGCCCGAGGTCCCATGACGCCCGTCCCGCCCCCGCACGCCGCCACCCGCCGCGCGCGCCACGCGGCCACCCGGCGGCCCGATCCGGCCCGCGACGACGGAGCGCGCCGATGCTGAGCACCCCCGACCGCGACGACGACCTCCTCCGGGAGCGCCTCCGCGCCCTGCACGACACCTGGCCGGGCGACCCCGCCGACGACGACCCGCTCCACGACGCACGCCGGCGCGCGGAGGCCGGATGCCCGCCACGGCTCGTCGACCTCGTCGCCCCGGTGTGCCGCGCCATCGGCCGCCGCCTCGGCGCGAGCGCCACGGGCCTGCCCCTGCCGCCGGCCCCGACGCCACCCGGCGCCGCCGCCCCGGGCGCCGACCTCGCCGCGACCTCGCCTCCCGCGTCACCCGACCCGGCCCCCGCTCCCGACGCGGACGCGGACGCCGACGCCGACACCCGCCGCACCCGCCGCACCGACCGCCCCCGCTGACCCCGCCGCCCCATCCGCGCGACGCGCGACCCGCGACGCCTCCACCCGCCCCCGCGCGTCGCTACCGTGGACCCGTGCACTCCGACCCCGCCCTCCGGACCGCTTCCGAGATCGCGCTCCCATCCGCGCCAGCATCAGCCCGCGCGGCAGCCCCCGCGGCGACGCGCACGACCACCGGGCCCCGCGCATGAGGCGCGTCGACGGCTCCCCCACCATCCACGACGTCGCCGCGCGCGCGGGCGTCTCCAAGTCGGTCGTGTCCCGCGCGCTCTCGGGCGCCCCGGGCGTCGCCGCGGCCACGCAGCTGGCCGTCCGCGCCGCCGCCGACGAGATCGGCTACGTGCCGAACGCGCACGCCCGCAGCATGTCCGCCCATCGCACCCACACGCTCGGGGTGCTGGTGCGCGACGCGTCCACCCCCTTCTACGGGCACCTGCTCACGGCGCTGCAGCAGCGCGCGTCGGAGCGCGGCTACCGCGTCGTCACGGCCACGGGCTTCGGCGCCTTCGACGTGCAGGAGGAGCGCAAGGCCCTCGAGACGCTGGTGTCGCTGCGGGTGGAGGGCCTCGTCGTCTGCAGCGGCGCGCTCCCGGTGGAGGACATCCTGCCGTCGGCCCGGCGGATCCCCACGGTCGTCGCCGGCCGCCCCGAGGTCGACCCGGCGCTCAGCAGCGTCTACTGCGACGAGACCACGGGCGGGCACGGCCTCGCCGACCACGTGGCGTCGCTCGGCCACCGCCGCGTCGCCGTCGTGACCCTCAGCCCGCGCCACTCGCTCACCATCTCGGCCCGCACGCACGCCATGCTCGACCGGCTGCGCGAGCTCGGCCTCGACGTGGTGCACGTCCGCGCGGACGACCACGCCGACGGCCACATCGACGGCGCGGACGGACTCGCCCAGGCGCTCGTGGACGCGGGCGGGATCACGGCCCTCATGGCGCCGAGCGACCTCTGGGCGCTCGCGATCCTCGACGGGCTCGCGCGCCGCGGGATCACGGCCCCCGACGACATCTCCGTCACCGGCTACGACGGCCTGCCGCCGTTCACGAGCGAGCTGATCGGCTTCACCTCGTGGCGCCAGCCGATCCCGGTGATCGGCGCGCTCGCGGTCGACGCCGTGGTCGACCGCATCGACGGCAGCGTCTCGGGCACGTGCCACACCGCGGTCGACGGCGAGCTGATCCCCGGCAGGACCGCCGTCCGCCTCCGCGGCTGACGCGGCGCGCGTGCCGCCGGCGTGTGCCGCCAGCGCATGCCGTGAGCGTGCGGCGGATGCGCACGACGCCGGGCGCGGATCGCCCCGCCGCCGCGCTCCGGCATCCACCTCGCGGGCGCCCGTAACCCCTGCTCCCCCTCCTCGGCAAGGGGGTGGGCGGTCCGCGCCGGCGGGCGTCGGATGGAGGCGGGAGGCACGATGCAGAAGCGCACGACGATGCACATCAGCGGCCGCGACTACGTGCTCGCGGACGACCAGGACCCCGGGGACGTGCAGCGCCGCGCGCTGGCGGCCGTGCGCGCGGGCGGCGCCATGGTCCGCGTCGGGCTCGCGGGCGCGCGCGCGGTCGACGTGCTGGTGAGCCCGGGCATCCCCCTCGTCTTCCTGACCGTGGACCTGCCCGAGGACGACGAGCTCGGCGCCACGCTCACCTCCCCCATCGACATCCCCGACTACGACCACTGGCTGTCGCAGTAGCCCGGACGGCGATGCCCCCGCGTCGTCGCGCACGAGCGTCGCGCCCGGCCGCCGCGCCGTCCGCCGGCACCCGCCGTCCATCCCCCGTTCACCCCGCGGCCGTCCCCGGGGGGCATCGATATGGCACGGTGTCGGTCGCGGTGGGAACGTTCCCTCCGCCCGGACGACGCCGCAGGAGGATCCCGCATGGACCACGACGACCCCACCGCCTACGACATCGCGGCACCCGACATCGTCCCCGCGGCGGCCGGCCGCGTCGACCTGCGCCCATCGCTGCTCCCCCGCGACGACAGCGACCCCTACCGCTACGGGATCTTCCTCCGTCCCGACCCGCGCACCTGCCGCGCCGTCACCGTCGTCACCGACCAGATCCGCGCGCAGTACGGCCTCGTCTCCGCGGGCGCCTTCCCCCCGCACGCGACCCTCATCGGCAGCCAGCCGTTCGGGCACGACGAGGCCCGGGTGATCGAGGCGGTCACCGAACTCCTCGCCGACCGCCCCGCGTTCCCCGTGCACAACGCGGGCGTCCGCGAGCAGGGCTTCGGCTTCGTCTACGACGTCGACGAGCGGCCCGACGGCAGCAAGAACGCCGAGCTGCTCGCGCTCGCGGCGGACATCGACCGCGTCGCCGCCCCGTTCCGCCGACCCATGGACTCCCCCGAGCACCACACGTTCGACCCCGCGCGCTTCCGCGCGCACCTCTCCCTGGCCTCGCACGACCTCCTCGTGCGCCCGGACCTGCACGACGAGGTCGGCGACTTCATCCGCGGGCTCGAGCAGCCCGTGCCCGACGGGTTCCTCGGCGACACGGTGGTCATGTACCGCACGGCGAGCCCGGACTGGTCCGGCCGCTGGTGGACGACGCTCACCTGGGAGCACGTGCGCACCTGGACCCTGGGCGGCCGGGACGCCTGACCGGGCGGTCGCGCCGGGCCGTCGCGTCGGGCCATCGCTCCGTCCGGCGCGGCACCCGGCCCGCTCCGCCCGCCCGGCGCGGTCGCTCCTCCCCGGGCCCGGCCGCTGTCCCCGCGGCGCACCGAGGAGACGCCGGTGCCCCCGGTGAGCCCTCGGACGCGCGAGGATGGAGGGAAGCACGAGGGGGATCCATGCGCACGACCGTCTACACCAGCACCGCAACGCGGGACCTGACCGACGACGACCTGGCGGAGCTCCTGCGCCAGTGCGTCCGCAACAACGAGGAGTCCGGGCTCACCGGCATGCTCCTGCATCGGGACGGGCGCTTCATGCAGGTGCTCGAGGGGCCCGACGACGCGGTGCGGGACGTGTTCGCCGTTATCGCCGCCGACACCCGGCACACGGAGGTGCGCCTGCTCCTCGACGAGTCCATCACCGAGCGGGCGTTCCCGGCGTGGAAGATGGCGTTCCGCACGGTGGACGACGCGACCGTCGCCCGCCTCGAGGGGTACGACGACTTCCTGGACCGGCCCGCCGAGGCCGCCGCGCGCCCGGACGCGCCGTCGCGGGCCCGCTGGCTCCTGGAGTGGTTCCGCTCGCACCCGGTCTGATCCGCGCGGGCTGCGGGGTGGACACCGCCCCACGCCCGTGGGACCCTATCGACATTCGTTGCAACGACGATCGATAGGACGCCACCATGAGCAGCACCTCCACCGCCGGACCCGGCGTCGCCGCGCAGAGCACGCGCCTCGTGCTCCGGCTGGCGTTCGTCGTCGCGCTGCTCGTGATGCTCGCGGTCGCGGTGAGCGCCGCCCTCGTCGCCGTCGAGACGATCCGCACGGGCGTCGTCCGCACCTCGCTCGAGATGCGCGGCGACCTCCCCGCGCGGGCCGACGCCGGATCCGCCGACCTGCGCTCCGGCGCCTACCGCACGGCGGACGTCGCGGTCGGCGAGCTGTCGGGCGGCATCGTCGCGATGCACGTGGTGCGCATCGCGCTCGACGCGTCGGTCGGCCTCGCGCTCGCGGGCACGGTCGCGATCCTGGCCCGGCGGCTGCTCCGGCCGGATCCGCTCGCCCGCCGCGTCAGCCTCGTGGTCACGCTCGCGGGCGGCACGGTGATGATCGCGGCGCTCCTCTCGCTGGCCGTGGGCACGGGCGTCGCGTGGCTCGTCGGCGGCGAGCTCAACGACCCGCTGGACGGCCTCGAGGGCTTCTGGCCGGTGGTCGCCGAGGTCGACCTCTCGACCATCGCGCTCGGCTTCGCCCTGATGATCGTGGGCCTCGTGGTCGAGCACGGCGAGCGGCTGCAGCGCGACACCCGCGGCCTCGTCTGATGGCGGCCGACGACGACGGCCCCACCGGCGTGCACTGCCGGCTCGACGAGCTGCTCGCCGCGCGCCGCATGACGCTGACGCGGCTCAGCGCGATCGTGGGGGTCAGCCAGGTGAACCTGTCGGTGCTGAAGAACGACCGGGCGCGGGCGGTGCGCTACTCCACGCTCGTGGCGGTGTGCCGCGCGCTCGACTGCGAGATCGGCGACCTGCTGGTGCTGGATCCGCCGACGTCCGGAGGCGCGGCGTCCTGACCCCGCGTGCCGGACCCGCGGCGACTCAGCCGCGCAGCGCCGCCAGCGCCTTCTCGACCCGGCGCGCCCGCGTCCCGTCCGTCTTCGCCTCGCCGACCGGATCCACGAGCGCCCGCTGCCGGCTCGACGACAGGGCCGCGAACGCCTCGGCCAGGGCGGGCTCGGCGGCGAACGCGGCTTCGACCTCCTCGGGGAGCACGGCCTCGCGCGGCACGGCGTCGAGCTCGATCGTGACCTCGACCTCGTCGTCGGCGGCGATCCCGGACGCGGTGCGATGCGCGGCGCTCAGCGGCAGCAGGTGCTGCCCGCCCATGGTGCCGACGGTCGTGCGGTAGGAGTACCCCGCGACGGTCACGACCACGGCCGGCCGCTTCCCGGCATCCAGCTCCTCGAGCGCCTCGGGCGGCACGGGCAGCCCCGTCGCGTTCACGCGGGCCTGCAGGACGCGGGTGCGGAAGGTGGGCATGGCGGCTCCTCGGTGACCGGGCGGCGCGGCGCGGGTCGCCGGCGGTGGCCCCGAGGCTAGGCCCTAAGGATCCGCCCGCGTCGAGACGGCGACCGTGAACTTCGCGTTCCGTCCCGCCTCGCGGGTCGGCCCGACGAGGCGCGTGAGCTGCGGCCGGTACCCGAGCGGGCTGTTGTAGACGGTCCAGAGCTCGCCGCCCGGGCGCAGCATGCGGGCGGCGGAGCGGAAGAGGCGCTCGGCGAGGCCCGCGTGCACGGTCGCGCCCGTGTGGAACGGCGGGTTGAGGAGCACGAGGTCGGCGGATCCGTCGGGCACGGTCGATCCCGCGTCGTCGCGCACCACGGTCACCAGCTCCCCCAGCCCGTTCGCCGCGACGGTGGCGCGGGCCGACGCGACGGCCGCCCACGACTGGTCGGTCGCGATCACGCGCATGCCGGGCCGGGCGAGCGCGACGGCCGAGGCGATGACGCCCGTGCCGCAGCCGAGGTCGACGGCGCTGCGCGCATCCGCCGGCAGGTCCGGCAGGAACGAGAGCAGGAAGCGCGTGCCGATGTCGATGCGCGCGCCCGCGAACGCGGCGCCGTGCGCCCGCACCTCGAGGCCGAGGTCTGGGTGCGACTCGCGGCGGGGGAAGGCGTCGGCCGCGGCGTCGCGCACGGGCCCGCGCGCCACGAGCACGCGCGACTTCTGCCGGGCGAGCGTGGCGTGCACGTCGCCGAAGGACCGGCGGAGCACGTCGGTCATCGCGGGCGCCATGTGCTTGATCCGCCCGCCCGCGAGCACGGTGACGTCGTCGGCCGCCGCGCGCGCCACCACGCCGGCCCACTCGTCGAGCGCGTCGAGGCTGCGCGGGAGGCGCGCGAGGACCACCCGGGCGCCGACGGCGAGGGCCTCGTCGAGCCCCTGGTGCGCGAACGCGGCGGTCTCGCCGAGGTCCCGGGCGTTGAGGTCGAGCGCCGTCTCGGAGACGAGCGCGTCCTGGTGCACGCGGATCCGCATCGGATCCGTCGCCCCCGCACGCCGGAGCGCCGCGGCGGCGCCGAGCGCGAGCGCGCCGTACTGGTCGCCGACCACGACGACCTCGTCGGGCGTCACGGGCCGACCGGCGGCGGCCGCATCCGCGAGGAGCGCGAGCAGCTCGTCGAGGAGCAGGCGATCCGCGGCGTCGGCCGCGAAGAGGTTCTCGGCCTCGACGTCGGGCCGGCGCCGGAGCGCGCCCAGGTCGAGGAGGTCGTCGGCGGTCGCCGCGGATCCGGTGGCGTCGGTCACCGCGCGTCGCGCCCGCCGGCGTCCCGGTCGTCGCCGGGGCCGGCCAGGGCCGCGCGGTAGAGCACGACCTCGGTCTGTCGCGAGGGCCGCACGCCCGCGCGCAGCGACACCACGTCGCCGTCGCCGCGGGCCGCGAACACGCGGCGGCCGGGCCGGGAGAGCAGCTCGTCCGCGAGCGCGGACTCGAGCTGGCGGACGCGGCCGCGCAGCTCGGACACCTGGTTCTCGAGCTCGAGGATCCGCGCGATCCCCTCCAGGCTCACGCCCTCCGCGCCCAGCCGGGCGACCTCCCGCAGCTGCACGATGTCGCGCATCGAGTAGCGGCGGGAGCGCCCGGCCGTGCGGGTGGGCGACACGAGCCCGAGGCGGTCGTACTGCCGGAGCGTCTGCGGGTGCATGCCCGAGAGCTCCGCCGCCACGGAGATCACGAAGACGGGGGCGTCCTCGTCCATCGCGTCGCGGGGATCCACGTCAGCTCCTGGCCCGCTCGAGGAGGTCGGCGCGCGGGTCCTCGACGGGTCCCGAGCTGGCGAACGCGTCGAGCGCCACGCGCTGGGCGTCGGTGAGGCGCGACGGCACCGCGACCTCGATGCGCGCGAGCAGGTCGCCCGTGCCCTTCGCGGTCGTGACGCCGCGGCCCTTGACGCGCAGGACCTTGCCGCTGGACGTGCCCGGCGTGACCTTGAGCCGCACCGGGTCGCCGCCGAGCGTCGGCACCTCGATGGTCGCGCCGAGCGCGGCCTCCGGGAACGTGACGGGCACGTTGACGCGGAGGTTCAGCCCGTCCCGCTCGAACACGGGGTGCGGGCGCACGTGCACGGTGAGGATGATGTCGCCCGACGCGCCGCCGTCGCCGGAGGGCTCGCCCTTGCCGGCGAGGCGGATCTTCTGCCCGTCGGTGACCCCGGCCGGCACGCGCACCGTGATGGGGCGCCCGTCGGAGTCCTGCAGGCGCACGACGTCGCCCTGCACCGCGGTGAGGAAGTCGATCGTGGTCGACGCCGTCACGTCGTGGCCCTTGGTGGGCGCGCCGTACCCGCGGTAGCCGCCGGTCGACTGGCCGAAGCCGCCGTTGCCGAACATGCCCCCGAGGATGTCCTCGAACCCGCCCTGGCTGTACTGCGGCTGGCCGGATCCGAACCCGGCACGTCGCCCGCGGCCGCCGGCCTGCTGGCCGAACATGCCGCCGAACACGTCCTCGAAGCCGCCGCCCTGGGCGCCGGCGCCGGGCGCGCTGAAGCGGGCGCCGGATCCCATCGCGCGCACCTGGTCGTACTCGCGGCGCTGCTCCTTGTCGGACAGCACGGCGTTCGCCTCGCTGATCTCCTTGAAGCGCGCCTCGGCCGACGGATCCGGGTTGCTGTCCGGGTGGTACTGCCGGGCGAGCTTGCGGTAGGCCTTCTTGAGGTCGGCCTCCGAGACGTCCTTGGACACTCCGAGGACCTTGTAGAAGTCCTTGTCGAACCAGTCCTGGCTGGCCATCAGACGCCTCCCTTCTTCTTCTCGTG
>Ga0308163_10001080_pt1 | contig 33939 bp, 34 predicted proteins | sample PhyTR1_FD_201037 | JGI IMG/M metagenome (GOLD analysis project Ga0308163, IMG submission 201037) | Phyllosphere microbial communities from UC Gill Tract Community Farm, Albany, California, United States - DLSLT.R1 | ecosystem: Host-associated > Plants > Phyllosphere > Unclassified | place: USA... | reverse complement strand
CGCCGCGCCATGCTCGAACACGGAAATGCCGCCGTGCGCATAGCCCACCCACAAGGCATCGCCGGACAAGGCCAGCGAGCGCACGTTGGGCGACCGCAGCTTGTTGCCGGCGATATCGTCCAGCCGTTCGAAGCGCACGCCGTCAAAGCGGAACAGGCCGTCCGACGCGCCGAACCACAGCATGCCGAAGCGGTCCTGCACTACCGCCATGGCGTCCGATGGCGCGCCGTCCTGCTTGGTCCAGGCTTTGTGCGACAAGCTGGTGCGCCAGAACGGCGGCGCCTCGGCGGCTGTTGCCGTGACCGTGGCCGTGGCCGCAATGACCGCCGCAACCCACAGGGCGCGATGCCGGCGCGCGCGTGGCGGGCCGGCCAGGGAAGCGGGTGACGGCAAACTCATACTGGCGACATGCTTGATAGCTAAAAATCAACAGCCTACAGCATAGGCCGCCTAATCTCAATGCCTCCCGGTGCCGGATGCCGCCACGTTAGCGCCGTTCAGCATCACGTAGGGCGGATTAGCGCAGCGTAATCCGCCAATGCTTGCGTTACGATGACGCGCACATTGGCGGATTACGGCGTTCCGCCTAATCCGCCCTACGAAAATCGTCCTGACTCAACGGCATTGCCGACGCCGCGCGCGCGCCACAATGCAAAGCATGCCGGCGACCATCAGCAGGACACTGGACGGCTCGGGCACTGCCGATACGTTGCTCAGGCCGCTGGCATTGTTGACCGTGAAGATGGCGCCCGGCGCCGCCCCCGGCTGCAGCGATATCGTCCCCAGATCGCCGTCGGCGCCAAGATAGCTGGACTCGTCGAACAACGACCAGCCGAAGATCGTGCCGGCGTCGCCGGCGCCCAATGTGAAGCCGACATCGAACGACAGCATGCCGCCCAGGCTCACCGCCAGCACCAGCTCGCCACCACCGTTGGCGTTGCTGAATGCCAGCGGTCCCGGCGCCGTGCCGGTGACCGAGCCGGTAAGCTGCGGCGTGCCGGAAAACGCCCCCGTCAGATGGTTCACCGTGGCAGTGGCCGGCGCGGCCTCGGCCAATCCGAGAAAGTACAGCCCCAAATACGCCGGACCACTGCCCAAAGTGGCCGTGTCGATGGTGACGATGTACTGCTGCGCGGCGCCCGCCTGCCCCGCTCCGCCCAACACGCAGGCGGCCAGCAGCAGTTTGGCCAACAGATTTTTCAGATAGTTCATTGTTTGGTCTCCTGGTATTTAGCGCTGATTAACTTGCGGCCATAGCTGATGGCCACCCTGGACGGATTGCTGAAGCTGGTGGTCAGGGTCACGCTCTGGCCTGGCGCCAGTTCGCTGGCGGGCAGCGTGATGTAGGGCACGCCGTCGTCAATGCCGGAGGCGTTATCGAGCTTGATGCCGGCGCTCAGGTTCTCCAGCCGGAAGTGCAACGGTCCCTTGATTGGCTGTGGAGTAACGTTGGTGATGGCTACCGTGCCCGTGTACTTTTGCGTAAAGCGGTTTAACGTCAGGCCCGATTGCATCATCCTGACGCTGGCGCTGACGTCGACCGGCGCTAGCAGATCGTAGCGCGTGCCATGGAAGTGCAGCTCGCTGTACGACGAGATGCCGGGATAGGCCGGATCGGTCGGCGGGCCCGGATGGTCGACGCGCACCATGAAGTAACGATAGCGCTCGTTCTCCAGTCCCGGCAGCACGGGGATGACTTCCATGGCGAAGTTCTGACCGCTCGTATCGGTGGTTTCGCGGCTGGTCAGCAAGGTCCAGGACGCGTTGTCGTTCGAACCGTAGACATTGATGCCCTGGCTACGATTGCCGAACATGAAGCGCGCACGGATGCCGAAAGCGCTGGCGGCCACACGGTAGTTCTCGCCGAAGTCGAGCGTCACGACATTGCGCAAGTCACCGGACGTGGTGTTGTAGTCGTCGTCCACCAGCAAGGGAATCGCCCCGGCGCCCAGCACGGTCGGGGTGACCATGTTCTTGCTCCAGTCCAGACTGCCGTCCGAAGCCAGCCGTGGATTGACCAGCTCCAGCTTGCGCGCCACTTCCTGCACTTTTTTCAGCAGCGCTGGAAATTCGGCGTCTGGCGTGGTGGCCAGCGCCTGGCGCAACGGCGCCAGTTCGGCCTTGAACGCGGCATACGATGGCGTCGTGTAGATCGCCGCCGCGTCGTAGCCGCCCAGTGCGGCGGCGAACGCGGTCTGGCGATCGGGCTGCACGCTCAGGCGCGCGGTCATCACGCTGATGGCGACACCGTCGGTGGCGCTGATCACCAGATCGTGGATACCGGCCTGGTTCGCGCCCGGTGTCCAGGTCAGCGCGCCGGTGGTCGTGTCCAGCGTCGCGCCCGGCGGCAGGCTGACCGCCTTGTAGACCACGCTGTCGGCGGCGTTGGCGTCGGTTGCCGTGTACAAGGCCTGGTAAGGCATGCCCTGCACCACCAGCTCCGTCAGCGGGAACACCGGCATGGCAAAGCGCGGCGGCGTCAGCTGCGTTGGCGCCGCCATGTTGACGAAGTCCACATCCACGGCCGCGCCCTCGGGACCGGTAAATTTGAAGTAGATGATGTTATCGCCCAGGCGCCGGCCTGCGGTCGCCGCGCTCGCGCTGTCCGGCACGATGTAGCGCCACTGGCCGCCGGTGTCGGGCACCGTCATCTCGCTCCATGGCTTGGCGTCCTCGGTGGCGCTGGCGGCCAGCTTGCTCACCGCATTGGTGCGCACCATGATGCCGATCGGCGCGTACTTGCTGCGGTCGGCGTAGCCGATGTCGTGGAACACCACGGTGGCTCCGGATGGCGTCAGCTGCGCGCGCCCGTAGGTGCGCTCGCCTTCGGTCGCCTTGCTCCAGTCGCCGTTGAGGAAGATGGACTTGCGCTCGGTCTCAAGCATCCCGCTGTTGGCGGGCAACGGGATGCCGGTCAACGCCCGGGGCAAGGTCAGGAAGGCCTCGGCGCCGAAGTCCTTGTTCGCCGGGCTGGCCTGTCCCCATGGCGTGACGGGACCGTTGGCGTGGGCGGCGGCCGTTGCCAGATAAGGTGCGACAGTGTCGACGTCCACGCCCTCCTCGTATTTGTAGACGTTGTACACCTCGGAGATGCCTTCGACCTGGTTCAGGCGCCCGCGGTAAGCCTCGGAAATGCCGGAGGTGCCGCCGCTGGTGTCGGCCCATGGCGTGTTGTAGCCGAGCATGAACCGGGCGTAGGCGTCGGCCCCCATCAACAGGCGGCTGCCGCCAAATTTGTAGACGCTGACGGCGTCGCCGGCGGTGGAAGGTTTGCCGCTGTAGGGATCGACCTTGGTGCCCTGGGCGGTCACCAGGCGCAGCAGGCCGATCAGGTTGTCGACGTTGTCGCCGCCGTGGGCCTGGTCGCGCATCATCTCCTGGATCTGATAGAACGGATAGCCCAGCGTGTTATGCGGGTTGTCCGCATCGATCAGCGGAATCAGGGGCAGGATGCCGCCGTTGATGTCTTGGCGGGTCGAGCTGGCGTTGACTGTCAGCCACTCCACGGTTTCGTCGTAGCGCGCGCGGTTGTCGGTGAAGATGGCGCCGGCCAAACGGCCAGCGATCGAATACACGTGCTGGTTCATGAAGCGCTCATTGCTGGCAAAGAAAGTGCGCTCCATCGGATCGATCAGGTTGTCCTTGATCTTTTGCGTGTCGGTGGCGGTCCAGGCCAGCGGATACGCGGTATAGGCGGCATCGGCCGGCGTGTAGCGCATGATCTCTGCCGCCAGCAGCATGCGGAACAACGGCACGCCGGTGTGGATGTGCGCATCCGGATAGTAGGCGTAGCCGGTGGGGTTCATGTTGCTCCACGTGCGCAGGATGCGCATCGCGTTGCGGCGGTATTCGTTCTGGCCGGTCATGTAGTACAGCAGCGCTTGCGTCAACGCGCCCTGCGAATCGTTGATCAAACGGGTTTGGGCGGTGCCGTTGTTGAAGTTGGGCGTGTTGGGCGTGTCGACCTTGGTGGCGTCGCGGTTGGTCGGCTGCAGGTTGATGTTGGCGTAGTTGCAGCAAACCGTGGCGAGGGTGTTGTAGTAGGTCTTATAGGGCTCGACGTCCGCCCTGACCTGCTGGCGGGCGTACTCGAGCTGGTCGAGCGTGAATCCCATTGCCGGATGTTTGAAGCCGGCTGCGCTGACGGATGGCTGGGCCTGCGGGGTGGCGACGAAGTTGATGGCGGTTGCCGGCGCGGCGAAAAAAACCAGCAGCGCCGAGGTTATCGCGGCGTACAACCTGCCGCGTCGATAAGCGGGTGCTTGCGCGCTTTGCAGCGTGACGCCCCGAGGTGAGTGATTGTCCATATGTCTCCTTATAGTTAGAAATACTGATGGCCCCAATCAATCCAATGTATGTTATCGATAACATGCGCGCTTAAAAAAAATGCCCGTATTGTTTTTGACCCGCACTACGAGCAATGGGATCGCAATACATTCCAAAAGTTATCGATAACAATTTTGTCCGATGCAGAACATGGATAGACTTGAGCAATAGTGAATTTACCATGATTAGGCGGGAGTTGTTGTATGAAGTTAGCAACACATGCCTACGTCGCGTTAGCCCACTCGGTAATCAGATCGGGAAGCTCAATTGGAGAGAGCCAAGCTGCGCCCCCCGACCATAACGCAAAAAGGGCAGCCACATGGCTGCCCTTCTACATACTGGAGCGGGAGAAGAGTCTCGAACTCTCGACCTCAACCTTGGCAAGGTTGCGCTCTACCAACTGAGCTACTCCCGCTTGGAGTTCAAATTGTCTGGAGGCGAGGACGGGAGTCGAACCCGTCTACACGGCTTTGCAGGCCGCTGCATAACCGCTTTGCTACCTCGCCAGAGGAAACTTTTGACTAAAACCACAGCGGGTTACGCACTGCGATCCGAAATTCTGGAGCGGGAGAAGAGTCTCGAACTCTCGACCTCAACCTTGGCAAGGTTGCGCTCTACCAACTGAGCTACTCCCGCATTGGAGTTACATCTTTTACTACTTTTACCGCACCGGCCAGCTTCAGGGAAACTGGAGCGGGAGAAGAGTCTCGAACTCTCGACCTCAACCTTGGCAAGGTTGCGCTCTACCAACTGAGCTACTCCCGCATTGGAGTCCAACATCATAGCAGCAAGCTGCTCGTAATTCTAGTCCTACTTGCTACCGGTTACCACGCTGTCCAGAGAACTGGAGCGGGAGAAGAGTCTCGAACTCTCGACCTCAACCTTGGCAAGGTTGCGCTCTACCAACTGAGCTACTCCCGCGTCGTCATCAGCAACAACAGGCCAGCATTATAGAGTATCTGTGCAGGCTGTCAATGGTCTAAAACTTTGCTCAACGAAAAAGATTGAATATTGTTTATTTCGTTCCTTTAACCCGTACCACGCAAACCGCAGGGGCCGTGAGGGTTTATTGCAGCGTGGCGGCTTTTTCCTTAATCAGTGGCCATGCCAGGCGCAGGTAGTAGAACATCGACCATACCGTCAGCACGGCCGCGATCTCCAGCAGGCGCGCGCCCCAGAACTGCGTATCGACCGCGCCGAACAGCACGTCGTGGTACAGCAGCAGCGGGATGGCGGTCATTTGCGCGGTGGTCTTGATCTTGCCCAGCGAGCTGACGGCGACCGACTTGGAGGCGCCGATCTGCGCCATCCATTCGCGCAGCGCCGAGATGGCGATCTCGCGACCGATGATGACGAAAGACAGTACGGCGTTGGCGCGGTCGAGCTGCACCAGCACCAGCAAGGCCCCCGCCACCATCAGCTTGTCGGCCACCGGATCGAGGAAGGCGCCAAAGGCCGAGGTCTGGTTCCAGCGGCGCGCCAGGAAGCCGTCGAACCAGTCGGTGATGGCCGCGATGATGAACACCAGCGTGGCCGCCAGGTTTTGATCGGCCACCGGCAGCATCGTCGTCGGCAGATAGTAGACGCCCACCACCAGCGGAATCAGCGCAACGCGCAACCAGGTTAACAGTATCGGTATATTGAAAGGCATAGGTTCGAAAGAAGGTGCGGGTGTGATTATTTTCGCTGTGACTATTTTATTACGCGCCGCTAGTCTACCTTGCCCCCGCACATTAAACCAGCACGTTTGCCCCAGGCTTCACCAACCCGCCCTGTCACCGCCTGCCCTAGTGCAGCTGGCGGTAGATTTCCTCGGCCAGCGCGCTGGAAATGCCTTCGACCTGCTTGAGGTCCTCGACGCTGGCGTTGACCACGCCGCGCAGCCCCCCAAAGCGCGCCAGCAGGCGCTGACGGCGTTTGGCGCCGATGCCCTCGATCTCTTCCAGCCGCGAGGTCTGGCGCGTCTTGGCGCGCTTGGCGCGCATGCCGGTGATGGCGAAGCGGTGCGCCTCGTCGCGGATCAGCGCCACCAGCATCAGCGCCGCCGATTCCTTGCCCAGCTCCTGCGACGGCCGGCCATCGACGAACATCAGGGTCTCCAGGCCGACGCGGCGCCCTTCCCCCTTGGCCACGCCGACGATCAGGCTGATATCCAGTCCGAGTTCCGCGAACACCTGGCGCGCCATCTCGATCTGCCCCTTGCCGCCGTCGATCAGCACCACGTCGGGCATGACGCCGTCGCCGTTGGCCACCTTCTCGTAGCGGCGGAACAGCACCTGCCGCATCGCCGCGTAATCGTCGCCAGGCGTGATGTCGTTGATGTTGTAGCGGCGGTATTCGCCGTTCTGCATCTGGTGATGGTGGAACACCACGCACGAAGCCTGCGTCGCCTCGCCCTGCGTGTGCGAGATGTCGAAGCATTCGATGCGCAGCAGGTCGATGTCCTCCGGTTCCAGCGCCAGCGCCTCGACCAGCGCGCGCGTGCGAGATTGCTGCGAGCCCTGCTCCGACAGCAGGCGCGCCAGCGAAATCTCGGCGCCCTTCTGCGCCAGTTCCAGCCACTTGCGGCGCTGGTCCTGCGGCTGGAAGATCAGATTGATGCGGTGGCCGCACTGCTCCTGCAAGGCCACCATCAGCGCCGGCTGGTCGAATTCGATATTCAGGATCAGAGTGCCGGGGATGAATTTCTCGGTGTAGTGCTGGACCAGGAAGGCGGCCAGCACCTCCACTTCGATCGGGTCCTCGGCGATGGCGGCGGCGTCGCCGATGTGGTTGGGGAAGTAGGCGCGGTCGCCCAAGTGACGGCCGCCGCGCACCATCGCCAGGTTGACGCAGGCGCGCCCGCCCTGCACCAGCACGGCGATGATGTCGACGTCGGCGTCGCCGGTGGTTTCCATGCTTTGCTGGTGCAGCACCCGCGACAGCGACTGGATCTGGTTGCGCACCGACGCGGCCTGCTCGAATTTGAGGTCGGCGGCATAGGCGTGCATCTTCTTTTCCAGGTCCTCCATCACTTCGCTCTGGCGACCGCGCAGGAAACGCGCGGCGTTTTCCACATCGAGCTTGTAGTCTTCCTTGCTGATCAAATCGACGCACGGACCGCTACAACGACCGATCTGGTGCAGCAGGCATGGGCGCGTGCGGTTCGAGTAGACGCTGTCCTCGCAGGTGCGGATCAGGAATACCTTCTGCAAAATCTGCATCGATTCCTTGACCGCCCAGGAGCTGGGGAAAGGGCCGAAATACTGGTTCTTCTTGTCCACCGCGCCGCGATAGTAGACCATGCGCGGCGAGTCGCCGCCGGTGATCTTCAGGTACGGGTACGATTTATCGTCGCGGAACAGGATGTTGAAGCGCGGCGCCAGCGCCTTGATCAGGTTATTTTCGAGGATCAGCGCCTCGGCCTCGCTGTGCGTGACCGTGGTTTCCAGCCGGGCGATGCGCTCGACCATCATGGCGATGCGCGGGCTGGCGATGTTCTTCTGGAAGTAGCTCGAGACGCGTTTTTTCAGGTCGCGCGCCTTGCCGACGTAGAGGACCTTGTCCTCGGCATCGAAATAGCGGTACACGCCCGGCAGATTGGGCAGCTTGGCCACGGTGGCCAGCACTTGTTCGCGCGGATCGGGCGCTTTTACGGTTGGTGCGACTTCAGTCATTCGTGTCTCGATTGATAATGCCGTGTTCCACGTAGGGCGGATTAGCGCAGCGTAATCCGCCAAGCGCCTCGGCGGCTCATGGCGGATTACGGCGTCCCGCCTAATCCGCCCTACGTGATTTAGATTGACCCAGCTTGCTCGACAATGACGAATGCGACGGCGTATTCCGCCTCGTCGCTGACCGTCACCTGTGTCGTCAGCTTGTTCTTGTCCATGAATTCCTTCAGTACGCCGCTGCACACGATCATCGGTTTGCCGCTCGGCGCGTTGAGCATCTGCGCGGCCGGCCACGTCATCGGCATGCGGATACCGAGGCCGATGGCCTTGGCAAAGGCTTCCTTGGCCGCGAAACGGGTGGCCACGAAGCGGATGCCGCGCACGGGATTCCTGGCCTTGCGCGCCAGGTACTTCTCCATTTCCTGCGGTCCCAATATCTTTTTGGCGAAGCGGTCGCCATGGCGCGCCAACGCCTCCTCGATACGGGGAATTTGGCAGATATCGGTGCCGATACCGTAAATCAACGCGCCCCCAGCCTGGTCGATACCATGATGGCCTTCATTTCGCGCACGGCGTTTTCCCAGCCGACGAACACCGAATGGGCGACGATGGCGTGGCCGATGTTCAGTTCCGCGATGTCCGGAATGGCGGCGATGGCTTGCACGTTACTGTAGTGCAGACCGTGGCCGGCGTTGACCTTCAGGCCCTTCGAGACGCCAAACAGCACGCCACGCTTGACCCTTTCCAGCTCGGCCGCCTGCGCGGCGCCTTCGGTGTCGGCGTAACGGCCGGTGTGCAGCTCGATCACCGGCGCGCCCGCTTCCACCGTGGCGGCGATCTGCGCCTCGTCGGCGTCGATGAACAGGCTGACACGAATACCCTCGGCCTGCAGCTGCCTGACCGCCGCCTGCACCGCGTTGAAATGGGTGACGACATCGAGGCCGCCCTCGGTGGTGACCTCGGTGCGCTTTTCCGGCACCAGGCAGACATCGTGCGGCTTGATGCGGCAGGCGAAATCGATCATTTCCTGGGTAACGGCCGCCTCCAGGTTCATCCGGGTGAGCAGCTGCGGCGCCAGCGCGATGACATCGGCGTCCTTGATGTGGCGGCGGTCTTCGCGCAGGTGCAGGGTGATGCAGTCGGCGCCGGCCTGCTCGGCCAGCAGCGCGGCGCGGATCGGATCCGGATACATGGTGCCGCGGGCGTTGCGCAAGGTCGCGACGTGGTCGATGTTCACGCCAAGGTCGATGATGGTGCCGGAAGGATGCAAGTAGCTCATTTGTCTGTACCGTTGAGGTTTATTGTGCGTTGTTATAACTGTGACAGGTCGATCAGTATCTGCCGTGTATTCAGCGGCGCGCCGCCCAGGTGGTGCGCCAGCAGGAAGCGCATCAGCTGCTTGCTCTGCGATTGGGTGGCGGCGTCCTGATAGTCCTCGCGCTCCATGTCGAGCAAGGTCTTGCCGGCCACACGCGGCGACTGGTCGGACGCGCGCTCGGGACGCGGACCGCGCTCCGGATCGACCACATAGACCACGTCGGCCCGCACCGGCGCGCGCGTGGCGGTGCAGCGCGACAGGTCGGCGGAGACTCCTGTTTCCTTAAGTAAGGCCCGTTCGAATTTTCGCAAGACGATAGGCGCAGGTTCGTTGTGCGCAAGCTGGTTCAGCGTGGCGACGTAGTGGTCGAACAGCGCCGGATGGGCGTCGTCGCGCGCCAGCAGCTTGACCAGCAGCTCGTTCAGGTAGAAGCCGCACAGCAGCGCGGTTTTCTCCAGCGGCAGCATGCCGCCGACCCACTCGGCATCGGTCAGGGTGCGCAGCTCGGATTTGCCGACCCAGCTCGACGACAACGGTTGGAAGGTCTGCAGCACGCCGCGCAATTGCGAGTGCGGGCGCTTGGCGCCCTTGGCGATCAAGGCAACGCGGCCGAAGTCGCGCGTGAACAGGTCGATAATCAGGCTGGTTTCTTTGTACGGATAGCTGTGCAGGACGAAGGCCGGCTGGCCGGCGACCTTGGTGCCGAAAGTGCGCTCGCGCGATGGTGCGCGGGGGCGTTTGGCCGGCGCTGGAGAGGCGGCGGCCGGGGCGGCGGCCGAGGTGGCTGCGATGGGCGCCGACGCGGCGACGGACGCTACGCCACGCTCCGCCACAGGCGCGGCCTGTCGCGGTTCGGCCGTGGTATCGGCGTCGGCCGCGGCGTCGTGCGTGGTGTTGGACATCGGTCCTCTTTTATTCGTAGCCGTAGGCGCGCAGCCCCGCTTCGTTGTCGGCCCAGCCGGATTTGACCTTGACCCAGATCTCCAGGTAGACCGGTCCGCCGAACAGCTTTTCCATGTCCAGCCGCGCCTGTGTCGACACTTCCTTCAGGCGCGCGCCCTTGTTACCGATGATCATGGACTTGTGCGTGTCGCGCTCGACCAGGATGGCGGCAAACACGCGGCGCAGGTCGCCCTCCTGTTCGAATTGCTCGATCAGCACGGTGCTGGTGTACGGCAGCTCGTCGCCGACGAAGCGGAACAGTTTTTCGCGGACGATTTCCGACGCCAGGAATTTTTCGCTGCGGTCGGTGATGTCGTCCGGCCCAAAAATCGGCTGGTTCTCCGGCAGGAACTTCTTGATCTCTTTTTCCAGGCCGTCGAGCTGGAAGCGCAGCTTGGCCGACACCGGCACGATGGCGGCAAAGTTGAACTTGGCCGCCACCTGCTGGGCAAACGGCAGCAACACCGCTTTGTCCTTGACCTTGTCGGCCTTGTTGATCACCAGGATCACCGGCACTTCGGACGGCAGCAAGTCCATCACCTGCTGGTCGGCCGGGCCGAAGGTGCCGGCCTCGATCACGTACAGGATCAAATCCGACGAGATCAGCGTATTGGTGACGGTCTTGTTGAGCGTCTTGTTGAGTGCGTTGGCATGGCGGGTCTGGAAGCCGGGCGTGTCGACATAGATGAATTGCGCGTCGTCATGCGTCTGGATGCCGGTGATGCGGTGGCGCGTGGTCTGCGCCTTGCGCGACGTGATGCTGACCTTGGCGCCGATGAGCGTATTCATCAACGTCGATTTGCCCACGTTGGGGCGGCCGACAATGGCGATATAGCCACAACGGAAGTTGGCGGGGGTCGTTTCGGTAGTCATGCTATATCGCTTCAGAGTATGGTGTTGCGCTTCGTGTCATGCAGTGTTCAGCGGTTACTTGGCGGCCGCCTTGGCGGGCTGGGCCGCTGCCGGCTCGGCCTCGCCCTGCACCGTGGCGATACCGGCCAGCTTGAGCTGGGCGGCGCGCGGCTTGGCCTTGCGGCCGGCGGCCGGGGTCTTCAGCAACGCCTGCTCGGCCACTTCCAGCGCCAGTTTGGCGGCGGCCTGTTCGCCGGCGCGGCGGCTGCCGCCGCGTCCGTAGACCTGGATGCCCAGCTTGGGCACCAGGCATTCGATCTCGAATTCCTGGCTGTGCGCGGCGCCGTGGGTGGCCACCACATTGTACAGCGGAAGCGAAATCTTCTTACTTTGCAGGAATTCCTGCAGCAAGGTCTTGGCATCCTTGCCCAAGGTTTGCGGATCGACGGTGTCGAGGATGGGGATATAGAAGGCGCGGATCACGTCGCGCGCCGGGTTGAAGCCGCTATCCAGAAAAATGGCGCCCAACAGCGCCTCGAGCGTATCGGCCAGGATCGATGGACGGCGGAAACCGCCCGACTTCAGCTCGCCCTCGCCCAGGCGCAAAAACTGCGACAGCTCGAGCTTCTGCGCAATCTCGTACAGCGACTGCTGCTTGACCAGGTTGGCGCGCAGGCGCGACAGGTCGCCCTCGTCGATTGCCACGTAACGCTCGTACAGGATCGACGCCACCACGCAGTTGAGGATCGAATCGCCAAGGAACTCCAGCCGCTCGTTATGCAAACTGCTGTGGCTACGATGCGTCAAGGCCTGCTGCAGCAGGCCGGCATCCTGGAACGTATAGCCTAAACGGTTTTGCAATAACTGAAGATTCATTGTTTGATCGGTTCTGTGTGACGTCGTCTCGACGTTTAAATTAATCGGCTGGCTTTATTCATCGCTTTTGGCCGTCGCCGCCGGCAGCCCGGACTTGGCGGTCGTGCCCTGGTATTCGAGCAGCAGGCTGGCCGGTCCGACCAGCGGGATTTTCTTTTCGTAGGCGAAACTCACTTCCATCTCGCCGTTTTCCTTGCCGATGACCAGGTCGCGGCTGTTGATCGAGCTGATGTACCCGGTCGTGGCGCTGGCGTCGAACGCCTTCTGGATCTCGACCACTGAATTGCCGCCGACCGACTTGGCCGTGACAATGGCGTTCTGGATCGCCCGGTATTCAGTGTAGGTGGGGACGATCTTCAGTCCCAGCACTCCGATAAAGCCCAGCACGGCCAGGACCAGGATCAGTCCAACCAGAGAAATGCCCTGTTGCCTGCGCAGTTTGCCGCCTCGACGAACTGATTGCATGTTAGTCCCTTTCGGTCCGCCTTGCGTCCACCAACCTGTTTGCGAATTACTGGATGCTGCCGATGCGGCGCAGATTACCCAGATTCATCCAGACAAAGAATGCTTTTCCAACAATGTTCTTATCAGGAACGAAGCCCCAGTAGCGGCTGTCGAGGCTGTTATCGCGATTATCACCCATCATGAAGTAGTTGCCCTTCGGAACCACGCACGTGAAGCTGTCATAGGTGTAGGTGCACGACTCGTCCTTGAACGGGAACTGCTGCACTTCTGCCGGGTTCAGGGTCGGCGCGCGCTCGTTGTTCAGAATGCGGTGCGTAACGCCGGTCAGGCCTTCCTGGTATTGCTTGTTGTAAACCAGGCGCTCATCGTCCAGGTAATCGTCCAGCGCGGTGTATTTCACTTCCACGCCGTTGACCGTCAAACGCTTGTTTGCATACGTAATCTTATCACCAGGCACGCCGACCACGCGCTTGATGTAATCCTGGCTCATGTCGCGCGGGTATTTGAACACCATCACGTCACCGCGTTGCGGGTCGTTGATCTGGATAACTTTCTTGTTAAGAACAGGCAGGCGGATGCCGTAGGTGAACTTGTTCACCAGGATCAAATCACCCACCAGCAAGGTCGGCACCATCGACGACGACGGAATCTTGAACGGCTCGTACAGGAACGAGCGCAGGAAGAACACCAGCGCGATGACCGGGAAGAAGCTGCCCGAGTACTCGATCCACACCGGCTGGCGCAGGATGCCGGCCTCGATCGCGGCGCGGTTGCCGGTGTTGTCGACCTTGATGCCGTCGGCGGTCAGCTTGGCGTTGCGCGCGTCATACTCGGCCAGCGCGCGGTTGGCGGCGGCGCGGCGCTGCTTGGCCAAATAGAATACGTCCAGGAACCAGATCACGCCCGTGATCACCATCAGCACGAACAGGATTAATGCGAAGTTACCTAAGATCACTTGCAGGTTCATTTATCGTCCACTTGTAAGATTGCCAGGAATGCCTCTTGTGGAATCTCGACCGAGCCCACTTGTTTCATGCGTTTTTTACCGGCTTTTTGCTTCTCGAGCAGTTTCTTCTTGCGGCTGATGTCGCCGCCGTAGCACTTGGCCAGCACGTTCTTGCGCAACGCCTTGACGTTTTCACGCGAGATGACGTTGACACCGATGGCGGCCTGGATCGCCACGTCGAACATCTGGCGCGGGATCAGTTCGCGCATCTTGGCGGCCACCTGGCGGCCGCGATAGGCGGAATTGGAACGGTGGACGATGATCGCCAGCGCGTCGACCTTCTCGCCGTTGATCAGCATGTCGACCTTGACGACGTCGGAGGCGCGGTATTCCTTGAACTCGTAGTCCATCGAGGCGTAGCCGCGCGAGGTCGACTTCAGCTTGTCGAAGAAGTCGAGCACGATCTCGCCCATCGGCATCTCATATACCAGCTTGACCTGGCGGCCATGGTAAGCCATATCCATCTGCACGCCGCGCTTGCCGATGCACAAGGTGATCACCGAGCCGACGTATTCTTGCGGCATGTACAGGTTGACCGTGACGATCGGTTCGCGGATCTCGTTGATCTTGGTCGGCTCCGGCATCTTCGATGGATTGTCGACCTTGAGGATGCTGTTGTCGCGCATGACGACCTCGTACACCACGGTCGGCGCCGTCGTGATCAGGTCCATGTCGAATTCGCGCTCCAGGCGCTCCTGGACGATTTCCATGTGCAACAGGCCGAGGAAGCCGCAGCGGAAGCCGAAGCCCAGCGCCTGCGACACTTCCGGCTCGTACATCAGCGCGGCATCGTTCAGTTTGAGCTTTTCCAGCGAGTCGCGCAGCGCGTCGTACTGGTTGGCCTCGACCGGGAACAGGCCGGCGAACACCTGCGGCTGGACTTCCTTGAAGCCCGGCAGCGGCGCGGCGGCCGGACGGTTGGCCAGGGTGACGGTGTCGCCCACCTTGGCGGCCTTCAATTCCTTGATGCCGGCGATGATGAAGCCCACCTGGCCGGCCGACAGCTGCGGCAACGAGACCGAGCGCGGCGCAAAGATGCCGACGTCCTCGACCAGTTGCAGCGAGTCGGTCGCCATCAGTTTGATCTTGTCTTTTGGTTTGAGCGTGCCGTTGATCACGCGCACCAGCATGACGACGCCGACGTACGGGTCGTACCAGGAGTCGACGATCAGCGCCTGCAGCGGCGCGTCCGGATCGCCCTTCGGCGGCGGGACTTTGGCGATGATCGACTCGAGCACGTCTTCGACGCCGAGGCCGGTTTTAGCCGAGCAATGAACCGCGTCGCCGGCTTCGATGCCGATGACGTCTTCGATTTCGGCGATCGCGGTCGGCGGATCGGCGTTCGGCAAGTCGATCTTGTTGAGCACAGGCACCACTTCGACGCCCAGGTCGAGCGCGGTGTAGCAGTTGGCCACGGTCTGGGCTTCCACGCCCTGCGAGGCGTCCACCACCAGCAGCGCTCCTTCGCACGCCGACAGCGAACGCGAGACTTCATACGAGAAGTCGACGTGGCCGGGGGTGTCGATCAGGTTCAGGTTGTAGACCACGCCATCGCGCGCTTTGTACTGCAGCGCGGCGGTTTGCGCCTTGATCGTGATGCCGCGTTCGCGCTCCAGATCCATCGAATCGAGCACTTGCGCCTCCATCTCGCGGTCGGACAAGCCGCCGCACAGTTGAATGATGCGGTCTGCCAGGGTCGATTTGCCGTGGTCGATGTGGGCGATGATGGAAAAATTGCGTATGTTGTTCATTAACAAATATTCAAAAACGGGAGTGAAACGACGGGCGCGCGTGGAAGTTACATCCTGTGCGCAATACAAAAAAAGCGCTCCGAGCGGGGCTGGAATGCCCTGGCGAGCGCCTAATGTAGCTAACCCCGCATTTTACCGGATTTCAGAGGGGAAAGGCCGACTTCTGCACTGCGACATGGTTTTGCTTATTTATTGAGCAATGCCAACACGCGCGGCTCATCGAGGAAATAGTGACACAGCTCGGGCTGCGACAGGTCGGCGTATAGCACGGGCACCAGTTCGTCGAAACGGGCCAGCAACGTGGGATCGTCGGAGGTATCGATGTCGATGACATCGACGGTAAATGGCCGCGCCGGCGTTTGCAAACGCAGCAAAGCGTCCAGCATATCCTGGCACAGGTGGCAATAACTGCGGGAGTAAAGGGTAAAAAGCATGGACGGGCCAATGGGTCCGACGTCGGGACACGTAGGGCGGATTAGCGTAGCGTAATCCGCCATGCATGCGTCTCGACGGCGCATACATTGGCGGATTACGGCGTTCCGCCTAATCCGCCCTACGTGTTGCCGTGGTCTTGGTTATTTCGCGGTCGAACTTGGCCGCAACGAAATAAACTGCGTTGCCTCGCCACGGCGCACCAGCAGCACCGACGGCTTCTTCGGATCGAGCTTGGCCACCAGCGCGTTGAACTGCTTGGCGTCCTTGATCTCGCTGTTATTGAGCTGCAGCACGATGTCGCCCTCCTGCAGGCGCGAGGCCACACCCTCGGCCGACTCCACCGCCACGCCACCGCTCACGCCCAGCGCCTTCTTCTGGTCCGCCGTCAGATCGCTGACGACCAGCCCCAGCGCGTTCGGCTTGCCCGCCACCTCCGGCTCGGCCTCACCCTTGCCTTTGCCCTTGGAAGCCTTGGCGCCCTTCTCCGGCTCGAGCTCGGCCACCACCACCGGCAGGTCGATCTGCGCGCCCTTGCGCCACACCGTCACGGTCGCCTTGCTGTTGATGGCCGTGCCACCCACCAGACGCGGCAGGTCGGACGAACGGGTCACCGGCGCGCCGTTGAATTTCAGGATGATGTCGCCCGATTTGATGCCGGCCTTGTCGGCGGGACCGCCCGGCTCGACCAGCGACACTTCGGCGCCTTGCGCGTTCTTCAGGCCCAGCGATTCGGCCACTTCCTTGCTCACTTCGCCGATCTGCACGCCGATGCGTCCGCGCGTGACCTTGCCCGATTTCTTCAATTGCTCGGAGACGCGGATCGCCTCGTCGATCGGCACGGCGAACGAGATGCCGTTGTACGCCCCGGACAAGGTGGCGATCTGCGAATTGATGCCGATGACTTCGCCGCGCATATTGATCAGCGGGCCGCCCGAGTTGCCGGGATTGACGGCCACGTCGCTCTGGATCAGCGCCAGATAGTCGCCGGTGTCGCGCTGCTTGGCCGAGATGATGCCGGCCGTGACGGTGTTTTCCAGATTGAACGGGGAGCCGATGGCAATCACCCATTCGCCGACGCGGATCTTGTCGGAGTCGCCCATCACCAGGAACGGCAGCTTGTCGCCTTCGATCTTCAGCACGGCAACGTCGGTGCGGGCGTCGGCGCCCAGCACCTTGGCCTTGAACTCGCGCTTGTCGGTCAGGGTGACGAATACCTCATCGGCGCCATCGACGACGTGGGCGTTGGTCATCACATAGCCGTCGGCCGACAGGATGAAACCGGAGCCGACGCCGCGCTGGACCGGCTCATCGGACGGCGCCTGGCGGCGCCCCCGAGGGTTGGCCTTGCCGCCGGGGCCGGGCTGCGGGATCGCCCCGCCAAAGAAACGGCGCAGGAATTCCTGCATTTCCTCCTCCCCCATATCGCCCGCGCCGGAGCCGGAACGACCCTCCTGGCGCATGCGCTCGGTGGTGCGGATATTGACCACCGCCGGGCCGACCTTGTCGACCAGATCGGCGAAATCGGGCAAGCCCAGCACGGCGCCGGTGACCGGCGCGGCCGCTGCGGCGGGCGCCATGCCCAACAGCGCCGGCGACATCCATACGCTTGCGCTGACCAGCAGCGCGGAAAGAGTTTTACCACCAGCAGTGAAATTATTTTTCATGGAAAGTATCGGTCTCTATAAAGTTCTTGGATGCGTTTAACCACCCGTCAGCGCCAGGCGTCATGGGTGGTTAGCATACATGGTAAGCGAAAAGTCGCCCGCCAGCTTGCGCAAAGTTATTATAAGAGTATGTGACGACTGCTGGCTTAAGACAGAATTACGGCAGAGTTATTGCAGAGTTACGGCGGAGTTACTGTGGAATTACGGCAGAATCACATCGGCGCGGGACTCGGGCATATTCTCGGACGGCTGGTCGGCGTCGAACGGCGGCGCGGTCGGATCGCTGACACCGGGGGGGAACGGGGAAAGCTCGTGCGCCGGCTCGGCGGCCAGGCGCTGCGCCAGCGCGGCGCTGAAACCATCGCTGAGGGTGCCGTCGGCCTGGTCGCGCAGCACGTCGCCGGTCAGATGGTATGCGCGCCAGGCGGCCTGCCCTTCCGCAGTGTCGAGGGCGGCGAACGCCAGCTCCCGCTCGCTGTGCGGCAACTCACCGTCGGCCAATGCCGAGATGTTTTCGTGCAGTCTTTGCTGGGTTTCCATCGCGTATCCCGCCATCTTAAAACACATACACCCCGGTGCCGCCTAGTCGACACTTGCTGGACGCTAACAACAGTTGCCATCATTACGGCCTTACCAGCGCTTGTCAATCGGCATGTCCAGTAAAGGCTTTAATTTTTCGGCGATGACTTCGCGCGCACGGAAGATTCGACTGCGGACCGTACCAATGGGACAGGCCATGATGTCGGAAATCTCCTCATAGCTCAATCCCTCGATCTCGCGCAAGGCGATCGCAGTCCGCAAATCGACAGGCAGCGCATCCATCGCCGCATTGACCGTCTGCGCGATCTGTTTGCTGGCGAGCATGGATTCCGGCGTGTTGATGTCGCGCAGATGCTCGCCATCGTTAAACGCTTCCGCTTGTTCCGCATCCGCTTCGGTCGACGTGGGCGTACGGCGCCCCTGCGTCGCCAGGAAGTTCTTGGCGGTATTGATTCCGATGCGGTACAACCACGTGTAGAAGGCGGAGTCGCCGCGAAAATGCCGCAACGCACGGTACGCCTTGATAAACGTCTCTTGTACCACATCTTCAGCCTCGGCCGGGTCGTGCACGATACGTGACAACAAGCGCATCAGGCGGCGTTGATACTTTGCCACCAGCATATCAAACGCCTGCTTGTCACCGGCCCGGACCCGGTCGACCAGCACCTGGTCACATTCACGTTCTGTCGTCACTCCTGCATTCCTCAGTGGCCTGCAGCATCGCCAAATCTCATAGTCATATATGCTATAGAGTTAGCCCGCTGCAAGAAGTTCACAGTGTCGGCGTTTTTATTTCAGTGCGTCCAGCGACGGAACGGCACGCCAGCGACAGCGCACGCAGCTCGGGCCGCGTTACCCCATCAGGCAGCACCAGCACCCACCGCACCCTGCCGTCATCGCCACCCAGACGCAACAGCAACACGCCCGGCCACAAGGTCGACCCATCCAGCAGGCGCAAGGCCGTCCCTGGCTCTTGGTATACCGCCAGCCGCAAGCGGCCGACACCCGATATATCAAGCTGCAGCGCGATACCGCAGGGACGTCCCATCACCCAGCCAAGCACGCCGGCCAGCACACACAGCAGCGGCGCCAGCACGCCCGGACAGACGGCGCCCGACATCGTCACGCAACTACACAGGCCGGCATGCATGAGACGCAAGCCGACCGACGGGCGAAGGATGACGGACACCGCAATCGACATGACGGCAGCACCACAAAACGCTGACACAAAAATAGGGGGAAACAACACAGCTTGGAAGCGCCAGCAAAGGCTGGGCAATTCTGGCGCTGGCGAATGCCAGCGCCGAATCCTCGCTCACTTTGGTTGGACCAGGTGAGCTCGGATTTAGTTCAACGCGAGGTCAAACTTTTTACACTTTACCGAACAGCAGACTGCCGTTGGTGCCGCCGAACCCGAAGGAGTTCTTCAGCGCGTACTCGATCTTCATCGGACGGGCCACATTGGCGCAGAAGTCCAGATCGCAGGCGGGGTCCTGGTTGAAGATGTTGATGGTCGGCGGCGACACCTGATGGTGCATCGCCAGGACCGTAAACACCGCTTCCAGACCGCCGGCGCCACCCAGCAGGTGTCCGGTCAACGACTTGGTCGAGTTGACCACCAGCTTCTTGGCGTGGTCGCCGAAGGTGCGCTTGATGCCCTGCACCTCGGCCACGTCGCCCTGCGGCGTCGAGGTGCCGTGCGCGTTCACGTACTGCACCTGGTCGGGGTTGACACCAGCGTTGCGCAACGCGGCTTGCGCCGATTTGCTGCCGCCGGCGCCGTCTTCCAACGGCGAGGTCATGTGATAGGCGTCGGCGCTCATGCCAAAGCCCAGCAGTTCGGCGTAGATCGTCGCACCGCGCGCCTTGGCGTGCTCGTACTCTTCGAGCACCATCACGCCGGCGCCCTCGCCCAGCACGAAACCGTCGCGGTCCGTATCCCATGGACGGGACGCGGTGGCCGGATCGTCGTTGCGCGACGACAGCGCCTTGGCCGAGGCGAAACCACCCAGGCCCAGCGGCGAAATGGTCGATTCCGCGCCGCCGGCCACCATGACGTCGGCATCGCCGTACTCGATCAGACGAGCGGCGGCGCCGATGCAGTGCAGGCCGGTGGTGCACGCCGTCACGATCGACAGGTTAGGGCCACGCATGCCGTACTTGATCGACAGGTTACCGGAGATCATGTTGATGATCGACGCGGGTACGAAGAACGGGGAGATACGGCGCGGACCGCGCTTGTCGTAGTCTTCCTTCTGCTCTTCGATCATCGGCAGGCCGCCGATGCCGGAACCGATGATGACGCCAATGCGGTCGGCGTTGTCTTCGGTCACGACCACGCCGGAATCCTGCACGGCCTGGATGCCGGCCGCCATGCCGTAATGGATGAACGTATCCATATGGCGCGCTTCCTTGGCCGAGATATAGTCCTCGATATTGAAGCCTTTGACTTCACCGGCAAAACGGGTGCTGAAAGCTTGCGCGTCAAACTTGGTGATGGTGGCAATGCCGGACTTACCCTCGAGCGCCGCCGCCCACGTGTCGGCAACGTTGTTGCCGATCGGGGAAACGGCGCCCAGGCCGGTAATGACAACACGACGGTTTTTAGAACCTCTCAAGCGATTCTCCTAAAGTCGATCGGGCGGTAAATCAGGCCTTGACGTGTGCAGTAGCGTAGTCGATCGCTTGCTGTACGGTCGTGATCTTTTCTGCCTGTTCGTCAGGGATTTCCATTTCGAATTCATCTTCCAGGGCCATCACCAGCTCGACGGTGTCCAGCGAATCGGCTCCCAGGTCGTCGACGAACGAGGATTCGATCTTGATGTCTGCTTCGGCGACGCCCAGTTGCTCAGCGACGATTTTCTTAACGCGTTGTTCGATATCCGACATGTTATGGCTCCATTTGTTTGTTACGGAAAGCGCGCATTTTATCAGGTTTGCGCACTGAAAAACTAATTTCGATGTCTGCCGCTAATTTACTGCAAACTCTTTCGAAATCACTGGTAAAAGACGGGAATCGGCGCCTTATTCACGCCGATTTCCATCAATTCATGTACATACCGCCGTTCACGTGCAGGGTGGTACCGGTAATATATGCGGCTTGCGGCGAAGCCAGGAAGGCCACCGCTGCGGCGATGTCCTCCGGCTTGCCCAGGCGCGCCAGCGGAATCTGCGTCAGCAGCGCCGCGTGTTGCTCTTCGCCCAGGCCCTTGGTCATGTCGGTGTCGATAAAGCCCGGCGCCACGCTGTTGACGGTAATGTTGCGGCTGCCGATCTCGCGTGCCAGCGCGCGGCCCATGCCCTCGACGCCGGCCTTGGCGGCGGCGTAATTCATCTGGCCTGGATTGCCGGACGACGCCACCACCGAAGTGATGTTAATAATACGCCCAGTTTTCGCTTTCATCATGCCGCGCAGTACAGCGCGCGACAAACGGCCGACCGAGCTCAGGTTGGTGGCGATGACGCTGTCCCATTCCTCGTCCTTCATGCGCATGGCCAGCTGGTCCTGCGTGATGCCGGCGTTGTTGACCAGGATGCCGACCGCGCCGAAGGTTTTGGCGATCTCGTCGATGACGGCGGCGCAGCGCTCGGCATCGGTCACGTTCAGGACCAGGCCCTTGCCCGCCTCAGGGCCGAGCTCGGCCAGGTAGGCGCTGATCGCTTCCGCGCCCGCCTCGGTGGTGGCGGTGCCGATCACGCGCGCGCCCTGGCGGGCCAGCTCTTGCGCGATGGCCTTGCCGATGCCGCGCGATGCGCCCGTGACCAGAGCGACTTGATTTGCTAAATTCATGGTTGTCCTTCTACGTAAATGACGAGTGTGCGGTGGTGGGTCTGTGGCGGCAGGCTTACTTGAGCGAGGCCAGAATACGGTCCAGCGAAGCCTGGTCGGTGATGGCGTCGCCCACCAGCGTCGCGTCGATGCGCTTGGTCAGGCCCATCAGCACCTTGCCCGGGCCGCACTCGACCACCTGGGTGATACCTTCGGCGGCCACCTTCTGCATCGTCTCGACCCAGCGCACCGGCGCGGCGGCCTGGCGCACCAGCGCGTCCTTGATGGCGGCCGGATCGTTGAGCACTGCCACGTCGACGTTGTTGATCAGCGCAATCTGCGGCGCCGCGAAAGTCAGGTCGGCCATGTAATCGCGCAGGCGGTCCGAGGCCGGCTTCAGCAGCGACGAGTGGAACGGCGCCGACACCGGCAGCTTCATGGCGCGCTTGGCGCCCTTGGCCTTGGCGATCTCGCAGGCGCGCTCGACGGCGGCGGTTTCACCGGCGATGACGACCTGCGCAGGCGCGTTGAAGTTGACTGCCTCGACCACCGAACCCGGCGTGGCGGCGACCGCTTCGGCGCAAGCGGCGCGCACATCGTCGTCCGACAGGCCCAGCACCACGGCCATGGTGCCCTGCCCGACCGGCACGGCTTCCTGCATGGCCTGCGCGCGGAAGCGCACCAGCGGCACGGCGTCCTTGAACGCGATCACGCCGGCGGCGACCAGCGCCGAGTACTCACCAAGGCTGTGGCCGGCGACGATCGACGGCAGCGGGCCGCCGGCGGCGATCCATGCGCGATAGGTGGCGACGGCGGCGGTCAGCATGACCGGCTGGGTGTTGGTGGTCAGGTCCAGCTCTTCCTTCGGCCCTTCGGCCATCAGCTTGCCCAGGTCGAAGTTGAGCGCGTCCGATGCCTCGGCGATGGTCTGCGCCACCACCGGATTGCCGGCAAAGCCGTCCATCATCGCGATCGCCTGCGAACCCTGGCCTGGAAATACAAAAGCAAATTTAGTCATCACACATCCATCTCGTAAAATTTAGGAGCCCGGCAAACCACCGCGTACGACGCTGACACGAGGAGAGACGTAGGGCGGATTAGCGCAGCGTAATCCGCCATGCACGCGCACCACGGGCATTGGCCGAGCTCGTTAGAACTCTAATTCTAATTCAATCAAAATTTAGCAAGTACCGCGCCCCAGGTAAAGCCGCCGCCCACACCTTCCATCAGGATGTTCTGGCCTTTCTGAATGCGGCCATCGCGCACGGCCACGTCCAGCGCCAGCGGAATCGACGCCGCCGACGTATTACCATGCTGATCGACGGTCACCACCATCTTCTCCAGCGGCAAACCGAGCTTCTTGGCGGTGCTGTTCATGATGCGGATATTGGCCTGGTGCGGAATCAGCCAATCGATCTGATCCTGCGCCATATCGACTTTTTCCAGCGCCTCGTGCGCCACCTTCTCCAGCACCGACACGGCCAGCTTGAACACCGCCGGGCCGTCCATGTAAAGGAAAGCCTCGCCGGCGATGGCGCCGCCGAACGAATCGGGCATGCACAGGATGCCGGAATGGCGGCCGTCCGCGTGCAGCGCGGTCGCCAGGATGCCCGGCTCTTGCGACGCGGTCAGCACCACGGCGCCGGCGCCGTCGCCGAACAGCACGCAGGTGGTGCGGTCGTTGAAATCGAGGATGCGCGAAAACACCTCCGAGCCGATCACCAGCACGTTCTTGTTCATGCCGGCACGGATGAAGGCGTCGGCGGTCGACATCGCGTAGACGAAGCCGCTGCAGACGGCCTGCACATCGACAGCCGCGCCGTTGTTGGTGATGCCCAGCTTTTGCTGGACGATGCAGGCGGTGCTCGGGAAGCTGCCGAAGAAGTCCGGCGTCGAGCTGGCCAGCACGATCAGGTCGATATCGTTGGGCTGCAAGCCGGCCATGTCGAGCGCGCGCTGGGCGGCCTTGACGGCCAGGTCGGACGACTTCTCGCCCGGCTCGGCGAAGTGGCGCGCCGAGATGCCGCTGCGGCTGACGATCCACTCGTCCGAGGTCTCGATGCCCTTGGCGGCGAGTTGATCCGTCAGATCCTGGTTGGTGACACGCCGCTCAGGCAGATAGCTGCCGGTGCCGATTATTTTGCTGTACAAAGTCATGCCGTCTACCGTCCACTAAATAGTTGAGCTTGGTACTTCCGGGGTTTCCGTGTTGCGTGGCATGAGTTCGGCGATTAACGTCGAAATGTGCGGCAACACATCATTTTTTGCAGCATCATACGCCCGCTTGATCGCCCACTCGAAAGAATATGCGTCGGCGCCGCCATGGCTCTTGAACACCAGGCCGCGCAAACCCAGCAGGCTGGCGCCGTTATAGCGCGACGGCGACAGGCGGCTTTTGATGTTGTTCAGGGCGCCGCGACCGAGCAGAGCACTCAGTATCGTCAGCGGATTGCGTTTGAATTCGGTCTTGACGGTGTCGGCGAAGAAGCGTGCCACGCCCTCGACCGCCTTCAGGGTGACATTGCCGACGAAACCATCGCAGACGACGATATCGGTGGTGCCCTTGAAGATGTCATTGCCCTCCACGTTGCCGTGGAAGTTCAGCGCGCCGCGCTCGTGGTCGGCCTGCAGCAGCTTGCTGGTGGCCTTGACGACGTCGTTGCCCTTGATGTCCTCGGTGCCGACGTTGAGCAGGCCCAAGGTCGGGCGCGGGATGTTTTCCATGGCCGACACCAGCACCGAGCCCATGATGGCGAACTGGTGCAGGTGGTGCGGCTCGCAATCGACGTTGGCGCCCAGGTCCAGCATGTAGGTCGGACCGCCCTTTTGGTTCGGCATGATGCTGCAGATGGCCGGACGGTCGACGCCGGTCATGGTCTTGAGCACGTAGCGGGCGACCGCCATCAGCGCGCCGGTGTTGCCGGCCGAGACGCAGGCCTGGGCGCTGCCGCCTTTGACCTGCTCGATGGCCACGCGCATCGACGAATCCTTCTTGCGGCGCAGCGCCACTTCCAGCGGATCGTCCATGGTGACTTGTTCGGATGCATGCACGACGGACAGGCGCGGATGCGCGTCGGCGTGATGTTTTTTCAATTCTGCGCGGATAACGTCTTCCAAACCGACCAGTATCAGTTCAGCCTCGGGTTCGCGTTTGACGAAGGAAATAGCTGCGGGGATGGTGACCGATGGACCGTGATCTCCGCCCATGCAGTCGATAGAAATTTTGATTGTCATTGTTTTGATTCAGTACCACGCTCCAGCCCTTGTCTGGGCAAGCTGCGGCAAGCGGCGGACCACTGAAATCCAGGTCTACGCGTTTCAAAATGACGGTGTGCAAAAGTGGATTGCAGCCGATGAAAAAAGAAAAAGCGATGCTTCATAAGACAGCACCGCCTATTTCCGGGTCCAGCAAAAGCGTCGATTACTCGTCGTTTTTGGTTTTCAGGACTTTACGGCCACGATAAAAGCCGTTAGGGCTGATGTGGTGACGCAGGTGGGTTTCACCGGTGGTTGGCTCGATACCCAGTTGTGGAGCTACCAGGAAATCGTGCGAACGGTGCATACCGCGCTTCGAAGGGGACTTCTTGTTCTGTTGAACTGCCATGTTAATGACTCCTAATACATAAGTTCTAAAATTTTAACACATTCGACCAGCAAATACATGCGAATCGAGTATCCTGCCGGCAAAACGGAACCGGCATAGTTAAACTGAGATTTACTACATTGCCCTACTGACTTGCCATACTCGACTGCTACACGTGCCTGGCACGTTCTTTACGTACTACTTATTCGGTCTTGCGTGTTGGGTACTTACCAAGTACTTATTCGGATTTGAGGCCCTTGAGGGCGTCGAACGGCGAGATCTTCTCGCTTTTCGCCTTGTCCAGCAGGGCGTTATCGGGGCAGACATCATGTTTCGGCGTATGCGGCAGGGCCAGCAGCGCTTCGTCTTCCACCAGATCCGCCACCGCCATGGTGCGGCTACCGACGATCACGTCGATCGTCTCGTCGTCGATCATTTCTTCGATTTCATCCGCTTGCTGATCATCCTTACCCAGCATCAACAGCGTCGACGAATCGATGTTGTGAGCGTATGGGGTCAGGCAGCGCTGGCAAACCAATTGCACGGTGCCGGAAACAGACAGCTTCATTTGCGGGAAGCCCATCTTGCCGGTGCCGCCTTCGACCTTCCAAGTGATGGCGCCCGAGGTATCGGCACAATCCTTGATCAGGCGGGTCATTTCGGCAACAGGCGTCACGCCTTGCTGGCTGCCGTTGTTCCGACAAAACTCAAAAGCGTCGATGACAATAGCATTCATTACAGAAAATTCCCCGGAAAACCTGCGATAATAACAGGGTTTTCAGCACCAAGTCAAAGCCTGCGCGGCTTTTTCCTGTTTTTCGTCTTTTTCTGTCGCTCTCGAAGCCGGCGACAGAGCATATAACATTCCCCCTATGACATCAAGCGCAACCGCTCAAATCGCCCAACAACGACTCGTTTTAGCCTCCAGTTCGGCCTACCGCAGGGAATTATTATCACGGCTACAACTGCCGTTCGAGGTGGCGGTGCCCGACATCGACGAGACGCCCCTGCCCGGCGAAATGCCCAGCGCCACCGCGCTGCGCCTGGCGCGTGAAAAAGCCGCCGCCGTGGCCGCCAAGCTGCCCGGCTGTATCGTCATCGGCTCCGACCAGGTCGCCACGTTGGACGATGAACAGATCGGCAAGCCGGGCAACCACGCCAACGCGCTGGCCCAGCTGCAGAAAATGCGCGGACGCGAAGTGGTGTTCCACACCGCGCTGTGCGTCTGGGACGGCCGCGCCACCGATCCGGCCGCCGCCGCGCAGGTCGAGGATATCCGCACCATCGTGACGTTCCGCGACCTGCCAGACGCCGAGCTCGACGCCTACCTGCGCATTGAGCAGCCATACGACTGCGCCGGCAGCGCCAAGAACGAAGCGCTCGGCATCGCCATCCTCGAACGCATCGACAGCAGCGACCCGACCGCCCTCACCGGCTTGCCTTTGATCGCGCTGACAGGCATGCTGCGCAAGATTGGCGTTTCCTTTTTCAACACACAAGCAAATAACACCTAGATTTCTATGCCCGGCACCCTCTTTTTAATACCGAACACCTTGGGCGAGACTGAAGCGCTCGCCTCCGTCCTGCCCGAACAGGTGCAACAGATCACCTCGCAGCTGGATTACTTCGTGGCGGAGAACGCCAAGACCGCGCGCGCCTTCCTCAAGCTGGTCAACGCAAACCATGCGCTGGCCAAGCCGCTGCAGGAGATCACGATTTCCGAACTGAACGTCAATACGCCGGCGGCCGCCTTGGCCGGGCTGCTGGCGCCGCTACTGGCGGGCCGCGATGGCGGGCTGGTGTCGGAGGCCGGCGTACCTGCGGTGGCCGATCCCGGCGCCGACCTGGTGCGCTTGGCGCATCAGCACAATATTCCGGTGCGGCCATTGGTGGGTCCATCGTCGCTGTTGCTGGCCGTGATGGCGAGCGGCCTGAATGGGCAGAGTTTCGCCTTCAACGGCTATTTGCCGACCGATGCGGCGCAGCGCGCCACGCGCATCAAGGAGCTGGAGACGCGCTCGCGCAAGGAGAAACAGACGCAGCTGTTCATCGAAACGCCGTACCGCAACGCCGCGATGCTGGAAGCGCTGGTGGCAGCGTGCGCGCCGTCAACCTTGGTGTGCGTGGCGACGGACCTGAGTCTGGCGTCGGAAACGATCCGCACGATGACCGCCGCGCAATGGAAAAGCGCCAAGGCCCCGGACTTCCACAAGAAACCGACGGTATTCCTGCTACTAGCGCAGTAAAAATCGCGAGCACGGGGCAAGGAGAGACCACGGAGACACGTAGGGCGGATTAGCGTAGCGTAATCCGCCATGCACGCGTATCGGCGGCGCATACGTCGAACCCGCGCACGAGATCGGCTGACTGTCAGCGACAAACGGTAGCGCAAAGCCGTATGATCAGCCCGTGTACGAATGCCAGACTTGACACCATCGCCAGATCGCCAACCGTCCCAGCCGCAATCACCGAATCACCGGTTTTTATCGGCAAAATAGTCGCAGATAAACTCGACGAAGGCGCTCACCTTGGTGCTGACCAAACGCCGCGATGCATGCAGCACCCACACCTCCACTGGCGGCAAGGCCGACGCGCCCCACTGCACCAAACGGCCAGCGGCCACATCGTCGGCGACAATCGCGACCGGCACCATCGCCGCGCCGGCGCCGGCCAGGACGGCGTCGCGGATCGATAGCGGCGACGACAGTCGCAGCACCGCCTGCGGACGATACCTGCGGCTCACGCCGTCTCGCGCATCGACAATCGTCCAGGTATCGCCGTCGACCATCCCCGTGCGCATCACGGCGGGAAACGCTTGCTGATCCCGGTCCGGGCGCGGCAAGGCGGGCGGCGCCACCAGCACCAGCGGATTGCGCAAGAAACAGCGGCCGACAAGATCGTCATCGGGGCGCGGATTGGCGCGGATAACAAGGTCCACCTCGCCATCGCGCAAATCGACAAAGCCGTCGTCGGTGGTGACTTCAAGCAGGACATCCGGATACGCCGCCAGAAACGCGGCCGCCAATGGCCCCAGCGACATGCTGGCGAACAGCAACGGCGCACTGATGCGCAAGCGCCCGCTTGGGCGATTCAGCCCCGCCTTAATGCTCTGCAAGGCGTCGGTGATCGCCACAAACGGTTGGTCCGTGCGCGCATAGAGTGCGGCCCCCTCCTCCGTCAGCCGCAACGGCCGCGCGCCGCGCTCGATGAGCCGCACACCGAGACTTTCCTCCAGCTCGCGCACGCGGCGGGACAAGGTCGACTTCGATGTCGATGTTGCACGGCTCGCGGCGCCAAAGCCACCGTGCTTTGCGACAAGATTAAAATCGGTGACTGCGGTCAAATCCATCTTCGTTCCACAATTGGCACAAGGTGTCCCGATATTAGCAGCTGTGCAACCATTAATGAATACACTAGGATAGTGGCGACCAATACACGACGACCGAGGACAAGCACTATGAAGAACACCGGCAATACCATTCTGATCACCGGCGGTGGTTCCGGGATCGGCCAGGCCCTTGCACATCGATGGCACGACGCCGGCAACAGCGTCATCATCACGGGACGCCGCCAGCAAGCGCTGGACGAAGCCGTCGCCGGCCGCGAGCGCATGACCGCCTATGTGCTGGACGTCACCTCGCAAGACGCGGTCGACACGTTCGTGCCACAACTGCTGGCCAACCATCCGCGCCTCAACGTGCTACTCAACAACGCCGGCGTGTACAGCCCGGAGAAAATCACCACTCGCCGCGACCTGGCGGACGCCGAGCATATGATCGCGACCAACATTCTCGGCCCGATCCGCATCACCAATGCATTGATCGACCATCTTGGCACGGCGGCCGACGCGGCCATCATCAACGTGTCGTCGGGGCTGGCCTTCGTTCCCTACCCGGCCGCGCCGACCTACAGCGCGACCAAGGCCGCGATACACTCTTACACGACGGCGATTCGCCCTCTGCTCAAGGGCAAGGTGGAGGTGATTGAGATTGTGCCGCCGCAGGTACAGACCGAACTTTCGCCGGGCCAATCGAAGGATCCGAACAGCATGCCGCTCGACGCCTTTGCCGACGAGGTCATGGCTTTGCTGCACGCGACGGACACGCCAGCGGAGGTATGTGTGGAGGGCGTCCGCTATTTCCGCGAGGCTGAGGCCAGTGGGCAATTCGGCGAAGCGTTGCAAATGCTCGTACAGCACAGCTAGTCGTGGCGAAAAACGGGGCCAGTCCGCCCCGTCCGCTGGTTAAAACCCGCGCGTGTATTCCGTCACCCATTCGATCGCGGCCAGCTGGATCGCGTACAGCTCCGCCGGCTTGAGCGACATCCGGCTGAGCATCTGCGCCAATACCGGCGCTTCCCGCCCATGCTCGATGTGCTCGATCAAACTGAGCATGCTGCCGTAGTCCCCGCCGCGATGCAGCAGCGCCGCCCTCACCTCGTCGAGCACGTTCACGCTCTCGAGCACGTCGCGCATCTGGATCGAGAACAAGGTGTCCATCAACGACATCACACCGACCGTGAAGCCGATGTCGGCGCTGACCCGCTGCCCCGGCCGCAGGTGCTCGACCATCAGCTCGATCGTCTTGCCGCGCGTGGTGGCCAGTTGCAGCAGCGGCGACGTGAACTCCTGCGCCCCCGCACCCTTCACATACAGCAATATCTGCAGCCAGCGCTTGAGCTGGCGCCGCCCCAACACCATCAGCGCATGCCCCACCGAGTTGATGCGGTAGCGCGTGCCGACCGCAGGCGTGTTCACCAGGCGCAGCAGATTCAGCGTGAGCACGGCGTCATGCTTGACGCTGCTTTCGATCTCGTGGCTGCTGGCATCGGCATCGAGCAACTCCAGCAGGTGCAGCACGCTGCGTTGCGTTGGCGAGATCTTCTTGCCGCTCAGGATCACCGGCCGGGCGAAATAATAACCCTGGAAATATTCGAAGCCGAGATCCATGCATTGACGGAATTCCTCGACCGTTTCAACCTTCTCGGCCAGCAGCTTTTGCCTGGGATTCTTGAGCGCGCGCGCCAGCGCCGGCAAGGTGCCGGGCTGCATGTCCTGGATGTCCACCTTGATGACGTCGCAGAGCGCCTGCAGCTTTTGCACGTCCTCGTTGGCGCCGATGACGTCGTCCAGCGCGAAGCGGAAACCGGCCTGCTTGAGCTCGCGAATGCGGTCCAGCACGTCCGGCGTGGCTTTGACGGTCTCGAGGATTTCGAGGATGACTTTGTCGTTCGGGAGAAAACGGATGAAATCGCTCATCAAGCCGACGCCGTCGACGTTGACAAAGGCCATCTGGTCGCCGACCACGTGACCCATGCCCAGCTCGGCGGCATGGGCGATCACGGTGGCCGTCGCTTCGGCCTGGTCGGTGATGGTGGCGGCGTTGTTGGCGTGCGCGTCGCGAAACAGCAATTCGTAGCCAACCAGCCGCTGCCCCCGGTTGAGGATGGGCTGACGGGCCAGAAAGAAATTGTCCGCAAGCTTGGACGGCGGCAGCTCCGGGGCTGTCATCATTCATCTCCCAATCTGCGATCGCATTATGCGGGTCGCACTCTCAATAAGCGACCCGCTCACCATCAGACTAACCCGCGCCTACCGTCTTGACAACATTTTTCTATCGAGCAACAGGACGGCGTACGGCAGTGTTGCGCGTAGAAGTCGGTTTACCGCTCTCCAGCGTGAATTTGGCGCCGGCATCCTTGGCCAGTGCCTTGACCAGCCACGGCATCACTTCCTTGAGCATCGGCTCGAGCGTGTAGGGCGGATTGAGGATGAACATGCCGCTGCTGTGCAGGCCGAACCCGTCCGGCATCGGCGTGTGGGTGGTCAGCACGACGTTGAGCCAGTCGCTGCATGGCAACTGCTTGAGCTTGTCGGCGAACTGGCGCGATTCCATGCGCTGCAGCAGCGGATACCAGACCGCGTAGGTGCCGGTCGGGAAACGGCCCAGCGCCTCGGCCAGGGTGTCCTTGACCTTTTTGTAGTCCATCTTGTCTTCGTACGGCGGGTCGATCAGCACCAGCGCGCGGCGCGACGGTGGCGGCAACAGCGCCTTGAGCGCCTGGAAGCCATCGCCACGGGTGACCAGCACGCGCTTGCCGCGCGTGGTCGGACGGATGCCCTGCTGCGCGGCGTGTTCGTCAAGCTTGCGGAAGTTATCAGCCAGCAGTTTCGAATCGGCCGGATGCAGCTCGAACAGGCGCAGCCGGTCGTGCTCGCGCGCGACCTGGTCGGCGATGTACGGCGAGCCCGGGTAGTAGCGCATCTTGCCGCTCGGGTTCATGGCCTTGATCAGGTCGACGTATTCCTTGATCGGCGCGGGCAGATCGGTGCGCTCCCACAGCGGGCCGATGCCGGTGTCGTATTCGGCGTTCTTGGACGCAAAAGCGCTGTCGAGCGCATACACGCCGGCGCCGGAGTGCGTGTCGATGTAGCTGTACGCGGTATCTTTCTGGTTCAGATACTGCATGAGCTGGATGGTCACAAAATGCTTCAAGACATCGGCGTGATTGCCAGCGTGAAAGCCGTGGCGGTAACTCAACATAGCTTGGGTACTTCCTAATATAGATGGTGCATCGCAATCCCGCATTATCCACTAGAAAGCCGCAGCGGACAAAAACCGCGCCACATCGTTTTCGTCAAAGCGGGCCCGGAGGCGGTGACTAAGATGGAATAGCCGCTCTGGCATTCGCCGCTGCGACGTATTTTTTTGGAGGAAATCATGTCATTCACTAACGTAGGTCCGCTGACCTTCCTGGCGCCCGGTCAAACGGCGTTCTGGAACTACAGCTACCCGGCCGACCGCGGCACGCAGTTCGCCTCGGCCGATGTCAAAGCGCCCAACCAGGGTGCGGTGCATGTCGCCGATGAGCAGGGCAAACGCAAGGAAAACAACGGCAACGCCACCTATTTCGTGCAGATCCACAATCGCGGCACGGGCAGCGCCTTCCATAACCTGCAAGGCGGAGGTATGTCATGAAAATGACCATCATCACCGATGACCAAGGCAACATCCTTGGTGCCGTACAGGGTCACTCCCTGACGGGGAAACAAGGCGACGTCGAGGCCAGCGTCTCGTTCGCGGAGGGCCACCAGACCCATATGATGGAAGTGGACGACGACATGGGCATGATCGAAGACGCCACCATCTTCCAGCAGCGTCTGCGCAAGCATCTGGACACACACATGCAAAAGTCCCATCCCAAAGCCTGAGCGCGAACTCACCAAAAGCCCCGTCCGGGGCTTTTTTTTCATCTGATAGGAATAGGCAATGTTCAGAGATAACCCCCCGTAGATGGTCAGGTCGACGATCGATATAATCGCCTTCTACCCACTTTTGGAACCTGCCATGACCAGCAAAAAGAACATCTTTATCACGGGGGTGAGCAGCGGCTTTGGCAGCGCGCTGGCGCAAGAAGCGCTTGCGGCGGGCCACCGTGTCATCGGCACCGTTCGCAGCGAAGCCGCCCTGCAAGCCTTTCAGGCGCTCTCCGTGGAGAACGCCCACGGGGTGATCCTGGATGTCACCGACTTCGCCAGGATCGATGACGTGGTCGCTGCTGTTGAAGCAAGCCACGGCCCGGTCGACGTGTTGGTCAACAACGCCGGCTACGGCCACGAAGGCATTTTCGAAGAATCGCCGCTGGAGGAGATGCGCCGCCAATTCGACGTCAACGTGTTCGGCGCGGTGGCGATGATCAAGGCTTTCTTGCCGTATTTCCGTCAGCGCCGTGCCGGCCGCATCCTCAATATCACCTCCATGGGCGGCACGATCACGATGCCGGGCATTGCGTACTATTGCGGCAGCAAGTTTGCCCTGGAGGGTATTTCCGATACCCTGAGCAAGGAACTTTTACCATTCAACATTTTTGTGACCGCCGTGGCGCCCGGTTCGTTTCGCACCGACTGGGCCGGTCGTTCGATGCAGCGCACGCCACGCAGCATCGCCGACTACGACGCCAGCTTCGATCCCGTGCGTAAGGCGCGTGAAGAAAAAAGTGGAAAGCAATTGGGCGACCCGCGCAAGGCGGCGCGGGCAATGTTGCAGGTGATTGCCAGCCCGGCGCCACCGGCACATCTGCTATTGGGTAGCGACGCATTGGGGCTGGTACGTGACCAGCTGAGCCGCACCGCCGGCGAGATCGATCGGTGGGAAGCACTCACCCGTTCAACCGACGGCTAAGTGGCGCTCCGGGCGGACGTCGATGACGTCTACCGCAGAGGTCAAGCGAGCTTTTGCTGCGCTACCAAAATGCCGTCGGCGTCGGCATAAATCCAGTCGCCCGGATTGACAGGAACGCCAGCGATATGCACGCGCAGGTTGCGCTCGCCGGCGCCCTTCTTGCTGCTCTTTTGCGGATGGGCGCCGAGCGCGCGCACGCCGATCTCGCAGGCGTTGAGTTCATCGGTATCGCGGATGCAGCCGTCGATCACGATGCCGGCCCAGCCGTTATCCTGCGCCAGCAGGCCCAGCTGCCCACCGACCAGCGCCCGCCGCAGGCTGCCACCGCCGTCAACCACCAGCACGTTGCCGTCGCCTGGCGTCTCCAATACCGCGCGCACCAGCGCGTTGTCCTCGTGCACCTTCAAGGTGGTGACACGGCCGGAAAAGCGCACGTGCTTGCCAAAATGCCGGAACACCGGCGGCAGCACGGCCAGCCGTCCATCCTCCAGCAGATTGGGATTGTCGTCGCACAAATCGGTGGTGGCAAAGCTCATCGTCCTACCCCGCGGCTGAATTGAGATAAGGGCAATTCTATGC
>Ga0308163_10001079_pt1 | contig 33949 bp, 29 predicted proteins | sample PhyTR1_FD_201037 | JGI IMG/M metagenome (GOLD analysis project Ga0308163, IMG submission 201037) | Phyllosphere microbial communities from UC Gill Tract Community Farm, Albany, California, United States - DLSLT.R1 | ecosystem: Host-associated > Plants > Phyllosphere > Unclassified | place: USA... | reverse complement strand
CCTCGACGGCGATCTCGTCGAAGGGGTTCATGCTCATCTTCACGTTGGCGATGTCCACACCCGTGCCGTCCGACTTGACGCGGACCTTGACGTTGTAGTCGACGACCCGTTTGACGGGGACCAGTACTTTCATGATCGGTTCCTTCTGATGGAGTGAATGTGTGGATGCCTACCGGACCAGGCCGGCGAGGCGTTGCTGGATGAGGGCGTGTGCGTCGGCCATGATCCGGTCGATCAGCTGGCGCACGGTGGGCACGTCGTGGATCAGCCCGGCGACCATGCCGCAGGACCACGCCCCGGCTTCCATTTCACCGGCCTGCATGATGCGCGGATAGACACCGGCCACCTCCGGCAGGATGTCCTGGAAGGTGATGGCGTCGCCCAGTTCGCGTTCCTTCTGCAGCAGCCTTTCGACCGCCGCATTGCTCAGCACCCGTTCGGTGTTGCGCAGCGGGCGCATCACCAGCCGGGTGTCGAGTTCGCTGGCGGCGACGATGGCCTGCTTGACGTTCTCGTGCACCGGCGCCTCTTGTGTGGCGATGAAACGGGTTCCCATGTTCACGCCCTCCGCACCCAGGGCCAGGGCAGCCACCAGCGACCGGCCGTCGGCCATGCCGCCGGACGCGACGAAGGGAATCTTCAGTGCTTCGGCCGCACGCGGCAGCAATATGAAGTTGGGAACATCGTCTTCACCGGGGTGGCCGCCGCATTCGAAACCGTCCACGCTGATGGCGTCGCAGCCGATGCTTTCGGCCTTCAGCGCATGGCGAACCGAGGTGCATTTGTGGATGACCCTGATGCCGTGTTCCTTCAGCGCGGGCAACCACTTCTGCGGGTTGTGGCCGGCCGTTTCGACGATCTTCACGCCGCCTTCGATGATGGCCCGCACATAACCCGGATAGTCCGGCGGGTTGACCGACGGCAGGAAAGTGAGGTTCACACCGAAGGGCCGGTCCGTCATCTCCCGGCAGCGGGCGATCTCGGCCGCCAGCAGTTCTGGCGTGCGCTGCGTCAGCCCGGTGATGATGCCCAGCCCGCCCGCGTTCGACACCGCCGAGGCCAGTTCGGCCAGGCCGACATGGTGCATGCCGCCCTGGATGACCGGATGCTCGATGCCGAACAGTTCGGTGATGCGTGTCTTCATGCCGCGCTCATTCCGAGACGATGTTCTTGTCGTGGATCACCTTGCCCCACTTGGCGTAGTCGTTCTGCACATGCGCGGCCATGCCGGCCGGGTCTTCGAACCTGGCGATGGCGCCGGCCTGCAGCAGGCGGTCCTGGGTGTCCTTTTCGGCCAGGATCTGGCGCACTTCGCTGGCGATGCGGTCGGCCACCGCCTTGGGCGTGCCGGCCGGCGCCAGCAGGCCGCCCCACGAAACCGCGTCGTAACCCTTGAAACCCTGCTCGGCGATGGTCGCCACGTCGGGCAGCATGGCCACGCGCTGCGGTGAACCGACGGCGATGGCGCGCAGCTTGCCGGCCTTGATGAAGGGCAGGGCGGCGACCAGGTCGGAATACATGACGGGAACCTGCCCGCCGATGGTGTCGGTTATGGCGGGCACGCCGCCCTTGTAGGGCACGTGGTTCATGTCGAAGCTGCCCATCTGCTTGAGCAGTTCCATGCTCAGGTGGCCGAAGCTGCCGACGCCCGAGCTGGTGTAGGCCATCGGGTCCTTCTGCGCCTTGGCGTGGGCGATGAGCTTGCGCAGGTCGGTCACATCGGGCAGCAATGTCGGGTTGACGACGATGACGATGGGCAAGTCATAGACCGTGGCGACCGGCGTGAAGTCCTTCAGCGTGTCGTAGCCGGTCTTCTTGTAGAGATGCGGTGCCAGCAGGGTGGGCGTGGCCAGCATCATCAAGGTGTAGCCGTCGGCTTCGGACTTGGCCACCTGCAGGGCCGCGATGGAGCCGGAAGCGCCGGGGCGGTTGTCCACCAGCACCGGCTGCTTCAGGCGTTCGCCCAGTTTCTGCCCGACGATGCGCGAAGCGGTGTCGGTCGGGCCGCCCGGCGGGAAGGGCACGATCAGCTTGATCATCCTGGCGGGCCAGGGGGTGCCGGTCTGTGCCATGGCGGTGCCGGCCAGCAGGGGTGCGGCGGCAAGCGCCAGCAGGGCTCGGCGGCTGGTCGAAAGGCTGGGGGTCAGGGTCACGTTGTCTCCGTTCGGTCGTTCTTCAAAAATGGGGTTCAGTCGAGCTTCGCGCCGGCAGCCTCGACCAGGGCCTTCCACACCGGCATGTCGTGGTTGTAGGCCTCGCGGAATTCGGCCGGAGTGTTCATCAGCGGCATGAAACCGGCGGACTCGATGCGTTCCAGCACCTTGGGGTCCTTGCCGATCTCGCGCAGGTGGCCGTAGAGCGCGTCGACGATCTCTTTCGGCACGCCGGCCGGCGCGCCCATGGCGACCCAGCCGAAGATCGAATAGGCCTCGTCGGTAACGCCCTGTTCATGGATGGATGGCAGCTTTGGCAGGATCGCCATGCGCTGTTTGCCAGTCACGCCAATGGCCTTCAGCCGGCCCGCGTCGATGAAGGGTTTGGTGTTGAGTGCGCTCGAAAAACACAGCTGCAGCTGGCCGCCGATCAGTTCCTGGATCATCGGAGCCTCGCCCTTGTAGGCGATGTGTGTCATGTCGGCGTCCATGGTCTTGCTCATGTAGGCACCGGCCAGATGGCCGTAGGAACCGACGCCCCAGGAGCCATAAGAAAGCTTGCCCTTGCTGGCCTTCACGTAGGCCAGCAGTTCCTTCATGTTGTTCGCCGGCACCGACGGATGCACCACCAGCGTGACCGGCGCCGCCGAGATCTGGGTGATGAGCGTGAAGTCTTTCGTCGGGTCGTAGGGCAGCTTGGTGTAGAGGAACTGGTTGATCAGCATCGAGGTGCTGAGCGACACCATCAGCGTGTGGCCGTCGGGTGCGGACTTGGCGACCGCGTCGCTGCCCAGGATGCCCGCCGCGCCGCCACGGTTGTCGACCACCACCGGCTGGCCGACCCGTTTCGAAAGCGCCTCGCCGATGGTGCGCGCAATGATGTCGGTGGCGCCGCCCGCGTTGAAGGGCACGATCAGGCGGATCGGCTTGCCGGGCCAGGCGGTCTTCGGTGACTGCGCGAGAGTCCGGCCCATCAGGCCGGCGCCACCGATGGCGGCAATGCCTTGCAGCAGCTGCCGGCGTTCGATGGTCTTGTCCGTCTTCTTGTTCATGTCTTCGTCTCCGTCATTTTTTGTCTTCGATCGCCTGGCACCGTCGGCGCTTCAGTCGGGCGTCTGCGGTTCCGGGAGTGTCAGCACGCCGCGTTGCTGCAGGTCCTTCAGCTGTTCGTCGCTCATCGACAGCAGCCCCTGCAGGATTTCGCGGGTGCCTTCGCCCAGCGTCGGCGGCGCATGGCGGATCGGCAGGCGCTGGCCGTCCAGGCGGTAGGGCGGCGCAAACACCGGTGTGGTGCCGACGACCGGGTGCGGCATGTCCTGCAACAGGCCGCCGCGCCGGGTGCGCTCGCTGGTCAGGGCTTCATGCAGCCCCGCCACGCGGCCGCAGGGAATGCCGGCGGCGGTGAGGCGCTGCAGCAGCAGGTCGCGCGGGAAGGCCCGGATCAGCTCGGCGATCAGCGGTCCGATCTCCAGCCGGTTCCTGGCCCGGTTCACGTTGGTCGAGAAACGCGGGTCTTCCACGATGTCCGGCCGCTCGATGACCAGGCGGCAGAACTTGTCGAACTGGGCGTTGTTGCCGACCGCGATGATGAGCGGGCCGTCTGCCGCGTCATACATGCCGTAGGGCACGATCGACGGATGCGCGTTGCCATAACGCGCCGGGTCGCGGCCGAGCTGCATGGCGTCGAGGCCGTAATAGCCGGTGACCATGATCCCGCAGTCGTACAGCGCCATCTCGATGAAGCGCCCCTTGCCCGAACGTTCGCGGCGGAACAGCGCGGCCAGCACGGCCTGCGCTGCATACATGCCGGTCATCAGGTCGACCACGGCGACACCGAACTTCAGCGGCGGCTGGCTGGCCTCGCCGTTGATGGCCATCAGGCCGGTCTCGCCCTGGATCACCAGGTCGTAGCCGGGGCGCCTGGCTTCGGGGCCGCTGGTGTCGTAGCCGGAAACGCTGCAGTAGATGAGGTCGGGCTTGATCGCCTTCAGCTGCTCGTAGCCCAGGCCGAGCTTTTCCGCGCCGCCCGACTTGAAGTTGTGGATCACCACGTCGAACCGGGGCAGCAGGTCGCGCACGATCTGCAGGCCTTCGGGGCTTTGCAGGTCCAGCGTGATCGACCGCTTGTTGCGGTTCATGCTGTTGTAGTAGGTCGTCTCGGTCTTGCCGATGCGGATGCCCCAGTCGCGCGTGTCGTCGCCGCGGCCCGGGTGTTCGACCTTGATGACCTCGGCACCGAAGTCGGCCAGCACCTGGCCGCACAAGGGGCCGGCGAACACCCGCGACAGGTCGAGTACCCGGATGCCATCCAGCGGAAGGTCGGCGGTGTCCGGTTTTTCTGCGGTGCTCATCTTGTCTTGTCTCCTTGATTGCTTTTCTCTGGTTCCGCGCACGTCCTGGATCAGGGCGTGCTTCGCAACCTGGTGAAGTCGGGCCGGCGTTTTTCCAGGAAGGCGCTCATGCCCTCGCGGGATTCCTCGGTCTCCTGCGACAGCACCATCAACCCGGCCTCGGCTTCGAGCTGTTCTTCGAGCGTGGCCTGCGGTGCGCTGCGGCACAGCGACTTGATGCGGGCCATGGCCATCGTCGGGCCGTCGGCGATGCTGGCGGCCAGGGTAATGGCGGTCGCCAGCGCCTGGCCGGAATCGGTGAGGCGGTTGACCGCGCCCAGCGCATGCAGGCGTTCGCCGGAAATGCGTTCGCCGGTCAGGCACAGCTCGGTCAGCACCTGGCGCGACACGAATTCGGCCAGGAAGGCGGTTGCGCCGCCGTCGGGTGTCAGGCCGACCTTCACGTAGGCGACCGAGAAGACGGCATCACGTGCGGCCACCAGCATGTCGCAGGCCAGCGCCAGCGACAGGCCGGCACCGGCCGCCGCGCCTTCGACGGCGGCGATGACCGGCTTGCCGCTGTCGCGCACCGCGCGGATCAGGTCATGCAGGCCCTCGAGCAGTGCGCGGCGGTCTTCGACCGGCAGGTCGCGGCGGGTGGCCAGCTTGCGCAGGTCGCCGCCGGAGCAGAAATGTCCGCCCTCGCCGGTCAGCACGATGGCACCGACGGCAGGGTCGTCCTGCGCGTTTTTCAGTGCCGCGGTCAGCGCGGTGTAGAACGCCACCGACAGCGCGTTGCGCGCGGCGGGGTTGTTGTTGCTGAGCACCAGCACCGCGCCCTCGCGCCGCTGCAGAAGCGCCTGCGCGGTTTCCGTCATGCCGTTTCGCCCAGCGCCATGTAGCGCGCCAGGTGGTGGTCTTCGTCGCCCAGCTGGTGGTCGATCATCACCAGGCGCTTGGCGTAATGGGCCATGGGCAGCTCCCAGGTCATGCCGATGCCGCCGTGCATCTGGATGCTCTCTTCGGCCACCAGCGTGCCGATGCGGCCGATGCTGTATTTGGTGGCCGACAAGGTGCGTTCACGCTGCACGCGGTCTTCGTTGCCGATGGCGGCAGCAGCGTTGATGACGGCCGAACGCGCCTGCTCGACTTCCAGCAGAAGGTCGGCCATGCGGTGCTGCAGGGCCTGGAAACTGCCGATGGGCACGCCGAACTGCTTGCGGGTCTGCAGGTATTCCAGCGTGAACTGCTTGGTGACATCCATCGCGCCGACGGCTTCGGCGCTCAGGGCCAGCAGCCCCCAGCCGACGATGCCTTCGAGCAGCGCGGAGCCTTCGCCTTCGGTGCCCAGCAGCGCGTCGGCGCCGACGGTCACGCCCTTGAGTTCGATTTCGGCGACCCGGCCGCCGTCGATGCGGCCGATGCCGCGGCGGGTCAGTCCGGCCGCCGTACCGGGCACCAGGAACAGCGAGATGCCTTGTGCATCGAAAGTGCCGCCGGCGGTGCGGGCGGAAACCAGCAGCCAATCCGCGGTGTCGCCGAACAGCACGACGGCCTTGGCGCCGTCCAGCACCCAGCCTTCGCCGGAGCGTTTGGCAGTGGTGGTGACACGTGACAGTTCGTAGTGGCTGCCCGGTTCGTCGTGCGCCAGGGCGGCGACGGTTTCGCCCGCGATCAGCGGAGCCAGCAGCGACTCCTTCTGCACGGCGGTGCCGCCGGCGATGAGTGCGCGGCCGACCAGCAACGCGCCCAGCAGGGGTTCGGCGACCAGGCCGCGGCCCAGGCTCTCGAACACCACGCTGACGTCGAAACCGGCGCCGCCGAAACCGCCGTCGGCTTCGGGGAACAGCGCGCCGATGACACCCAGGTCGGCGAACTGCCGGTACAGGTCGGGGCTGTGGCCGGCATCGCCATAGGCCAGGTGGTTGCGTTTCTCGATGCCGTATTGCTCGGAGACAAAACGGTTGAGGGTGTCCGCCAGCATGCGGCGGTCTTCGGTGTGCTCGAAATTCATGGCATCGACCTCACAGGCCCAGGATCATCTTGGAGATGATGTTTTTCTGGATTTCATTGGAGCCGCCGAAGATCGACAGCTTGCGGTGGTTGAAATAGCTGGCGGCAGCGCCGGCTGCGCCGTCAGGCCCGACGGCCAGGTCCTCATGGCCGGCGTGCAGCGCTTCTTCGTCGAAGGGCAGGGCGTAGGGCCCCATGGCGCGGCGGGTGAGCGACAGGATCTCCTGCCGGATCTCGGTGCCGCGAATCTTCAGCATCGAGCTTTCGGCGCCCGGCACGCCGCCGCCGGCCACCGCTGCGATCACCCGCATGTTGGTGGTCTTCATGTTCTCCAGGTCGATCTCGACCTTGGCGATGCGTGTGGCGAACAGCGGGTCTTGCGTCAGCGGTTTTCCGTTGCATTGCACGGTGCCGGCGATCTGCTTGAGGCGCGCCAGCGCGGCCACTGAAAACCCGACGCCCGCGATGTTGGTGCGTTCGTAGGTCAGCAGGTACTTGGCGTAGGTCCAGCCCTTGTTCTCCTCGCCCACCAGGTTCTCGACCGGCACCTTGACGTCGGTGAAGAAGACTTCGTTGACCTCGTGTTCGCCGTCCAGCGTGATGATGGGCCGCACTTCCACTCCCGGCGCGGTCATGTCGACCAGCAGGAAGCTGATGCCGGCCTGCGCCTTGGCTTCGCGGTTGGTGCGAACCAGGCAGAAGATCATGTTGGCGTGCTGGCCGAGCGTGGTCCAGGTCTTCTGGCCGTTGACGATGTAGTGGTCGCCGTCACGCACCGCGGTGGTCTTGACCGAAGCCAGGTCCGAACCCGCGCCGGGTTCCGAATATCCCTGGCACCACCAGTCGGCGCCGCTCAGGATGCGCGGCAGCCAGTAGTTCTTGTGTTCCTCGCTGCCGTACTTGATGAGCACCGGGCCGAGCATGCTGACACCGAAGGGCACGATGCGCGGCGAACCGGCCAGCGCGCATTCGTTCTCGAAGATGAACTTCTCGATGGGCCCCCAGCCCGGGCCGCCGTACTGCTCGGGCCAGTGGTTGGCCAGCCAGCCGCGTTCGTTCAGGATTGCGTGCCAGCGTTCCAGGTCGGCCTTGCTCAGGCGCAGGCCGTTCTTGACCTTGTGCGAAAGGTCGGCGGGCAGCTTGTCTTTCAGGAAGGCCCGGACCTCGTCGCGGAAAGCCAGCTGTTTTGGAGTGAATTGCAGATCCATTGGGAAGCCTGACTTCAGAAGATTTCAAACAGGCCGGCGGCACCCATGCCACCGGCAATGCACATGGTCACCACGCCCCAGCGGGCCTTGCGGCGTTGGCCTTCGAGCAGGATGTGGCCGGCCAGGCGGGCACCGGTCATGCCGAAAGGGTGGCCGATGGAGATGGCGCCGCCGTTGACGTTGAGCCGGTCGTTGGGGATTCCCAGCGTGCGCTGGCAATACAGGGCCTGCGAGGCGAATGCCTCGTTCAGTTCCCACAGGTCGATGTCCTCGACCTTGAGTCCGTGGCGGGCCAGCAGTTTGGGCACGGCGAAAACCGGGCCGATGCCCATTTCGTCGGGCTCGCAACCGGCTACCGCCATGCCGCGGAAAGCGCCGAGCGGCTGCAGGCCGAGGCGCTCGGCTTCTTTCGCTTCCATCAGCACGCAGGCCGATGAACCGTCCGACAGCTGCGACGCATTGCCGGCGGTGACGAAGTTGCCCGGGCCCTTCACCGGCTCGAGCTTGAGCAGGCCCTCGAGGGTGGTGGAAGGGCGGTTGCAGTTGTCGCGAGTGGCGACGACGTCGCGGTAGCTGACTTCGCCGGTGTCCCTGTTCTTTTCGGCCATGCGGGTGGCGCAGGCGATGATTTCGTTGTCGAACAGGCCCTTGTCCTGCGCGGCAGCGGTGCGCTGCTGGCTCTGCAGAGAGAAGGCGTCCTGGTCTTCACGGCTGATGCCGTAGCGCTTGGCGACGACATCGGCCGTGTCGATCATGGCCATGAAAAGCTCGGGTTTGTGTTCGACCAGCCAGGGGTCGAGGTCGGTCGGCAGGTTGTTGCCGGGGCGCAGCCCGGAGATGGTTTCGACACCACCGGCGATCATGGCCGGAACGCCTTCCGCGACGATGCGGCCCGCCGCGATGGCGATGGCCTGCAGGCCCGAAGCGCAGTAGCGGGTGACGGTGGCGCCGGCGATGCCGAGCGGCAACTCGGCGCGCAACACCGTCTGCCGACCCAGGTTGCGGCCCTGGAAACCGTCGGGGTTGCCGCAACCCAGGATCAGGTCCTCGAACATGTCCGGGTCGATGCCCGAACGCTCGACCGCGGCCTTGACCGAAAACGCCGCCAGCTGGGCCGCCGGGGTGACGTTGAATTCGCCCCGGTGGGATTTGGCCAGCGGTGTGCGGGCGGTGGAAACGATGACTGCTTCACGCATTTGTTTGTCTCTCTTCTTGTCTTTGGCTGGGTTACTTTTCTGCGGCCGCCTGGTTCAGGCTGTCGAAGTTGCGGCCTTCGGCGACCAGCTTTTCGAGCAGCGCAGCCGGCTGCCAGAACAGCGGGTCTTCCTTTGAAAACTCCCGGATGTCGGCCAGGATCTTCGGCAGGCCCACCGTGTCGGCGTACTTCATGGGGCCGCCACGGAAACGCGGGAAACCGTAGCCGGACAGAAAGGTCACATCCACGTCCAGCGGGCGCAGCGCAATGCCTTCGTCGACCACCTTGGCGCCTTCGTTGACCATCGCCGCCATGTAGCGCCGCATGATTTCTTCACCGGTGAAGTTCTTCGGCGTCACGCCCTTGCGAGCCCGTTCGGCATCGACGATGGCCAGAACTTCCGGGTCTGGCTGGCCGGCGCGGGCGCCTTGCGGATAGAGGTAGTAACCGCGGCCGGTCTTCTGGCCGAACCAGCCGTTTTCGCAGATGCGGTCGCCGATCTCGACGTAACGCGCCTTGGGGTCGCGGGTGGCCGCCTTGCGTTTGCGGGTGGCCCAGCCGATGTCGCCGCCGGCCAGGTCGGTGACCTGGAAGGGGCCCATCGGGTAACCGAAGTCGCGCACGGCGGCGTCGATGTCGTAGGGGCTGGCGCCGTCTTCCATCAGGTAGTCGGCGGCCTGCTTGTAGACCGCCAGGATGCGGTTGCCGATGAAACCGTCGCAGACGCCGGCACGCACCGGCACCTTCTTCAGTTTCTTGGCCAGTTCGAAAGCGGTCGCCACCACGTCGGCGCTGACCTTGGCCGGCACCACGATCTCCAGCAGCTTCATGATGTTGGCGGGGCTGAAGAAGTGCAGGCCGATGACGTCCTGCGGGCGCGAGGTGGCGGCGGCGATGGCGTCGATGTCCAGGTAGGACGTGTTGGTCGCCAGCACCGCGCCGGGCTTGCAGACCTTGTCGAGCTGCTGGAACACGCCCTTCTTGACCTCGATGTCCTCGAACACCGCTTCGATCACCAGGTCGGCACCGGCCACGTCTTCATAACGCGTGCTGCCGGTGTAGCGCGCCATGACGGCGGCCTTGGCCTCGGCGGTCATGCGGCCCTTGGTGATGAGTCCGTCGTAGACCTTTTCGACGAATCCACGGCCGCGCGTGATGGATGGTTCGTCGCGTTCGATCATGGTCACCGGGAACCCGGCGTCCAGCGCGGCGACGGTGATGCCGGCGCCCATGGTGCCGCCGCCGATGACGGCGATGGACTTGAGTGCACGCGGTGCGGCGGCCCTTGCTTCGGGGATCTTCACCACTTCGCGTTCGGCGAAGAAGGCGTGGATCAGGCCGGCGCGCTGCGGGCTGTCGATGCAGGCCAGGAACTGGGCGCGTTCGAAGTCCATGCCTTCGTCGAAAGGCAGGTCGATGGCGGCCTGGATGCAGTCGACGATCTTCATCGGCGAGAAGAGTCCGCGTGCCGACCTGGCGGTGGCGGCGCGCACGGTGTCGAGTTCTGCCTGGGCCGCGGCCCTGTCGGCCAGCTTGCCGGCGGTGGCGCTGGTCACCCGGAGCGGTGCCTTGTCGGCCAGCAGCTGCCCGACATAGGCCAGGCCTGCAGCGACCGGGTCGGTGCCATCCACCAGCTGGTCGACCAGGCCGGCGGCGAGGGCTGCCTTGGCGGTCAGCGGTTTGCCGCTCAGCATCATGTCGGCGGCGGCCTTGACGCCCATCAGGCGGGGCGTGCGCTGCGTGCCGCCCGAGCCGGGCAGCAGGCCGAGGGCGACTTCGGGCAGGCCGAGCTGGGCGGCCGGAAGTGCCAGCCGGTAGTGGGCGGCCAGCGCCACTTCGAGGCCGCCGCCGAGGGCAGCGCCGTGGATGGATGCGACCACCAGGCGGGAGCAGGATTCGATGCGTTTGCAAACCTCCGGCAGAGACGGCGGGACACGCGGCTTGCCGAATTCACGGATGTCCGCGCCGCCGATGAAGACCTTGCCTTCACCCACGATCAGCACCGCCTTCAGGTCGGCCGTCGCATCGGCCTGGTCCAGAGCGGCCATCAGTCCCTGGCGCACGGCGGCTCCCAGGGCATTGACGGGCGGGTTGTCGATGCTGACCACCAGCACGTGGTCTTGCACACGGGTCTGGACGGGCGAAGTTGTTCCTTCAGCGGACATGCACGGTCTCCTTTATTGGTCTCAATTGCCTGGCTTGCATTGTTGCGTGGACAATGGCTTTTAAGAATCCCATGAATCATTGACAAACTGTCAAAGGATTTCTACCAATGCTGACCTGGAAAACATGGACTCCCAATCGCTGACCCTGCTGATGGAAATCATCGACAGCGGCAACCTGAGCCAGGCGGCACGCAAGCTCAAGATGACCCGCGCCAACGTCAGCTACCACCTGACGAAGCTGGAAAAGGACGTGGGTGTGCAGCTGGTCCAGCGCACCACCCGGCGGATGGAGCCGACCGAGATCGGCATGCGCCTGTATCAACACGGACGCGCCATCCACAACGAGATGCTGGCCGCGCAGGAAGCCATCACGACGCTGGGCGAAGGCCTGCACGGGCGGGTCGGCATCAGCGTGCCCAGCGGCTATGGGCAGATCGTCATGAGCGACTGGCTGATCGAGTTCAAGCGCCTGTACCCGGACATCGTGCTGGACGTGCTGTTCGAGAACCGGGCCGACAACCTGCGCGATGAAGTCGACATCGCCATCCGCGTGATGCATGAACCTCCGCTCTCGATGGTGGCCCGCAGCCTGGGCACCGTGCGATACCTGGCCTGCGCCTCGACCGACTACGCACGGCGGCATGGCTTGCCCGGCACCCTGCACGACCTTCGCGGCAGCCCGCTCATCACGGCGGGGGTGACCGGCCGGCAGTTGCGGCTGACCGCCTACCAGGGTGAAGAGCGGCAGGAAGTGTCGCTGGAGCCGACCATGATCTCGGAGCACTTTCCGTTCTTGCGGCAGGGCATCCTGGCCGGCCTGGGCGTGGGCCTGGTGCCCGACTACGTGGTGCAGGACAAGATCGACAGCGGCGAAATCCTGACCACGCTCGGCGAATACCGGCTGAGCATCTTCGGCACCCACATGTACCTGCTGTACCTGCCCAACCGTCACCGCACTCGGGCGGTCCGCACCTGCATCGATTTCCTGCTGGAGAAGGCGACGGCGACGGCGACGGCGACCGGCTGACGCGGTCGGACAGGCCCGAAAGGCCCGACTAGGAAAGCAGGACCAGCCCGCAGACGGCTGCCCAGAGGATCGCCCCGGCGGCGATGCCTGCGGCAACCAGCGCGACCGGCGGCAAACCCCTGGCAACCACCGGTGCGGCGCTGCTGCCCGGGGCAACGAAACGCGGCAGGTGATCGTGCGGGACGGCCGGGCCCGGTGGCGATTGCGGCTGCATCTTCTGCATCACGAGCCGCATGGCCATGTTGGCCTGCAGGGCCGCGAACTCCCGTTCTTCCTCTTCGCTCAGGGGTTCGACCGTGTCGAAGAAATCCTTGCGCGGGCGCATGCGCCGCAGCGTCGGGCGGTGGGCCGGGTGTCGCCTGATCTGGTTTCGGAAGTCCATCGCCGGATTGTCATGACTGGACCCGTGCTCACCGAACAACTTATTTTTGGCGGGGCACGAATCCCGCCCGCGCCTGCGCCAGATGGCGATAAAGCGTGCTGCGGTGCAGGCCCAGCTGGCGTGCCGCGCCACTGACGTTTCCCTGGCTGGCCTGCAGCGCCTGCTGCACGGCGGCTTCGGTAAGGCTGGCGAGCAGGCCTTGCGGGGCGGGTCGCGGCGCGGCAGCCGGTGGCGTGGCCGACATGCCTTCGCAGGGCTGCACGTCGGCCAGCGTCAGGGTGCTGTCGTCTTCGGCCAGCGCCACCAGGCTGCGCAACACGCTCAGCAGTTCACGCACGTTGCCGGGCCACGGGCGGTTTTCGAGTGAGTGCAGCGCGGCGTCGCTGAGGCGCAGTCCGCGCGCCGGGCCGCCGCAATCGTCGAACAGCCGCCGGATCAGCTGGCGCCGGTCCGGGCGGTCGCGCAGCGGAGCCAGCGCCACCGTGTAGCCCTGCAGCCGGTACAGCAGGTCTTCGCGAAAGCTGCCTTGCCGCACCATCGACCGCAGGTCGCGATGGGTGGCGCAGACCAGGTCGAAGTCGACCGGCAGGTCACGCTGGCCGCCCAGCGGGCGCACCAACCTGTCCTCGAGCACACGCAGCAGCCGGGTCTGCAGCGGCAGCGGCATGTCGCCGATCTCATCCAGGAACAGCATGCCGCCGTTGGCTTGCCGCAGGCGGCCCGGCATGCCGCGCCGTCGGGCGCCGGTAAAGGCGCCGTCCTCGTAACCGAAGAGTTCGGCCTCGATCAGCGTTTCGGGCAGCGCCGCGCAGTTGACCGACACCAGCGGGCCGGCGGCGCGGCGGCCGGCCTGGTGCAGCCGCCTTACGAACACTTCCTTGCCGCTGCCGGTTTCGCCGGTGACGACGATTGGAATGCCCTGTGCCGACACCCTGGCCGCCCGGGCGAGTTGCGGGTCGACGGTTTCCTGCTGCAGGGCCGGCGTGGACGCACTCGCACGCTGCGGCTGCGGCTGCGGCGTGGCGTGCCGGTGCGGCGACAGGGCCACGGCCCAATGCCGGCCGTCGGCCGACGCAACCAGGCCCGGCCCGTCATGCAGGCTTTGCCAACGGTCTCCGAAGATGCTGTCGGCCGATGCACCGATGGCCTGGCCCCAGTCCATGCCTAGCAGGCCCAGCGCCGTGCGGTTGGCGCCGACGATGACGCCGTCCCGCACCGACAGCAGACCTTCGCGCGGCGTGTCGAGCAGGCCCGGCCGAAGATGGAAACGCAGCAGCGGGCCGTCGTTGCGGCTGCTCATCAGGCGGTGCTCCAGCTGCGCCGCCGCGAGCCGCACCAGGCCCAGCGCGTGCACATCGACCCGAACCGATTCACCGGAGATATCGAGCACGCCCAGCAGTTCGCCGCGGGCGTCGAAGACGGGGGCAGCGGCGCAGCCCAGCACGCTGTTCTGCGCCAGGAAATGTTCGCCGCCCCGCACCATCAGCGCCTCGCGCTCCATCAGCACGGTGCCGATGGCGTTGGTGCCGCGCCGTGTCTCGGACCAGTCGACACCGGGTGTCAGTGCCACCCGCTGGGCCTTGGGCAGGAAGTCCGGGCAACCGACCTCGTCGAGGATCAGGCCGGCGGCGTCGGAAAGGATCACCACGCAACCCTGTTGCAGCGCGTGTTCGGCAAGGCCGTCGAGTTCGGGCTGGGCGCATCGGCGCAGCCACTCGGCGGCTTCGCGGCGCTGCGAAAGTTCGATGCCGGTGACCGGCTCGGCCGGCGACAGCACCTGCGGCAGGGCGGAACAGCGCCGCCACGACCGGCGGATGTAGGGCGCCAGGTCCGCCCCCGGGTCGGCGCCCTCGACAAAGAACAACTGCCGTGCCCGTTCGACGACGGACGGCGGCGGCGGCTGGTAGCTCATGTCTGCCTCCTTGCCCTGCCGTGTCCGCCGGTGTCGCGGAAAGCGACAGGGTGTGCGACGGATTCTCGGCCAAACGTCGCGAATCGCGCCACATCCATTCCCTGATAAAGGCAGCTCAGGGCCACGCCGGCCCTGGGGAAACTCCCGATCCCGGCAGGCCCGCGACTTGCGCCCCTTCCGCCCGAGCGCCGCAACGTCGCGGCGCGACCCTGACGCACCAATCGCAACGGAGACACAAGATGGACATGCTCGAGCCCGGCAAATTCGGCACCACGGTCAACTTCAAGAAACGTTACGGCAACTACATCGGCGGCGAGTGGGTGGCACCTGCGACCGGCCAGTATTTCGAGAACATCACCCCCATCACCGGCAAGCCTTTCTGCGAGATTCCGCGTTCGACCGCTGCCGACGTGGAGCGCGCGCTGGACGCCGCCCACAAGGCCAGGGCGGCGTGGGGCAAGACCTCGCCGACCGAGCGCGCCAACATCCTCAACAAGATAGCCGACCGCATCGAGCAGAACCTGCCCATGCTGGCCGCCGCCGAAACCTGGGACAACGGCAAGCCCATCCGCGAGACCACGCTGGCCGACCTGCCACTGGCGGTCGACCACTTCCGTTATTTCGCTTCGTGCATCCGTTCGCAGGAGGGCGGGATCAGCCAGATCGACCACGACACCTACGCCTACCACCTGCACGAACCGCTGGGTGTGGTCGGCCAGATCATTCCCTGGAACTTCCCCATCCTGATGGCGGTGTGGAAGCTCGCCCCCGCCCTGGCGGCGGGCAACTGCGTGGTGATGAAACCGGCCGAGCAGACGCCGGTTTCCATCCTGGTGCTGATGGAGCTGGTGGGCGACCTGCTGCCGCCGGGCGTGGTGAATATCGTCAACGGTTTCGGGCTGGAGGCCGGCAAGCCGCTGGCGTCGAGCAACCGCATCGCCAAGATCGCCTTTACCGGGGAGACCACCACCGGCCGGCTCATTTCGCAGTACGCCAGCCAGAACCTGATTCCGGTCACGCTGGAGCTGGGCGGCAAGTCGCCGAATGTCTTCTTTGCCGACGTGATGGCCAGGGACGACGCTTTCTTCGACAAGGCGCTGGAAGGTTTCGCGATGTTCGCGCTGAACCAGGGCGAGGTCTGCACCTGTCCGTCGCGGGTGCTGGTGCAGGAATCCATCTACGAGCAGTTCATGGAACGTGCGCTGAAACGGGTTGCCGCCATCACCCAGGGCAGCCCGCTCGACATGAACACCATGATCGGCGCGCAGGCCTCCAGCGAGCAGCTGGAAAAGATCCTGTCGTACCTGGACATCGGCAGGCAGGAAGGTGCCGAGGTGCTCATCGGTGGTGAACGCAACCTGCTGCAGGGTGAGCTGGAGGGCGGCTACTACGTCAAGCCGACGGTTTTCAAGGGCCACAACAAGATGCGGATCTTCCAGGAGGAAATCTTCGGTCCGGTGGTTTCGGTGACCACTTTTAAAGACGAGGAAGAAGCGCTGGCCATCGCCAACGACACGCTCTACGGGCTGGGTGCCGGCGTGTGGAGCCGCGACATGAACACGGCCTTCCGCATGGGCCGCGGCATCCAGGCCGGCCGGGTGTGGACCAACTGCTACCACCAGTACCCGGCACACGCGGCCTTCGGCGGCTACAAGAGTTCGGGCATCGGCCGCGAGAACCACAAGATGATGCTGGACCACTACCAGCAGACCAAGAACCTGCTGGTGAGCTACAGCGAGAACAAGCTGGGCTTCTTTTGAACCGGGGCGCAGCATGAACGACACGGTTGCCAGGGTCGTCGCCACCGACGCCGCGCTGGCGCTGATCGACCGGTTGCGCGAGCAGCACGGGCCGCTGATGTTCCACCAGTCGGGCGGCTGCTGCGACGGCAGCGCGCCCATGTGTTACCCGCTCGGCGAATTCATCGTCGGCGACTACGACAAGCACCTGGGCGACATCGGCGGCACGCCTTTCTATATCAGCGGGCCTCAGTTCGAGTACTGGCAGCACACACAGCTGATCATCGACGTGGTGCCGGGGCGGGGGGGCATGTTCTCGCTGGAAGGCAGCCACGGACAACGGTTCCTGACCCGTTCACGGCTGTTCACCGATGCGGAATCCCTCGCCCTGCGGGAGGAGGGACCGTCATGACCGAGGGAGACGCTCGCGCCCTCCGGATCAGGCAGCGGCGAGTTCCTTCACCAGGGCCAGCATCAGGGCCTCGGTGCTCATCGACCGGATGAACGGCGCGCCCTGGCCCGACCAGTAGGCGCCGTAGCCGGATTCACCCGCCTTGAGGGCAGCCTGGTGCAGCGCCTTGCCGGCGTCGTAGGTGAGCGGGTAGTCGGGTATGGCAGCGGCATCGATGCCCAGGCCCAGCGCGGTGAAACGGTTGGCCAGGCAGCGCGCCGGCCGGCCGGATATGGCGGCGGTCATCACCGTGTGGCGTGCCGTATCGGCTGTCAGCAGCAGCTTGCGGTGGTGCGGATCGGCCGCGGATTCGTCCGTCGCCAGGAAGGCGGTGCCCAACTGGGCCGCCGCCGCGCCGCTGCGGATCACGGCGGCGATGTCGCCGCCGGTCATCAGGCCGCCTGCGGCGATGACAGGAGTCTTCAGGCGTGAGACGAGCAGACGCACCAGTACCGAGGTCGGGTACGCCTCGTCGTATGCCTGCGGATCGAACATGCCGCGGTGGCCGCCCGCCTCGATGCCCTGCGCCACGATGGCGTCGATGCCGGCAGCCTGCAGCAGCAGCGCCTCGTCCAGGTTGGTGGCGCTTGCCAGCAACAGCATGCCGGCCTGTTTCAGTTGCCTGATGACCGCGGCGGGAGGCAGCCCGAAATGAAAACTCACGACCTGCGGTCTTGTTTCCAGCAGGACGGCCAGCATCGCCTCGTCCTGCACGAAGCTGCGGTAGATCTCGTTCAGGGTCCCGGGCTGCGGAATATCCAGGGCTTCGAATGCGGGCCGCAGGGTCTGCAGCCAGGCGGCGGCCTTGGCGCTGTCCGATACGGCCGGCCGGTGGCAGAACAGGTTGACGTTCAGCGGGCCGGGCGAAAGTTCACGGAAAGCCAGGATCGCTTTTTTGGCGGCGGCCGGGTTCATGGCGCCGATGCCCAGCGAACCCAGCCCGCCGGCGTCGGATACCGCTGCCGCCATGCGGGGCGTCGAGCTGCCCGCCATGGGCGCCTGGATGATCGGGTGGCGGATGTTCAGCCGGCGGGTCAGGGCGTGGGCGGCGTCTGTCAGCTGCATGTGGATTGGGCCCGGGCTGCGGGCCTTGTGGCGGATCAATGGAGGGGATGCAGCATGCGTTCGTAGATGCCATGCCACTGCCACGCGATTCTCCGGGATTCGAACTTCTCCCGGATGGTTTCCAGGCAGCGGGCCGACATCTCCGAATAGGCATCGGGTGTGTCGCTCGACTGCTCGACGGCGACCACGATATGCCGGGCAAGTTGGTTGAAGGTGCTGGCCAGCCTCGACTGGTAGGCCGGTGACATGCGCTGCGCACGGCTGGACGGCAGGTGCCGCCAGCGGCCGATCGCATCGAGCGGCATGTCGAGCAGAACCCCGTCCTTCTGGTGGGTGATGATTTCCGGAATGGCGCACACGCCCGAAGCGATGACGGGCACCGCGAGCGACATGCTTTCGAGCACGCTGAAACCGAAGGAGTCGTCGAGTGTCGGCAGCAGCGTGAAGGTGCTTCCGGCCAGCATTCGCATCACTTCGGCATTGGGCAGCCGCGGGTAATGCCTGACATTATCTTCGGCCATGCTTTCAAGATAATTCCGGTAGAAACCACGGTGCGTATCGGTATAAACGGCATCGCCATAGGCCATCTGGGAAACGATATTGACCGTCACCTTGCGGCCGCGTGCCTTGAGCAGGCGGGCGGCCAGCGCGGCTACCGCTCCACCCTTGCGTGCCCAGTGTTTGCCGACGAAGGTCAGCACGATGTTGTCCGGGTCCAGGGTTTTCGGTGTGTCACCGGCAACCGCGATGCTGGGATAAACCACCTCGCCGGGTTTTTCATCCAGCCGGAGATATTGGTTGCGGGCGGCGAACAGAAACGCCAGCCGCTGCGAGAACCGGCTGATCGGAAAGATTCCGCGGCAGCGGTCCGACATCAGCGCAGCGTGGCAGGCCTTGCCGACGGCTTCCTTGCCCCAGCCCTCGTGGGCCCGCGGGATTTCCCCTTCGTAGCTCACCAGAAAAGGCTTCAGGCTCAGGGGGACGGTATTGAAAGTGTGGAGTAACTCGTGATTATCGCCAGGCCTGACCAGCGGCAGCGAAACCGCCTGCAGCGGTGCCCATATTCTTTTTCCCGATTTGAACGGCACATTCTCTATTTCATCGAATGCGCTCGAACGGGGAGTATTGAAACGATAGGGGTATGAATTTCCGGTGAGTATTTTGGCCATCGGCGCCTTGAAGGTGGATCATCCGGCGAACCCTGAGCCTAGGGTGCGCCGCGCTGACCCGCAATCGCCATGGGGACTAATCCATGGCGATTCACCGACGGGAAAATGCTTGACGACCGCGCTTCAGATTTCCTTCAGAAGTTGATCCGCGATCCGCACGCTCAGCGCCGCACCGGTCAACGTGGGGTTCATGCAGCTGGCGGAAGGCATGACGCCCGTGCCGGCGATGAACAGGTTGGGATGGTCGTGTGTGCGGCAGTCGCGGTCGACCACCGAATCCCTGGGGTCGTCGCCCATGATGGTGGTGCCCATGATGTGCTGGCGGTCCTGGTGTTTGGTGTCCATCTTCAGGATGTCGGCGTTCATCAGGCCGGCCATCTTGTTGAGGTCCTTCACCGCGAAGTCGCGACCGGCGTTCCAGTAGTCGTTGACGCTGTAATAGATCTCGGGCACCGGCAGGCCGATGCCGTCCATCCTGGTCTTGCTGGGCACGATGCGGTTCTGCGGTTGCGCTTCGGTTTCGAGGTCGACCGCCACGTTCAGCGAACGGGCCGACTGGCGGCGGATCTCGGCGTCGAGCTTGCTGCCCAGCACACCCTTGGAGATCAGGTCGGACGCGATCTGCGACGACGGCACGGTGTTGCGGAACTTGGTCTTGTAGCTCGGGATGTCCTTGCGGAATTCGCCGTCGCGGTAGTTGAGGTAGACCAGCAGTTCGGTCGGCCCCTGGCCCGGCCAGACGTCCTCGTTCATCATCACGTTCATGCTGATGCCGGTATGGCCCATCAGGTTGCGGCCCACCTGGTCGGACGAATTGGCGATGCCGTTCGGGAATTTTTCCGAGGTCGACATCAGCAGCAATTTGGGCCCTTCGATGGCGTAGGCGGCCAGCACGAAGTGGCGGGCCGTCAGGCGGTGCGAGCTGCCGTCGGGCTTCTTGTAGTTGACGGCGGTGATCCTGCTGTCGGCACCGTGCTCGATCTTGTAGACCACCGCGTTGTCCAGCAGCTTTGCACCGGCGCGTTCGGCGACGTCGATGTGTTGCGAGCCGTCGTACTTGGCACCGATCGGGCAGACCGGGTTGCAGTTGTTGTTGCCGCCGCAGACCGGCCGGTTGTTGTACGGGCGGGTGGCGCGGCCATGGGGCTCGATCACCGGGTTGTAGCCGCCGGGCCGCAGCATTTCGTCCATGCGCTGCATGAAGTAGGGCTCGTTCAGGCCCTTCATGGGGAACGGCTTGGAGCGCGGCGGCCAGGCCTGGCCGCCGTGGCCGCTTTCATCCTGGCCGTCGACGCCCGAAACACCCAGCTCGGCCTCGGCCTCGCAGTAATAGGGTTCGAGCTCTTCGTAGCCGATGGGCCAGTCGCGGCCGCGGCCGTAGAGCGTCTTCAGCTTGAAGTCGTTGGGGATCATGCGCCACAGCGCCGAACCGAAATGCCAGGTCGTGCCGCCCACCACCCGCAGGTATTTGGTGGGGTAGCTCACCGGACCGGTCTGCACCAGGTACTTGCCGTAGGTCGACGGAATGTGCGGCGGGTTGGGAAACGGCGAGCCGCTGCCCTGGGCCTTCATGTTGGCCAGCGACAGCTTGACCGGCGAGTTGCGGTAGGTCTCGACGATGTCGGCGCGTTTCACCCGCGGCCCGGCTTCCAGGATGATCACCGACTTGCCGGCCTTGGCCAGCCGGCTGGCGATGATGCCGCCCATCACACCCGACCCGATGACGATCAGGTCTGCGTCAAATTCTTTCGTGCTCATGATTTCTTCTTCTCGAGGGCGGCTGTCAGGACGGCGTTCGGCACGGTGGAGACCGGCGGTTTCTCGCCCCACGAATCGGGGCCGCGGCCGTAGCTGGGCACCACGATCACATCGTTGGTGGGCCGGTACATCAGCGCTTCGGCGTAACTCACCAGTTCGGCATCGGTGTCGTTGCTGACGATGCCCAGGTACCAGGCAGAGACGATCTGCGTGATGCTTTTCTTCAGCGGTTCGGTCAGGTCGTCACGGGCCAGCAGTTCGTCGATGTCGGCCGCCTTGGCGCCCGCCACATAGCTTTGCAAGGCTGCCGCGTTGGCCGGGAAGGTCGGGTCCAGCTTGGCCAGCGATGCCTGGAAACGGGTCGCCAGGCCGGCCGCCAGCGGCTTGCCGCCGGTCAGGAATTCGGACAGCTGCAGGAAGGCGGAAGAGTCGGCGGCGGCGGCGAATGCATTGCTGCTGCCCAGCACGGCAGTTCCGCCGAACGCCAGTGCGGTGCCGGCGGCGACCGCGCCGGCCAGCACGGTGCGGCGCGATACGGCAGCCTGTTTTTCAGGGGAACCTGCGGAGGTTTTCATGGGGGTCGTTGTCATGTTCGGACTCTTTAGCGGACGCGGCGGCGGCGGGCCACCAGCACGACGAGCGCGATGAGGATGAGCACCACCAGCACCATTCCCGGCAGCATGAAAGGCTGCAGGCGGGCCAGCAGCGGCTGCGCACCGCCGGCGCGCTGGGTGGCCACCTGTGCGGCGCTCACCTGCACGGCCGGGTTGCCGTACCGGGTCAGCACGTAATTGCTGACGGCGGCGATCTCGGAGTCGCTCAGGCGTTCGGTGTAGGAGCCGTCGTCGCCGAAGGGCGGCATGAAATGGTGCTTGCCTTGAACCGTGCGGTCCACGCCGTGCAGGATGGCGGCGATCAGGTTGTCGGCCCGGTCGGCGCCGGTGGCGGTGTTGTGGAACAGCGAGGGGTATTCGCCGTTGTCGGTGCCGCCGGCATTGGCCTGGTGGCAATGCGCGCAGCTGCCGCTGAACACGCGCCAGCCGACATCCACGCCGGTGGTCAGGCCGCGCTGGTCGATTTCCGACATGGATGGCTTGCCGTAGGAGAAACGTGGTTTTGTTTCGTCGCCAGCGACCGCCGGTGTCTGCTTCAGGAAGACGGCAATGGCCTTCAGGTCGGCATCGGGCAGGTGTTGCAGGCTGTGTTCGATGGCTTCGGCCATCGGTCCGGCGGCCTGGGCCTTGCCGGCCACGCCGCCGGTCTTGAGGTACTTCACCAGTTCGGCTTCGCTCCAGGCGCCGATGCCGTTGTTCGTGTCGGACGTGATGTTGGGCGCGTACCAGGCGCCCACCGATCCGCCGGCCAGGAACGCGCTGCCATCCTGCTCGGCCATCAGTGCGTTGCGAGGGGTGTGGCAGGTGCTGCAATGGGCGAGCGCGCCGGCCAGGTAGGCGCCGCGGTTCCATTCGGCCGACTTCGATGTGTCGGGCGCGAAACGCTGGTCCTTCAGGAACAGCGCGTTCCACACCGCCATCGAATACCGGATGCTGAACGGGAAGGGCAGGGCGGTGGCCGGAGCGGCCTTGTCGACCGGCGCTACGCCGTGCATGAAATACGCGTACAGCGCCGCGGTGTCCTCGTCACTCAGCTCGGTGTAGCTGGTGTAGGGCATGGCCGGGTAGAGGTGGGCACCGTCCTTGCGGACACCTTCGCGCAGCGACTTCGTGAAGTCCTCGAGCGTGTAGTCGCCGATGCCGTTTGCCTTCGAAGGCGTGATGTTCGATGCGTAGATGGTGCCCAGCGGGCTTTCGATTGCGTAGCCGCCTGCAAATGCTGCGCCGCCCTTGGGAGCGGTGTGGCAGGCCGCGCAGTCGGCCGCGACCGCCAGCTGCCGGCCCTTTTCGACCTGTACCGCGTCTGGACGCGCTTCCTGGGCCCCAGCCGTGCCGAAACAGGTCGCCAGACCCAAACCGACCGCCCAGGCCAAAACCGAGGCGGAAAACCCTGACTTGCGTATACGCATCGTGCCGAACCCTGTGTTGTTGTAAGCGTTGGCCACGCTTCAAAAAAGCGTGACATGCCATGTATCTCCCGGGATTTTCGTTTCGATATGTGAAATGCGTCTTGAATATTTGTCTTACCCGTGTGATTTACTCGCGTTTCCACCAATGGCGGGCAAGCGTTCTTGAGATATGCAACGCGCTCGTGAGTGCTGACGGGCTAACGCGAACAGCGTTTTGTGTATGCCCGGCGGCCTTGCCATGACGTCCAATTTCCTCTGTGCAATCCGCATGGTGGAGAAAAGACGCTATGAACATATCGAAACTTTTAGTGGTGGCTTGTTGCTCGATGTCGGCAATTTCGGCGCAAGCGACGCTGCTGAGCGCGGACTTCCGGACCGAGGCCAACCTGTTGCCGAGTAGCGGGCCACTCATATACCAAAGCCTGGGGCAGGCGGTAGGGGCGGGTGACGAGCTCGCTGCCGGGTCGCTGCTTCAGAATCCGGCGTTCTTCACCGGTGGCGTGGTGTATGTCGACTACAACCCCACCAGCATGTTGCTCACCCTGAAATCGCGTGACACGGGCGAGTTCGACACCTTCGACGCCTATCTGTCGACCGCTTCGTTCAGCACGGCGGGCGAAGAGTTTGCCGGCCTTTCGCTGGTCAGCGGCGTGCTGACGAACGGCAGTGCGCCTACGCTGTCCTTTACCGGAGACACCCTGCAAATCAGCTACGCCGGTTCGCAAGGTTTTAATTTCACCGGAGGTACGGCCGTGTACCAGGTGGCCACCACGCTAAGGGCGGTGCCCCCCGTGCCGGAGCCCGAAACCTGGGCGCTGCTGCTCGGAGGCATGGGCTTGCTGTCGGCGCGCCTGCGTCGGCGCAAGGTTTCGCTGGAGGCCTGACGCCGCCCGGGACCTCAGGCCACCAACAGGAACACGTCGTTCTGCCGTTTCATCTTGGCAAAGGCCAGTTGCGGCAGCAGCGGCCGGCTGACGTAGTAACCCTGGATCTCGTCGCAGCCGATCTCTATCAGCAGGTCGAAGATGGCCGCGGTTTCAACACCTTCGGCCAGCATGCGGTAACCCAGGGTGTGGCCCAGGCGGATCATCGACTTGACGATGTCCAGTGCCCGCTCGTCGGTGTCGATGGGGCGGATCAGCGACTGGTCCAGCTTCAGCACCTCGGCTGGCAGGCTATAGAGCGAACCAAAGTTGCAATAGCCACTGCCGAAGTCGTCGAGCGCGATCTGGATGCCCAGCGCGCGTGCCTCGTTGATGGCCTTCAGCGTCATCTCGCCGGTCAGTGCCACGTTTTCGGTGCATTCCATCTGCAGCCGGGACGGCTCGATCTGGTGCAGCGTCAGGGCGTTCTGCAACACCCGGATGAAGTCCGGGTCTTCCAGGTTCCGCGCCGAGATATTGATGGCGACGCTCATGGTCAGCCCCTGGTTTTCCCATTCCTTCAGCTGCGCCAGCGCGGTGTGCAGCACCCATTCGGTGACCGGATGGATCAGCGAGGTGTTCTCCACCAGCGGGATGAATTCACCCGGGGGAATGTTGCCCAGCTTCGGATGTGTCCAGCGCAGCAGCGCCTCGGCGCACCTGAAACCCAGTGAATTGCGGTCCAGCTGCGGCTGGTACACCAGCGAGAACTCTCCATGCGACATGGCATGCGGAATTGCCCGCAGAAGGCTGTATGAACGTTGGTGGTGGCGGTCGGCATCGGGATCGAAACGCGCTACCTTGCCCGGCCTGGATTCGCGGTGGTACAGGGCGGCCGTCGCCTGCCGCAACGCGTCGTCGGCTTCCCCTGGCCGCAGTTGGAACGAAGCCGTGCCGACTCGCGGCTGCTGCTCGATCAGGAAGTCGTCCTGGCTCTCGAAGGGCTCGCGCACCTCGCGCAGCAAGGCATTCAGGAAGGCCTCCTGGTCGTCGTCGCCGGCATGGCGGATCAGCAGGGCCAGGCGGGTTACCCCCACGTGGTACACCGGCGAAACCCCCTGGGCGAACTGCTGCAGGCGTCGGCCGGCGCTGCGCATCATGGCTTCGAGCGGCGCCATGCCCACCGCCCGCATCACGCTCAGTTGCGGTGCCGGCCCCATCAGTTCCAGCATGACCAGCATGCAGGGGGCGTCGGGTTCGGTCTGGCACAGCGACTGGAGGTCGACCGCCAGCTGCGCCTGGTTCGGCAGGTGGGTGACGTCGTCGATCCGGCCGACCGCACGCTTCAATTCGATCTGCGTCACCACCAGGTCGGCGAGTTCCTGCAACTGCTGCTGCTGCTGATCGGTGAAAACGCGCGGCTTGTGGTCGAGCACACACAGACTGCCCACCGCATGGCCCGAACTCAGCCGCAGTGGTGCGCCCGCATAGAAGCGGATGCCACCCTCGGCATTGACGAGCGTGTTGGCTTTGAAACGCGAATCTGCCAGCGCATCGGTCACCACCAGAAGCTCGGACGAACGGACGACGTGGTCGCAGATCGCGTCTTCTCGGCAGGTGCCGGGAACATTGACGCCTACCCGCGACATGAACCATTGCCGCTCGGTGTCGACCAGGCTGATGAGCGCTACCGGCATTTCGAAGAGGCTCGCGGCCAGCCTCGTGATGCGGTCAAACGCCTCGGTCGGAGCGGTATCCAGAAGGTTCAGCGAATGAAGAGCCTGCAGACGTTCTTGTTCGGATGAGAGCGCGTTCACCATTTTTGGATTATCTGGTGCGTTGCCTGACTGGTGACTGTCCGTCACAACTTTACAAACCTGATTGCATAGCTCGTACCTTGTAAAACTCACGCAGGTTCGTGAGAGATGATCACGGAATGGCGAGTAAAAAAACACGGGCGCGCAGCCCGCAGGCGTGGATACGCAAGACCGGTCTGGTTTTGATCATGGGGATCGTGGGCGCCTTGCAGGTGCCCGGTTGCAGCGTGATGCCCTTCGATGCATCACCGACCAACCCAACGGTGGCGGTCGGGCAGGGCAGGGTGCCCCATGGCACTGCTCAAATAGCGGGAACGGGCACGCCTGCTGATTTTTCGGCATGCCCGCAGCACTTTCCGGGTTATGTGCCTGCGGTGGCCTGGCCCGGCAGGCAGCGTTCCTTGTGTTTCGACAGTTTCGCGGTGCTGTATTCAGCAGACAGCAAGACGCCGGTCTACACCGTCGAACGAATGACCTCGCGCACCGTGGCCGCGGCTAAGCACATCACGCGCGTCGACAGGTTCTACCCCGAGGCGCGCCTGCCTGCGGCCGAGCGTGCGCAACTGGCGGATTACGCCGGCAGCGGCTACGACCGTGGCCACATGGCCCCTGCAGGCGACATGCCGACCGATGCGGCCAAGGCGCAGTCGTTTTCGCTGGCCAACATGGTTCCGCAAGCGCCCCAGCTCAACCAGCGCGACTGGAACCAGATCGAACAGGCCACCCGCAAATACGCCGCGCGGGCGGGCGGGGACCTGTTCGTCTTCACGGGCCCCGCCTTCGACCAGCGGCCCGCCACCATCGGCCCGGGCCGCGTATGGGTGCCCAGCCATACCTGGAAGGTGGTCGTCAGCCGGGCCGAAGACCGCGTCTGGGCCTACTGGATGGAAAACACCGACGGCAAGCACAGCCTGAAGCCGATCTCGTACGCCGAGTTCAGCCGCCGGTCGGGGCTGGTGTTGCTGCAGGACTGAGTGAGCAATGGGATGAAAGGATGAATGGATAAATGGATTAGTGCGGACTAACGCAGCCGCTACGACTGGATGCATGCAAAGCGCATCCAGCGCCTAAGCTGAGCGTTCACCAACGCAACCCACAAAGGCAACCATCCATGGGCATCCTCTCGAACATCTTTTCCAAGATTTTTCCCTCGGCACACGCAGCGCCTGCGCCGGTCCCGTCCGCACCCACACAGGTCGATGCCGTACCCGGTGCAGGCAACGCGGCGGCGCCGGTCGCCTTGAACCAGGTCGACGTCGAACAGGTGTTGAACGACATGGCGTCCAGGAACCCGGAAAAACTCAACTGGCGCACGTCCATCGTGGATCTGATGAAACTGCTGGGCCTGGACAGCTCGCTCGGCGCCCGCAAGGAACTGGCGAAGGAGCTCAACTACACAGGCGACACCAACGACTCCGCCAGCATGAACATCTGGCTGCATCGCCAGGTGATGAACAAGGTGGCGGCCAACGGCGGCAAGGTGCCTGCCGACCTGAAGGATTGAATTGAAACTTGCCGGTGGGCGGCTTATTCGCCCATCGCAATCGCCTGGCCAGCCGGCGCCAGGCGCTTGATTCCGGCTTCGTGTGCGGTGGCCACGCTTTCCATCCGCTGGCAGGCCACCCGCATTTCATGCAATGTTTCGCCCACGGGCCGGGATTGTTCGATGGCGTCCCAGCATTCGGCGACCGCGAGCCTTTCGTCGATCATCCGGCCGCCAGGATGATGACCTGCTGCCCACATGAAGACGGCGGTAGCCACGCCACACACCACCACCGTCACCAGCGAGCGGTGCCATAGCGGCGCCTCGGGTTCGAGCAAGGCATCGGCGGCGGTGTCGTTGACGGTGCTCATGGTGGCTTCGCGGAGGGTTGGAAGGGATGGCGCAAAGATCGCCGCCGTGCTGTGCCTGAAAAGTAGGCGAAATTCGCTTGAGCGCTAAGGCGAATCGGAATTCGGCTTATGGACAATCGCTGCCATGTGTTCTCGCTACGAAGCCCCGCTGCGGCAACTGCTGCAATCACGTTATCCGACTGCCGCCATGCGGGAGGACTGGGACAAGGCCGACATCTGGCCCGGATATGCGGCCCCTTTCGTACGCCGCCCGGCCGGGCTTCACGCCGGCGAAGAAGCTGTGCCCAATCTGGAAGTGCAGATCGGCAACTTCGGGCTGATCCCTGCATGGGCAAAAGACGACACCATCGGCCGGCGCACCTACAACGCCCGCAGCGAGACGGTCGCCGAAAAACCGGCCTTCCGCGATGCGTGGCGACGTGCGCAACACTGCATCATCCCGGCCGTCGGCATCTACGAACCCGACTGGCGCAGCGGCAAGGCGGTGCCCACCCGCATCAGCCGCACCGACGGAGATCTGCTGGGCATTGCCGGCCTATATGAAACCCGCAGGACTGCCAACGGCGGCATGGCTTACAGCTTCACCATGCTGACCCTGAATGCCGATACGCACGCGGTGTTCAACCAGCTGCACAAACCCGACCCCAGGCTGCCCGCCGACCGGCAAGACAAACGTATGGTTGCCATCCTGCCGCGTGGGCTCTATTCGGCGTGGCTGGACGCACCGGCATCGCGTGGAATGGACTTCATGAAGATGTTCCCGGCCGCGCGGCTGGTTTGCCACCAGGACGTTTCGCCACTGCTCGACTGAACGTTCGCTCAGGTTGGAAGGCCGTCCGAGGCGGGCAGCAATAACGTCGCGGTCGTGCCCACGCCGGGCGTGCTTTCGAGCAACAGCGAACCGCCGGCGTTATGGACGAACGTCCTCACCATCGCCAGGCCCATGCCGGCGCCGGGCCGGCCCGTCTTGGTGGTGAAAAAAGCCTCGCGGGCGCAGAGCAGTGTGTCGGCGTCCATGCCGCAGCCGGTGTCCCGCACGCGGAAACCCACCATGGGTTGCGACGGCTGCGTTTCCGCCAGCGCGAACTGGCGGGTGTCGACCAGGCCCAGCACCAGTGCGCCGCCGCCTGGCATAGCCTCGCAGGCGTTGGCCAGAAGGTGCCGCAATGCCATCTTCAAGCCGTCCGGATTCACCATCGCCCAGACAACTTCGCCGGCCGTTGCGGTGTCGAGCAGCAAGGCGATGCCATGCCGTGCCGCCGTGCGAACCTCGTCGGCGCATGCGTGCAGCATCAAAACCAGGTTGACCAGTCGCGCGGGCGCCTCCACGCCCTGCACCGCCGCCGACTGTGCATGCACCAGCGCGACCTCCAGCTCGGCGATACGCGCCTTGCTGTCGAGCAGCGATTTTTCAAGTTCCGCGATGCGCGCGGCCTGCACGCTGGATTCACGGCTGAGCCGCTGCGCTGTGATGTCGTGCGCCGTACCGTGCAGCGCTATCAGCCGGCCGGAAGCCGGATCGCGCTCGGCTTTGGAACGCGTCGCCATCCAGCCCTTGCGCCCGCTGCTGTGGATGTATTCGAGTTCGAGTTCGTAAGGCTCGCCGGTCGCCAGCATCTGGGCTACCGCACGCTGGAGCAGTTTCCAGCTCGACGGCGTGTACAGGGCGGGGTGCTCGGCAAAGCTGGGCGGCAGCAGGCGCCGATCGCGGCCAAAGATTTCATACAACGTGTTCGACCAGCTGGTGACGTCGGTATCGACCTCCCAGCGCCAGGTGCCCATTTCTCCGTACCGGTGGGCCGGCAGCGCATAGAAGTCCGGATTGCGCTGCAGCGTGCTGATGCGGCTGAACTGGTCCGCCAGCTGCTTGAAGGATTCCCAGGTTGTGTGGTGTTCGGAAACTTCCGAGATCTGCATGGTGAACCCGGCGACGCCGCCGTCGACGATGTGCGGCAGGTAACAGGTCATGCTGGTACGGGCAACGCCGTCGGGGTGAACCGCGATACCTTCGAAATGCTGGGGGGCACCGCCAAGTGCCGCGCGGATATAGGGTTCGTTTTCCCGGAACAGGGTCGGGCCCAGTAAATCCTTCAGGGAAGTGTGTGTTAACTGCTCGGAGCTAATGCCGAACCATCGGCTGAAGCCATTGCTGGCAAACCAGCATTTCAATTCGGTATCCCAGTAAGCGTGCATGGACGCTTCTCCATCCCTGGCGATCCTGGGCACGCTCTTCTGCGGATCTGGATGGGAACGGATGAACATTGAAGCTCCGGGCAGGTCGACGAAATCGAGTGCAGGAGTTTGCTTTGCGGTAGCCGTAAGAGCAAGTTCACTCGCCCTGACACCCATGTGGAAACCCGGTGTTTACCAGCCAGCAGTCCGAGGTGGTCGTGTAAATGCTCGGTATCGTCCCGGATATTCTCTTTGGACCGCGCGAAGTTAATCGCCATTTACGCCAGGGGGCGCCTTGTTCGGGTGTCCAGCTTCGAAGCCATCTGATCGTCCGGCTTCGCAGAAAGGGAAATACGCCGCCAAATCAGGGTGAGATATGGCGGCGGCTCGAACAGGCCCGGCCTCGCTTTTTATGGGCCGGCGGGCTTTAGCAGTTGATAAAGCCGCGCCGCCACATGCGATTACGCGGCCTTCTGCGCCGTTCGATCCAGCTGCCCGATGATCTTGTCCAGCGTCAACGGATACTCCCGGATGCGCACGCCACAAGCGTTGTAGACCGCGTTCGCAATGGCCGCGGCGCTACCGCACAGGCCCAGTTCGCCGATGCCTTTCGCCTTCATCGGCGAAGACTTGTCATCCACCTCGTCCATGAAGAACACGTCCTGCGTAGGAACGTCCGCATGCACCGGCACCTGGTACTCGGCCAGGTCGTGGTTGACGAAATAACCGAAACGTTTGTCGACGACGGCTTCTTCCATCAACGCGGCGCCCAGGCCCATGGTCATCGCACCGATCACCTGGCTGCGGGCGGTCTTGGGGTTGAGGATCCGGCCTGCGGCAAACGCTCCGCTCATGCGGCGCACCCTGATTTCACCCGTCGCGGAATCGACCGCCACTTCGGCGAAGTGCGCGCCGAATGTGGACTGGGCATATTTCTTGTCCAGGTCGCCGAATTCAATCGAGTCTTCCGCCGACATGCCTTCCTTGCCAGCCAGGTCGCTTAGCGATGCGGCCTTGCCGTCGAACAGCAGCTTGCCGGATTCGAAAATGGTTTCTTCCGCCTTGAAGCCCGCCTTTTTGGCCAGCGCCTCGCGCAGCTTTACGCAGGCCGCGTACACGCCGGCTGTCGAACTGTTGCCACCGAACTGACCGCCCGAGCCGGACGACACCGGATACGCTGAATCGCCCAGTTTCACCTGCACCTGTTCCAGCGGCACTCCCATCATTTCTGCGGCGGTCTGGCCAATGATGGTGTAGCTGCCGGTGCCGATATCGGTCATGTCGGTCATGACGGTGACGGTGCCGCGAGCATCGACGGCGACCTTGGCTCCAGACTTGACCACCAGGTTTCCGCGGAAGGCACTGGCCATGCCGTAGCCGATCAGCCAACGGCCCTCGCGCACCTGGCCGGGCGTCGCCTTGCGGCGGTCCCATCCGAAACGCTGTGCCCCCACTTTCAGGCAACCGATGAAGTCGCGGTGCGAAAAGGGGCGCTCGGGTTTTTCGGGGTCTACCTGGGTGTCGTTGGCGATGCGCAGGGCCACCGGGTCCATTTTCAGGGCGACGGCCAGTTCGTCCATGGCGATCTCGAGCGCCATCAGGCCGGGTGCTTCACCGGGAGCGCGCATCGAATTGCCTTCGGGCAGATCGAGTGTGGCCAGGCGGTGCGACGTCATGCGGTTCGCGCCGGCATAGAGCAGGCGAGTCTGCATGGATGCGGTTTCGGGCTTGCCCTTGGGCAGGTTGCCGGACCAGGTCTCATGGGCGATTGCCGTGATCTTGCCGTCGTTGCCGGCCCCGATGCGGATTCGCTGGATGGTGGCAGGCCGGTGGCTGGTGTTGTTGACGATCTGAGGGCGGGCCAGGGCCACCTTCACCGGCCGGCCGGCTGCACGTGCTGCGACCGCCGCCATGACGGAGTCGCTGCGGATCCACAGCTTGCCGCCGAAACCACCGCCTACATAGGAAGAGATGACGTGGAAATGCGTCTTGGGCAGGCCGAAGATTTCTGCCAGGTCGCGGCAGGCCCAGGCGATCATCTGGTTTGAAGTCCAAAGCGTGAGCTTGTCGCCTTCCCAGCTGGCGATGCTGGCAAAAGGCTCCATTGCGCTGTGGCTCTGGTCGGGTGTGGTGTAGGTGTGGTCAACCTTCACAGCGGCCTGGGCAAACGCGCCGTCGAAATCGCCGACGGCGGTGTCGGCCGGATCTTTGCCCATGTCGGGCTTGACGGCCGAATCCTTGGCTGCGGCAAGGTCGAACCTGCCTTGCGCATGTTCGTACTGCACGTCGATCAGCTTGGCCGCCGAACGTGCCTGCTCGAAACTTTCTGCCACCACGATGGCGACGGCCTGGTCGAAATGATCCACCTCGGGGCCGGCCATCAGCTTGGCCGGTATCGCCTTGGCGGTCCCGACCTTCATGGCGTTCTGGTAAGTGACGACCTGCAGCACGCCCGGTGCGGCCTTGGCGGCGGAGAAGTCGATGCTCTTGATCCGGCCTTTGGCGATGGCCGCGCCCAGCACCACGCCGTAGGCCTGGTTGGGCACCACGTCGTGGCGTTCGTATGCATACGGAGCGGTGCCGGTAGTCTTGCGCGGGCCGTCGATGCGGTCGTGCGGGTGACCGATCACGCGCAGGCGGTCGATAGGGTTCTGGGTGGCGGGGGTGTCGAATTTCATGGCTTCAGGCCCTCGCTGCTTTGGCTTCGTTCAGTACGGATTCAAGCGTGCGCTGTACCAGCACCGGCTTATAGGCGTTGTGCGCGCTGGTGCGCGAGCCGGCCATGGTGGCGTCGGCGATGGCTTGTGCGCCACTGAGTTTTTCCGCGGCCTCCACACGCCAGGGTTTGGCGGCCAGGCCGCCATAGGCAAACCGGCCGCTCCCGTCGGGTTGCACCACGGCGGCTACGGATACCAATGCGAAGGCGTAGCTGGCCCGGTCGCGCACCTTTCGGTAAATGTGCTGGCCACCGAGTGGGGCGGGCAGGGTGACCGACGTGATCATCTCGTCCGCATGCAGCGCTGTCTCTATATGAGGGGTGTTGCCTGGCAGTCGATGGAAATCTGCGATGGGGATGGTGCGCTGGCTACCGTCGGCACGGACGGTTTCGACCTTGGCATCGAGCACCCGCATGGCAACGGCCATGTCGCTTGGGTGCGTGGCCAGGCAGTGTTCGCTGGTACCCAGCACGGCCAGGTTGCGGTCGAACCCACCCATGGCAGCGCAGCCGCTGCCCGGTTGCCGTTTGTTGCAGGGCTTCGTGGTGTCATAGAAATAAGGGCACCGTGTGCGCTGAAGCAGGTTGCCCGCCGTCGTCGCCTTGTTGCGCAACTGGCCGGATGCACCTGCCACCAGGGCGCGTGTCAGCACGCCGTAATGTTGTCGCACCCGGGGGTGGGAAGCCAGGTCCGTGTTGCGCACCAGTGCGCCCACACGGATGCCGCCATCCGCCGTGTCTTCAATGCGGTCCAGCCCTAGACGGTTGATGTCGATTAGGTGGGTCGGCGTCTCGATCTGCAGTTTCATCAGGTCGAGCAGGTTGGTGCCGCCCGCGATCAGCTTGGCGTTGGGTTTGGCGGCCAGTGCGGCAGCGGCTGCAGCGGGGGAGGCGGCGCGTTCGTAGGTGAAGGCTTTCATGCCTGGGCTCCCGCCACTTCCTGGATCGCGTCCAGGATGTTGGAATACGCGCCGCAGCGGCAGATGTTGCCGCTCATGCGTTCCTTGATCTCTTCGCCGCTGGCTTTCTGCAGGCCGGTGATGTCGACAGTGACGTGGCTGGGAACACCCGCCTTTATCTCTTTCAGCGTGCCGACCGCCGAACAGATCTGGCCGGGTGTGCAATAGCCGCACTGGAAACCGTCGTGCTTTACGAACGCCGCCTGCAGGGGATGCAGGTTGCCGGGCCGGCCCAGGCCTTCGATGGTGGTGACTTCGTCGCCTTCGTGCATAACTGCCAGGGTCAGGCAGCTGTTGATGCGGGTGCCGTTGACCATCACCGTGCAGGCGCCACACTGGCCGTGGTCGCAACCTTTCTTGGTGCCGGTGAGCTGGACATGTTCACGCAGCGCATCGAGAAGGCTGGTGCGGGGGTCGAGTTTCAAGGTGTGTTGGCGGCCATTGACGGTCAGGGTGACCGGCATGCTTGGGACGATGTCCAGGTCGGGGGCAGTGGGGTTTTGTGTCATGGCGCGGCTTGTGTTGGGGGCGGGCGACTGGGCTCGGGCGGGTGCTGAGACCACCATCGCGCCGGCTGCAGTGCCGACGCCGGAGGCAAGCACGGTCCGTCGAGAGACTTCCGTGCATAGGGGTTCTTGCGGGGTCATCGTGGGGTCCTTTCTAGGGCCGCTGGTTGTGCGATGACTCTAGGGGGCGGTAGCCGCTGCTCTTGTAGGACGCTTCCCAGCGGTGCCCGCAGCCAAAACCGGGCGAGGCGGCGGCGGTGCCAGGCCGCCAGTCTCGTCAATTGCATGCCAGACGCGTCTAACGTGACTGGCGCGTGACCATGTAAGAGATCGTGCTATAGTTGATGGCTCAGCTGCAAAGAGGCGCCTTTATCGAGGTAATTCGGGTGGTTGGGATGATCGGTTCTTCGGGGCTGTATCGCGGATTTGGTGTTGATGGTTTTCTGGGTGTGCGGTTCGAAAAGAATTTGCG
>Ga0308163_10001074_pt1 | contig 34086 bp, 32 predicted proteins | sample PhyTR1_FD_201037 | JGI IMG/M metagenome (GOLD analysis project Ga0308163, IMG submission 201037) | Phyllosphere microbial communities from UC Gill Tract Community Farm, Albany, California, United States - DLSLT.R1 | ecosystem: Host-associated > Plants > Phyllosphere > Unclassified | place: USA... | reverse complement strand
TCTTTGCTGGCGGCCAGTCGCAAGAACAAACCGCTTTCCTTTTGTCGTACTAGCTCCCGCACCGACCAGCGCTCGAGGCTGGTTTGTTGCTCGTAAAATCCGCGTTCCAACGGATCGTCGATTTTCAACAGTTCGACAATATGCGACCAGTTTAATTGGTGCGACAGCGTCGCACTATTTGGGAAAGATTGGTAAAACTGGCGAATGCGTATCAGGTTACTGCGGCTGAAGCCCTTGCCATGGCGCAGACTCAAGTCCTTCGCAAGGCTGGCAAGCAATGCCGTGCCGTAGTCAGCGCGGATTTTGCCACCCTGCTCAAATTCAACAATATGCCGCCCGACCTGCCAGTATGTCTCGATGAGCTGATTGTTGACGGTCTGCACTGCGCGAACACGGCCTTGAGTGTAGGTGCCGGAAATGTGCTCCAGCAAAGTCTGATAGTCAGGCGAGGTGGTCAGTGTCTTAATTTCATTGTCCATGGCTAGAACCCCATTTTCTTCACGTGCGCCGCTACGTTCTTGCTCAAGTAGGCGATCTTCAATGTGAAGTAAGTGCCACTGCCAAGAGCGTCTTTACTTTACCGTATGGCAGGCACAAGACAAAACGAAATGCGGCTGAAAAGGACGCTGTCGCGCGACCGCACTACGGTGTCGGTGTCGGACTTCTCGGCGCGCCAGCTGGTCGAGAATGTCGAGGAATCGCAGGCGCGAATCGAATCGCTGGCTTACGTCCCGCGAACCCTGCACGGTGACGTATTTACGTAGGCAAATGCGGCCGCCAGCTCGCGGCCGCGCCGGCCTCGTCACTGGCCAGCAAAAACACTCTAATGCTCGACTCTCACCTGAAAAAGGCTAAGAGGCCGTATGTCAAAAGCCAATGCGTGTCGGGCTCAAGTCGTGCACGATGACCACCAGGCCCACCCAGCAGTAGGCAAACGCACCGCAAAGCAACGACCCGAGTAGTGCGACGGCTAGCGCATTAGTGCTTCCGATAATACACCAGCAAAGCGCGGCCACGTCAACGACGCCGGCGAACGCGGACGCTGCACGCTGCACTTTTGCAAGCAGCCACGGTAGGACGTTGAGAAAATCGTCGTAGGCGAGTGCACCTGCGCGGCTGGCTAGCGTCCGCACGGCGACGGCCAGCAGGGTGGCGGCCAAAAGGGGCAGCACCAGCGATGCGCCGAAACCCGTGACCAACTTCAAGCCCCAGGAAGATACGGGTGACGTCCCCCAACGCCAGGCACACAGGCCCACGGCCGCGCCGGCCGCGCCCCATCGCATGCAGGCGGTAGCGTCGAATTCCGCCGTTCCGGCACCGCACCCTCGTAGAACATTGGGTATAGCCCACACGACGTTTCCTACGGCACAGTCCCGAGTTTCCGTAACCCTTATTGGCCCGACAGACTATGTCGCCACACCGGCTAATTAGTGCGACGGTGTCGCACTAAATGACCATAAAGTTGCGCTTAAACACCCGTGCTAGACTAGTCAGCTTCAACCGGCCCGGGAACCCGTCCATGAGAACGCTTCGAGATCCTGCGCGAACTGCTGCGCGAAGCGAAGCAGTTCAACCCGCGCGAGTTCCGCATCCTCGCCTCGCAGGAAGTAGTCGACATGTTCCTCGATGAGGAATCCCAGCACCTGGCGATGCTGGGGGATTTCATCGGCAAGAAAATCTCGCTGCAGGTGGAGACGGCGTACCACCAGGAGCAGTACGACGTCATTTTGATGTAGTTTGATCAGCAACCGCCATCTGGAGATTGGCAATGAACAAAATAAAACTGGCAACCCTTTATTGCGCGTTCGCGTTGACCGGGTGTGTTGGCGTCGACAGCAACCCGCTTGACTCAAAGAGCGCCAACGAGCCACAGCTTAACCAGGCTGGGTGGATTCAGCTATTCAACGGGAAAGACCTATCCGGCTGGACCCCGAAGTTCAAAGGTCATCCGGCCGGTGTCAACTACAAAAACACCTTCAAGGTTGAAAACGGCCTCCTCAAAGTCGACTACAGCGAATACGACAAATTCAACGGCGAATTCGGCCACCTGTTCTGGAAGCAGAAGCTGTCGCACTACCGCATCCGGGCGGAATATCGTTTCGTCGGCAAACAGCTCGCGGGCGCTCCGGGCTGGGGCTTTCGCAATAACGGCATCATGATTTTCAGTGAACCGCCGGATACGATGGAACTCGACCAGGACTTTCCCGCGTCGATTGAGGTGCAGATGCTTGGTGGAGGCGGGCCTGGTGACCAGAACAACGGATCGTTCTGCACGCCCCATACCAGAGCGGTCTTCAACGGCCAGCTCACGACGACCCACCGCACGTCGGCCAAACCGAAGGTGTATATGGGAGACGATTGGGTAACCATCGAGGTAGAAGTTCGCGGTGGGAAACTAATCAAGCATATCCTCGATGGCGAGACCGTGATCAGCTACAGCCAGCCCCAGCTCGACCCGCGCGATCCGCACAGTCGGCAACTGATGGTGAAAGGCTTTCCCCAGATGCTGGAAAGCGGTTACATCGCCATCCAGGCAGAAACCCATCCAACGGAATTCCGCCGGATCGAAATCCTGCCGCTTGATGAATCGCTTTAGGCGCGCGCGCGCGTCTTGTGGCGCAGCGCCCCGCCCAACATGCCCAAGCCCAGCAATAACATCGCCGCCATGCCCGGCTCCGGTACCGGGCTGACCGTCTCCCGCGCGATGAAGGACAGGTTATCCGCGTAGCCATCGTTGTCGCCCGAAACGAGACGCTCCATCGACAGCCAGAACGATAGCTTGCTGGTGCCAGCAGGCATGATTCCCGAAGATTCCCGGTAGAACAGGCCGGTCTGGTTGCCGCGATCTTGCGGGGTGACGGGACCAATCGCGGCGTTGCCTATCTCATTGTTGGCCGCATCGAGAAACTGCACAAAGAACAGGGCGTTATCGCCCTGGTCGGTCCAGCCGCCGAGCCAGCCGCTCAGGCTATAGGAACTGTTCTGGGCCGTCGACACGCCGAAGTCGAGGGTCTGAACGCCCACGGCATACTGCCCTGAGCCGGCGAACATCTTGCCTCCTCGATCGACCGGGCCAGGCTGGGTGGGCAGCACCCAGTTGTTGCCATAGTCCACCGACTGGACCATGCTGTAATCCGGGTACCCGGTCCAACCGCTCATGCCCGCTTCGGCATCGCCGTTGACAATGAGGTTCTGACCGTAGATGACGTCAGCTTTGCCACTACACGCCACGGCGAACAAGGCCGCGGCAACGAGAAATCGACACTTCATGAAAAGCTCCTTGTAAAAGTCAAACGACGCGGTACTGGTCTAGTTGCGCTGCCCCGCCCATCGCCGGGTCACTGATCGACGGCAAGCCGTTCTCCAGATGGCCGGCGAAGCGGCGCAACCACCCCGGCAAGCCAGCCACACGCAAGCTGTAGTCGTACCAGTGGGAACTGGTCACCAGCGGGAGCCGGACGGTGCTCCGCGAGCGTGCGACGACGCGCACTTGCAACGGCTTGTTCGCGTAATACTTGTTGGCGGTCAGTTCGAAGGTGCATGGCTGCGCGCCATTGTTGACCAGATCGATGACCAGCTCGCCGGCGCTGCGTTCGGCGCGCAGGCTCATTTCGGGCCATGCGGCGTTGGCGCCACCGCGCACGTCGCCGACGATGTGGCGATGAAAGCCGTTCGGTCCCAGTATCCAGAGATCGTATGCGGATGCGGTGTTCCAGCGGCCCGTGAGCTGTTTGCCGGGTTCGACCGTATAGCGGCGCGGGACCTGCTGCAGCGCCAGGCGGTCGTACACGTGAAACACCGCCCCGGCCTCGCCCAGGTTGTCGAATCTGAGCTCCACCTGGCCACCGCCCGCTGGTACCTGTGCCTGCACCTGGAGTTCGTAGGGCAGCGCGCGTGCCGGGCGCACGCCTGCAGCCTGGACGGGCGCCGTCAGCGTGGCCGGCGTTGCGGGTACCTTGGTGTTTGGCAGGCTCAGCGCCATGGAACGCCGCGCAGCCGTTTCCGGCAGCAGTTGCTTGAAGCCGTTGTCGTTCGGGTTGGCGAAGTCGAAACAGGACAACAGGTTGCCGCTCACCGCACGGCGCCATGGGCTGATCAGCGGCTCGCGCACACCGAAACGCGCCTCGATGAAACGCACCACCGAGGTGTGGTCGAAGACCTGCGAATTGACCCAGCCGCCCTTGGTCCACGGCGAAATGACATACAGCGGAACGCGCGGCCCGAGACCGTAGGGGCGATGGTGCGTCCGCGCATCGGCGCCGTTGAGCACGTGATGGTACTCGCCGGTCGTGTCGACGGTCGACGCACCGGCCAGCTGCGACTGCGCCGGATTGCTGCCGTAACTCGTGTACGCCGGCACCGCCGGCGGTGGCATGTGGTCGAAGAAGCCGTCGTTTTCGTCGAAGTTGATGATCAGGACCGTCTTGCTCCAGCTCTCCGGATTGGCGGTCAGGGCGTCCAGCACGCGCGCGATGTAGTCGGCGCCCGAGGCAGGACTTGAAGGACCCGGGTGTTCCGAGCCTTCGGCGGTCGCGACAACCCAGCTGACCTGCGGCAGGCGGTTGGCAACGACGTCGGCCTTGAGCAGGTCGATGTCACGCGTGGTGGTGCCGCGATCGCGCAAGGATTGCGAGTAGCCCGGCCGGCGATACCACGCGTTGCGGAACGAGCGGAATCCCGCCAGCGAGTTATCGGTGAAGTTGTCCGCCATGTTCTGGTAGACCTGCCAGCTGATACCGGCCGCTTCGAGCCGCTCCGGATAGGTGGTCCACAAGTAGTCGGTGGACATGTCCGGATTGAAATCGTCGCGGCTATTGTCGGTCGAAGGACCGCCCGCGGCCGCCAGCGGATCGTTGTGGCCGCTGAACAGGAACAGCCGGTTGGTGTTGGTACCGGTCTGGGTAGCGCAGTGATAGTGGTCGCAGATGGTGAAGGCACGCGCGAGCGCGAACTGGAAAGGAATGTCGGCGTCGGCGTAATAGCCCATCGAGTGGTTCTGCTTGACGGCGCACCAGTCATTCATCCGTCCGTGGTCCCACGCCAGCTGGGCGTCGAGCCAGGAATGTGGCGTCCCGGCTACGCGCATGACGGGAAAGTCCTGCACCGTGTTGAGCCGGAACGGCGCGATGGCGCGGCCCTGTGGCCAGTTGGGCCGGCCAGGCACCGGCGCCCCTCCGGCAGAACGCTGCACGAAGACCGACTTGCCACTGAAGAGATTTTGGCGGTCCATCACCGGAATCGGAAACGGATCGCCGAATCCCCTTACCCCTTCCAGGGTGCCAAAGTAGTGGTCGAAACTGCGGTTCTCCTGCGTCAGCACGACGATGTGCTCAACATCCTGCAGGCTGCGGGTGCGCCGGTTGGCCGGAAGGGCCAGCGCCTTCTGGATTGATGGTGGGAAGGTCGCAAGCACGGCACTGGCGCCAGCCGACTTGCCCATAGTGCGGAGGAAGTCGCGGCGGCTCATGCATGCACCTGCGTGCGTGCGAACGCGAATTTAGAAATATGCATTTGATTGATCCAGGTCGATTGTCGGGGAAACAAGAAAACGGAGGTCATGCAAGACACCAGCTTACGCACCAACGATGAAAAGTTGATGACATGCCATGCATTTATCGCACTTTAGTTATTTCCACAATAATCCTGGCCGGGTGCCCGCGCCTGGCAAGCAACGCGATGCCGCCACAATTACCCCGCATCCCATGGCGTATCGCTGAACTGCGCGGCCAGGAAATCGATCATCACCCTGACCTTTACACTGAGCTGCCGCCGGCTTGGATAGACGGCAAGCACATCGATGTCCGGCAACCTATAGGCGGGTAAAAGCCGGACCAAACGACCCGCGCGCAGGTCCTCGCTGATCAGGAACGTTGGCTGCCAGCTGATGCCCAGCCCTGCCAGCGTCGCCGCTTTTGCGGTATCGCCATTATTGGTGCGCATCCGCCGGCCGACCTTCACGACATGGTCGATGCCGGTCTCACCCTTAAACAGCCACTCTTCGCTCATCGCCGCGCCGGTGTAGATAATGCAAGGAAGATCCTGCAGTTCGGCAGGCGACGTGGGTGTGCCATGCTGCTCCAGGTATGCGGGCGCTGCGCAGCAGATGTTGTGGGAGGTGGCCAGCTTGCGGGCAGCGTGCGTGGTCGATCCGCTACGGGAAATCCGTACTGCCATGTCGTAGCCTTCGTCCACTATGTCGACGACCCGGTCTATCAGCGTCACCTCAAGTTCGACCTCGGGATAGAGCTTCATAAACTCTGGCCATAGCGGCGCTAGGTGCAATACGCCGAAACTTACAGGCGCATTCAGGCGCAGCACCCCGCGCGGTTGCATTTGCGCCGTCGACGCGATCGCCTCAACTTCCGCCATATCTTCAACAATCGACTTGGCGCGCTCGTACAAGGTCTCTCCGCTTTCGGTCAGAGACATTTTGCGTGAACTACGGTTAAGTAGGCGCGTTCCGAGGTGCGTCTCGAGGTCGGCAATGATACGCGTCACGTTCGCCGGCGACGTATCGAGCGCATCGGCGGCGCGCGCAAAACCATTTTTCCGCACCACTTCGACAAATACTTCCATTGCCCGGAGCCTGTCCATTGTTGCCTTTCTTGAGGTTGTCTGCGCGGATCATTCTCCCATAATTCAGCTTTTATGAATGGACTATGAATATTCCAGGCTTTGATGTCGGTCTCTATAAACCTTAAAGTAAGCCATCGACCAGCCAATCACGGACCAGGTCGCCACTTAAAGGAAAAATATCATGACCCGCCTCAACTCGAAAGTTGCTATCGTCACCGGCGCCAGCTCTGGCATTGGCCGCGCTACGGCCAAACTGTTTGCATCCGAAGGCGCCAAAGTCATCGTTGCGGCTCGCCGGCAACAAGAACTCGATTCCCTGGTAAAGGAAATCACCGAACAGGGCGGGGTTGCCTACGCCATCGCCGGCGATGTGCGCGACGAAGCATTCGCCCAGTCGGTAGTCAATGCGGCGCTGGAAAATTTCGGCCGTCTCGATATAGCCTTCAACAACGCAGGCACGCTGGGTGAAATGGGCGATACGACGTCGGTGAGCGAAGCCGGCTGGACCGATACCCTGGCCACCAACCTGACCAGCGCCTTCCTCGGCGCCAAACATCAGATTCCGGCAATGCTCAAGTCCGGCGGTGGCTCAATCATCTTCACGTCGACGTTCGTCGGCCACAGCTTCTCATTCCCGGGAGTCGCAGCGTATGCCGCGAGCAAGTCGGGACTGATTGGGCTGACACAAGCCCTCGCCGCTGAATACGGCCCCGCCGGTATCCGCGTCAATTCGATCCTGCCTGGCGCGGTCGATACCGAGATGTACCGTGAAATGAACAACTCGGAAGAGTCGCAAAGTTTCATCCGTGCTTTGCACGCCCTCAAACGCGCGGCGCTGCCGGACGAATTGGCCCGCTCGGTACTGTACTTGGCCTCGGATGAATCGTCCTTCACGACCGGTACCGCCATGCTGGTCGATGGTGGAGCATCGATCACCCGGACTTAATTATCGGCAATTGGGAACCTGGTTATACTGGTCTGGCAGGACTCACTGCGCGCGCCGGTACAACCTCACACAAAGGAGTACACGAATGAAACTGCTTAACCTTGCCGCAAGCGTTATCTTTGGGATCGCATTGAGTTTTCCGGTGCAAGCCAAAGATCCATCGATGCCAGCCAACTTCAAAACGAGTAACGTCCTGACGGCGGACGGCGCCAAAATTCATGTGAGAACCGGCGGCGCGGGGCCGGCGGTGGTATTGATCCACGGCTTCGGTGATACTGGCGAAATGTGGGGACCGCTCGCAGAGCGCCTGTCGAAAAAGTACACAGTCATCGTTCCTGATCTGCGCGGCATGGGCGAATCCTCCAAGCCCGCGTCCGGTTACGACAAGAAATCGCAGGCAGGCGACATTCGCGCCGTCGTCGAAAATCTCGGCCATGACCGCACGGCTGTGGTTGGTCATGATATCGGCACGATGGTGGCCTACGCTTACGCGGCGCGCTATCCGGACAAGGTAACGAAGTTGGTCGTGATGGATGCGCCCGTTCCAGGTGTGGCACCTTGGGATGAGATCGTATTGAGCCCTCAACTGTGGCACTTCAATTATGGTGGCAAAGATGCCGAGCGCCTGGTGGCTGGCCGTGAACGGATCTACCTGGACCGGTTCTGGAACGAGTTCGCCGGCGACCCATCCAAAATCGACGAAGAAACCCGGGTGTTCTACACCAAACTTTACGCCAGGCCGGGCGCGATGAAAGCGGCGTTTGCGCAGTTCAACGCAATCGCCTTACAGGACGTCGCCGACAACCGCGTGTTCTCGAAACTCAAATTAACGATGCCTGTCCTCGCCGTTGGGGGAGAAAAATCCTTCGGCTCGAATATGGCGGTGGTCATGCGCAACGCGGCAACGAACGTCGAGGAAGCGGTCGTGCCTGGAGCCGGGCATTGGCTAATGGAAGAAAGCCCCAAAACGACGGTCGACCTGATCGACAATTTTCTTGCGAAATGAGGGCCGGCGTCGGACACTCCCGCCCGCCAGCGCCTGGCTGACGCGCTGAGTGGCCCGGCCCCGCCCGAACCGTCCAATTCGGTGTGACGCGGTATTCGATGCATCATCGACACCGCGCACGAAGCCGCCATCGCGGCTGCGCGCGATTCGCCGGAGACTACTTCGGCAACTTCGCCACCACCTTGATCTCGAACTGGAATCCGGCCAGCCACGTCACGCCGACCACGGTCGCGGTCGGGAACGGCGCCTGGCCCCAGTATTCGGGCGCCACCTCGGTCCAGATCATCTCGAAGATCTCATCCGGGTTGATCATGAAGATGGTGACATCGACCACGTCGTCGAAGCTGGCGCCGGCGGCGGCCAGGACCGCGTTCAGGTTCTGGAACGCCAGTCGGACCTGCTGCTTCAAATCCGGCTCCGGCGAGCCATCCTCGCGGCTACCGACCTGCCCGGAGACGAACAGCAGGCCGTCGGCGCGCACGGCCGGCGAATAACGGTGCTTTTCATACAGCGCGTGGCGGCCAAGTGGGGAAACAACGTCGCGGGTTGCCATGTGGAGCTCCTCAAAATGTTTTAGAAGAACCCAGTCTACTTGCAAATAAAGCGAAGATAAACACCGAAAAAATCCATCACTGTTTGTATAATCCAAACAATTGAGGAACACGGGGGCGACATGGACAGATTCGATGCGATGACGGCGTTCGTCCGCGTGGTGGAGACCGGCAGCTTCACCAAGGCGGCCGAGACGCTCAACATCAGCCGCACCAGCGCCACCCAACTGGTGCAGCAGCTGGAGGCGCGCCTGCGCGTCAAACTGCTCAACCGCACCACCCGCAAAGTCAACGTGACGGCCGACGGCGCGGCGTACTACGAGCGCGCGGTGCGCCTGCTGGCCGACCTCGACGATACCGAGTCGGGCTTGTCCAACGCCTCGGCCCAGCCCAAGGGCAAGCTCAAGATCGACGTGCCCAGTCCGCTTGCGCGCATGATCCTGATGCCGGCGCTGCCAGCCTTCCACGCCCGCTATCCGGATCTGCAAATCGACATGGGCGTCAGCGACCGCACGATCGACCTGATCGGCGAGAGCGTCGATTGCGTGATCCGTGGCGGCGAGCTGCGCGACCTGTCATTAAAGGCGCGCCACGTGGGCGACCTGCAACTGGGCCTGTACGCCGCGCCGGCCTACCTGGCGCGCAACGCCGCGCCCGCCCATCCGCGCGAACTCGAGAACAGCGCCCACCGCGTGGTCGGTTTTTTATGGGGCCGCGGCGGCAAGACCTACCCGGTGGTGTTGCACCGCGACGGCGAGACGCTCACCATCGACGGCCAGTACGTGGTGGCCGTCGACGACGGCAACGCCTATCTGGCGGCCGGCTTGGCCGGCATGGGCGTGCTGTGGCTGCCGCGCTATATGGCCAAGCCGCACGTGGCCAGCGGCGAACTGCTACCGCTGCTGGAAGACTGGCGACAGCCGCCGATGCCGCTGCACGTGGCCTATCCGCAGAACCGCTACGTCAGCACCCGGCTGCGCGTGTTCATCGACTGGGTGGCCGAACTGATGGCGCAACACGCGCCCATCGAAGGCCGATAAAAGCCGTCGACACGCTTCCGTATTGTGATAATGTTGTCGAACAAATTACAATTAAAGGAGACAGTATGCGCACCAGCATCACCCTGAAAAGTTGTGTCGCCGTTTGCCTGGTCCTGGCCGGACCGTTCGCACTGGCCGAGGCGCGCGCGCCCGCGCCGGCGCCGACACCCACCGTCGGCGACTCCTGGACCTACCAGTACTCCGATGTCCGCAAGGGACTCAAAGGCAACCTCAACCGTATTGAAGTGACGTCGATCGACAACGCCGGCGTGCATGTCGATGTGCGCCGCGCGGACGGCGGCGCGCCGCCGACCCAGCAACTGTTCAGCACCGAAATGAACCCGATCGACCGTGGCGCGATGCACTTCACGCCGTCGTTCGCGCGCTTTGCGTTTCCGCTCGCGCCCGGCAAGGAATGGCTGAGCGATGTCGTCGGCGACAATCAAAAACTCGGCAAGCAGCTGCGCTACACCATCAAGGGCAAGGTGCTGGACTGGGAAAAAATCAAGGTGCCGGCCGGCGAGTTCGACGCGCTCAAGGTGGTCATCGATGCGCGCTATCGCGGCGAAGGCGCCGGTGCCGCCGACAGCGACGGCAACGGCCAATTGACGGAAACGATCTGGTTCGTCCCCGAGCTCAACAACTTCGTCAAGCTCGATTATCTCGAGACCGACAAGCAAGGCCGCATCGCCAACCGCGACAGCTGGGAGTTGACCTCCTACGCGCGCGCCAAGTAGCGGCATGGGCAGGCGCCGTGGCCACGCAGCCTCCTCCGGCGCCGCCAGCCGGCCCGCATAGCGACGGCCGCCTGCGCGCCCGTCCGGCGCTGCGCGCGCTGGCGCTGCTGGAACACCCGGCGCCGCTACAACTGCCGCCCGGCCGCCACATCCTGGCCTTCGCCAACGGCCGCCAGGCGGTGCTGTATGTGCCTATGCCGGCGCCGGGCGCCCCCGCACGGCGGTTGCAGTTGATCGTGCTGCTGCACGGCGTGCGCCAGCTGCTTGGCGGCGCCGACGACAGCGCCATCGCACACGCGCAACGCTTCGGCGCGCTGCTGCTGATCCCGCGCTCGCTGACCGACAGCTGGGACGTGATACGCGGCGGCTACGGTCCCGACGTCGCCTTCCTTGACCGCGTGCTGGCGTGGACCATGCGCCGCTACAGCGTCGACCCGGACGCGCTGGTGATCGGCGGCTTTTCCGACGGCGCTTCCTACGCGCTGTCGGTGGGGTTGATGAACGGCGATTTGTTCAGCGATATCGTGGCGTTCTCGCCCGGCTTCATGAAGCCGATGCGCCGCGTCGGAAGTCCGCGCGTGTTTGTCGCCCATGGCAGCGGCGACCCGGTGCTCCCGGTCGAACAGGGACGCGGCATCGCCGACCAGCTGGCGCGCGAGAACTACCAGGTCCGGTACCAGGAATTCGACGGCGCCCACGTGGTGCCGGCGCCGATCGCGCGCGCGGCGCTGCGCCACGCCGGCGGGCGCTAACGGTTTATTTCGAGATGCGCAGGATGGCGCTGGCCAGCTTGGAGAAGCACGGCGTCAGGTCGGCCTGGGTGGCGGCGTAGCAGTACACGCCTACCGGCTTGGTGGCGTTGAAGCAGCGGCTCGGCGCATCGGTGGAATTGGCCATGCATTTGAGCGTGTCCTCGCCTTTCTCGCCGTCGACGCCGCTGCCGGCCTTGAGCGCCGAGCCGAGGCCCAGCGTGAACACATAAATGCCCTCGTCGCGCGACTTCGACGCCATCGCCTCGACCAGATTGCGCGCGGCGCGATTCACATTGGCATAGGTAATCTCTTTGGTCACTGCCCTCGGCGACGAGGTAATCACCTTGAATTCGCCCGGATCATTGCGTTTGGCATAGTCCGTGACATGACCGTTGTACCACAGCGGCAACTCACTGGCACGGTTCCTGAGGATGTCGCGCGTGTACGACGGCAGGGTCTCGGGCGTGCAGGTGCCGCCGACGTCGTCCTTCTGCTGATCCAGCTTGTACAGCCCGCCAGGTTCGCCGGCGCCATCGTCGTCGGTAGTGATGGTGCCGGGGGCGTTGCAGTCGCTGGTCTTCTTCCACGTCAGATAGGTGCCGAAGGAGTTTGGGGCGCCATCCGAAAAGAACACGATCACGCGCAGATTCGATCGGTTCAGATTCGTCTCCGGCACACTGTTGATTTGTTCCCGCGCGTTATACATCCCTTCGGCGGAGGCGGTCGATCCATCGAAATAATAGGCGCCAATCTTCTGGGTCATCAGTTTGCGATCGAAACCGCGCGCGGTCGGCCGGATCGGCACGTCCACCACCGCGCCGTAGGCGAAATGCAGCAGCCCGACGCGGTCCGTGTCCTGGTTGAACTGGTTGAGGAAGGTGGTGGCGGAGCTGCGCACGTTGGCGCCCTGGTTGAGCAACGATCCCGACGTGTCGAGCGCGACGACCATGTCCAGGTCCTTGCGCTTGGTCTCGGTGATCACGCCCGGCGACATCGAACTGGTGGCCGTGCCACCAAAGAACGACACCGGCATCGTGGCCGAGGCGCTGACATTGATGGTCACCTCGCCGCGGTTGAAGGTGACCTGGGTGTCGTTCAGCGTGGCGGTCGACATCATGTAATTGGCCGGGAAATTGGCCGTGAAAAAGCGCTGCGCGGCATCCTTGGCGTTGGCGCGCTGTTCGCTCTCGTTGATGCCCACGCTGACCGCGCGCGCCGCCGCCAGGCCGGCGGCGTCGGTCGCCGCATTGAGCTTGGCCTTGACGATGTAGCTCATGCCGGCGCTGAAGGCCAGTCCCATCGCCGCCAGCACCGCCGTCATCGACAGCACCACCAGCACCATGACGCCGCCGCGTTGCCGTTGCAAGGATTGTCGCATCATCAGAACACCGTCATCGAATAGAAATCAGGTCCCAGCGTCGGCGTCCTGACGGTGCCGAAGGTAAAGGTCTGGAACAGCATGTTGAACTTGTAGAAGGTCTCGACGACGTAGATCACCTCGCCGTCGCTGAGGGTGCCGCTCATCAGCGAAACCCCCGGCGCGTTGACGCCGCTGGGCACCGCGCACACGCCGGCCGTGCCGCTGGCCCAGTTGCCGCAGGTCCAGACCTTGCTGGCCGGCGCGTAGCCGCTGACGCGGAAACCCAGGTTGTTCTTGCTGTCGTCCCAGCGGTACTGTTCCAGCACCAGCGTGCGCGAAGCGCTGCCGGTGCCCGAGCCCATCAGGCGCGTGATGTAGATCATGCCGCGCGTGTTCATCTCCAGCGGCGGCGCCGATGCCGCAACCTGGCCGATGATGGCCTGGTGGTTCTCCGACAACTGCAGCTTGCCGCGCGAGGCCAGATTGGCGCCCTCGCGGCCCAGGTTGATCAGGATCATGTTGGCTTGCAGCGCGCGCGCCATGTCGACCAGGCCGATCAGCAGGATCACCAGGATCGGCAGGATCAGCGCGAATTCGACGGCGGCGATGCCGGCGGCGCGGCGGACGATGCGGGCGGTCCTCATCAGAAGTACTCGTTCTGCATCGTCGCCGCCACGCTGAACTTGTATTCACCGTTGGGGAAGAACTGGGCGACGATCGGCGTCGACAGCTTCCACGTGCAATCGACGCGCAGGACCACGATCTCGCCGGCGCTGCCGAACATATTGGCGCTGTAGGCGGTGGCGCTGGCGTAGGTGGTGCCGTTGACCGAGATCACCGGGGCCACCGTGTCATACAGTCCCATCGAATTGTTTTTCATCGCCTGGATCACGGCCAGGTAGCGCTGCTGGTTGGCGCTCGCCGGGTCGAGGTCGCTGCGCCCGGTGATGCCGTAACGCGCGCCCTCGCGCACCGCGTACTGCATCGTCATGGTGGTGTAGAACAGGATGCTGAATTCGATCAGGCCGATCAATAGCAGCAGCACCACCGGTGCGACGATGGCCATTTCGACAGCGGCCGAACCGCGTTGGCGGCGACCTGACAACAGGCGTGCATTCATGTGTGGCGTCCGGCGGTACTGGCAAGGCAACAGGCTTGGAAACAGGCGGGAGCGCGAAAGGCACGGCGCTGTCGGCTGGCTGGGCGGCGCGCGCGGGGGGCGCCGGGAGCAGCGCCACACGGTTGGGGGGGCGATGCTGGCATTGTAGCGTGCTTTATTTTCTTTCGCCAAATCATTTGATATTAATCAAAAGCATTTATACCAACATATAAACAACAGGTGGCCCGGTTGCCGTTGGGCACTATAGTGCAGCCTAACATGCTTGACTGGACACCGGCGACATCCTTTGCGTAGACTGTCGACGCCCGCCCCCACCCCCGCCGGACGATTGAAACCACTGCGCCGCCACCCGCGTACAAGTGGTATAGGTGCAACAAGCAGTGCAACAAGCAATGCCACACGCTGTGCCCGACCGATCATCCACGGAGACCGATTTGACCCCAGACCGCGCCGATCCCGCACCGGCCGACAACGCCAACCGCCACGGCGACGCCGTCGGCGCCACCATGGTGTTTTTCATGCGCCTGCTGCTGGCGGCGACGGCCATGCTGACCTTGTTCGTCGCGCCCGGCGAACTGGGCGTGCGCGGCCAGACCGACGGCGCGATGGCAGGCTACGGCCCGCTGACCTGGATGGTGTTCGGCGCTTATCTGCTGCACAGCGTGACCCTGCTGGTGGCCGCGCACCGGCGCCGCAACCTGTTCTGGCACGGCAAGCTGGTCTACTGGATCGACCTCGGCTGGTATGTGCTGATGGTCTACTGCAGCGGCGGCGGCAACAGCTTCTTTTTCCCGTTCTTCTTTTTCGTCATCCTCACCGCCGCCTTCCAGTGGGGCTTCGAGGAAGGCGCGCGCATTACGCTCGGCTCGGCTTTTGGCGCCGCGCTGGCGACCTGGCTGGCCGACAACGACACCAACCCCGGCCACCTGATGCTGCGCACCACGTTCGTGCTGGTGCTCGGCTATATGATCGCCTACTGGGGCGGCATGGGCCTGGCCCAGCGGCGCCGCCTGCAACTGCTGCGCGATGTCAGCCGTCTGGCCAACCCGCGCTTCGGCGTCGACCAGACCATCGCCTCGATGTTGCGCCAAAGCCGCAACTTCTATCATGGGAGCAACTGTCTGTTGCTGATGCGCCACAGTCCCGACCAATTGTGGCAATTGCACGCGGCCGGCGCCGAGGGCGCCCGCGCCAGCCTGTCGCAATTGCCCGAGGCGGCCGCCGCGCCGCTGCTGGCGTTCGGCCCGCGCACGCTGGCGCAGTACGCGGCCGCGCTGCATCCGCGCCTGCCCTTTACGCGCGAGGCGCGCGGGCGCGATCCGGACGGCCAATGGCGCGCACTCGACGCCGGCCAGTGCGAGGCGCTGGCCGACCTGTTCGACGCCGGCTCCTTCATCAGCGCGCCGCTGCCGCTGCGCAAGGGCGAGGGCCGCATTTACGTGGTGGCCGACCGCCAGCGCCTCACCCGCGCCGACGCGCTGTTCCTGCAGCAGCTGGCGGCGCAGGTATTCCCGGTGATCGAGAACATCACCCTGCTCGACCGGCTGGCCTCGGACGCGGCCTTCCGCGAGCGCCAGAAGATCGCCCGCGACCTGCACGACACCGCGATCCAGCCCTACATCGGCCTGCGCCACGGCATCAGCGCGGTACGCCAGGGCCTGCGCGACGAGCAAGGTCAAACAGCGGCCGAGCTCGACAAGCTGATCGACATGGCCACCGAAGTCATCGGCGACATGCGCCAGTTCGCTCTTAACGTGCGCCAGGGTCCCGGCCAAACCGATGTCGAGCTGCTCATCGCGCTGCGCCGCCAGGCCCAGCAAGTGCGCGAGTTCTACGACATCCAGATCACCATCCGCGCCGAGCCGGGATTGACCGTGAGCGACCGCCTGGCCGCCGAAGTCTTCCAGATCGTCAACGAAGGGATGCATAATATCCGCAAGCACACCCGCGCGCGCAGCGGGCTCATCGACCTGAGCAACGTCGACGGCCAGCTGTGTATCCGCATCGAAAACGACACACCGGACGGTCCATCGGCCCCATTCCTGCCTGGATCGATCGCCGAGCGCACCCAGGCGCTCGGCGGGACAATCGTCATCGGCCGCACGGCGCAAGGCGCCACGGCCGTCGACATCGCCATCCCGGTATGACCAGGTAGCAGCCCATGAACGACACCACCCGCCCTGCCCCACCAAGCGCCATCCGCATCCTGCTGGTGGACGACCACAAGACCATGCTGTGGGGACTGGAAAAACTGATCGAGGGCGCCGCCGCCGACATGGTCCTGGCCGGCACGGCCAGCAACAACGCCACCGCGCTGGCGCAGGCGGCGGCGCTGCGGCCCGACATCGTCGTGCTCGACCTCGACCTCGAGGGCCAGAGCGCGATCGACATCCTGCCGCAGCTGCTGGCGCACAGCGGCGCGCGGGTGCTGGTCCTCAGCGGCAACCGCGACCACGGCGTGCTGACGCAGGCGGTGCGCCTCGGCGCGCGCGGCGTGATCGGCAAGGAAGCGCCGGCCGAGGTGGTGCTCAACGCCATCCGCAGCGTGCACCGTGGCGACCTGTGCCTCGACCCGGCGTTGATGACCGCGCTGCTGGCGCCCAGCGCGGCGCCGGCCAAACCGGATCCGGAAGCGGCACGCATCGCCACGCTCACACCCAAGGAGCGCAAGATCGTTGGCGTCGTGGTCGACGGTAACGGCGCGCCCAACAAGGAGCTGGCCGCGCGCCTGTTCATCGCCGAGCCGACCTTGCGCAACAACCTGACGGCGATCTATCACAAACTCGGCGTGTCGAATCGGCTCGAGCTGTACGTGTACGCCACGCGCCACGGCGTGGCGCCCGATTAGCGATCGGCGATGGCAAACGGGCCGTGACAAATGTCACGCGCAGAAAGTGACGTTTGTCCGATGCGCGGCGCCGGGGCGCCACGTAGAATGACTTACATCAGCAAGGCAGTACGGCGGCAAGGGCAACCACAGCAGCGATAGCAGCAACAGCAGCACCTTTCGTCAACATTGCAGTGCCCGCAACAGGATTATCTAAAACCCGAACCCCGTTTTAGCTGACGCAGTTTTTATCCAACCCAATCAACTAAACGAGGATCCATCATGAACGCAATCAAAAACTTTATCTCCGACGAAGCCGGTGTCAGCGCAGTCGAATACGCACTGATGGCAGCCGCCATCGCCGCCGTGGTCGGTGTCGCCGCCAACGCCCTGGGCGTGAAAATCGGCGCCGCGCTCGACTTCGTCACCGGCCGCATCCGCACCTCGTAATTCCCCTTTCGCCCGCCGTCACAGGCGCCGTTTAACACGGTGCCTGTCGATGTGCAAGCGACAAAAAAATCCGGAACGGTATTGCCGTTCTGGATTTTTTCTATATACACTGCACTGACTGCTCCCTTTCCGTAAGGCGACATGATGACCTTGATGCCCTTGTTGGTGCTGTGCGCGTTGCTGGCGCTGGCCGTCTGGAACGACGTGCGCACGCGCCGCATTCCCAACGCGCTGGTGTTTGGCGGCGCCGCGCTCGGCCTGCTGTTGAACGGCGCGCTGCCGCCCGGCGCCGGCCTGCTGCTGGAGCCGTTCGGCGGCATCGGCTGGCTGATGGCGCTGGCCGGCCTGGCACTCGGCCTGTGCCTGCTGCTGCCGATGTACGCGATGGGCGCGCTGGGCGCCGGCGACGTCAAGCTCATGGCCATGGTCGGCGCTTTCGTCGGCCCGCTCGCGGTGGCCGGCATCACCTTGTTCACGCTGCTGGCCGGCGGCGTGCTGGCGCTGGTGGTGGCCGGCTACCACGGCCGCCTGCGCGCCATGCTCGGCAACACCTGGCAGATGTTCAAATACAGCGCGCTGCGCACGCTTGGCGGCGACCTGGCCAAGCTCGAAGCGCCGGCCACGCCCAGCGGGCGCCTGCCCTACGCGGTGGCGATCGCCGCCGGCGCGCTGCCCTACGTGGTGGCCGCCGCGCGCAGCGGCCGCAGCCTGTTCTGAGCCGGCGCCCGCTTGAGCATCCTGTTCACCTCCCACACCGCGGCCGTCGATGACGCCGCCGACGCCACGCCGGCACCGGCCGCACCGGCGGACGCGCGGGCGCCGCGCAGCGTCGACGAAACCGGGCTGCCGTTCCTGTTCCTGGTCGAGCTGCTGGCCAAGGTGCTGTTCCAGCGCGGCCACGTGCGCCTGCCCGAACTGGCCGCGCACATCAAGCTCAGCGTCAGCGTCATCACGCCGCTGGTGACGCATTTACGCAACGAAAAATTGTGCGAGGTCACGCGCACCGGCCACAGCGGCACCGACGCCGACCTCACCTACCACCTGACCGAGGCCGGCGCCCAGCGCGCCATCGCCTGCCTGGGCCGCAACGCCTATGCCGGCCCGGCGCCGGTGACCTTGGCCGCGTACGTGGCGCAGGTCGCGACCCAAAGCGTGCGCCACCTGCACGTCACGCGCGCCGACGTGGTCCGCGCCTTCAACGATGTGGTGGCCAGCCAACAGGTGCTGGACCAGTTGGGCGCGGCCATGAACTCGGGCCGCGCGATGTTCATCCACGGCCTGGCCGGCAGCGGCAAGACCTTCCTGGCCGAGCGCCTGTGCGGCCTGCTGCATGGCGCCATCGCGGTGCCGTACGCGATCATGATCGATGGCGAGGTGGTGCCGTTCCACGACCCGGTGCAGCACCGGCCGATGGCGCCGGAGTGCGCCGCCGACGCCGCCGACGCGCCCGCCAGCATGCGCACGCTCGACGCGCGCTGGGTGCGCGGGCTGCGCCGCCCGACCGCGCTCACCGGCGGCGAGCTGACGCTGGACATGCTGGACCTGCGCTTCGACGCCAACACCCGGCTGTACCAGGCGCCGCCGCACCTGAAGGCCAACAACGGCATCTTCATCATCGACGACCTCGGGCGTCAGCGCTGCTCGCCGCTGGAGCTGATGAACCGCTGGATCGTACCGATGGACCGTGGCGTCGATTATCTTTCGTTGCACACAGGACTTGTTTTTCAGGTTCCTTTCGACGTGGTCGTGGTATTCTCATCGAACTTTCTCCCCGAGAGATTATCCGACGGCGCCTTTTTGCGCCGCCTCGGCTACAAGATTGAAGTGCCTCCCCACTCCGAGGCCGATTACGAGCTGCTGTTCCGCCAGGCCTGCGACGAGTACGGCATGGCCTTTGAACCGGCCGCTTTCCAGTACCTGCTGCGCGAACGTCACGCCAAGGACGACACACCATTGCTGGCCTGCTACCCGCGCGACCTGATCCGTCAGGTGCGCGACCTGGCCCGCTACGAGGGTGTCGTGCCGCGTGTCGACCAACGCGCGCTCGACTGGGCATGGAACAATTATTTTGCCGGTGCCGGCGCCCGCCGCGTGGCCGCCGAACAGCAAAAAACCGAACGTGAACGGCGCGATAACAGCGCCTCCAACCTTGGAAGACCAGCATGAGAAACACGCGGGCATTGACGATGATAGGCGTGTCGCTGATCCTGGCGCTGGCGGCCGTGGTGGTGGCGGCGCAATGGATCGCCGGACAGTCGTCCGGCAACAACAACAAGGTGGCCGTCGCCGTGCTCGACATCAGCATGGGCGCGCGCATCACGCCCGAGCTGGTGCGCATGGTCGACTGGCCGGCCAACTCCATGCCGGCCGGCGCCGTGGTCGACCTCAAGTCGATCGAAGGCCGCATCACGCGTACCAACATCCAGCGCGGCGAGCCGGTCCTGGAAATCAAGCTGGCGCCGGCCGGCACCACCGGCGGCCTGTCGGCCGTGGTGGCCGAGGGCAAGCGCGCCATGACGGTGCGCGTCAACGATGTGGTCGGCGTGGCCGGCTTCGCCCTGCCCGGCAACTTCGTCGACATCCTGGTCAACACGCAAAGCGACAGCCGCGGCGACAACGCCGTGCGCGAACAGGCCATTTCCAAGATCGTGCTCGAACGGATACTGGTGCTGGCCATCGCGCAGGAGTCGAACCGCGACGACACCAAGCCCAAGGTGGTCAACGCGGTGACGTTGGAACTGACGCCGGAGCAAGTCGAAATGCTGGACCTGGCGCGCAGCGTCGGCACCTTGTCGCTGGTGCTGCGCAACCAGATCGATCCGAAGTCGGCCAACACCAGCGGCGCCACCAAGAGCAGCCTGCTCGACGACGGCAAGCCGCGGACCGCCGCCGCGCCACCGCTGGCCGCAGCCGCGCCGGTGGCGGCCGCGGCCCCGGCGCCGGCGCCACGCCCGCCACAACCGAAGGCCGAACGCGCCGGTGACAAGGTCGAAGTCATCAAAGGCCTCGAACGCAGTTCCCAGCAGTTTTAAAAGCGATCACGCAGAGAGCGACCTGATGACCTTATTCAAAGCACCCGCCACCGTCACAATGAGCGCAGCCTGGCTGGCCGCGCTGGGCGCGCTGGCGCTGGCGCCGTCGGCGGCCAACGCCGGCGGACAGGCGAACAAAAAAACCGCTCCGGCCGCCACCAGGACGACTGCGCAGTCGGCGCAACCGGCGCAGCCCCAGGCGGTCGTCGGCGGCGTCACGCTGGCCAAGCAGATCACGCTGGTCGAAGGCAAGTCCAGTTTGCTGCAGTTGCCATTCCCGGCCGCGCGGCTGGCCGTCGGCGACGCCAAGGTGGCCGACGTGATCCTGCTCAATCCGAGCGAGGTTTATATGCTGGGCAAGGCCAACGGCTCGACCAACCTGATCATCTGGAACCGCGCCAACCAGGCCAGCATCATCGACATCGTCGTCGGCCTCGACACGGGCGCGCTGCGCCAGCAGTTCGAAGAACTGTTCCCGACCGAAAAAGACATCCGCATCACCGTCTCGGGCAACTCGATGATTTTGTCGGGCATGGTCGCCGACTCGGTGCGCGCGGCCAACATCGTTGCCGTCGCCACCACGTATTTGCAACGCAACGCCCACAATAACAGTAGCAATAACAGCAACGGCGGCAACGGCGGCGCGCCGGCGTCGTCCGCTTCGGCGCCCGCCGCCACCAGCGGGGCCGCCGCCGATGCTGCCCCGGCAGCGTTGCAGAACAACAACGGCCGCGTTATCAACATGCTGAGCATCGCCGCGCCGCAGCAAGTCATGCTGGAAGTGAAGATCGCCGAAGTGTCCAAGACGCTGGTCGACCAGCTCGGCGCCAGCGTCGGCCTGGCCGGCTCGCGCGGCAGCTGGACCTATACCATGTTGTCGAATCTGCTCAGCGGCAATCCGAGCAAGATCGACGCCTTCAACACCGGCAACGGCAAGTTCCTCACCATCGACGCCCAGAAAAATGACGGCCTGATCAAGGTGCTGGCCGAGCCGACCGTGATGGCCATCAGCGGCCAGGAGGCCAGCTTCCTGGCCGGCGGCAAGATCTTCATCCCCGTGGCGCAGGACAGCACCAGCGGCAGCTCGCGCATCACGCTCGAGGAGAAGGAATACGGCATCGCGGTCAAGTTCACCCCAACCGTGCTCGAGGGTGGACGCATCAACCTGCGCGTCTCCCCCGAGGTGTCCGAACTGAACCGCGAAGGCATCGGCATCAGCGCCACCGGCGCCACCGCCACCGCCGTGCTGCCGTCGTTCACCACGCGCCGCGCCAGCACCACGGTGCAGCTGTTCGACGGCCAGAGCTTCGCCATCGGCGGGCTGATCAAGAACAACGTCACCACCAGCATCAAGGCCTTCCCGGGCCTGGGCGAGATCCCGATCCTCGGCGCGCTGTTCCGCAGCAGCGATTTCCAGAGCGACCGCACCGAGCTGGTGTTCATCGTCACGCCGCACCTGGCGCGGCCGCTGCCGCCCGACCACAAGCTGCCGACCGACGACTATACCCAGCCGGACCGCTTTGATTTCTTCTTGCGCGGCAAACTCGAAGGCACACCGCCGGCAACCGGCGAAGCCAAATAGGACATAGACGATGCGATCACTTTCCACCGCCATCGCGGCCCTCGCCGCCACCGCCATCGCCGCCGCCTCGCTTGGCGGCTGCGCCATGTCGCCGCGCCTGGACCGCCAGTTCGGCAGCAGCGTGCGCTTCGCGCAAAGCCAGCAGACGCTCAATCCGCAAGCGAAGAACAACCGCGACCCGGTCGGCGGCATGGACGCGGCGGCCGCGCGCAGCGCCTACGACAACTACCAGCGCAGCTTTGCCGCGCCGGAGGCGCAAAGCACCGGCTTCAGTCTCGGCGCCGGCGCCGGCAGCCGCTGAGCCGCCAGCCCGCAGCCCCGGCGCCGAACCCTTAGCCCCAGGCCATCACCACCACCGGTCCACTTACGAGCAGGAAGCCAATTGAAGATCACCGTCATTTCCCGCGATGAACGACACCTCGCCGAAATCATGCGCATGCTGCGCACGCGCGCGCCGTCCGACGAAATCGACTTCCTGGCCGGCGGCGTGATCCGCGCTTCGGCGCTCGACGACGAGCACATGCCCGACGTGCTGATCATCGACCGGCCCCAGGTGGACGACGGCGACCTCGAACATCTCGAGCGCTTCAGCAACCAGCATCCGCGCATCGCCTGCGTGGCGCTGTGCATTGATCAGGAGCCGCAGTTCCTGCTGGCGGCCATGCGCGCCGGCGTGCGCGAAGTGCTGCCGTCGCCGGCCACCAGCTCGACGCTGTTCCCGGCCATCGAACGCATCGGCGAGAAGATCGAACGGCGCGGCCAGCCGAACGGCAAGGTGCTCGCCTTCATTTCCTGCAAGGGCGGCAGCGGCGCCACCTTCCTGGCCTCCAACCTGGGCTACGCGCTGGCCGCCAGCGGCAAGCAAAAAGTCGCGCTGATCGACATGAATCTGCAGTTCGGCGACGCCTCGCTGTTCGTCTCCGACCACAAGCCGCTGGCCACGCTGAGCGACGTCGCCCAGCAGATCCACCGGCTCGACCCGTCGTTCCTGACCTCGAGCATGTTGAACGTCACGCCGAACTACGGCGTGCTGGCGGCGCCGTCGGATCCGGCCCACGCCAACGACGTCAAGCCGGACCATATCGACGCCATCCTCAAGCTGGCGCGGCGCCAGTACGACTTCGTGTTGCTCGACGTCGGCCGCAGCCTGGACGCGGTCAGCATCCGCGCGCTCGACCACGCCGACCATATCTACCCGATCCTGCAAACCACGCTGCCCTACATCCGCGACAGCAAGCGCCTGCTCAACGTCTTCCGTTCGCTCGAATACGGCAAGGACAAGGTGCACCTGATCGTCAACCGCCACGACAAGGGCGGCGAGATCCGCCTCAAGGACCTGGAAAGCGCGTTCGACACCGACATCACCATCACCATGCCCAACCACTACGACGCGGCGGCGGCCTCGGTCAACCAGGGCGTGCCGGTGTTGCAGCTCAAACCGGACAGCCCGCTGAGCGCGGCGCTGGCCGCCTTCGCCCGCACCCTCAGCGGCGAGGCGGCGCCGACGCAGCAAAGCGCCGGCTGGCTGGGCAAACTGTTACCGCGTAAAGCATAAGGAGCGGCCACCATGAGCAATCCCATTTCACTGCGCGAACGGCTCGAGAGCGGCGACGCGCGCGCCAGCGGCCAGCGCGCCACCGGCGGCATCGACAACCGCGCCTACCAAAAGCTCAAGCAGCGGCTGCACGCGCAGCTGCTCGACCGCGTCGACCTGGAGGGCATGCAGCGGCTGACGCAGGACCAGATCCGCGTCGAACTGCGCAACCTGGTCGAGAAGCTGCTCGAGGAGGACGCCGTCGTCATCAACGACGCCGAGCGCAAGACGCTCACGCGCGACATCCAGAACGAGATGCTCGGCTTCGGCCCGCTCGAACCGCTGCTGGAGGACCCCACGGTGTCCGACATCCTGGTCAACACCCACCGCCACATCTACGTCGAGCGGCGCGGCAAGCTGGAACTGACCGACGTCACCTTCAGCGACGACGCCCACCTGATGAAGATCATCGACAAGATCGTCTCGCGCGTGGGTCGGCGCATCGACGAATCGAGCCCGATGGTCGACGCCCGCCTGCCGGACGGCTCGCGCGTCAACGCCATCATCCCGCCGCTGGCCATCGACGGCCCGATCATGTCGATCCGCCGTTTCTCGGCCGATCCGCTGCGCCTGGCCGACCTGGTCGCCTACAGCAGCATGACGGCCGACATGGCCGAGGTGCTGCAGGGCCTGGGCAAGGCCAAGGTCAACATCCTGATCTCCGGCGGCACCGGCTCCGGCAAGACCACCATGCTCAACGTGATCTCCGGCTTCATCGGCCAGACCGAGCGCATCGTCACCGTCGAGGACGCGGCCGAGCTGCAGCTGCAGCAGCCGCACGTGGTGCGCCTGGAAACGCGCCCGCCCAACATCGAGGGCAAGGGCGAAGTGACCCAGCGCGCGCTGGTGCGCAACGCGCTGCGCATGCGGCCCGACCGCATCATCCTGGGCGAGGTGCGCGGCGCCGAGGCGCTCGACATGCTGGGCGCGATGAACACCGGCCACGAGGGCTCGATGGCGACCATCCACGCCAACACGCCGCGCGACGCCCTGACCCGGCTGGAAAACATGATCAGCATGGCCGCCGCCAACCTGCCGACCAAGGCCATGCGCCAGCAGATCAGCAGCGCGGTCGGCGTGGTGGTGCAGGTCTCGCGCCTGACCGACGGCAAGCGAAAGGTGATGTCGATCCAGGAGGTGACCGGCATGGAGGGCGAGGTGATCACGATGCAGGAGATCTTCAGCTTCAAGCAGACCGGCCTGGCCGACGACGGCACGGTGCTGGGCCACCACACCTCCAGCGGCATCCGGCCGCGCTTTGTCGAACGGTTGCGCAATTTCGGCATCACCGTCTCGAGCAGCCTGTTCGAACCGGTGAGCCGCTAAGCCATGGATCTGACATTGCTCCTGTTCGCCGCCCTGCTGTTCGCGGCCGTGCTGTTGCTGGTGTTCGGCGTCTACAGCAGCTGGAACGGCAAGCGCGGGCCCGAGGCCGAGCGCGTGGCGCGGCGCCTGCGCAACGCCATCGGCGACATCGGCAGCGAGCTGGCGGTGTCGATCACCAAGGAACGCACGCTGTCGGCCAATCCGCGCACCCAGCGCCTGCTCGAGGGCCTGCCCGGCATCGCCAGGCTGGACCGGCTGCAGTTGCAGACCGGACGCGCCATGAGCACCGCGCAGCTGTGCGCGCTGATGCTGGCGTGCGGCGTCGGCGGCCTGGTGCTCGCCTCGATGCTGACGCTGCCCTGGTTCGGGCGCCTGATGCTGGCCGGCGTCGGCGCCGCGCTCCCGCTGCTGGAAGCCTTGCGCGCCAAGCGCAACCGCATCACCCGCATCGAATTCCTGCTGCCCGAGGCGCTGGATATGATGGGCCGCGCCATGCGCGCCGGCCACGCCTTCCCGACCGCGCTCAAGCTGGTCGGCGACGAGATTCCCGACCCGCTCGGCGGCGAGTTCCGCGCCGTGTTCGACGAGGTCAATTTCGGCGTGTCGATGCCGGACGCGCTGATGAACCTGGCCACCCGCGTGCCCAGCACCGACCTGCGCTACTTCGTCATCGCGGTGCTGATCCAGCGCGAGACTGGCGGCAACCTGACCGACCTGCTGTCGTCGATCAGCGCCATCATCCGCGACCGCCTCAAGCTGCTCGGCCAGGTGCGCGTGATGTCGGCCGAGGGCCGCATGTCGGCCTGGGTGCTGGGCCTGCTGCCGTTCGTGGTGGGCGCGTTCGCCTCGCTGATCAATCCGGGCTCGATGGACCTGCTGTTCACCGATCCGGACGGCCGCCAGCTGCTCGGTGGCGCCGCCGTCATGATGGTGATGGGCGTGATCGTGATCCGCCGCATCACCCATATCCGTGTCTGAGGGGCTGCCGTGAACTGGATACAGATCGTTTTCCTGCTGGTGCTGTTCGTGGCGGTGTTCGGCGGCGTGGTGCTGGCGATCCGGCTGCTGACGGTCAGCCCGGTCAAGGACCGGCTCGAGGCGCTGCACGACCGTAGCCAGGTCAGCCGCCGCGGCTCGCGCTGGATCGAGGCGGTGGTCAATGCCGCCGCGCCGCTGGCCAAGCTGTCGGTGCCCACCGAAGGCTGGGAAAACTCGAGCGTGCGCACCCGCTTCATCAACGCCGGCTGGCGCACGCCGTCGACGCCGGCCCTGTTCTACGCCGGCAAAACCGGCCTGGCCGTGCTGCTGCCGCTGCTGGTGTTCCTTTACCTGAGCAGCAAGGCGGTCGCCACCGACGGCAACGTCAAGATCATGTACCTGGTGCTGGCCGCCTGCCTGGGCTACTACGTGCCCAACCTGTTGCTCAACCACGTGGTCAAGACGCGCCAGCGCGACATCTTCGAAAGCTTCCCCGACGCGCTCGACCTGATGACCGTGTGCGTCGAGGCCGGACTGGCGATGGACGCGGCGCTGGCGCGCGTGGCCAACGAGATCGGCCTCAAAAGCGTGGTGCTGGCCGAGGAGATGCAACTGGTGACGCTGGAACTGCGCGCCGGCAGCGCCAAGGAAAAGGCGCTGCGCAACCTGGCGCTGCGCACCGGCGTCGAGGACGTCGACGCGCTGGTGACAATGCTGATCCAGGCCGACCGCTTCGGCACCAGCATCGCCGACTCGCTGCGGGTGCAGTCGGAGCAGCTGCGCACCAAACGGCGCCAGCGCGCCGAGGAGCACGCCGCCAAGATCTCGCTCAAGCTGCTGTTCCCGCTGATCTTCTTCATCTTCCCCAGCCTGCTGGTAGTGCTGCTGGGACCGGCCATCCTGAACCTGTCGCGCAGCCTCATGCCCTCCATGACGGGCAATTAATTGAACCACCACCATCCCCACCTTCACGAATCAGGAGTCACCATGTTTGAAACCAGGCAGCACGCGCGTTGGAGCCGGCACGTCGCCGGCTATTTGCTGGCGCTGTTGTGCGCGTTGTTGTGCGCGGGCTTGTTGACGGCCTGCGGCGGCGGCGGCGGTGGCGGCTCAGGCACCAAAACCTGCGCCGTCATCGATCCGAACCGCGACCCGGCGCTGCCGGGCTGCCCGGCCACCACGCCCACCACCCCGACCACGCCCACCGCGCCGGTGGTCACGCTCGGCACGCCGACCATCGCCCCGGCCACCATCTCGGCCGGCGCCACCGCGGCCGTCAGCGTGACCGCGCTCAGCGGCGGTAATCCTTACGCCACGCCGGTGTCGGTGGTCTTTAATTCCGCCTGCGCGGCGGCCGGCAAGGCGCGCATCACCTCGCCCGTGACCACCGTCGCCGGCGTGGCCAGCACCTCGTACACCGACCTCGGTTGCGCCGGCACCGACGTCATCACCGCCAGCGCGGTCGTCAACGGCGCCACCATCAGCAGCAGCGGCAGCATCGCGGTGCAAGCCGGCACCGCCGGGCAACTGGTGTTCGTCTCGGCGCTGCCGCAGAACATCGCGCTCAAGGGCACCGGCGGCGCCGGCCGCCAGGAAAGCGCCAGCGTCACCTTCAAGGTGCTCGACACCGGCGGCAATCCGGTGGCCGGCCAGACCGTGTCGTTCGCGCTCAACACCAGCGCCGGCGGCCTGACCCTGACGCCCGCCAGCGCCATCAGCGGCACCGGCGGCCTGGTCACCGCCACGGTGACCTCGGGCACCGTCAACACACCGGTGCGGGTGACCGCGACCCTGGGCAACGGCGTCGCCAGCAGCTTGTCGGACCAGCTGGTGGTATCGACCGGCGTGCCGGAGCAAAACAGCTTCTCGCTGGGCGCTTTGATCAAGAACGTCGAAGGCGGCCAGTTCAACGGCTGTCCGGCGCCCAACGGCACCACCATCACCGCGCGCCTGGCCGACCACTTCCATAATCCGGCGCCGGACGGCACCGCCGTCAGCTTCACGGCCGAAGGCGGCTCCATCGACGCCTCCTGCCTGACCGGCCTGGCCTCGACCACCCTGACCGACGGCACCGTCATCACGCAAAAAGGCACGCCGGGCGAGTGCACGGTGCGCTACTGCGCCGGCAACCCGCGTCCGGCCGACGGCCGCGTCACCATCCTGGCCTACGCGTTGGGCGAGGAAAGCTTCAACGACGCCAACGGCAACAACCGCTACGACGCCGGTGAAACCTACACCGACCTGGGCGACCCGTTCCGCAACGACCGCGCCGTCACCGACGCCAACGCGGCCGGCATCGACGACGCCTTCAAGAGCGGCAACGCGCTGCGCGCCAGCGGCGAGCAATACATCGATTCGAACGGCAACGGCGGCTGGGACCAGGGCGGCAACGGCGCCTACAACGGCGTGCTGACGGTCACCCCCAACGGCGCTGCGGCCAACACCGTGCATGTGCGCCAGAGCATGGTGCTGGTGCTGTCGAACAGCACCCCGGCGGTCAGCCTGCTGGACCAGGCGTCGGCGGCGGGCACGCCGGTGGTGGGCACGCTGGCGCTGGCCCGGTGCGTCAACGGCGTCAAGTTCGCCAACGACACCAAGACGTTCAACTTCGCCATCCGGGACAATAATCCAACGGTGTTTGCCGCCAATTTGAAATCGGCGCACGCTGGCGATCCGTTGTGGCTGTTCGACCGTCCGGGCAATCCGCTGCCGGCCGGCACGCAGATCGCGTTCAGCGCCTCGAACGGCACATTGCTGGGCGGGACCTCGGCCACGGTGCAGAACACCAGCTCGGCAAACGCCAGCGCGTGGACGTACAGCGTGCAGATGATCAGCGACGCAGCGCAGGACGCCGCTTTAAATTGCAGCAATAACGTCGGTAGCGGCACATTGGGGATCACCGTGACGACGCCGGGCGGCGTGGTCACCCGGTTCGACTATCCGGTCACCGATTAAGCCGGCGCGCGGCTCATGCCAGCATCGGCCGCAAACTCGTCCACACCAGCTCCGGCGCCATCTGCACCATGCAGTTCTGGTGCCCGAGCGGGCACTCGCGCTGCTTGCACGGCGAACAGTCGAGCCGCAACGAAATCGACGCGGCCAGGTCCGAGAACGGCGGCGCGTGGCCGGGATCGGTCGGCCCGTACAAGGCCACCACCGGCCGGTTCAGCGCCGAGGCGATATGCAGCAATCCCGAATCGTTGGCCACCACCGCCGAGGTGCGGGCGATCAGCGCGATCGCCTCGGCCAGGCTGGTGGCGCCGGCCAGGTTGAACACGGCCGCGCCGGCGGGCATGGCGGCCGCCACCTCGGCGCACGCGTCCTTGTCTTTGGGCGAACCGAGCAAGGCGATCTGCGTGGCCGGATCGTTGGCCAGGATGGCCTGGCCCAGGCCGGCGAAATGGCGCGCCGGCCAGCGCTTGGCGGCGCCGAATTCGGCGCCCGGCGCGAACGCCACCAGCGGGCGCGCCGGATCGATGCCGGTGCGCGCACAGACGGCGGCGATTTGCGCGGCGCTGGCCACCAGCCGCGGACGCGGCAGCGCGGCGCGGAACGCTTCCGGCTGCGCCGCCAACGGCGCGCCGGCCAGCGCGGCGTAAAACGCCACCATCGGCCGGGGCGGTGTCTGGTCGTGGTGCATGACGTTGATCAGCCCGTGCCGGCTCTCGCCCTTGTAGCCGATGCGCCGCTTGATGCCGGCCAGCCATGGTATCAACGCATACTTGATAGTGTTGGGCAATACGTAGGCCTGGTCGTAGCCGCGCCGGCGCAGCAGCCGCGCGTATTTCCAGCGTTCGCGCAGTTGCAGCGCGCCGTGGCGAAACGGCGTCTCCAGCACGTCGGCCACCTCGGCCATCTGGCGCCACACCGGCGACACCGCCGGCGGCGCCAGCACGTCGATCGGCTGCTCCGGATGAGCCGCGCGCAACAGTTGCAGCAGCGGCTGGGCCATCACCGCGTCGCCGATCCAGTTGGGCGAGATGACCAGGATGCGCGGCGTACCGCCGGCGAGGACTTTTGATTCTAGCAACACGGGCTCTTTCCATCGTCGGGACGGCGCCCGGGGCGGGTCGATTATCGCCCATCGCCACGCGCGCGACAACCCGCCCAGCCCCGTTCCAACGGCCGATAGTGCCAGGATGAACTGCTATAATCGGCCTTTTCCGCTGCGGCCGTCCCGGCCCGCCCCGTGCGCCAATGAATACTGCCAGTAACCTGCCGCCGCTGCCCGAAAAGGGCAGTCCGCTCGCCTCCACGCTCCTGTTCGCCCTTCCCGCGTTGGCGCTGGGCAGCAAGTCGGGGCTGGGCGCCGTGCAACTGGTGATACTGCTGGTCTTCCTGATCCGTTTCCGCCCCGTCTGGAGCGCCTACCAGCAATACTGGTTCGAGCTGTCGGGCGTGATCCTGGCTTTTTCCGCCTACTTCGTGGTCTCGCTGCTGCGGCTGCTGCTCGACCAGCAGGAGCTGCGCACGCTTGACGGGCCGTCGCGCCTGGTGTTGGGCCTCAGTTGCATCGGCGTCATGTACCACCTGCGTCCGCGTACCCGCTATTTTTGGATGGGGCTGTGCGCGACCACGGTGGCGGCAGCGGTCCTGGCGGTTTATCAGGTACTCAACGGCATCGAATACGGCCGCGCGGTCGGCTTCACGCACCACGCCATCACTTTCGGCAACCTGGCGCTGGCCTCGGGCCTGATGGGCATGTGCGGCATGGCGGCCTTCCGCGGCACGCGACTGGCCTGGTTGCCGGTGGTGGCGTTGCTGTGCGGCATGATTGCGTCCATCCTGTCGGGCTCGCGCGGCGGCTGGCTGGCCCTGCCGCTGGCGATGATCCCGCTGGTCTACTACGGCCGCCACCTGTTCGGCCGCCGCCTGCTGGTGGTGTGCGGCCTGATGCTGGCGCTGCTGGCGGTGGCCTGCCTGGTGCCGTCGATAGGCATGGCCGGGCGCATCGCCGTGGCCATCGACGAGATACAGCGCTATCTGACCCTGGGCGACGCCACCACCTCGGTGGGCATCCGCCTGGAGCTGTGGAAGGCCTCGATCATCATGTTCTCCGAGCACCCGTGGCTGGGCGTCGGCCGCGACGACTTCCATACGGTGCTCAACGCGCTGGCCGCCGCAGGTCGCCTGCAGCAGGGGCCCGCGCTGGAATTCAGCAGCAGCCACAACGACCTGCTGCACTGCCTGGCCACCGGCGGCCTGCTCGACGCCAGCCTGCTGCTGTTGCTGTATATCATGCCGTTGCGCTATTTCGTCGCCCAGCTGCGCCGTCCCGATCAAGGGCAGCATCCGCTGGCGCTGGCCGGCCTGGTGGTGGTGGTGGCGTTCATCGCCTTCGGCCTGACCGACGTGATGTTCTGGCTGATGATGACCAAGGTGTTCTACGTGATGATGGTCAGCAGCCTGATCGGCATGTGCCTGGCCACGCAGTACACCCCGCCGCCGCGCCGCATCATGATCACCCGCTCCGACAACATCGGCGACGTGGTGCTGACGCTGCCGCTGGCGGGCTACCTGAAGCAGCGCTACCCGCAGGCCGAGATCGTCTTCCTGTGCCGCCGCTACGCCGCCGCCGTGGTGGCCCAGTGCCGCCACGTCGACACCGTGCAGACGCTGGATGACTGGAACGGCGACCTGGCCGGCGGCATGGCCCGCAGCGGCTGCGACACGGTGCTGTTCGCCTATCCGCGGCGCCAGCTGGCCGTCGCCGCCCGCCGCGCCGGCATCGCCCGCCGCGTCGGCAGCATCCGCCGCTTCTACCACTGGTTCACCTGCAACCGCCTGGCCCACATGCGCGCCAAGTCGCTGCCGATCCTGCACGAGGCGCAGCTGAGCTTCAAGCTGTTGCAGCCGCTCGGCTTCAGCCACATCCCCAGCCTCGCCGAGATCGCCACGCTGTATGGCCTGAACACGCCGCGCCACCCGGCCGCCGACGCCGTGCTGGCGGGGCCCGGCTTCAAGCTGATCCTGCATCCCAAATCGAACGGCAACGGCCGCGAATGGCCGCTGGAGCACTACACCACGCTGGCGCGCATGCTGGGCGCGGCCGGCGGCGTGCGGGTGCTGGTCACCGGCAGCGCGGCCGAGGGCGAGCTGCTGGCGCAACAGGCGCCGGCGCTGCTGGCCTTGCCCAACGTGGAAAACCTGTGCGGCCGGCTCGACCTGGAAGGCTTCACGGCGCTGATCGGCGGCTGCGACGGCCTGATCGCCAGCGGCACCGGACCGCTGCACCTGGCCGCCGCGCTGGGCCGCCCGGTGGTCGGTCTGTTCCCGCCGCTCAAGCCGATCGACCCGTCGCGCTGGGCCGCCATCGGTCCGCGCGCGACCAATCTGGTCACCGCGCAGGCCTGCGGCCATTGCGCCGATCCGGCGCGCTGCACCTGCATGCTGGCGATCGCGCCGCAGCAGGTGTTCGACATCGTCCAGCAATGGTGCGAAGAGGCGTCGCCGGCCGCCGCCTGAGCAGCGTGCGCGCCGGCAAATCAAAATCCGTTACTATGACTTTTTCGCCCCAAGGAGGACATGTCATGCGTGTGGATATTTATTGCCGAGATGAAGCAAAAGGAAAGCACAGCTATTTGGCCGTGCCCGAAGGAAAGCCGATTCCCGAGGAAGCGACCAATACCGACTGGCACCCCGAAGCGCAGCGGGTCGAGGTCGACGACGACAGCGATGATTTGCCGCGCTATCACATCGTGCACCCGCTCGAACAAATCGGCGCCAAAGGGTATGCCATCACCAGTCTGGACGAGCAGCTTTAATATTTTACACAGCGACCCCGGGCACACCGGGGTCTGACCCCGAGGGGTCAGACCCCATCGGGTTGGCTTTGCGGGTTAATACTCGATTTCCACTTCGCTGGCGCCCAGGCCCTGCTTGAGCGCCAGCTGCAAATCGTCCGACGGCGCCACGCGCCAGCCCTCCCCCAGCTGCAGCACGCACTTGACGCCCTGCGGCGCCACGCGCATCGCCACCGGCAAGCCATCGGCCATGCGGTGCGGCGCCAGCAACTCCGCCATCTTCTTCGCGTCCACGCTGGCCGGCAGCGACAACGCCAGCTGCTTGCCGTAATTGACGCGCGCGGTGACGATGTCGAACACCCGCTCTGCCGAGATCCGCAGCCCGCCCGAGAAGCGGTCCTCCGACACCTTGCCGACGACCGCCAGGAACTCGTCGTCCTTGAACATGCGCTTGTTTTCCTCGAACACCTCGGAATACACGGTCACCTCGACCACCGCCGTCTTGTCGTCCAGCGTGACGATGAGGATCTTGCCGCGCTGCGTCATCTGCGGCCGGATGCCGGTGATCACGCCGCACAGCATGCGCGGCTCGCGCGACGGCTCCAGCTCGGCCAATTTGGTGCGGGCGAAGCGGCGCGCCTCCGGTGCGAACGAATCGAACATGTGGCCCGACAAATAGAAACCCAGCGCGATCTTTTCCTCGGCCAGCTTCTGGCGGTCGGTGAACGGCGCGCACTTGACGTACTCCGGTGGCGCCACCAGATCGCTGTCATCGCCGCCGAACAGGCTGACCTGGTTGGCCGCCTTGGCTTCCTGGTCGGCGCATTCCATCGCGAAGCCGACCGACGCCAGCAAGATCGCGCGGTCGATGTTGAGGCAATCGAAGGCGCCCGAACGGATCAAGGACTCGATGGTGCGACGGTTGATCTGCTTCTTGTCGACCCGTTTGCAGAAGTCGAACAGGCTGGTGAACGGGCCGCCGGCGGTGCGCGCGGCGATGATCGCCTCGATCGCGCTCTGGCCCGAACCCTTGACCGCGCCCAGACCGTAGCGGATCTGCGTGACCTTTTTGCCGGTCACCGATGGCGGCGGGCCGTCCGGCATGAAGCGGTAGTCGGACTTGTTGATGTCCGGCGGCAGGATGGTCAGGCCGCAGATGTCGATCGAATCCTCGACCAGGATCTTGACCTTCTCGGTGTCGTCCATCGCCAGCGACATGTTGGCGGCCATGAACGCGGCCGGATGGTGCGCCTTTAAATAGGCGGTGTGGTACGACAGCAGCGCGTAGGCGGCGGCGTGCGATTTGTTAAAGCCGTAGCCCGCGAACTTTTCCATCAAGTCGAAGATCTCGTCGGCCTTCTGCGCGCTCAAACCGTCCTTGGCGGCGCCGGCGCGGAAGATCTCGCGGTGCTCGGCCATCTCCTCGGCTTTTTTCTTACCCATCGCGCGGCGCAGCATGTCGGCGC